>OBEQ011644793.1_pt1 | contig 36981 bp, 35 predicted proteins | sample 1670901 | NCBI WGS metagenome assembly OBEQ01 (sample SAMEA104232315, study PRJEB22302) | groundwater metagenome | biome: forest; feature: aquifer; material: groundwater | place: USA | collected 2011-08-07 | depth 5.4 m | reverse complement strand
TCTCCCAATCCGACTGCAATGACAACATTTCTGAAAAACATCGGCTCGAACCATATTTTGCGAAACCGTGAATTCGTTTTTACCCCCAAAATTGAATACGAATTAGTCGCCGAGCGAAGCGAGGCGAACCAAAACTCTTTGACTTTTCCTTTCTGGTGTCCCCGGAAGGAATCGAACCCTCATCAACAGCTTCGAAGGCTGCTGCTTTATCCGTTAAGCTACGGGGACTTATTGGTTTCATACTTTACACCAAAATAAGATCTATTTCAATCCTTATTATAGCGCTTCTTTAAGTCCCCTACTACTTTCGGTAGCACTTTAACCACATAATCTATCTCCTTTTTCGTTGTCTGTCGTCCTAGGCTAAACCTTAAAGCTCCGTGAATGTATTTCTCTTCAACCCCGATCGCCTTTAAAACATGGGATGGTTCAACTGAACGAGCGGTACAGGCCGAACCAGCACTGGCATAAATGCCATACTTATCCAGTTCAAGAAGCAGGTTTTCGCTGTTCAAATTAGGAATTGAGATATTTATATTATTGGCCAATCGGCTTAAACCAGTAGGCTTGCCCGCCGAAACTTTAGTGAAGGCGGGGCCATTCAGTCTAGCTTCTGGCATTATCTCTTTTATTTGTTCTAAAAAGTAATCCCCTAAGCCAGCAATCTTTTTACCATCGTTTTTATTTATTAAAGATATGGCCTTGGCTAGACCTGCTATAGCAGGAAGATTCTCGGTTCCTGCTCGTAAACCATGCTCCTGATCACCTCCAAAGATAAGTGAGTATATAGGAGCCCCGGTCTTTACATACAAAACCCCAATCCCCCGTGGTCCGTATATCTTTGCTCCGTTAAAAGTAATCATATCAACTCCCAAATTATTTACATTCATATCAAGATAGCTGGTGGCCTGACAAGCATCTACGTGGAAAAACGGATAATTCCTAGTTCTGACCTTATTAATTAATTTGGAGATTTTGGCTATGGACTGTATGGTGCCTATTTCATGGTTCGCATATATAACCGAAACCAGAACAACCCTGGAATTTAGTTTTTTTTCAAAATCTTTTAGATCAACCGAGCCAACACCATCAACCTTAAGATAGGTCACTTTCCATCCTATCTTAGCTAGACTCTTAAGAGGTTCCGATACCGACGGATGTTCGACGGGGGTAGTAATTATTTCCCCTGGTTTTTTATGACTATTAGCCACGCCAAACAATGCTAGATTATTAGCCTCGGAGCCAGAGGAAGTAAACACAATCTCGCTTGATTTAGCTCCTAGAAATCGAGCTATGTTTGTTCGTGATTCGTCCAGTTTTTTTCTAGCACTGCGGCCGGCGTCATTGAAAGATGATGGATTAGCGTATAGCGACATTGCTCCCAACATCTCTTTCATTACTTGGGGATCAATGGGGGTAGCTGCCGCATTGTCCAGATAGATTGTTGTCTTCTTAGTTCTACTTGACATATATGATATACTATGCTATAATGATAATATCCTGATACTCCTGATTTCGTAGACCCGTTATTACAAATATATCCGCCTTTTGGCGGACATATTAAATCTTATTCTCTATTATACAGGGAATTTCAGTAATAACAACCTTCGCGGGTAATGTGTCTATCGGATCGGGGGTTTCGCGAAATGTGGGCGACTCGCTCGCCTAAAGTATCAAAAAACAAAAGCGGTCGCCTCAGGCGACCGCTTTTGTTTTTTCTAATACGATCTAACTAATGCAGCTGTCTTCCAGCATTTTGAACACCTTCTCATTCGTCAAATCTCCCTCTATCGCCTCTTTTAGTGTCTCGAGATTTAAGTTTTCAGGGTTAATCTGGCCACGCATCACCATCGTTTGAGTAACTCGATTGGCCTCTTCCTCAATTTCCTCTTTAGATGGGGCGAGATTGTTTATCTTTGCTATTTTGCGAAGAATAAGAGCATACCCGACTTGTCTCTCGGCTTCCGGCCTCCAGTCCTTTCTTAGATCGGTCTCGTTTTTACCTAAATGAGCCAAATAGAAAGAGAGTTCCATTCCCTTAGCATGGAGCTCGTTATCAAATCCAATGATCATCTCGTTGACCTTACCGTCTATCATCTCCTTGGGCAGATCGATTTTAGATTTTTCAAATATTCTAGCTAGGATCTCCAGGCGTAATCTTTGTTTTTCCTTTATCTTCTTTTCCTCGAGAATTCCCTTTCGGATATTATTCTCCAACTCTTCCAGTTTTTGGAATTTGCCTAGACTTTTTGCAAAATCGTCATCCAAACCTTGCTTATTTACGCTTTGAATAGCCACTACCTGAACCGAAAAATCTAACATTCTGCCGGCCACACTTTTGTGAAAATAATCAGCTGGGGCCCTAAGAGAGAATTTTTTATTCTCATCTTTTTTCATTCCAATTAACTGCTCTTCGAATCCTGGAATAAATTTGTTATCACCAATGATAAGGGGGTGGCTTTTGCTTACTCCATCTTCAACTGGAAGACCATCCGCGGTAACCTCAAAATCTACCTCGACACGATCCCCCCTCTCTGCTAATCCTTCTTTGGGAACCAGCTTGGCTCGAGATGTTCTTAAAAAATCCAGAGCATCCGTTATCTCTTTTTGTTCAACGCTAATATCTCTTGTCTTAACCTTTATATCCGAGATTTTTGGCAGTTCAACCTCCGGGAAGGTAACCACTTGAATAGTATATAAAAGCTTCGATGCAGAGTTCTCTTTCACATTAAGACCTGAGACCTCTAGAACTTCGAGTTTTTTCTCGTTTATTGTCTTAGCCAAACTATCCTGAACAGCAATATCAAGAGCCTGCTCAAGTATATATTGGTCGCCTACTTCTTTACGGACACGATCCTTGGGTACCTTACCCTTCCTAAATCCGTCGACTCGGACTTCGTCAGTAATTGCTTTCTCGGCTTTTTTAATATAACTAGAAAGTTCTTCGCGCCCTAAATCAACAGTAAGCTCGTACTTGTCGGAACCAATTTTTTTAAGAGAGGAGTTCACTACTATGAGGTCGCCTCTTCAGTCTTTACATCCTCTGCTTTTTCGACCTCAACTTCTTTAAATTCCAGATTCTCTTTAGGAGATCGCGCGTCAATCTTCCAGCCGGTTAGCTTAGCAGCAAGTCTCACATTTTGACCCCTCTTGCCTATTGCTAAAGAAAATTGATCATCGGAAACCTCAACCAGAGCGTGCTTCCTTTTCTCGTCAATAATTTTGACATCGAGTATTTTTGCCGGAGAAAGTGAATTAGATATAAAGCTTTCTGGTTTTTCGCTCCATAAAATAATATCTATCTTCTCACCTGAAAGCTCATTGATAACTGTCTGAACCCTCACTCCTTTTTGACCGACTAAAGAGCCGATTGGATCCACGCCATCTTCTTGTGAAGCCACTGCAATCTTAGTTCTAGAACCAGCTTCTCTAGCTATTGCCTTCACAATCACCGATCCGCTGTCTATCTCGGGGACTTCCATTCGGAATAATTCAATTACAAGCTTCGGATCGGCTCTAGATAAGAGTACCGCTGGTCCCCGTGAAGTTTCATCAACTTTGAGAATAATGAACCTTGACCGTTGACCGATCCTATAGTTGTCACCGTAAACTTGTTCGAGCGGTAGAAGTAGGCCGTTAGTTTTTCCTAAATCAACAAAAATAAGCTGACCCTCTTTTCTTTGAACGACACCACTAATTATCTCGCCTTCTCTACTCTTGAATTCAGAAAATATCGCCCCTCTTTCTGCTTCACGAAGACGCTGGATAACAACCTGTTTGGCTGTCTGGGCGGCGATACGACCAAAATCAGTGTGACTTTCGAGTGATATAACTAGCTCATCCCCAATTTTGACTTTCTTGTTCTTTTTCTTAGCATCCGCGAGGACAAGGTGTTTCTCTGGATTAAACTTTATCTTGAGCTCGCCGTCCTCTCCCTTCTTGACCTCTACTACTTCTGGCTCTTCGCCGCGCCGTCTTGGTTTCTCAAAATCACCTAAATCTTGTCTGTCTTCGGTTACTTTGATCGGCAGGGGTCCGGTAATATAACCCTCTTCGTCGGCTCCTTCGACGACATAAAGAACCTGGGTCATATTTAGTTTCCCTGTATCAGTGTCGAGCTTAGCTCTTATGATCTGACCCTTCTTGCCATAATCTCTTTTATAGGCCGCAGCAATGGCCGCCTCAATGGTTTCAATGACGCTTTCCTCGGCTATCCCCTTCTCTTCGGAAATTTGTTTTATAGCTGACAGAAATTGTTTGATATCTAGCATCTGCTTAAAGCTCAAAGTCTAATGTCTAATGCATAAGCTTTAGTCTTTAGCCTTTAGTCGCTTATTTAAAATACGAGGCCCGCCTTTGCGGACCTTATCGTTAAGTTCATACTAACAAATACGAAATTAAAAGTCAAGAACATGTGATATAATAGGGTTATCCACAAAAAATTACTTTACCACGCCCTTGAAAAGAGTTAGAAGAAATTAGCTCGGAATAAAATATAAGTTGCGTTTCCAAGGGCGAGGTTTACAAAAATACCGGGTTCGCTAATACAAGAATATGCCTTTACAATCTTCGGACCAAAAAACAGAGCAAGATCTTGAGAAAAAACTCAAGGAGATAAAACTGAAAGAAGAAGAAGAGAAATATGCCGAATCCGCTAAAAGATTTGGGTTTCCTTTTTCCACCTTAAAGGGAGTGCCCATCGACACAGATGCTCTTAATATTCTAGATGAAGAATCCTCGAGAAAAGCCGAGATAGCAGTTCTTTACAAAACCGAATCTAAGCTGATCGTTGCCTTAATAAACCCGGACAGTCCTCAGACAAAAGAAACTATTGAATCTCTTCAAAAAAGAGGGTTTAATATTGATGTTCTCCTAACAACCCCTGCCATACTTAATTCTATTTGGCAAAAATACAAGATAATCAAACAGAGGGTTTTCAAAATAGGGGCGATCGAGATAGATGAAAAAGAGCTCGAGAATCTTCAAGGCCAGATCCAGGGCATAGGTGACCTAAAAAGCAAACTCCAAACGATATCGGTCACAAAACTCCTCGAAATATTGATTGCTGGAGCCTTAAAGACCAAGGCTTCAGATGTTCATTTTGAGCCAGAGACTACCGACACTCGTCTTCGATATCGGTTAGACGGCATTCTCCACGATATCACGAACCTTGATACTGGATATTACAATCAGATACTGAATCGAATAAAGGTTCTGTCGAAGATGAAGTTAAATATACACGACTCTCCTCAAGACGGAAGATTCACTATCAAACAAAAGAGTGTCGATATTGAGGTGAGGGTTTCGATTATTCCTAGTGAATTTGGAGAAACAATAGTCATGCGTATGTTGGATCCGAGAAATATTAAAGGAACACTAGAAAGCCTTGGCATACGAGAAGATCTTCTAGGCATCGTTTATCAACAATTGAAAAAAAAGACTGGAGCAATAATGGTTTCGGGGCCCACTGGTTCCGGTAAAACAACTACTCTTTACGCTTTTGTTAACCATTTAAATGAGTCCGGCACAAAGATAATAACAATTGAAGATCCAATAGAATACCATCTGAAAAACATCTCTCAGACCCAAGTTGATCCAAAAAGGGGCTATGGCTTCGCCAACGGCTTGAGATCGATAGTCAGGCAGGATCCTGATATTATCCTAGTCGGTGAAATCCGCGATGTTGAAACCGCAGAGATCGCTCTTCATGCTGCTTTAACTGGTCATCTTGTTCTATCTACTATCCATACCAACGATGCGGCGGGGGTTATCCCACGATTAATAGACCTCGGTATTAAACCCCAAATCCTCTCTCCGGCAATAGACCTAACTCTCGCTCAGAGATTATTGCGGAAACTTTGTCCTAGCTGTAAAAAGAAGGTCAGAGTTACCCCTGAACAATTAAAAAAAATAAAAGATACACTGGGACCAATCAAGGACCGGTTCAAACTTCCGGAATTAAATTCTTCATTGGAAATATATACCTCTGGCGCATGCACCAGTTGTGACAATACCGGGTATCAAGACAGAATCGGCGCGTTTGAGGCTTTTGTTGTATCAGAAGATATCGAAAGGCTCATCCTGTCTTCTCCACCCATGTCAGCTGTTCGAGATATGGCTGTTGCTGAAGGAATGATCACAATACTTCAGGATGCATATTTAAAATTAATTGACGGTATAGTATCCCTTGAAGAAATAGAGAGAACAATTTAAAGGCCCCTGTAATCTGTAGGCAAAATCCGAATTTTAAAAAAATTCGGGGCAGGATAGTTCTGAGGAGTAGACCAGTCGAAACCGGACTATCCAGCTAAGATTTTATCCCGATTAGGCGTGCGGAAATCCTTAAACCTAATTGCCTACAGATTACAAGGGCTTTATCGAAGTTTAGTTCCTATATTTTAAGCTAAAATAATATAAATGTCAATCCCGTTAGAGAAAAGCCGCCCCCAGGTGGCTGAAGCCACTCGCTTTGCGAGGGCGTTCTCTAACGGGATCAACCCTCGAATGAATAAGGGCACACAACTCAAAAACAAGACCCCAGATTCTAAGATAGCTCCTGAGGGTGGGTTGGATGATCAGGTACTCGATCTGGCTTTGCGTCCGAAAAACTTTACAGAGTACATTGGCCAAGAAAGGGTCAAGGATAACCTAAAAATAATGCTGGGGGCGGCTAAAAAGAGAAACGAAACGATAGAGCACCTTCTCCTTCATGGTCCATCGGGTCTTGGCAAAACCACTCTCGCTTATTTGATTGCCAAAGAGCTTGGTTCGAGTATAAAAATAACTTCCGGAACAGCTCTCGAAAAAGCCGGTGATGTCGGTTCAATACTTACTGGTTTAAACGATGGTGATGTTCTTTTTATAGATGAGGTTCACCGTCTAAACAAAGCTGTGGAGGAGGTTATCTATCCAGCGATGGAAAACTTTAAACTAGACATCATAATCGGTAAAGGTACTTCAGCAAAAACCCTCCAAATAGACCTCCCGAGGTTTACCCTGATTGCCGCTACCACTAAAATATCAATGCTCTCCAGTCCATTTCGATCCAGATTTGGAATTAACTTTCGCTTGGGTTTCTATAGTCAGGAAGATATAGAAAAAATAGTTTCACGCTCAGCAAAACTACTAAAGATACAAATTAACAAAGAAGCTGTAGAAATAGTGGCTAAGGCCTCCCGTTTTACTCCTCGTATTGCGAATCGTCTTCTCAAAAGGGTACGCGACTATGCTGAAGTAAAGGATTGTCTTATAGTGGACCGCCTGAACGCTACAGAGGCCCTAAAGATGTTAGATATAGATGACCAGGGACTCGAAGAAACCGACCGTAAAATACTCCAGACAATTGCAAACACATTCAAAGGCGGCCCTGTTGGCCTGAAAGCGGTTGCAGCAGCAATCTCTGAGGAAGAAAACACCATAGAGGATGTTTACGAGCCCTACCTCATTCAGATAGGTTTTATGGCTCGTACCCCAAAAGGGAGGGTAGTAACTAGACAAGGAATGAAACATATCGGAATCAAGGACATCTTCGATGAATTCGCTTAATCATAACCCCACATGAGCGGGCATAGTCGTTGGTCGCAAATAAAACACCAGAAGGCTATAACTGACAAGAAAAAGGGTCAGTTATTTTCTAAAACTTCGAAGCTGATTTCTCTTGCCGCTAGAAAGGGAACGAATCCCGACACAAACCTTGAACTCAAAAACACAATAGACAAAGCCCGGTCGCTAAACATGCCTAACGATAGTATCCAGCGAGCTATAAATAAAGTTTCTGATAAATCAGCTCAGCTTGAAGAATTGTCTATTGAGGCTCTGGGCCCTGGTGGTATCGCTCTTAGAATAAAAGCTATAACCGATAGTCGCAATCGGACTATCGCCGAAATTAAAAAGATACTTTTAGATCATGGTTCGAAGATGGTCCCGCCCGGAAGCATCTCTTGGATGTTTAACCAAGCGGTTAATTTAACTGACCCCATCATCGATACCGAACTTAACAAGCTTTTTGAAACCCTCGACAATCACGATGATGTGGAAGATGTAGCTTCAAACTTGCAAGAGTAAATTTGAGAAAGTCCTAAACCCTAATCTCCAAATCCTAAACAAACTCAAAATCCTAAATTCAAATATCTAAATGTTTTGAATTTTTGAGATTAAGTATTTGATATTGTTTAGAGTTTAGAAATTAGAAATTAGAGTTTATGATAATTTTGGGTATCGATCCCGGAACAACTAGAATCGGCTTTGGGGTTATCAATAATACGAAGAATAAACTTTCTTGTGTTCGCTACGGTATCCTCAAACAAACATCCCCCGCTGGAGTTATGTCCGAGCTTGGTCAACTAATAAAAAAATATAAGCCGGGTGTGGCGGCTGTGGAAAAGTTATTTTTCTTTAAGAATCAAAAAACTATAATATCAGTGAGCGAGATGCGAGGTGTTATTATGGCCGCCTTAGCAATAAATGGAATACCCGTACGCGAGTTTACGCCTCTTCAAGTAAAACAGGCCGTATCGAGTTACGGTCGAGCTAATAAAGATCAGGTAGAAAGAATGGTCCGCTTAATCCTTGGCTTAAAAGAGTCAGTTAAACCCGACGATGCGGCTGATGGATTGGCTATTGCAATTTGTTGCGCAAATAATATAGTATATCCCAATAACCAATGACCTATATAGGCCTTTTTGCCGAGTGGCTACAAGGTATATAAAAGTCAGAGAATATACATGGTCGAAGAATTAAAATATGCTCAGATTCAAGTCTTTGGAGCTGAAGATGAGCCAAAAGATCTAGAGGATGAAGTTGAAGATGACGAAGAAGAGGAAGAAGACGAAGACGATGAAGAAGATGACGAAGAAGAGGAAGAAGATGGTTCGCAAAACTAGTAGCCAAATAGACCCGTCCCGCTAAGCGGGACGGGTCTATTTTATTCTTAGAAACTTCCGAGGACCTATCTTGACTATATCTCCTTTCTTAAGTTTATATCCCCAATCATCAATTACCTTATAATTAACTTTTACGGCTTTCTGGTCTATTAATCTTTTCGCTTCCGAATTAGATGTGATTACGCCAGCCGCAACTATCGTTTGAGTTATATCATCTTTGTTCTCTACTTCCCTAATTTCTTCCGGATTCTTCCCTTCAGAAAAAACTTTTTCAAATTCATCTTTAGCTTTTCTTGCTTCCTCTTTTCCATGATACATATTGACCAACTCAAAAGCCAACTTAACTTTGACGTCTTTAGGGTTGGCACCATCGCCTAGTCCTTTCTCAAACTCCTCTATCTCGGCTAGTGGCACCCTGGTTCCTAGCTTAAAATATTTAACTATAAGTTCATCGCCGATCGACATCGCTTTCCCGAACATGTCACCTGGTTCGTCCGTTATATTGATAACATTGCCCCATGATGAGCTCATCTTGCGACCATCTGTGCCTTCCATCAATGTTCGGGTAATGATATCCTGCGGTTCCTGTCCATATGCCTTTTGAATTGTACGCCCGGCGAGTAAATTAAATTTCTGATCAGTGCCACCAAGCTCAATATCAGCTTTGACGGCTACGGAGTCAAAGCCCTGAAACAATGGATACAACAATTCTCTTAACGATACCCTCTTGCCTGCCTTGAGCCTCCTACTGATATTCTCCCTAGCTTCAAACTCATGCATACTAAACAAATCTGCAAGCTTACCAATTTCTACAGCGCCTAGTTTTTTAAGCCACTCCGAATTGTAATGCATCTCGGCTTTGTCGGGATCAATGATTTTAGCGGCTTGAGCAAAATAAGTTTTAATATTTTCTTCAACTTGTTTTTCGGTCATCATGGGTCTTTCTGAGTCTTTATCAGAAGAGTCGGCAATTAAACCAGTAAAGTCGCCCACAATAAAAACTACTTGATGTCCAAGCTCTTGAAAATCCCGCAGTTTCCATAAAGCACCCGCCCGACCGATATGTATGTGCGGGCTGGTTGGATCAATACCTAGTTTAACTCGAAGCTTTTTACCTGACGTCAAAGCAGACTCTAGGTGTTGCTGGTCTATGACCTCTTCCACTCCCCTAGTTAATAGTTCTTGAAAATCGCTCATTGCTTTATAATAATCTTAAATTTTATCCTTGTAAATATTGGCTTTTTGTGTTAATCTTTTACAGATAATGTTCCCACAATTTACCGTAGAAAAACTTAAAACCCCACGGTTCAAAGCTAAAAAGGTTATCGGATTAATGTTCACACTCTTTGTGTGGTTTTTTGTTAGTGGGGCTATTATTTTCCTTTCTTATTTTATCTACATTCAGAGAACTATACCTGACCCAGAATCAATTGTTACTCGTAAGGTCGGTGAATCTACAAAAATATACGACTCAACTGGAGAAACCATGCTCTACGATATTCATGGCGAAGAAAAAAGAACGGTTATCCCTTGGGAACAAATACCAGATTCGATTAAAAAGGCTACTCTGGCCTCGGAAGATAGTGATTTTTATAACCATAGGGGGATAGATTTTAGAGGGGTAGCCCGAGCTTTCATAAAAAACCTAGAGGGGGCTGGCATCTCTCAAGGTGGTTCAACAATAACCCAGCAGTTAGTTAAAAAAGCTCTCCTTGGTGATGAAAGAACATTCTCTAGAAAAATAAAAGAGGTCATTCTAACAATAGAGATTGAGCGTCGTTTTAGTAAAGATGAGCTGTTCTGGATGTACCTGAACCAAATTCCTTACGGTTCTAATGCTTATGGTATTGAGTCGGCTAGTAAAACTTTTTTCAATAAGCCGGCCCAGGACTTAACATTGGCTGAATCAGCACTTTTAGCGGCTCTACCCAAAGCACCAACCTACTATTCTCCTTACGGAAACCATACTACGGAACTCTTGGCTAAAAAAGATATGATTCTCAATCGAATGGGTGAGCTTGGACTTATCACTACCCAAAACCTAGAGGATGGTCTCCGTGAGGAACTAAAATTTACCCCTGGTATAGAGAGAATGGCCGCTCCTCACTTTGTAATCATGGTTAAAGAATACTTAGTCTCCAAATATGGAGAAAATGCTGTCGAGAACAATGGTCTAAAAGTAATCACTACCCTTGATGCTGATCTCCAAAAATTTGCAGAAGAATCGGTATCAAAATACTCCGCGATAAATAAAGAAAAGTATAAAGCTAATAATGCAGCTCTGGTGGCTCTAAAACCTAAAACTGGTGAAATAGTCACACTTGTTGGCTCTAGCGATTATTTTGACATAGTGGGTGAGGGTAATTTTAATGTAGCAACCGCCAAAAGACAGCCGGGTTCAGCTTTTAAGCCGTTTGCCTATGCTACTGCCCTTAAAAAAGGTTACCCCGATACAACTATTCTTTTTGATACGAAAACAGAATTTAATCCAAATTGTCGGCCCGATGCCCTTGGCAAAAAAGATAAATACGGCCTGGATTGTTACAGTCCAAATAATTATGATGGTCGATTTCGAGGACCCGTCACCTTGCGAAATGCGCTTAGCCAATCTTTAAATGTACCCTCAGTTAAGACACTCTATCTAGCCGGAGTAGAAGACACAATCAATCTTGCCGAAGCAATGGGTATTACAACCCTAGAAGATCGCTCTCGTTTTGGTCTATCGCTGGTCTTAGGGGGAGCAGAGGTAAGGCTTGTGGACCTTGTTTCGGCCTACGGGGTTTTTGCTAATGATGGCATAAGAAATCCTTGGCTATTTATAAAAAGGGTAGAAAATTCCAAAGGAGAAGTACTTGAAGAGTACAAGCCAGAACCGAAAAGAATTCTAGACGAACAAACTGCTCGACTAGTAACCGACATCCTATCCGATAATAATGCTAGGGCCCCAGTCTTTGGTTTTAATAATTCTCTATTCATACCCGGCAGAGAAGTAGCCGCTAAGACTGGAACAACTCAAGAGAACAGAGATGCCTGGGTCGTTGGCTATTCCCCTTCTATTGCTGCCGGGGTTTGGACAGGAAACAATGATAATAAATCTATGACTCAAGCTGGCGCTGGTATAAGCGCTTCGGGACCATTGTGGCATGAGTTTATGCTGAAAGCTCTAGAAAAAAGTCCGGTTGAGAATTTCAACAAACCAGATCCTGTTTTTATAAATAAAATAATGCTTAATGGTAGCTACTATCCTCAGCAGGGATCAACTGAAGATCTTCATACTATTCTTTACTACATTGATAGGACAAATCCTCTCGCTTCATCTTTTCCAGTCGATCCTAAATTAGATTCTCAGTTTGACAACTGGGAGTGGGCAGTTAGAAAATATTTTAATCTACCGAATTAGTATTTTGCTTAGACTAATCCTTCTCTCTTTTAAAAAATCGGTGAGCGAGCCGAGGCGAATGGCAAGTTCATTACTTAATACTTTATTGCTGGTGGTTATTGTCAGACCCTTGTCCTTGGCTTGGTAGTTTAGAGTAAAAGAAAAACCTTCAAGATCTTTGCCGAACTCACTAATTAAAAAGTTTTTTATTTCTGTATTGAGGTCTTGATTTATGTCTTGACTTTTAATTAGGAGTTTCTTTTTTTTCTCAATTATATTATTAAGGTTTCTAAACATTAGATATCCTCTAGCGTTTGAGCGGCATAATTAAATAGGTCAGATCTTTATTGTCGTTCTCGGGTCTTATTACTAAAGGACTACCCGGTCCTGTATACTCTATGACGGCATGTTCTGTTGGTATTATTTTTAGACCGTCCAGTAAGTAATAGTGGTTCAGCGATATATTAAAAGGTTCGTTTTTTAGCAGAGACTCAACAACTACCTGAATCTCTCCTTTGTCTGAGTTTTTAGCTGTAATGGTAGTGGTCTTACCGTCACAATTAAGATTGACATCGGCGATACTTGAGGAGAATAAACCAGCTAAGCGTATGTTTTTTTCTAACTCGTCTTTTTTAACAAGTACTTTGGATATGTATTTTTCTGGAATAACTTTTTTATAGTCTGGGTAGTTCCCGTCGATAAGACGAGAAACAAGTTCTAGGTCGTCTGTACAAAAAGAGATTTGATTATCTCCACATCTTACCTGTATGTCTTCATTCAGGTCGCCCAGTACCCGTATTAGTTCCATTACTGTCCCTCGCGGTAAAATAAAAGATAGGTTATTTTTTTGTTTTAATTCAAATACTTTCTCTACTAATCTGAAGCTATCAGTCGCTGCTAAAATGAATTTATTTGAATTAAACTGAATATAAGATCCTGATAGTTCTGGTCTGGTTTCGGATATAGCCATTGAGTCTAGTACAGTACTAAATGCTGATTTTAGAATTTTAGAAGATATTGAGAATAATACATCATTCTTTATCTTTGGTATAATAGGAAACTCTTTCGGGTCAAAGCCAAGTATCTGTGTTTTATATTTCTCGGTATTAATGCTCAGAATATTGTTTTTAGTGGTAAGGTTTAGTTTATCTCCTTCTAGGTTTTTTACGAAATCGGAAAGAATTCTTGCCGGAATCGCGATCTCTCCAGATTCATCTACTTTTGCTCCCAGGAGGTAATTTATCCCTATTTCTAAATTCGTAGCAGATATTTTTAATCTTCCGTTCTCAACTTTAAGAAGAACATTACTCAGGATGGGTAACAAAGGGTTTTTAGAGATAACCCGTTCAACCATCGTTAAAGCTTTAGATAAATTTTTTAGATTAGTAGTTACTATCATATAGATATATAAATAAGATTATTATTACTAAGGGGTGGATATGTTTATAATCTAGTCCAAGTTCTGAAATAAACTAGTAAACTACAGAGATAGATTATAGTCAGTACTATTAAATAAATGTGGATAAAGTATTCACCACCGCAGGACAACTAGGGGATAAATGCATAGTGTGTTAAAAATTTTATTTTTAACACACTACTCTGCACAAATTAACCACTATTTTTACACACCATGTCGACATAAAACGCCTAGAGTAATATTTTATCTTCTATGCGTCAAAAGAATTGTAAATACGCTCTTTAATTAAGACCAACTCTTGTTTTATCGATTCATCCACGCTCTCCCCTTTTCTTATTTTATCACAAGCATGAATAACTGTTGAATGATCGCGTCCGCCAAGTTTTTGTCCTATCTCGGGAAAAGATAGCTGAGTCTCTTCTCTTAGTAAAAACATGGCAATTTGGCGAGGTTTTACAAATTCTTTTTTACGGCTTCTCTTTGTAAGGTCATTTGCCGAGAGATTATAAAAATCAGCTACACTTTTTAAAACCGTCTGGGACGAGGTTTTCCTATAAGGATTGTTTAAATAAGTAGTTAAAATATTCTTAACTTCTTTCAAGCCCGGTTCTTTGTTGTATATTTGGCTAAAAGCAATAACTCTATTCAGGGCTCCCTCAAGCTCTCTTACATTTTTTTGAATATTAGTGGCTATATAAGTGAGTATCTCATTGTTGAATTCTGTCTTTCTCTCTAGCATCTTTAGTTTTAAAATAGCCAGCCTAGTCTCAAAATCTGGTGCACCTATATCAGCTATCATTCCGCCCTCAAAGCGTGATCTTAGGCGTTCTTCGAGGGCTGGGATGGCCTTTGGAGGGCGATCAGAAGATAAGATAACTTGCTTGTTCTTACCGTGGAGTTCATTAAAGATGGAGAAAATGATTTCTTGGGTTCTTTCTTTTCCGGCAATGAACTGAACATCGTCTATTATTAAAAGGTCTAGTTTTGAGTAGTTACTTTTAAGTTGGGCAATCGTCCCCGTTTTTATAGACTCAAGAAGGTCGGCAGTCATTTTTTCTGCCTGAGTATAAAGAACTTTTATATCTTTTTGATCCGAGCATATTTTATTACCAATTGCTTGGAGAAGATGGGTTTTTCCCAAACCTACACCGCCGTAAATAAAAAGCGGATTATATAATTTCCCCAGATTGTTAGTTACAGCCTGAGATGCGGCGGAGGCCAACTCATTATTGGAGCCAACAATATATGATTCGAGGGTATATTTTTTGTTAAGATTCGTTGTTCTATCCAGATCTTTGTCGGCTTCAATCAAGGATCTCTCCTCAATATCTTTATCAATAGCCATTGAAGGAGGAGTATGCTTAAGATCAATCTTCGGAATCCCTATGACATACTTAACCTCGCGTACTTCCGGGGTGAAGGCTCTAATCGAGTCAAGAATTCTCTTATTAAACTTATTTTCTAGCCACTCTTTTATAAAGCCATTGGGAACGCTAACGACAATTGATTGAGTATCTTTGGATAGGATAGAAGTACTTTTGAACCAGGTTACAAAATTTGCTCTAGATAGAGAAAGTTCCATATTGCCCAAGACCGCCTTCCATAATTCTTCATTAGTCATCATATAGACAATTATACCTACTTTAAAAAATAGCTGAACAGTGTAAATTCGTGGACATCCTGTTTATAACAAGTGGAAAAGTTTCTATCTCGCTCTCGAGGAGCATAAAACAACATCACAGACACACACTAGTGGCCAATATACATTTCAAGGATGGAGTTTACAATATTGACCCCACACATAAAGAGCGGTGTAGTTCAATAATTGCAAAGCAAACGCTCTTTATGTGTGGGGTTGACCATTCCCCAGTTTTCTTATAAACTCTAATCTATATGACAGTATCAAAGGCGCAGACATACAAACCGAAGAAGAAAAAAAGAAAGGTAAAACACGGCTTTTTAGCAAGAGCTGGGTCTAGATTTGGTCGTAAAGTTTTAGATAGAAGGAGAAGAAAGGGTCGTTACCGATTAACCGTCTAAGCAGTTTATGCCACTACCCCAGAAGCACCGGTTAGTTAGTAAGCTAGATTTTGATAAGATATTTCGGGATGGCCAAGCTGTTAAAGGCAGTTTTTTGTTTATTAAGTCGAGGGTCAATGAGTTTAGTTTTCCCCGCTTTGGGTTTATAGTTCCAAAAAAAATCTATTCCAAGGCAGTGGACAGGAATAGATTGGGGCGCGTATTATCGGAGACAGTAACCCCGTATTTAAGAAATAACATAAACAGCGGTAGAGACTTCGTCATTGTGATTAATAAGCATGGGCAGGAGAATCTGATTAAGAGTGAGTTAATAAATCTTTTGAAATGATTCAACAACAACTATGTTGCAATTCACTATTCTAGTAATAAAAACTTATCAGGCTATCAATAAGCGACTTCTCGGGTATGGTGCCAGGAGTTTTTTATTTTATCCAAGTTGCAACTTTTATCCATCTTGCTCCGAGTACGCCTTAGAGTCTTTGAAGAAATACGGTCTTAATAAAGGACTTGCTTATTCCATAAGCAGGATTTGTAAATGCCACCCATGGGCTAACCCGAGAGTAGATTTTCCTTAGGGCGTATTTGGAAATAAACTTTTCTCATGATCGAATTCTATAACTTAATTTTATATCGGCCATTATTTAATGCTGTTATTTTTTTGTACACCATAATCCCTGGGCATGATTTTGGACTGGCAATCATTGCCCTTACTATAGCTATTCGATTGGTCTTCTTCCCTCTCAGTGTCCGTACAATAAGGTCTCAGAGGGCACTTAGTAAGATAAACCCCAAGATTAAAGAGATAAAGGAAAAATTTAAGAATGATTCTCAAGCTCAGTCAGCGGCGATCATGAGCCTGTACAAAGAGCACAATGTTAATCCTCTTACTGGCTGCTTACCGTTATTAATACAACTCCCAATTCTTATAGCTTTGTATAAAGCTTTCGGGGCTGGATTCAAGCCAGAGAACCTAAATTTACTCTATGCTTTTATAAGTAACCCAGGCTCTATCGAGCCCATCTCTCTTGGTTTTCTGAATATTACCTCAAAGAGCGCCATACTGGCTATCGTGACTGGAGCTTTTCAATTTCTACAACTAAGACAAAACTCTGCAATGATGAAATCTAGCTCAGCTGATCCTAGTCAAAAAGAAGTTCAAGCCCTCAATAGTCAGATGTTGTATTTCTTCCCGGTAATGATTATAATAATTGGCTGGAACCTACCAGCTGGACTGTTGCTTTACTGGCTTACCACAACCTTGTTTTCTATGAGTGAACAGGTATATATAAAGTGGAAGTACCAAGAATAGTATGGATCCCGTTAGAGGTCACGCTCGCGCTAAAAGCGCGAGTCCGGAGGATCTCGGCGGGGCTACCTCTAACGGGATGGATATCTTAGACATCACTACAATTAAGGAGCAACTAGCCGAAGCCATTAAAAAGATGGCTGATTTTATGAGTTTGGAATGTCAGGCAGAGGTTAAAGACGAAACTGATGATAAGGGTGGTAAGACTATATTGGTTTCTGTTTATACTCCAGATAATGCCAGATTCTTAATAGGTAAGAATGGCCAGAACCTTAAAGCCGTAGAACATGTTCTACGAGCGATGTTTTTAAAAAAAATGGACGGAGCTTACAGTATAACCGTAGATGTTAATGACTACAAAAGATCAAGGTCTGATTATGTAGTTGAAGCGGCACGACAGGTTGTAACCAGAGTGAGGAGTACCCAAAAAGCCGAATCTCTTTTCCCTATGTCTGGTTATGAAAGGAGAATAGTTCATATGGAACTGGCCTCATGTCCAGATATTGCCACGGAGAGTATAGGTGCAGAGCCCAATAGACGAATAGTGATAAAGCCCTACCCTTAAATCCAGATGGGCAGAGTTGAATAAAAATCAGCGACTAGTCGCTGATTTTTATTCCGTAGATTTTTTCATCCGAAGCACTAATGAAGAGAAGGTAGTCTTCTGTCCCCGATAGCACAACTTCTTTTATGGGTATCTCCAGTTCTGCAAGGAGTTTCTTCGAGCCACTGACGGTATCTATTTGGTACAGTTCATCTACGGAAGGCGACTTCATTAAGGCGCATATAATATTTATATCATCAATACTCCAGATGCACTTAGTTGCCTCACCCGCTATGTTTAATGGTTTTTCTTCTCTGGTTTCCAAGTCTTTTATCCAAAGTAATGGTTCTTCTCTTTCGTCAGTGAGGCCTGAGAATAATATCTTCTTTCCGCTTTGAGACCACTTTTCTTGGGAGAGACCAATCGACCCCATGAATTTAGTAAGTTTTCCGTCCTCGGTTAGTATGTAAATTCCAGAGTCCTTAGTTTTAAGAACAATCTGATTTTTGGCTGGCCAAGATACTTCTAAATCTCTAATTCTGGTATCTAGTATTTTTTTAGAATATTGACCGTCTGTTTGAGCAATGATTATCTTCCCCGCCTGTTCGGTTGGTAGATCAGTCTGAGGGTCGACAGTCCCTTCCTCTAGGTAGTAGTAAACGATGAAATTGCCATCAGGAGAGAAGACCAAGGAGCGTATATTAGGATCGAGCTGAGTCGTTTTGCTGGTGCTAAAGCTGTAATGTTTGTAGTTTCGACCATATTGAGAATAGAATGATTGGATCACCTCTTTCTTAGTTGGTGACCAGACACTGGATATGAAGTTGGGTAAAACAATATCGGATATAACCTTCTCGGTTTTATCATTGAAATTAAACTCGAAAACCTTACCGGTCCCACTCTCGTAATAGAGAACGCTATTTTTATCGCTCGAACTGGTTAGAGATACAACTCTTTTGTTAGTGACAAGAAAAGGTATCGGTTGGTCGCTCACCATATTGCGAGTATCGTTGTTTGTAGTCTGTCCTTCAAATTTATCTAGTATAGTTCCCGTTTTTGGTTTGGAGCCGGATCCGAGATCCTCGCCAATCAATAAATATCCAATCAAAAAAGCGGTCAAAGATAAAGATGACACTAAAAATAAGGAGAATTTTTTCATCCCGTTAGAAGTAGTGCAAAGCACCCACTACCACTGCGTGGTGCCATACATTTATTATTATTGTTTTATTGATATTCATGTTGGTCAACCCGGTAAGGGTACTTCTAACGGGATTCATTACCTTTTAATTATACCATTTCCGGAACCGTTTCTGGAAGTGGACCAAATTCTTCTGATTCTGCTATCTTCCTAGCTTCTTTGAAAGTTTTGCGTTCATCCGCGTAAGCCAGAAAGACAGAGATGCTAGACCATGGCAGGAGAGATATTATAGGGATCATCTCTAATATCGCCCCAGCAATTATCTTTACGGTAGGATTTTTGGGGGCAAACTTGTTTAGTTTAACGGCGACTTTACTCAATGTTTTTGCAAGAGTTTTTTGATACTTTTCCTTATTGGCTAGATGACTTCTAACTCTTTTAAGTTCTGAATCAGTGAACCATATCAGAAACAGAGTAATTAAAGATAGAAATGTTGAAATAAACCAGGAAAGAACCATCCCAAGGCCGGTGATATCAATTGCGTCAATAAGGTCATTTGGTATAGCGAAGAAAAGAAGGATCAGGGCATATTTAAAAAGTGACGGACCGCTAAATAGCGGATTGTCGCCTTGTCCCCGTTGTTCCCGATAAGCTGCTTGCTGGGTGGCTAGTTGGTTGGCTCGTCTTGTTTCTTCCCATGTTTCTTGAAATGAAGTTCCTTCTTTTTCGATTTCTCCGGATTTCCTCGCTCTTAATTCCTCTAATTCTAACTCTTGCCGCCTGGCTTCGTTTGCCGCGGACTCCATTTGTTCGAAAAGTTGTTGTTCGGTCTGATCTACCATTTTAGCTATTTTCCTTTGCCCACTCGGCTTTGGCCTTTTCCACTTCTAGTATTTGGGCTGGATCGGAAGTAATTATCTGATCTTCGGCGTAGGAGGCAACAATTCTTACTCCAACATGATTCTGGCCGATAAACAAAAGTCCAAATCCAACCCGGGCTTCTAAGAGGTAGTATTTCTCAGCATCTGTTAAGTTGAATGTTTGTTTTACTACATCTATCGCCGCGGCCGATTGCTTCATTAGTATTTGCATTGATGAGTTGGTTACAATCGCTTTTCCTTGAGGTGTGGCCATGAAGTCAGGGATATCCTGGGAGATAGTTGTCAGGCCCAGATAATACTTCCTAGCCCTTTTGGCAATGTTAAAAAGAAACTCAGCGCCCATAGCGTATTTCATTAGCCACCAGGCCTCATCAACCACAAGAATTCTCTTTTTCAAATCGCGCCTTACCTGAGTCCAAATATGATTCAAGATCAGGTACATGGCTATTGGCCTTAATTCTTCTTCCATATCTCGGATACTAAAGACTACCAAACGATTTTCTAAAGAAACATTTGTAGGGTTATTTAAAAATCCAGAAAATGTCCCTTGTGAGTACTTCTTTAATCGAACCGCAATTGACTCTGCGCCAGTAAGACCCTCTAGAATGTTTTGAAGGTCAGATAATATTGGAGGGGCATTATTCGTGAAATCTACTTCGGGGGTGATGTCTTTTATAGCATATGTTTGAATTAAAGCTTCATCAAGAATTGATTCTTCTTCGGCGGTCATACTTCCCAAAATTAACTTTAAAAGACCGGTTAAGTTAAGAAGATGGGATTTAAAAATATCGGCTGGTGCTTCACCAGATTTTGGCAAGGGTAGGTCAAATGGGTTTAAGTGATGAGGTGAATTTATTGAAATTTTAACATTAGAACCACCGACGGTTTCAGCTAGATATTTATATTCGTCTTCCGGGTCAATTACCAAGACCTGGGTTCCGAACATTAGGCTTCTAAGTATTTCTAGTTTCACTGTATAGGACTTCCCTCCTCCGGATTTACCAAATACCACCGCATTGGCATTTTCCAATTCAAAGCGATCATAAAGAACTAACGAGTTATTGTGAGTGTTAATCCCGTAGAGTATCCCAGAGTTGGAGGTAAGATCAAATGAAACGAAGGGAAAGGTCGAAGACAGAGGCTCAGTATTCATTGATGTATAGACCACCAGCTTATCGGTATTTAGAGGTAAAGTCGAGAGAAATCCTTCCTGCATTCTGAATGTTGCTGGTCGCGAAAAAATAAGCTGATATTCGAGCATGCCTCGTATCTTGTTTTCAGTTTCATCAAGCTCTCTAAGGGAATTCTCGTAGAAAGTAATATAAATACCAAGTTCAAAAAACCTGTCTATCCCTTGTTGAAGCCGGTCCCTTAATGTTTCAATATCCTGAATGGCCGTTTCTAAAATTGGATTCCTCACTTTTCCTGCGGCTGATTCTTCCATGACTTGAGCTTCTAGGCGAGCCAGCTGATCCCTAAGGTTTCTTAAAATCTCAGCCGTATTTTTTGGATTTACATATATTGAAATATCAAAAACTCGGTCTAGGTTTATTACAGGTGAGAACCAGTTTGTGTGGAGATAGCGAGGGTAGGTTGCCATGAATACAGTTCTAGCGAATTGATTGCCTATCTGAATATGGTTCGGCGCGACGCTAAAAGCTGACGGCGCAAGGAAGCTGTCTATATTCTTGGTATTTGCCTCGGAGGTTGTTGAATTTTTTGCCATTATATTTTTTTCTCCTCTACTGCTCTAGTCGGTGGATTATACATGTTATAAAATATCTGAACTAACTCATCCCTAGCAAGAAGTTTAGTTTTTAAGCCAAGACCAACTAGGCCACCAAAGATCAATTCGGCTCGCTGCATTAACCGGTTACGGTATAATGAGAATTTTTCTTCCGACACTGACTTTAGAGTTCCAGCAGGACTTAACACACTTTTGATACTCTGAAATATCCCAGTTTTCATTGGCGATTCAAAGATGTAAAAAGGGACAGCAATATAGAATTTCTTAGACATGATATTGGTCAAAGCCGACAATTCTTTTATAAATTTCATATATTCATTGGCCTGAATGAGGAGAAGTTCATTGTCGAGCTGACTCGAGGCTTCAGCAGTAAGTTTTAAGTAATCATCTATGTATAGTCGTCTGGAAATCATAGAGATATGGAGAGGAAAATCTAGCGAATTAATGAATTTTTGAAAATTTTGAATTATAGCTATCTGCTCATCTTCGGAGCGAAGTTCAAAATTAATAGCGGAAACTTCAATTATAGCTCGCATTGAGCCATCTTTAAGCATAATTACATCATCCCTTATCTCTGCTATCGAAACTAATTGTTGGGTCGAAGGACCAGCGTTAGTAGGCATATTGAGTGAAGATTTTTAATTTTTATTATCTCCCTCAGAGATAATTATCTCCTGTAACTCTTTTTCACCCTCTTTTTTAAAAACATATTGTTTAGGATTGAATAAATAATTAATACCGTACGAGACATAATTTATGAGGGAGGTCTCATTCACCCTGATAAAGGCAAGAGCAGCAAAAAATCCTCCTATCGGTATTGCGACGACAAAGAATATCAGACTATTCAAGGTTAAGAACAACAAGAATATCACTCCTCCACCAGCGGCTAGCCAAAGAAACTGCTTGAGGGTAAAGGGTCCGATTAGCTTCGTTTCGGTTGCGATAAATTGTGGGACTTGGAATTTCACTATGAGTTTATTTCTCTGGCGGTTTATTTCTAAGATCAATTATATTTGCCACCTTCTCAAGCTCTTCCTCGAGCGATTTTTGAGCCCCCGTATTTAATTGAGGTTTGGCCTCAATCTTGGGTACTAGGTCGGGAATTTTAAATTCCGGGCGTTGAGGTGGCGCTGGTTGGGGTCTTATATCTGTCATCGGGGGTTTAGGTGGTTGCGTTAATCTAGGAGCTTCGCTCCTAGATTCTGGCTGAGGCCACCGAGGGCCGCCCTCGGTAAGGGGTGGCTTTGTTTGGGTTAAGCCTGCTGGTCTTTCCTCTTTTTGGAGTTGCATTATTTTTTCTGGAAACTTGCTTCGTTGAATTTTTTTCACATCTTCGATTATTGGTCCAAAGGATTGGGATATTATTTTGTTAGCAATCTCTCCTGCTTGAACTTCGTCAATCCCCAGTTTCAATGAGACTGCCATGGGAAAATCTTTTATGAATATGTTGCCAACCAGGAGTTCTCGTATCGTAGCCCCAATTTTAGATATTTTATTATCACCAAGATTATATTCCCTGCCAATACTGTATATAACATTTGCGGTTTGGCTGGCAGCAAAAAAAGTCTTTAGATTTAAGTTAAGATTTGAATAAAATCCAAGGAATATCCTATGCTCATTACTATTCAGATCATCGAAGTCTGCCATGTAAGGACTGGCGATAAAATATTCATACATGAGAGCATCCTCTTTGGACAACTCTTTTATAGCTTTACCCGTAAGATTTTCCATCATCGTATCAACATCGTTATCGCTAAGAATTTTTATGTTTTGATTGGTTGTATCCATCTTTATATTTAAAATATTTATTGAATGGCTTTATAGTAAGTTCCGGTTATATAATCAAAAACTGTCCGAGCGCTATCCTTTAGAGTCTGATCGGCGTACTTAATATCTTCAATTTCAGCGATAAGTCTTTGAGATCTGTCCAAGCTTTCTTGTGCTTGAGCGATAAGGGCCTTCTTATCTCCAGGTGTTGGGGCGCCTCTAATTTGTCGAGTAAGGCCCTGAAGTCTTCTCAAAGCATTTGTAAGCGGTTGAGCCCTCGCGCTCAGTGTATCATTACTAAGACTCGTTCTTTTTGCTACTATAGCTGGCTCTATAATCGTTCTTTGATTAGATGAAGCATCAGTTAGGAGTTTTTCAATTTTCTGGATACTTAGAGTTGGGACCACCGTAGTTTGAAATTCAGGGCTCGCTAATACTGGATCGGGTAATTCCAATATCTTAGAAACGCTTAGATTGCCAAGTTCTTGAGAGAGGGCGGCTCCTACTTGAGCTGATGTGAACATGGTGCCTGGTGGACCAGACTTGTTAGCAACCAAACCTAACCGTGTTTGTATTTGAACAGCAGTAATAAGGTCATGTTTACGAGCTTTTTCTAGTAGTCTATTAGCTTCATTTGAGAATGCACGATGTTCTGGGGTTCCAGGTGTTGCAGCACTCCCTGGAATTATGTTTAGAGCATTTTGAAGCTCCGGTCCTCTTATCTCACCCTTATCTATCATTATCTCCGAAACCATTCGCCTAACCTCAGGATTAAGCGCTGTATTGTTATAAAAAGCTTGCCTTTCGGCTGTTGTGAAGCTGTCGGCGATTACAGATTTACCATTTCTGTAAAACTCTAATTGATCTTCGCTCCCCGGTGTAAATAAAGTCGCGGCGTTCTCCATAGAAGTTGCATCCACAAAGTCTCCCTTTTTTTGTCTGATATTTTGTATTTTTCTCTTTATATCGATATCAGTAATTATGTTATAGGCGTTCTCTCTCTCGGTCTTGGATAAGCTTCCATAATCGATTCTCTCAGCTTGTCTTCTGGCGGCCAAATGTTGACCCCCACTCTCTAGTCGGTCGTATAAAGCGATCTCTTCCGAGGTACTTAACCGACCCATCTCTTTTAATCTGCTACTTGCTGCGACTTGTTGCTCTAGGGGTCCAGCTGTAGCCAGGCTTCTTAACTTTGCCTCATCGGTGATGGTTCTATACCTTTGTTGATAGCTATCAACATTTTTTTCAAATTGTTTTCCAGCTAAACCAGGTGCCAATCCTGTTTTTTGGCCAAGCCAAGCTGCTGTTTCATCCCTGCCTCGTTCACCCCGATAGAATCTGCCCAGATTCTTTTCAGTTGCTTCAAAACCGGCAAAGCCTTCTTTTTTGAATTTATCTGCTGCCTCTTTGTACACAGTTTCAGCACCGCTTGCTCTCCAGCCATATTTAAAAGGAGCAGATCCGGCAAATCTTGCCGTGGCTCGGCCGCGGGCCCATATTCCTGCTGCTACTCCCCCGGCGCCGGCGGCGGATGACATTCCATGTGCTACCTTGGCTCCGCCAATAAGGAATGTGGCTACTAAAACAAAGAAAAATAATTGTTGAAAGGTAGTACCCAGTCCTCCGTCGAGCGGTTGATTGGCTATTCCCGAGATTACCCTCTGTTGATTTGCCAAAAAGAAGGTGCCGAAGTAAATGAAGAAAAGATAAATTGGCAGAAAAAGATTCCAGCCAATAAATTCTTTCCACCATCTCTGACTTATATTATTTGTTGAGGGCAGAATATAAGCCATCCAGGCAACCGGAGAAACTATCAGCAAAGCCCATAGGATAGGAATTCTGATCAGTGTAAGAATTAGGAGAACTAGAAGACTAAAAAGCGGAATTGATAAGAGAAGAATGTTGATAAATACGGTGATGGTCTCTGTCCATAGCCGGTTATCTACAGTATAAACCTGTACAAGGCTTTGTTTAAATAAATCGGCAATGCTTACACCGACAGCTATCCTTGCCCCAATATCGCCAATAGAACTTAAAAAAACATTACTCAATGATTGAGTCCAGCCGATCATTACATTACCTATTACCAAGCTGAAGTTAATAAGAAGAGCGGCAATAATGAACCGAGCGATTAAGGTTTTTGCATCATAGCCACGGATGTTAAATATGATTCCAAAAGACATAACAATAAGAGCAATAATAAAAAGCATGTTGGCAAAATTCCGGACTATATCCCAGCTTTCTTGAACGACCGGAGAATCGGCTATGCCGAATTTCAGGACGGAATCAATTGAGCTTGCCACCAAACCTATAAGGTTAACCATCGCCCCCCGTATAAAAGACAAGGTGCCAGCTAAAAGAGCCAGAACGGTGTTGCCCACTAGAAAATCAACAATCTGACCATGGGCAGGTGATGGCAATAAAAACAAACAAAATACAGCGGCTAAAATGATTACTGATGATGTATATATATTTTTTCTGTGTTTAGTCATTTAATTCTATGGACAGGTTCCACCACCACCGGTCGGTATATTTAAGGTCAAGGAAGCTTGTGATGATAGATTGGTGGCCAAGCCATAAACTACGCCTCCGTCACCGACACATCTATTCGTCCGGGTGCCATTAGGGTAGGTCGGTGAGTTAAAAAGACGGAAAATTTCTGTTCCGTCGAGATATATATTTGCATCTGAACTGCCATCCCAAATGTTATGATTTAAGACCACACAGTTAGAAGTTGCACAAAGTCCACTTGGATCGGTGGCTCCAGCTTGTCCTTGTCTGAACCATTGAGCCGTTAAACATACATTAGAATTGGTAGGAGTGGATCCACCATCGTTGCAGGCTGTAGTTGCGGCAGTAGAATCGGGTAGAGTCAGGCCAGTACAAGCCGATGTATTATATAAACAACTACTGTTACAGCTTAAGGTACCGCCAGAATAACCTATAGATGAACATGCCTTCCCATTTAGGTTCCCTCCATCGCATTGCTCGCTCGAGTCTATCACGCCATTACCGCAATTAGACGGCGGAGGCTCGCTACTAAAACAGTCTGATGGACAGTTGAAACTATCTTCTCCTACGAAAGCCTCGCAAACTCCATTGTTGTCGCAGGTTCCTCCCGGTGGAGGGGGCGGCGGTGGCCCTGATGGCGGTTCTGCAGTATCGCAACCTTCAGGGGGACAGTTGAGTCCAGGTTCAAGACCCGGATAGAGCTCTTTCTTGTAAGGTTCTTGAGGGGCATTATCTGGCGCCGATAAATTTAGGACTCGGCTTAGTACTAATCTTGTAAGATCGGCAATGAATCCTTGTAAACTTTGGACATTGGTTAACCAATTTAATTCTTGTTGGATTACATTAGTAGCAGTTTGTTGGAGAACACTGCCGGGGGTCAGTATATTGCTATAGACAATGCATCTACCATTGGAAGCATTCATAAGGCAAGTGTTCCTTTTTGGTATGCAAGTTGAAGTTGTTGGTAAATTCCCACCTGTGCTGGCTACAGAACATTGAGCATTAGTCGTGCAGGATTTACTTTGATTATTTAAACAATAGCCACCCCCATTTGCAGTTGTTAGGGCTGGATTTTGGGCTCTTCTAGAAGTAAAACCTAAAGCTGTTTTTGCCTCATCAAGATCATTCTCTTCCTCGGTAAGCCGTTGGACACCTAATTCGGCAAGGGACATCATAAGGTTTCCGTAGTAGTTATTTTGTGGTTGAGCTAATTGATTAAGCGCTCCCCAACCACCGTTTCCGGCAAAGTTAGACCGATAACCAGTTAAACTCCATCCCTTAGGCATTGTGCACCCCGCCCTCCTGTTAAAAGGATCAAGATTACCCACTCGAGTCATGGTTTGGGTATTAATATTCGGTTGATTATTAGCATTGAAAAGAGTTTTTATATCACCAGAAAAGTATGGGCAAAGTTGGGTTGAGCCAAGCATGGCCCGGAATAAATTCTCGCCTCTATATTGGGCGTTAAGTTTAAACCTGCGCCAATCGCGGACAAAGGCTGGTTCGCCATTCCGGCCACTGGTTCTTACTGCTCCAATCATTCTTCCAGTCATCTGGTTCATCATACCTCTAGCCATGCATCTCCCGATGGTATCTCCAAATGATTTATGCCAATCAAGAGTTTGGTTTGAAGTAGGCACATCTATAGCAAGGAACTTAAATATTTTAGGTACCAATCCTTGTAAGTATTTAAGACCATCATTTATCCAATCCACGGCCGCCTTTGCCAGTAGTCCACTACCGACACAAGTTACCCCCCCGATCAGATAATCTGTTTTAGTTTGGGCTAGCGCTTCTTTAACCGAAAGTATACTTGGCAAAATAAGTGACAAAAGCATCAAGATAACAATAAAAATTTTTAGTTTGCGCATTTTATTTTAGATCGAATAAATCGTTACCCAGCAAACCCTCCGATCTGACTCTATCGGCGTAATTCCAAATAAGTTGAGGGAAGCCTTCGGCTATTTGCGACAGCAAATTGAGGGCCATAGCTGCCTTTATCGCGTCATCCTTGGCGTCAGCGAATGCTCTATTAAATATCGCCATTTGAGATACCAGACGATAAAAGCTTATGTGGTCATCTTTCCAGTTTTGGGGTACCTTTACTTCCGTGAGCTGATCGGCCATATTCTGGAATTCATCGAACTCTGATTTAAAGTAAGATATATATTCTTCGTTTTCGAACCCCCCATCATTGGTAAGTTCGAGTTTACTCTCTATGTCTTTGATTTCTTTTCCGAATGTTTTAAGAAATACTTCCCATATTTTCTCAGAAGCGTACACATATTGTTGCTGATTGGTTTTTGATGAGTCAACGATAGCTATGTGAGAAGGATCTGAGGGTGTTAGACTGCGTAAGCCGTCGTCGATAATGGTGAAAGACAGATCACTAAGAGATTGAATATATTCTGGACTGTCAGGTTGCAGGGACCCTTCGACTAAGCCAGCTACAGCAAGATTGGCTACCTTGCTGGTTAGGTTGAGGTTCAAAATTAAATCATCAGGTCCTGGTTCAATTGGATCATGTCCTGAAGCCACCTCTTCCCCGTCAGTAAATCCATCCCCGTCACTATCTGGGTTTTGAAAATCTGTATTCCAATAGGATTCATCGGAGTCCGAGAGCCCGTCCAGATCCGCATCTTGCAGGGTGTCTATCGCCAATGGTTGAACTGCATCATGTAGTAATGCTGATCGGGCTCCACCAAAAACATCGAAAAATGAGAAAACCGAAACAACGGCCATGACAGCCAAAAAAATGAAAAATAATTTAATTTTATTTTGCATAGACAAACCGGCTTTTTATCAAGCCGACCCATTAATTATAGTATATAAAAAGCCAGTAAAATACCGGCTAGCTGTGCATATCTAACCGAAAGCATGGAGTAAACTAGAAGCTTGTCCCAAGTTTGAGTATAACCTTGTAAATAGCGTTCCCTGATTGATCTTTTTCTCCCGATTCAGAGCAATCAATATGAAAATTATCTGCCCAGCCAGCAGCAGGAAGAGGGATTGTAATTAGTCCCAGAGCGTCATTTATTTGATCAAGAGGAAATGGTGTAAATCCAATAGCTAGAGCCCAAGGACCGACCCTATCTTCCTGGTTGTTCCTGTAAATATCAGAAATAAATGGGAAATCAATTACTTTGCCATTGGAAGGTATGGGTGGGCCTACTTCTATTGCTCGGCCAGGAAAAGGCCAATATCCAGGAATCGGTGTTGGGTAGCAACCGGCAGGACCGTAGCAAATTATTACCCAGTTAGTCCATTTAAGAGAACAGGCTCTCTCGCTCGAGGTAATATGTCCCCCGAAGGGGAAAGTATGAGGCACGTAACTGGGTATTTTCCCGTAATTTTCAACAACCTTGTATGATTTGTAGGAAATTTTTATGACATCAACAATTTTTTTAATAAAGCTAAAGCTAAGAGCATCGGCGGATTGATGTGTGAATAATCCCAGCACTGCTATTACTAAAAGTATGGCGATAAGGTGTTTGGTCATCAGAATAGTTTAAATATATTTCTAATTTTAGATATGATTGTGGTTACAATTCTCGTTATAAAGCTGGTATTGATGGTGGCAGCGGGATTATTCTCTAACTCGGACTGATCTGATGGAATAGGACTTTGAGATGAGCGAAGAGTTAGATGTAGCGTAGATGAATTCGGGCCAGTAAAAGGACTGGGAATTATACGAGGTGAAGCGGAAGGTAAATTCTCCAAAAATATCGGAGTTGGTGTGGATGCTGGCCTAGAACAATTACCACCTTGAGCAGATGCACTAGAACCATATTTGGATTGGCATATTTGGGTAGCTTCAACACATTTTCCGCCACTCATAAAATATCCATTATCGCACGAGCACAGATCGGCCTCGGAGTTATAAGAAGTATTGGGGCCGTAAAAAATAGGACAAAATATAACTTTCAATAATGGCTGAACAAATCTAGCACCGGATACATCAAATTTGGAGTTGTTATTCTCTATTAAACATTTTTTGTAATCAGCATTTTTGACCGAGTACTCCCCTATTTGTTGATGACATTGGGTTAACTCGCCTCTGCCAAGTTCTGAATTTACTAACCCTGAAGCAGTAAGGATTTTAGATAAATTTTGGTAAGACTGTTCACTAAAACAACCCATCTCGCTTGGAGGATAACACCCACTCTTGGCCATAAAATCAGATTGTTGATTAGCCAGATCCTCTATTGTTTTTTGACATTGAGGGACAGCATAAATCGTAGGCAACGATTCGTCAACTGTCCCATCGTTACATATTATCGAAGCATCCTTGTTAATAATTGAACAGTTCACTCCCCCGTGTTTGGCGCATATATTTGCCAAGTATTCGTTCTTGGCTTTTTCTATTGTGGCTGGGTCGGGAGTCGGATTAGCCGCAAGGGAGAAGGTAACTAAAAAGAGAGAGAATATTAGGGTAAAGATTAAATAAAGCTTCTGCTTAGGCATTCACTAAGTATAATATTTTTACTAATTCTTGCCACTGATTAAGAGATAGCTCTTCGGCTCTGGCGGTTTCCTTTAGTTCAGTTTTTTTGAAGGCTTCTAAAATGGTATCTTTATTTACCTCTAATTTTTTGGACAGTATTGGTGCCAGTTGTTTTCTCTTTTCTGAAAATCCAATCTTCATCACTCTGAATAATCTTTCTGTTGTTTCTAGCCTTAAGCTTTGGTTCTTTGGTGTTAGTCTGATGATCGCCGAATCTACTTTGGGCACTGGTCGGAAATTATTTTTGGATATGTATCCTATAATTTCTGGCGCGGAGTAATATTGGACGGATAGGGCTAGCAAATTCATATGGGGTGGTTTAGCCATGATTCTTTGGGCGACCTCTTTTTGAATGGTCAGAACGATAAGTTTTGGTTGGGGCCATTCCTCGAAAATAGTTTTAAGAAAATGACTGGTGATATAGTAAGGAATGTTAGCGACGATCTTGTACTGCTTCGCCGACAATAATTCCTTGATTCTACCGAGGGCAGCCCTTGCCAAAACATCGTCTTCGATTATTTCCACATTTTGCATCTTATTGAAGTCTGACCTCAGTAGCTCAATAAGTCTTTGATCTTTCTCAATTGCAATAACCTTGCCACATTTTTCGGCAAGTTTCCTTGTTAAATTACCCGTGCCCGGCCCCACCTCTAAAATTATATCATCTTTCGAAATTTCAGCAGCGCTAACTATCTTATCTATGATATGGGGGTTAACTAAAAAGTTCTGTCCTAGAGATTTTTTTGCTTGGATTTTCATCTAGTAGTATATTTTATCGTCATCATCATAGCCTGGGTCTAATAATTGATAATCGACTAGATTTGGCGGTATTTCGCCTATAAAACGCGAGGGTAGGTTCATTGAGTGAGAGCCAAAAATATTTCTAAATTTTGTGTAGGTAAGGATTAAGTGTTCTTTGGCACGGGTGGTAGCGACATAACAAAGGCGCCGCTCTTCTTCAAGCTCACTCGGATTTATAATTGTTCTACTGTGCGGGAAAAGACCCTCTTCCATCCCGACAATAAAAATTACCGGAAATTCGAGACCCTTCGATGCGTGGACGGTCATTAAGGTTATTTTCCCCGCAGCATCTCCGCTAGATGATTTGATGCGATCATTTTGTTGGAGCAGGGTCACTTCTTCAAGGAATCTTTCCGCTCCTTCTTTACTTGGTAAGCTTTCAAATTTAGAAGCCACGGTTAGGAGCTCTTTTAGGTTTTCCATGCGGTCTTCAAAGTTTTCGTAGTCGCTTTGCTTGGCTAGGCTGAATTCTTTTAGATAATCTTCATATTTTGTTTTTTTGATTATATATTTTATTAATGCAGAAAGTTTTTTATCTTCAGCAGTTTTTCTAATGTCGGTCAGGATCTCATAAAAATCCGAAACAGCTAAAAGCTGTCTAGGGGGCATAGCTTTATCCTTAACGGCTAGAGCTAAAGAAGCTACAATGTCGCCCCGCTCCCCCTTTCTAACCTTGTCTATTATTGCCTTGCCTATTCCTCGTGGAGGAATATTATATATTCGCTCAATAGCTAAAGTATCAGATGGATTAATGATTAATCTAAGATAAGCAAGCATATCTTTTATCTCTTTTCGGTCATAGAACTTTAAACCGCCTACTATTTGATAAGGAAATCCCCGCATTATAAATGCCTCCTCAAGAGATCGAGACTGAGCATGGGTTCGGTAAAGAACCGCGAAGTCTTTTATCTTGTATCCACGACTGGATAGATCCTCTATTTTTGATATTACAAAAGTTGCTTCGCGGCGCTCATTTATGGTTTCGGCTATGGTTATTTTTTCTCCATGATCATTATCGGTCCAAAGCTCTTTTGGTATCTGGTTTTTATTATTTGAGATGATTCCTTGGGCAGCGGTGATTATATTTTTGGTCGAACGGTAATTTTGTTCAAGTAGAATTATTTGGGCTTCCGGGTAGTCTTTCTGGTAGTTTAAAATATTTCTAATATCGGCTCGGCGAAATTGGTAAATACTTTGTGCGTCGTCTCCTATCGCGAAAAGATTGTGATATTTTTGAGCGAGGAGGTTTATGAATATATATTGGTCATAGCTAGTATCCTGATATTCATCGACAAGAATATACCTCCACCATTCCTGGTATTTAGAGAGGGTCTCTTGATTTTGTCTGAAAATTTTAATCGGCAAAACTATCAGATCGTCAAAATCAACGGCGTTATGATCTTTTAATTCTTGCTGATATTTTTTGTAAACTTTGGCAACAATTTCAGGATAAAAATCCGTCGGTTCATAATTTTCCGGGAATACTAGTTTTGTTTTTAATTCGGATATTTTGGCTAGAACTATCTTGGGATTAAAACTTTTAGTATCAATCTCCAGATCCCCCATCACCCTTTTGACTAGAGCTACTTGGTCGTCCTCATCAAATACAGTAAAATTACGCCTGTAACCAAGTTGAGGAATCTCTTGGCGCAAAATCCTTAGACCTATCGAGTGAAAGGTGCCGATTAAGGGGAATGGTGTATCTGAGGCTGAGCCCGGGTTAGATTGATGCTTAACCCCAAGTAGACTAGAAATTCGGTCGCGCATTTCACCGGCAGCTTTGTTGGTGAATGTAACGGCAAGAATATTACCGGGCGGAATCATCTGGGATATTAAATAAGCGACTCGATGAGTCAAACATCTTGTTTTGCCTGAACCGGGGCCGGAAATTACCAAAACCGGGCCGTCAATTATTTTGACGGCCTCAATTTGCTTAGCATTTAAATTTTCGAATATCTTATCAACTTTCATTGCAGTTCTTCTGATATTTTCCCTCCGCTTTAGAGCAGAAGGATCTCATCTCATCTTTTGAGTTTATAACCTCTCTAGCTCGACCGAAAATTATACTATAGCACATATCTTTTTCCTTAGGATCAGCTAGTATCTTACAGAATTTTAAGGCATCATCTTGGCCGGATGGATCCCAAAAAGTATCCTGAATGGCTCCATTCAGACAAGCCTCTTTATATTGACCGACGGGAGCTTTAGAGCAGGACTCAATTGCTCCCTCTGGGTTTTTTCGATTTGAACCACCGACATCGCGTCCCATACTCAAAAAACAACTGTATTGGTAAGCGACCGGAGCTTCAAGGCAGGCATCAGAAATCTTTGAAAAGTCATTAGCTAATAGTTGAACCATTCTCGAAGTCTGTAAAAAATAACAGGATGGTTTATATTTGTCCTCGACTATGTTGCATGGATACTGGGGGTCATCACTCAAGTATTTGGTAAAGTGACCAGCGGCATTTTTATCTGTCAGACCTCCGACGATGTTTTCCATAAATACTCCGGTCCAACAAGAATCCTGACGGCTGCTGAGAAGATCACAGCTTTTTAGAGCTTCAAAAATGTCATAGCTAGCCCAAGCCATAAGGCCATGTCCAATGCCATGTATGCACTGGTGGCTGAAAAATGCATTTAACTCATTACCGCAAAGGACATTAAGATTTTTTGATAGATTATCTGTCCCATGTTCTTTAAAGTATGCTTCTGTCGCTCCGTGGTAACACCCCGAATGGCATTCGGCGCTGCATTCTTTAAATGCATCCTCTCCCGTAAGTTCATAAGATAATCTTCCTGTAACATGAGCCACATCGTGGCAGCTACCAAATTCTGAGCTCAAAGCGTTTAGTTGTTTAATTGTTTCTTTGGGGCCATACTTTTTTATATAATCTTCAAGGATCTTTTGGTTACTGAAAATTTCTTTAGAATCTTTGGATATATTTTTGAGCTCGTCTCCGGCTATCATTTTTTTAAGATATAAATATATTTTATCGTATAGATGCTTAATCGGTGCTGTTAATCGTTGAGTAAAAGTTTGTTTAGGTTTTTCCGGGCTGTCTATAGAATTATCTTCTGAGACAACGGTTATTGTTCCTGTAAGGTTGGGATAAAGGTGATCATGAAGTTTCCAAACCCCAGCTTTGTCAAAAGTAAATATCCAGTCTTTGCCTGGAGGGATGGGGCGGTGCGGATCAAACTCTGGATATATCTCATGCGTCGGATGAATATTTGATGCTGGCCAGTGGTCATCCTTGCCCATATTTTTAAATATAACAATTGAATCTGTATGAACAGTAATACCCCTAGGATTAAAAGAGTCATCGGTCATCTTGATAACCACCGTCTCGGAGTGAGCTAAAGAATGACCTATGTTCAAAAACAAAACATCGATAGTTAATAAGCCGATTACTCCGGAATAATAAATTATTTTTCTCATAATTTAAGATGATCTTAAATACCAGCTCCCCTAAGACAGGCAGCTTTTAATATATTTTCAACAGCAGAGCATTCTTTAATGATGACCTTTTGGTCAATGGTCTGTGCCCTAAGATTAGAGCCGATTTTTTCGTAACACCATATTCTAAGCTCTGGATCTATAATATCGCAGAAATTCGCAGCTTTGGAAATATTTAGCTCATTAAAGTTCATTATGTTATCTACTGCTCCGGCCAGACACTGGTTTTTGTGGGAAGGGGGAAATAGTGCGCAAATTTGCTTAGCAATTTCTTCGCTTGTTTTGCCTTTTGAATTGGACAATAAACCATATTGCCAGCTAGGATTTGTAGACATGAGGCCGATGCTTTGCATGCAGGCATCTATATTGTTAATTGGTGCCTTGAGACATGCTCTCGAAGCTTGATCGACATTATTTTTAAAAAACTTCATTAACCAGCCGGAGTGATTAATAAAGCACTCCTGGCGATATTTCTCAGCAACCACATTACATGGAGCAAGGGGGTCGGTCTCAGAGAAAATATCTTTTCTTGCCTCACCCCGCATTCCGCCATTAACATTCTCCATAAAAACTCCTTGCCAACATCCTTCTTGACCAATGTGCGTGGGTAAGGAGTCGCAAGTGCTGAGAGAGGAATAAAGATCATAGGCATTGGCCATTAATATGCCATGACCCAAGCCATGATAGCAATAAAACTTGAATTTCGAAGAAAAATTCATATCTTCTTCGATCGAGCCGCATATTATAGCGGCAGTTTCTTTCGTTGAACCTGTCCTGCCTAAAACATATTCAAAGAAGCCGTGTTGGCAACCATAATTGTATGATGTTGGGCAAAGAAGGAATGATTCACCGTTAGATCCAAAAATCTTTGCAGTTTCACGGCCTATTCGGTGGGCTATCTGGTGGTCATCTATTGATAGGTCTATCGACCTGTCATTTTGGAGCTCTTGAAGCAATTCGAGAGAGGCCGACGGTCCATAGATCGGGATAGCGGATTGCAATTCTTTCTCAAAACAGGATGTATCACTACATTTACTCTTCGTTTCTTTGTATAGATCGGCAAGATCGTAGACGCTAAGATCTATGTCCATTTTTTCTGTTTTAGAGACAGAACCGGAGTTTTGTCTCGGTGCTAATATTTTTATCCCTAACCAAGAAATCAACAAGAGGATCGCAAGGATAGAGAAAGATATTATTTTTTTTATCATAGTGGACTTCGTGAGACTCAACTGGAACCAGGTTATCGAAGAATTGAAGGCCTGGCAACAAATTCAAGATTATTCATTATAAAAATAAGGCATGAGCTCGGATTCAGAAATATATTTTGAGACTTGATTAAAAATAGCCCGAAGAGTTCCTTTGTCTAATTCTTTGTGATTCGGAATGGTTAGAGTCTGATTGTTTTTCTTTATAGTTCGGCGAAGTTTAACATGACTTCCTTTTTGAGAAATTATGGCAAAATTAAAAGACTCAAGAATCTTTATCACATCTTCACCTGATAAGACCTTGAGTCTAGGCATGAATCTGAGGAAGTTCGAAATTCATCAAAACAGAGGGATTCGGAGCAATATCAAAATCAGCAGGATTTTCTCCCTCTAAATGCAGGTCAACTGCCTCTTGGATATTTACTGCTAATTCATCTAGGGTCTTACCCTGAGTAACTACAGGTAAATCAATCCCTTCGGCAGTATAGTATTTATCACCTTTAGATATATGGAATTGAATGATTCTTTTCATACTTTAAGTCTATTGTACCAAATGAATCCTGAATTTACAATGTTAATTAAAAAGCCGAGTTTCCTCGGCTGTCATTTCTTTAGTAATTTACGTATTTCTTTTTCAAGGCTTATTGGTTGATAATCAAACTCATTCGATACTACTTTAGCATTCGGATTAATATCCTTTAAAACTTGGTTCTTGGTATAATATAAAATCCAAATACCCTTTTGTCCTTTTGTAAACTTAGGCCATTCGGTCCAAGCAACATCATTACTTGCCGGAAAATAAATATTCATCTCATTCTTTCTATCAAAGATTACTACGGATCTTTTTGCAAAAAGGACAGACTCTATTTTGAGTGTCGCTAGATGCCAATCGGGATTATGCTCAGATATGCTCTTAGATGTTGCTATTTTCTTTATATCAACAACTTTGGCCCTAACAACGTAATCGGCTCCCTCTAATCGGCTTTCCAAAATAGTAGTCTCGCTTGGATTCAATTGTCTACCTTGAGCACCAATCTCAATGTATCCCGATGTCAGTGCAAACATAAAAACAAAAAACAGAATTCTTTTAAAACTCATCCCAACCTCTCTTTTCAATAAACTAGCGCGGTGAAAGTATAAATCCTAATTGAAGTTATGTCAATAAAAAACTGACTTTTGGACTGGAGCGTATTTATCTGGTTCCAAACAGCATCTTTTTCATCCAAATTTTAGAGCAACAAAATAGCAGTATTTGGAACCGCTAAATTGGGGCTTATTTACTCGATATAATGAGCAGTCATCTGCTGATTTATCACACGTTGTGGACCCGGCGGTAATCGAAACCGCGCCTCGGCAATGCGAATGCCGCGTAATGCCACTTTACTACGGGCCCTCACTCACG
>OBEQ010590700.1_pt1 | contig 36997 bp, 37 predicted proteins | sample 1670901 | NCBI WGS metagenome assembly OBEQ01 (sample SAMEA104232315, study PRJEB22302) | groundwater metagenome | biome: forest; feature: aquifer; material: groundwater | place: USA | collected 2011-08-07 | depth 5.4 m | reverse complement strand
TGTCCCACTCAAATAGAAATGTCCGCTTCTAACGCAAGTAAGAATGTCCGCTTTAGACTGGAGGCATTGGCAATGGAAGCGGTACAGCCAGTTCGCCTGCCCATTCATTCTGCTCCTTTGTTTTCTTCCACAACGCCTCTTTGCTGCGAATAAATAAACGCACTGCAGCGTCTGGAAGCTCGTGAACAACGATGTTGTCTTTTGGCCTCATGAGAAGCCTTGGAGTTGGAAGAAGCTGATAACGGATGCCTTTATACGAAATTGTGAAATCATTTTGTAAAACTCTTTGCTCACGTCGGCACAAGATGAGCGGCAATGCAGCACAATCTTTCTCTCCAAGTGCACGATGAAGATTGCCTGCTTTAGCTGCCTCTTTGCCGAAGCGACAGTTGAACAGGCTGATGTATGTTTTTGCGAGGAATATATTTGCCTCTTCTGGCGTGTTGATGCCTGCGAGCCGCAGTTCTTTCACCAAGCGATCTTGAAGCGTTCCAAAAAGTCGCTCCACTCGTCCTTTGGCTTGAGGAGAGAGGGCGTGGATGAGTTCGATGCCAAGGTCTTTCGCTGCACGTTCGAACTGTGTGGCGGTATCAGGATTCTCTTTGGCATCGGCGTTGTTCATGGAATAGGTACTGAAGCGATCCAGATAAATGCTTTGAGGCACGCCGTATTGCTCGATATAGCTGCGCCAGAAGCGCATCACGGGGAAAACGCCCTCGTTATATTCAAAGCGTGCAAAGAGGATCTTTCCGGTCGCATCGTCAATTGCTGCGAGCAGACAGAGTTTGAGTGGAAAGCGATCCTCAAGCCACCACTCATAGCTCCCATCAAATTGAACCAGCTCTCCAAAAATGGATCGCCGCATTCTCCACTGTCGATGTACCGGAGAACCTTTTTGCTTCCTCGAATTCCAGAGACCCATGTCTTCCATGATGCGCTGAATGGTGTTTGATGATCGGCTGATCCCATGAAGCTCGCGGAGCTTCTCTGCGGCAAAGGTCGGACCAAAGTCAGGATACTTCTCTTTGAGGATAGAACTCACGAGCGCTTCTTCATCTTCATGGATACGTGCATTTGAGCGTTTGCCCGTGAGCCCGTGGATGAGAGTCGTGGAACCGCGTTCCTCAAGGAGAATCTTTTTGCGGCGGATCGTACGGGAAGTGACATGAAGAAGTTCGGCGGCATGTACGGCGGTCATCTCTCGCCTCATGACTCGCTGCAGAATATCGTATTCAGAAAGCTGCTCTGGGGTTAACGAAACGGAGGATTTTTTCATACCCCAGCAGTTTAACTGGGGCGGACATTTCTATTTGAGTCAAAGCGGACATTTCTATTTCAGAATGACAATCCACAAACAAAATCGTGCGACGATGCTCCTGTTCCCAACGTACGCGAGCGGCTTCGATCACGCGACGGATCTCGGCCACGCCTCCAATGACCGCGGACATTTCTTCAAAGATGGCGCCGGTCTGATTCGCGATGATCTTGGCAAGCGTCGTTTTCCCCGAGCCGGGCGGCCCCCAAAAAATCAAAGAAGGAATTTCATCGCGCTCAATCAACACCCGCAACGGTGTTCCTGGACCCACGAGCTTTTCTTGTCCCGCGAGTTCATCGAGGGTGCGCGGGCGAAGACGATCAGCAAGAGGCTGCATAGAAGAAGATAGTGAAGACCCCGGGCGGGCGAGGTCTTCGGTGATGAGGACGCTCCCGCACGGGGCGAGAAGAAAGAAGGAACGAAGGCGCGCGTCGATCAGCGCCCGGCCATAATCGCGAAGAAGCGCGAGAGGAGGATCCCCATGACTCCTGCGACGATCGTGCAGATGATCAGAGTCGGCATCCGCACGCTCATCGGACGCCGGCGCCTGACGACGGGCAGGTCTCCGTACCCGGACGGATCCGGTTCCTGCGGCTCGACGGCGTTGATCTCCGCAGTGGTCACGCCCGGAATCCTCCGAATGTCACCCTCGCTGAGAGAACGCATTCCAGCAGGGGGACGCACGCTGGCCGGCTTGGGCTGCTCTCGAACACCTGTACCCGTGGGCACTTCTCCGCCCACACCGAACTTGGTTTTCATCGTTGTTCCTCCTTGGATGTAACCCGATGATAGCCCTGTTGTAACAATTTCTTTAAGAAAAATCAACCCTTCGATTCCGCTACGCTTCGTTCAGGATATATTCAAAATCCGCTTGGCAAAGGTCGTGCCATCGTCTGTGGCAAAAAAGGTTTGTGCGCGTACGCCCATGGCTAAACGCTCCTCCGCATCGTTCAAAAGACGCTTGGCCTGGGCTAAAAGTTTTTCATCAAAATCCGGTCGTGTTTGCGCAAGCAAGATGACGGCGCCCTGATCCGCAAATGCGCGGGCATTGGCCTCCTGATGCGAGGCCGGCAAAGGAACCACGATGGCTGCTTTGCCGAGCGCCGCGATCCCCTCGGACAAGGTGCCCATCCCACCGCGACACACGAGAAGATGCGCCGCCGCATAGGCATCGCGCATGGCTCGTTCATCCAACGAGGCGCGCACGGCATAGCCTTGTGCCGGTTGATTGGCGAGCATGGGCCCTTTGCCCAAGCCCGTCACATGAATCACCTGCGTAAACTTCAACCACTGCAAACGCGTGCGCTCCATCATCTCATTCAACGCGCGCGCACCCTGCCCGCCGCCGAACACCAAAACGACCGGCTTGGCCGGATCTAAACCGAACCGCTGAATGGCATCAGACTGAGCCGGGAGATCTGCAGCACGAAAACGCACCGGCGTGGGAATCTGTTCGGGAATCAAAAAAGATCCAAACGGGGAATGACGATAGGGAAATGAACTTGTGACGCTCACGCAGAGCCGTGCGACCAAACGATTGGCCAAGCCGGGCTCCACATCCAACTGATGCGTCACACACGGAATAGGTCGTCGAGCCGCGGCGCGCATCATGGGCACGGCGCTAAATCCGCCGACGGATACGACCACATCCGGTTGCCAACGTTCAAGAATCTTTCCAGCTTGTTGGCGCGCCTGCCACCAGGCTCCGACGGTTTTAATCCAGGCCAGCGTGGGATGACGGGGCCATTTGACCACCGGTAATGTCTCAAACGTGATGCCTGCGGCTTCCACCACCGCGCGTTCCGGCCCTTGCGATGTTCCCACCCACACAACCTGCACCCCTGGCGCCAAACGTCGCAAAGCCTGAGCCGTAGCGATCAACGGCGTCACCGGCCCCAAACTTCCCCCACCGACAAACATCATTTTCATAAGAGGCTACGAAACTTTATAGACTTTACGACTTGATGGACTTTACAGACCTGATGACTTGATAGACTTCCTTGGAATACCAGCGACCAATCCCATGGCTGCTAACAGCACGGCCAACGCAGAACCGCCGTGGGAAATAAACGGAAGCGTCACGCCGGTCATCGGGAGGACGCCGCTCATGGAGCCAATGTTAAGAAAAACCTCCAGCCCAACCCAAGCCCCAACACCCGCAGCCAAGAACATGCCAAAGCGATCACGCGAGTGACGACTGATCTGCAAACAACGCCATACCAGCCAGCCAAATGCGATCAGCAGAAAGACCATGACGACAAAGCCCATCTCTTCGGCGATCACGGCGGAAATCGAATCCGCTTCAACTTCCGGGAGATACAAAAACTTTTGCCGCGAGTGACCATACCCGAGCCCCCACCACCCGCCAGAACCAATCGCGAGCATGGCTTGATTGATATGATAGCCTATCCCGAGCGGATCCAGTTCCGGATGCAGAAACGTGGTGAAGCGCGCGGCGCGATACGGAGAAAATTTGATCAACAAAGCTAACAGTCCCGCCCCGGCCCCGCACAACAAAATAAACCAGATCCATGGCGCGCCGGAAAGAAAATAGAGAAACAATGACGTGCCAACGATCACGGCCATGGAACCGGTATCCGGCTGGAGCACCAGCAGAACAATCACCGCGCCGAGCGCGCCCAAAAACGGGAGCAGGCCGGTTTGAAATCCGTGCGCGTCCGAGCCTTCGCGATTCGCAAGCCACGCGGAGAGATAAATCAAAAAGGTGAACTTGACCAGCTCCGAAGGTTGAAACTGGACAGGCCCCACATGCACCCAACCGCGCGCCCCGCCCAAATGCAGACCCACGCCCGGAATGTACACCAACAAGAGGAGCACGAGCGAGGCGATCGATGCCAATCCAGCAAACGGTTTCCAGCGACGATAATCTACCGAAGCGAAGAAAAAAAAGAGAACCAAGCCCGGTAGAACGCCGTTCAAAAGTTGGCGTTTCACATAAAAAAGACTGTCGCCCGTGCGTAAAAACGCCAAGGGTCCGGTGGCAGACAACAGCATCACCAGTCCAAAACACATCAAAACCATCGTCAGGCCGACGATCATGGGATCTAATAGTTTGAAACGAGAGAAAAAAGACATTTTTTTAATGATCCATGAGAGCAATGATCACCCCCAACCCGGCACACACAAATGAGATCAACCAAAAACGCATCACAATTTTGGGTTCGGTCCATCCAATCGCTTCCAAATGATGATGCAACGGCGAGCTGTGGAACAGTCTCTTGCCATGACGGAGCTTCTTGCTGGCCACCTGAAGCAACACCGACGAACTCTCGATCACAAACGGCAAACCAATCACCAGAAGCAACAACGGCTGATTGGTCATGAGTGCGACCACGCCGAGAACGGTGCCAAGCGACATCGCGCCCGTGTCTCCCATTATGATGTCCGCTGGATTGACGTTGAACCACAAAAATCCCAGCAACGCACCGATGATGGCTGCGCACAACGCCGTAAGATCGGCCCTGCCCTGAGCCCAGGCGATCACGCCATACGCGCCAAAGGCCGCGAACAAGCCGCCACCGGCCAAGCCGTCCAACCCGTCGGTTTCATTGACGGACAGCGAGGTGGCCGTGATGGTCAAAATAAAAAATGGGATGTACCACAGGCCAAGCGCGTACGTCCCGACAAATGGAATATGAAGTTGATCCCAGGCCAGCTTGGTGAAGAACCACCAGGCGCCGATGATGGCGATGAGGGTGTAAGACAGCACGCGCTGGCGTTTGCGCAACCCTCCACCGCGCGGGCCGATATGTTTGACGTTGAGATAATCGTCCACGAGTCCGATCAAAGCGGCGGCCATCATCAAACCAAGCGGCAACCAAGTTTGACCGCGCGACCAAAAGGACAAACCACAGACGGTCACCGAGTTTGTCCAGCGACACAGTTGTGCGAGTCCAAGCGCGATTACGATTACGATTCCCCAGATCGCGATCCCTCCCATGGTCGGGGTGCCGGCCTTTGCTTTGTGCAAGGCTGCCATCACGGGCGCGGCTGAGGCATCACGAATCGTTTTTCCCATCCCGGCACGGCGCAACAGACGGATGAGCATGGGCATAAACACAAAGCTCAATCCAAAAGCCATGGCCATGATGGCGAGCGGACGCGTCGTCAGTAACGGTTCGATCATAGATTGATGCGCACGAGATAAAACAGAGCAACGACCCAGGGAACGCTCCAAGCCAAGGCCAACGCGAACAAACTAAAAGAAAAATGCGGATCCTTTCGATGATACCCGAAGGCCAGCAAGAGATCGAGAGCCGTGACCAGGATCCACGTCAAGGGAAGGAAGAACACCCACCACCACGGACGCACGGCATCAATGCCGAGATAGATCGTGTAATGCAAAACCGCCGTCCCATTGGGACGACGCGCAGGAATGATTTTCCACAAAAACCAGAGGCTTGATGTGAGCACCAAAAAAAATGTCATGACCGTGATCCATCGAGTCCACGGGTTCTGCCAGGCGCGCTTGGCGGAGAACAACCATGATCTCCACTCCAAGACCCCGTTCATACTTCCGCCTCTTCTGCTTGCACGACCTCTTGAATTTCCGGGATAAGTTCTTTGATCGTCTCTTCAATCCCCGCTTTCAACGTCAACTCCGACATCGGACAGCCGACACACGCACCCTGCAAACGCACGATGGCCTTGCCGGTTTCCATCTCCACATCAAGAAGCTCGACATTCCCGCCGTGCATCGCTAATCCTTGCCGCAGCGTCTGCAACACGTTTTCAATATCGTTTTTCAATTCCTCTTTTGTTTTAGACATACCTCAGAGGATACGGCGTGTCCCCATGCTTGACAAGCACCCCAAATCCTCTTAGACTTTATAAACCTCTAGCCTCTGACCTCTCACCTTTAACCTCACCTCTATGGCCCACAAAAAAGCAGGTGGTTCCACCCAAAACAATCGCGACTCCCACGGTCAGCGTTTGGGCGTGAAGCGTTATGCGGGAGAGCATGTCCGCTCCGGCAACATCCTCGTCCGCCAACGCGGCACTCCGATCCGCGCCGGACAAAACGTCCAGACCGGTTCCGATGATACGCTTTTCGCCGTGGCAAGCGGCATCGTCAAATTCACACGAAAACGCGTCCGCCGTTTTACCGGCGCTTTCAAACTCGCGAAATTCGTGCACGTGGTTCCGGCGGAAAAATAAAACGACTCGAATATCTCCCTCAGTCCCCCTTATCCTAAGGGGGATGTTCGATTTCTATCTCTCGACCGCGGCTTTCAAAAATCCCACAAACATCGGATGCGGACGGAAAGGGCGTGAGAGAAATTCGGGATGAAACTGGCTGGCCATGAAAAAAGGATGGTCACGCAGCTCGACGATCTCGACCAGCTGACCGTCCGGAGAAAGTCCGGACGCGATGAGCCCGGCTTCTTCCAATTCTTTTCGATACAGCGGATTACATTCAAAGCGATGGCGATGGCGTTCCACGATCTCTTCTTGACCATAAAGTTCACGCGCCTTGGAACCTTCGCGCAAGACACAAGGATAAGAACCGAGCCGCATGGTCCCACCATATTTTTTGTCGCGCATGCGTTCTTCCTGTTCGTTCATCAGATGAATGACCGGATGCGAGGTTCTCGGATCAATCTCCGTCGTGTGCGCATCGGCATAACCGAGAACATGGCGCGCGAATTCAACGGTGGCGAGTTGCAGCCCGTAACACAATCCAAGATACGGAATCTTCTTTTCTCGCGCATAGCGAATCGCAAGCAGCTTTCCCTCAATCCCGCGTGTGCCAAACCCACCAGGAACCAGAATACCGTCCAAACCCTTCAATTCTTTTTTCACGCTTCCTGGATGGGCTTCCAACATCTCCGCGTTGACCCACACGATTTCCGGCTTCCGTTCCAAGGACCACGCGGCGTGCTTCAGGGCTTCAAGAACCGAGAGATACGCATCGGTCAGAACAAAATCGCCGGTAGAAATGTATTTCCCAATGACCCCAATTTTGACGGGCTTGGTCGAAGAGCTGATGCGTCCGGCTAAATCCTTCCATGGCCGCATATGCACCGGCCGAGCGCGCAGTTTGAGTTTGGAAACAATGCGCGCGGCAATGCCTTCTTTTTCAAAAAGCAGGGGGACCGTATACACCGATGAGACATCCGGCGCGCTCACCACATCCTCCGGCTGCATGCTGCAATTGATGGCAATTTTTTCTTTCCGCGGACGATCGAGCGGATGCGTGGAACGACCAATGATAAAATCCGGTTGAATCCCTGTTCCGTTCAAGGTGCGCACCGCGTACTGCGTGGGCTTGCTCTTCATTTCTCCCAGCGTCCCTGGCACGGGAAGATAACTCACGAGACCCACGAGGACATCGTGAGGCTTCTCGCTTTTCATCATGCGCGCCGCTTCGAGATAGAGGACGTTTTGATATTCGCCGACCGTTCCTCCGATCTCGACGATCGTCACGTCCGCGTCATTACTGTTTGCCGCGGCTTTGATACGACGAATGATCTCGAGCGGCACATGTGGCACCACCTCGACGGTTTTTCCTCCGTACCCCAGCGCGCGTTCCCGCTCAATAACGGAGAGATACACACGCCCGGTGGTCATATAGTTCACCCGCGTGATGTCCTCATCGAGAAAGCGCTCATAGTTTCCGATATCCTGATCCGTCTCATCCCCATCGGCTGTGACAAACACCTCTCCATGTTCGATGGGATTCATGGTTCCGGCATCCACGTTGATGTACGGATCGATTTTCACGGCGGTCACACGCAGTCCTCGCGCCTTGAGCAGCGCCCCGATCGACGCGGAAGCAATCCCCTTTCCGACACCGGACATCACCCCACCGGCGATAAAAATGTAGGTATGTCGGCGTTTCATAGTTCGCATGATAGCACGCAACATTCATCCCTGCAGGATGTCTGTCAAACCCCTCTGTCCCCAACACCGCGAAGATGGATTGAGGTAAAAAATTGACGCTGAGGATCGGGATTGATACAAATCTTTGTGAGGAAAGAAAGGAGTTCCGAACATGGAAACAGTGGATGAAACGCCTTCGGGCGGGGAGATCATCCGAGAGATCATGATCCCGCTGACGGGCGGATCATCGTCCGACAGCTCGGCCTCTATGCCGTTCGTCGCTGGCCTCGATCTCCTCTGGTTCGACAAAGAGGGAACGACGTTCTGCCGCCTCAGCCTTCTCATGGGCGGCGAACCTCAGACCCTCACTCTGCGCTGGAAGAACGGCGGCTGGGCGCTCGAGCTTCTGGATCATCACGACACCTCCTGGCCGTGGGCGAGTCGCCTTCACCGACTGATGCACCCCGATCCCCTCGGATCGCTCTCGGACAACAACGCGAGAGACATCCTGCGCGCCATGCGCATCTACTATGAGTACAACGCGCGACTCATCACGAGGATCCTCGAAGGAACGCTCACCATCTCCTTCACGACGACGACGGACGCGCCCTTTCCCTTTCACGCCCTCCTGCATCGCTAGAACCATCTCGCGACGCTCCTTCCCCTCCCACCCCCTCCGCCTTGCCGGAGGATTCGCTTTTCAGGCGCCGTATCTGCGTTGACGTTCCGCGTAAGACGCGACCGCCGCATCCAAATCCTGCTCAGAAAATGCGGGCCAATGATGTTGGCACCAATACAATTCACTGTAGGGATTCTCCCACAACAGAAATCCGCTCAAACGTTCTTCGCCTGAGGTGCGAATGATCAGATCTGGCTCCGGCATCTCTGGCCAATACATGCGTTGACTCAAGGCCGCTTCGTCAATGTGATCCGCGGTCAATCCGTCCTGAACGATCCGCTTCACCGCATCCACGATCTCTGGACGCCCGCCGTAATTCAACGCGATCACGAGTGTCATCTTAGTATTGTTGGCCGTCTTTTCTTCGGCGCGATCGATCGCCTCGACGATAGACGGTCGCAACCCTTCCCGACGACCCAACACCTTGAGCCGCACCCCGCGTTCATGAAAATGATCCACGTCCTGACGCAATGCGCGTTCGAGCAGATCCATTAAATACCCAACCTCTTCTTGCGTGCGCTTCCAGTTTTCCGTCGAGAACGCCCACACGGTCACGACCTCGATCTCGCGCGCCAAACACCAATCGCCCAACTCTTTGACGCGGTCATACCCCACGCGATGGCCTTCCAGCGTCGGCAATCCACGCTCACGCGCCCAACGACGGTTACCATCCATGATGAGGGCGAGGTGACGCAACGGAGGCGTAGACATAAGAGGAGGAAACGCCTAAACCATAACAGAAAAACCTCAAAATACAAAAGGCGAACTCTTGACGCCAGCCCCTGATTCTCGTACAGTAACCCATTCTTTCATGGCTCTTACTCCCCAACAACAAGCGATCGAACAGATCAGTCGCGCCACGCAAATTCTTGTAACGACGAATGAACATCCGTCGATGGATGCCGTCGCAAGCACGGTCGCGATCGGACTTGTGTTACAAAAACTTCATAAGGCGTTTGATGTGATCGTCCCCGGATGGAAGCCTGGCCTGTACCCGGACATTCTGCCTACGACGGTCGAGATGCGCGGCGAAAGCGGGGCCATGCGCGCGTTCCATCTTCAGGTGGATGTCAGCAAAACGCCGCTCGCGGAACTGATGTACGATGTGCGAGGAGGGCTGCTCGACATTACGCTTGTTCCAAAGCAGGGCGCGTGGAAAACCGAGGACGTGACGTTTAAGCAAGGAGCAGATCGTTACGATCTCGTGATCGCGATGGGATCTCCGGATATGGTTTCGCTCGGCGCCCTGGCTCGCGATCAGGCTGATTTTTTGTATCGAACCACGATCATCAACATCGATGCCAGTCCGACGAATGAGTATTGGGGACAGATCAATCTTGTGGACGTCAACGCCGTCGCAACCACGGAAGTCCTCTATCACTGGATCCACGAATGGAACGCCCCGCTGATCGATGCGCCTGTGGCAACCGCGCTCTTAGCTGGCATGATCGCGAACACGAAAAGTTTCCGGACCTCGAATGTCACGCCAAAAACGCTCGCCGCTTCTTCGGATCTTGTCGCCCAAGGCGGGGAACGGGAAAAAATCGTGCACGGGTTGTGGCGCACACGTTCCATCGCCGCCTTGAAATTGTGGGGACGCGCGCTCGGACGCCTCGAACAGGATCGGACGCTCGGATTGGTGTGGACTGCGGTGACGGACGCGGATTTTCTGGAAGCAGGCGTGGGGCCCGAAGCGTTGCAGGGCGTGGTCGAAGAGCTGCTCATGTATGCGCCAGAAGCCAAAGTCACAGCGCTTTTGTGTCAGCGTCAAAGTGATGTGGAGGTGAGTTTGCACGCGCATCCGCCGTTTTCCGCGGCCGAACTTGCGCGCCCGTTTGGCGGTCAGGGCACGCGAGAAAAATCTATCTTCCGTTTTCATCAAGAGGGTATGAGTCTCGTGGAACAAACGCAGACGATCATGGAGCGATTGAAGAAGGTGATGACACTCCGTTAGCCACGGCCACCGCTGTGGGTTCAAAGAACGTCCCGATCAGGGCGTATTTTTTGATATAATCAACGGTCTCGGCTTTCAGACGATTGCGATCCATGCGCGCGATCGTGTCCGTATCTTTTTGGAAATGCGTCTGCATTTCTGCCAGCGCTGCCTTGTCTTTACGCTTCACGCTCGCTTTTTTGTCCTTCTTGATTTTCGTTTTCAGAGCACGAATTTTTATTTTGAGTGCGCCGGCTTCTCGTTCGAGCCGCTGCTGTTCTGCGCGATGATCCTGATCCCAGTCCTCGCCCCAGGTCTCGATCGCGCGCCGCACGCGAATCCCGCCGGCGTTGTAAGCGGCAACGGTGTACGCGCGCGCCTGTTCCAGTGAGGTCGTCGAGGCCGTTAAAATTCCGTCCGGCAAATCCTGCCAGATGTCGTCGAGATACGCGATCTGCGCCACCGTCGCGTTATGAATGTCACGCATACCTCGCTCAAAATTCGGTTCCAGATTTAACGCGGGCCAACGCTTCACGACCGAAGCGTACGTCGAAGGGATGAATTGCAAGAAACCCAATGCGCGCGCTGAAGAACGATCCGAGGCATACGCATCGTTCTCGTTCAACGCGACGTTCATGAAAAAGCGATCCAACGCGGCGCGGACATCCTGCTTGAGTGATGGCGTACCGAGATGTTCGATCGCCATGATGCTTTTGAGCGTGACCGGATCTGCCACATCGGCAAGCAGCATGGAGGGTCTTGCACGTGAACGCACACCAAGCGTACGCACCTGATCGATCGCGCTCTGCACCAGATCATCCATCACCCTTTTTCCCCACATCGCAACATCAGGACGACGTAGCGGGTCACTCGAGGGCGTCGTGACGATATCGGAAACGCGATACGTCGCTTTTTTCTTTTTGTGTTTGATCTTCTCTACCACGGGATAGCGAACAGCCACGACAAAGAGATGCGGATCGTCAAGCGTAAGCGTTGGACGATTCTTCGATGGAACCGTCATGGGCACACGCGTATACGTAAGCGCATCCGTGCGATCATCCCAGACGGCGAACGTCGCACCGGTCCAAGTTTCGGAAAGGTTCTTGATCATTTTGGCCGAAATCTCAGGAAACTGCCCTCGCAATTCCTGCTTGCCACGACGCACGGCCTGGATCACGAGCGGGACCGTTGGAGGAATGACAAGGGGCGTCGAAGTCGTCGACGAAGGCGGCGCGACCGGCCCCCCATTCAAAAGACGCAATAACTCCTCACGACTCGCGGCCATCAAACCAGAAACCGGATGATAAAATCGTCCATCTGCCATTTGCAAAATCAGAGGCGCGACCGGAGGCGTTGAGGTGACCGCGACCGGCGTTGTCGAATTCGTCGTGACAAGATTCGTCGAGGTCGCGGTCAGCATATCCATCGTCGAAGAAGCGCTCGACTCTGCCGCATACGCCGGCACAGAACAAAAAAGACTCAAAAAAAGAAAGATCACGTAACGCATGGATGGATATCGTATCGGTTGCTCGTCCAGGCGTCTAGCGTCTGTGGATAAGGGGACCTGACACCATTTATCCACCGTCAGGAATGTCTCCGATGTCGCATCTGTCGATCCTGATGGAGCAGCCGCAAGGCGCGGGAAAGTAAGCGCGAGAGATTTATGTAGCCGCAGGTTTCAAAGACTTTGTCCGTTGGAACCCAGATCGCTTCCCAGATCATTTCTTCACCCGTGAGAATAGGTTCTGCGTCGGCAGGGGCTTCAAACAAAAAAAACTGCACGTTTTTTTCGATGAGCTGTCCGTCCCCGCGAAAGCGATAGGACGTCTTACCGACCGGAGCCACAAAGCGAAGGTTTGAAAGTCCTACCTCTTCACGAATCTCGCGAATCGCGGTCTCGATCAGTGACTCTCCCAAATCACGATGGCCTTTGGGAAACGTCCAGCGACCTTTCCCATGTTTGATGAACAAAAATTCCACGCGTCCTTCGCGACGCCGAAAGATCATCCCTCCGGCGCCCACCTCGATGCGGACGCGCTTAGGGCCGTGTGGAGGTTGTGGTTCCGCTCCTGGTCGATGTCGCGGCTCCCGTGAGGAAGGCGACGGCTCGATCGAGGGGCGGATCGCGTTTGGCTTCATAATCTTCAGGCGTTTGTTCTACGAGGATGTCCGGCGCTAATCCGGTCTTGTGAATCGTGCGTTCTTTCGGTGTCAACCATTCAGCCACGGTAATCTTCACCGCAGAACCATCTGGCAGGCTCTGTAACTCTTGCACCGAACCTTTCCCAAAGGTCTTGGTGCCGATCAAGGTGGCTTCTTCATAATCCTGCAGCGCGCCGGCCACGATCTCGGATGCGCTCGCTGATCCCTGATTGACGAGCACAACCGTGCGCAATGCCTGCAAACGCGGCTGTCCTTTGCCCCGCAGTTCCGCAAATATCTTGCCCTGACGACGTTCTTTGACCACCACCTGATTGCCCACCCAGTCGGCCGCCATATCCAGAGAGGTGTCGAGCAATCCGCCTGGATTATTGCGGAGATCTAAAATCAATCCGCGCGGATGTTGTGTCAAAATCGCACGCACGGCCTCATCAAAACCACTCCGTGTGTCGCTGTTGAAGTGATTGACCTCAATGAGAGCAATACGTTCGGGGAGCATCTTCCATTTGACGCTCTTCACATGAACGTCTTCGCGGATCAGTGTCACCTCAAACAGATTCTTTTTCTCCGCCACGCGATACAGCGTGAGCGTGACCTTGGTTCCCCGCTCCCCACGAATCAAATGCACGGCTTTTTCCACGCTCATCCCCACCGTGTCCTCGCCGTCAATCTTGATGATCAGATCCCCCGCCAACAAACCAGCGCGATCAGCAGGCGTGTCCGGCAAAGGCGCCACAATCTGTAACGCGTCTTTTTTAATCCCAATCTCAGCGCCAATACCGCCAAAAGATCCTTCTAACGATTGTTGAAACGCTTCGGCCACGTTGGGCTCAAAATAATTCGTGTACGGATCGCCGGTCCCAGCCGCCAGGCCAGCCATGGCTCCATACAACAAATCTTTGTCTTTGATCGGCTGCTCATAATACTTATCCTTTAACAACTTCCACAGATCCCAAAACAATCGAAAATCCACATCCGTGCCCACAAGATCCGTGGGAGGCGCCTGTTCTTGACCAAGCACACGCCCCTGATGCTGCGGGTCCAGCTTCGCCGCAAACTCGCGCCCGTGCAGCACGCGATATTGCCCGGCCCACATGCCAACAAAGAAAATCGCCAGACAGGCCATCGTGCGCCAAAAACGATGAACGGAATTCATAGAAGAGAGGAGGGATCGAGGTGAGTGATGATATCTGCGCCTAAAGAACGCAAGCGTTCATCCATAGCTTCGTAGCCGCGAGAGATCATCTCTGCATCATGGATCACGGTTTGACCTTCCGCGACCATGCCCGCTAAAAGCATGGTCACTCCTGCGCGCAAATCCAGGCTTCGAATCTCGGTGCCGCGTAACGGCGTAGGACCAGTGATGATGGCGCGATGCGGATCTGCCACCACGGCATTGGCGCCCATCTTGATGAGCTCTTGCAGATAGCCCAAACGTCCATCGAACAATGGATCATGAATCAGAGAGCTGCCATGACATTGCGTAGCGAGCAACCCGAACGGCGCCTGAAGATCCGTGGGAAAACCCGGATAGATCAGGCTCTGTAATTTGAACGCCTCAAGCCGACCAGCGCTTTGCACACGAAAGGTGTTCTTTTTGAGTTCATGACGAACACCGATCTTGGTCAACATCATGCGCAAGGCATCCAAGTGTTCAGGAACAATCTGACGCATCTCAATATCTCCATGCGTCAGAGCCGCGGCAACCGCAAAGGTTCCGACCTCGAGCATGTCTGGAACGACCTTCCAGGTCTTTGGCGCTTTCAAGAATCTTACCCCTGTGATTTCTAGTTCATGTGTACCAATGCCCTTGATCTTTGCCCCTGCCGCATTGAGATAGCAACAGAGATCCTGGACATGAGGTTCTGCCGCAGCCAAACGAATCTGCGTTTTTCCGCGAGCCGTCACCGCCGCCATAATGAGATTCTCCGTCGCGGTCACGCTAAACTCTGGCAGGATGATGTAACTCCCCTTCAACTCACGCGTCTTCATCTCCAGCTCTTTGCCCTCTTGTTCGACCGTTGCTCCCAGTCCGGCCAACGCCACAAGATGCGTATCGATCGGCCGATTGCCGAGAACGCACCCTCCCGGTTCCACGACGAACACTTTTTTGAAACGCGCCAGCATGGGCCCTAACAACAGGATCGAAAAACGCATACTCCGCATTTTCTTCTTATCAAGCTTATCCGGATCAATGTTCTTGGTCTCAATGCACAGTTCGTGCTCGCCTTCCCACATCACCTTCGCGCCCATCCCCTCCAACATTTCCAATAATCGAAACACGTCCGTGAGTCGTGGCACGTTGGTGAAACGAGCTTCGCCTTTGAGCAAAATCGTAGACGCGATCAAAGGGCCAATGGCATTTTTGGCTCCTCGGATGAGAATACGACCATCCAAATGACGGCCGCCTTGAATGACCATGCGCATGACGGAAAATCCTTTAGAGTGTATCCTGTCTCTATTCAAGTGTCCATGTATCGCGCCCCCTTTTACCGTCAAATTCTCCCCTGGTTGTTCGTCCTCGTCTTCCTCATCCTGGCTCCTCTGTTGCTGTTTTATACCGCTGGCTATCGGTACAACAGCAAAAAAGGTCAGGTCGAACGGAACGGGGCTTTGATTGTAGACAGCCTTCCAAAAGGAGCGATGGTTTGGGTTGATGATACCAATACTGGGGAAAGCACACCCATCACGTTGCAAAATGTCACGCCGGGTTCTCACACGATCCGTTTGGTGAAAGCCGGTTACCACTCCTGGGAAAAACGCTTGGAGGTGAACGCGCAACGCGTCACCTTCGCGAGTCAGATTCAACTCTGGAGACAAGCGACGCCGAGTCTGGCGTTTTCCGGCGCCGTGATGCGCGCCACCGAGGATCCATTGCAACTAAAGATCGCGTTGGTCCTTCAAGACCAAGGGCAATTTTATGTCGCTCTCTGGGCGCCAGACACCCAAACCCTCAACACGCTTCCCCTGCTTCATGCAACATCTTCCACGCCTCTGACTATCCGCTGGGACAACACGGGTCAGGCCTTCCTCCTTAATGGGTTGGGGTTACAAGACAGCGCGTGGTGGGGCAATACGCTCACCACCCCGATGAGCGTCGAGCCTCTGCCCGCCGGACTCTACTACTGGTCGGATCAGGATCTCGTAGGAACCGATGGAGCGGCTCTGTTCCGTCTTACGCCGCGCAGCAACGCTTTTCAACGCGAACGTTTAGGACCGGGTTTGCTCGAAGAAGATCGTACCTTCCGTTTGGAAGCCTCGACCTCAACGCAAGGCTCGCTCGTGGTGGTCCCTCGCGCCTTTGGCACGCGCGTTTTTTCTCTTCCGGCCGGCAACTGGCGCGTGGGCGGTTTGATCTCTCCCTATCTTATTTTCAAAAATCAAAATCACTGGCTCGCGATGCAGCCCGATGCCGCATCAGCCTATGCCGGAGATGCTCAAGGAGATGTCCCGCGCTGGCTTCATGCTTCTCCACAGCCAATGGCTCTCCTGCTTTCCGGTAATGAACTGATGCGCTGGAATTTGGGAGAAGACGCCACGCTCCTATGGCGACAGGGTGAACCGCTCGTGCAAGCGGTTTGGCATCCGAGTGGAGGAAATATTTTCGTTGCGACGAAACATCAGGTGTTTGCGCTCGAACTGGATGATCGCAGTGGCCGCCTCGTAACCCCGCTGGCAGAATTTGAAGAGATCCACGATCTTGCGATTCTCAAAAACACCCTCCTCATCGCCGGAACAAAAAATCACGAACGCGGTTTGTGGAGTTTGGAGCTTTGACTTTTTCCGCCAGAGGCGGATCCGCCTCTGGCGGAGACTTTTGACTGTTTAGATTTTTCTCCATACTCTGAATGGAGTATGTGCGGCATTGTTGGATACATCGGCACGCGAGATGCCGCGCCAATCCTGTTGGAGGGATTGCGTCGTTTGGAATATCGCGGGTATGACTCGGCGGGCGTGGCGTTGATCCATGAAGGGGCGTTGACGATCACGCGTGCGCCCGGAAGTGTGGCGGCGTTGGCAGAAAAAATGACGGGTGTACCGGGAGTCGGAACCGTTGGGATCGCGCACACGCGCTGGGCCACGCATGGCACGCCGATCGAACGCAATGCCCATCCGCACACAGACTGTCACGACACCCTCGCCGTGGTTCATAACGGCATCATCGAAAACCATCTCGCCTTGCGACGCGAACTAAAACAACGCGGACACGCTTTTCGTTCCGACACGGACAGCGAAGTGCTCGCGCATCTTTTGGAAGAAGGACTTCACGATTCCACGCGCTCGCTGGCTCAAGCCTTGCAACACACCCTGCGTCGCATTGAAGGCACCTACGGAATTGCGGCGGTAAGCCTTTTGCGACCGAATGAACTCGTGGTCGCGCGCCATGGCAGTCCCATGGTGATCGGCATCGGCGAAGGAGAATATGTGATCGCCTCAGATTCAAGCGCCGTCATTGGTCACACGCGCCAGGTGATTTTTTTGGACGACGGTGAGATGGCGACGTTTACGCCGGACGGCTATCGCCTCTACACCTTGGATCATCAGCCCATCGACAAATCCGTGGAACAGATCGAGTGGTCGCTGGAAGATGTGCAAAAAAACGGCCAGCCGCATTTCATGCTCAAAGAGATTCTGGAGCAGCCAGAAGTGATTCGCAATTCTTTGCGTGGACGATTGCATATGGAAGAGGGACGCGCGATTCTTGGTGGCTTGCGCGATGTGGAAGCGCGGCTGCGCACCATTGATCGCTTGATCATCGTGGGATGCGGCAGCGCGTATTACGCCGGATTATTGGGAGAATATATGATCGAGGAATACGCGGGGATTCCCGTCGAGGTCGAACTCGGCAGTGAGTTCCGCTATCGCAAACCGTTGCTGTCACCGACAACCGCCGTCCTCGCCATCACGCAATCCGGAGAAACCGCGGACACGCTTGCCGCAATTCGAGAAGCAAAGATGAAGGGCGCGCTCACCCTCGGCATTGTGAATGTCGTGGGTTCAACGATTGCGCGTGAAACCGACGCCGGCGTGTACAACCATGCAGGCGCAGAAATCGGCGTGGCTTCGACCAAAGCTTTCATCTCCCAATGCACCGTGCTCTCGCTTCTCACACTCTTGCTCGGACGCCAACGTCAGATGTCTCTCGTGATGGGCAAACGCATCGCCGAAGAATTACAGCGACTTCCGGAACTTCTAACCTCGATCCTGACGCAACGCGAACAAATCCAGGCCCTGGCTCAAACGTATCGCGATGCACGTGGCTTTTTTTATCTTGGCAGAAAATATGGCGCGCCGATCGCCTTTGAAGGCGCACTCAAACTCAAAGAAGTCAGCTACATCCACGCCGAGGGCTACGCTGCTGGCGAGATGAAGCATGGGCCGATCGCGCTCATTAATGAGACGTTTCCGAGCGTGGTCCTGTGTCCGCATGATTCCGTGTATGAAAAAACCGTTTCCAATATCCAAGAACTCCGCGCGCGTGGCGGGCCCGTGATCGCGATCACGACAGAAGAAAAAGCCGACGAGTTGCGCCAGCTCGCCACGCACGTGATCACCATTCCAAAAACCTTAGAGATGCTTACGCCCTTGCTCGCCGTCGTCCCGCTCCAGCTCTTCGCTTATGCGATGGCTGTGGCCAAAGGCTACGACCCGGACAAGCCGAGGAATCTCGCGAAGAGCGTGACGGTGGAGTGAAAAATTGAACATCGATTACTCATAAAGTTGCGCATGACTACCGACATCAAGAAAAAGCACGATGACGTGCTCTCCTTGCATTTCATAAATAATGCGAACATCTCCCGTGACGGAAATAGCTCGTTTGCCAAGAAGCGTGCCAGATAGTGCATGATTACGGAGCTTCGGGGCTCGAGGATCTTGTGCAAAGGCACGGATCGTCTGGTCGACTTTTTGTTGCAACGAAAGCGATAACTTTTGGTACCGCTTCTCGAAATAGCGATGGAACTGAATAATCATTTCAAGGTATCAAGATAGGCCATAGCCTCTTTGATATTCATCGCTGGAGTCACCTGCCTTCCCCGCCGCGCCCCTCGAGAAGCTTGAAAAATTTCCTTTTCCTGCTGCGCCGTCATACCATTGCGCGTCTTCAATAAAAAGGGAATCCCTTTTGAGACAATGATCTGTTTTAAATACACCTTAACCGCGCTACTGATATCTAATCCAAGCTGATCGAGAATCTTGGCGCTCGCGCGTTTTGTTTGCTCATCGACACGGACTTGAATGGTAGACATAGATGAAATCATCCTATCGATCTGTATGAACAACGTCAATACAATGCCATTCTTATTTTTTCTGCCAAGGCCTTTTTCTCCTCTTCCGACGCATATTCCTGCGATGGCCAGTGACGCAAACCATCGTTGGCAAAACGCGGGATGATGTGCAAATGAAGATGCGGGATCACTTGACCCGCGACCGCTCCTTCGTTTTGCAGCAGGTTGATCCCGTCAGCGCCTGTCCCGATTTTGACGGCGCGGGCGATCTTCTGGGCACCACGGATCCATGCATCAAGCAGAGATGGATCGGCTTCCAGAAATCCGGACGTGTGTTGCGTGGGCACCACGAGGACATGACCGGGATGCACCGGATGAATGTCGAGAAATGCGTAGACGTGATCGTCTTCGTACACCGGTGTCGAAGGAATCTCTTTGGCGATAATTTTGCAGAAGAGACAGTTGTTCATAGATCTTCTGAAGAATAGAGGATAAGTGCGCCGAAGCAAAGAGTCGCCGCGGCCCATAATAATCCTCCGGACCAGCCGCGCTCCGCGATCACAAAAAAAAGGGCGATGCTGCAGACAAGACCTATTCCCAAACGCAAAAACAGATCTCCCCGTTTTCGCCGAACCGTCTCGGCTGGAACCGCACACGCCAATGCCCCTGCGACAAAAATCAGTACAGGCAAATGAACATAGGCCATGACGGACCCGGGACGCAGACGTTCTGCGATCACCAAGAACGCGACCAGAATGGAAACTGCCGCCGACACATGCCAGATCAAGGGCCGCGAAGAGGGACGCTCCTTCATAGAGACAAACGAGCTAAGCCTACCTCTCGGCGCAAAGCGTTCAACCAACCTCGCAAGGTGATATCAAAGCGCTCGTACCAGAGCTCAACATGACGCACATCCACCGAGGCGTGACGACCAGCCAAACCCGGGGCCGAAATCGCGAGCGTAACCGTTCCTTGAGAGGCGCTCATCGGAAAATGGGCGTGAATTTTTACCCAACCTTCGTCGAGAGGTTCTGCGCCTTGATACGGGGTGAGAACAACGCGAATGCCCTCCGCAATGGGATCCGTGCTGTCGGTGAATCGCCTCGGCTTCGGCAAAAAAAGCGCGTCTGGATCAAAAGCAAAAAATCCATCGCCAACCACCCGCACATCCCCTTGAGGAGCAGAGACGATCGTGGCGCCAGCCATTTCACGCGGGAGACGATCCAGATAGCTGAGCTCATGGGTGTGGACAAGCGTGGTTCTGGCTGAGCCCAACGAGACGGTCTGCAAACCCTCACGATGTAGTGTCTCGAGCGAAAGATGACGGCTGTTCGTCCAAACGCGTCCGGACATAACCCCGGATTGAAATCCGATCTGATCCCCAAAAGATAGACGCGGGCCGATCACCCAGTGGCGCACCGGCGTAGAAATCTGTCGAAAGAAGATGTCGTCCGGCGCAGAGATCGAAAATTGATAGACGCCCGGGCCCAGGCCAGTGAGATGCACACGCTTTTGGAACATCACGCTCGGCTTCCCATTCTGTCCGTCCCCTGTGTTCACCACATCGCTCCACAAAAGAACACCATCTTTACTCACGCGAAAAGTAGCGGCATCGGTTCCAGGCCGACGGTTCATGTCTTGAAAGGTCAAATCAAAAAGGATCTCGCCATTCACCGGAATGGCATAGATCTCATGCGAACCGCGCAAAGAGAGATCAAACGTTTTTGTCACCGAAGACGTGTCCATCCATTCTGGCGCGGAAGAAGAGGCAAACCAGGTCAGCATCTGTTCAAAATTTTTCTCGCATAAGACGGAGTCCGGTTCTCCTTCACGTACAAATCCTTGGTGCCCACAGCCTTGAGCCGGCTTCCATCCGTGAGATAAAACCTGACTCCACACCGGCTGCATCTCAAATGTTTCTTCTAAAGACTCGCGCCGCAGACCCATCTCGATGAACGGCTGTTGATTCGGACGAATTTCCAAGGCCGTATCTAAACGATCAAACACCCCGGGCACGCGCGCGCTGGCATACACCGGATCCTGCAGAATGCGTTGGCCGATCCATCCTTCGGGTTGCAAACCGATCGACGTGGCCCGCTGTCCGGGCAGAAATGTTCCCAGCCACGGACTGCGGCCATCAAAGGCAAAAGAAAAATGGCGACGGCCATCGAGGGGAATACGCAAAAACAACAGTGCTGCCAGCGTAACAACGACCCCGAGCCAGACAACAAAACGGCTTGTCATAATCTTTTCACCAAGCGATATAGGCGTTCCCGACCCGAAGCCCCGACCTCTTGAGCCTCAAGCCCCACACGATTCCAGGCATCTTTATCCGCTTGCGAGAGTGGACGGATGTACAGCCCGGCCCCGATGTTCTGCGTCTGCACCAGACGCGCGATCTCGGTGTGCGACGGCAGAGGCGACACGGCGCGAAACGCGGGGAAAAAAATCTTATCCGAACGCTCGGAAAAAATCACATCTGTGGCTACGAAAAACTTTTGTGTCTCTGCGCGCACCTCGGCATACCGTCGTAACTCCGGACGCGTAAACCAAATCCCCTCATCATCCCTCACCCACGCGCGATCCACGCCGAAACCAACCAAGAGGATCAGGAGAAGGACGGCAAAGAGCTCCCCGCGCGGCCGACGCTCCAACCGCGACCAAAAAAAAGCAAAAGCTAAACCCATTAATGGCGCAAGCGGCAGCAGATACCGCAAAAAAGAATTACCCATGGTGATGGCTCCTAAGCGCACATGATCCTGATACAACCCGTTTCCATAAAATCCCATCAACACGCATCCTGTCCAAAGAGCGCAAACCGCTGGCGTGATGCGCAGACGAAAATTCTTATGAGCTTCTTTCCACCACAACGACATGGCTAGGAGCCCGAGCAATGTCCACGGCCACATCAAGCCCGTTAAAAACCCATGCACATTCCACCAGACGTTGTGCGGATGGATCCCAAAGGGAAACAGAAATGGGATCGCCGCATGAGCTAGGGGTGGCGATGAAAGAACACGGTTGGTATTCAAAGATGGATTGTCTTGTATCCAATATCCGATGTGCCACCAAGAACCATAGGTATGCCAAGCCAACCGAAGGATGGGAAGGAAGACGAGCGCGGCACCCAAGATGGCGTAGATCCCCTGACGTCGCGTCGGCCGCATCCCGCGTCCAAAGCATACCCACCATGGAACGATCCATAAAAGTTCGATCGGACGCACCGCGATCACCAAAGCTGTAATGATTCCCTCGATTCCATACCATCGCTCCGAATGTCGGCCACTCGTACGCAGCTTCTCCAAAATCCACAAACTCCAGATCACGCCCGCAACCAAAGGCGCATTGGGAAACACGGCCCGATTCGCGTACAAAATCATAGGAGGAAATGTCGCCGCGACCAAGGTGCCGGCCCAAGCTGCGCGTTTCCCAAAGCGAGAGAGAAGATAAAAAAGAGGCCAGAATCCAGAGAGAACGACAAGAAGTCCGATCCAAGAAAGGATCGGCAAGCCCCCAAATCGATACCACACACTCAAAAACGCAGGCCATCCCAAAAACCCTATCGGAACAATACGGGGCCCCAGGCTAACCCAGCTACGAGGATGCAACCAAGGAAATGCCACAGCCAGGGGTTCAGACAGCCAAGCTCGTCCATGCGTTGCAATCTCACGTGTCACCACAGCTACCGCGGTTTCATCCGGCGAAGGTTGGATGAAAGCGCCAAGCGAAGGCAGCCAAACGTACAAAGGCAGAACTATCAACAAAAAAGCCAAAACCCAAACCCACGAGGGCAGAGATGTGCTCACGTGAAGGATCCTCGCTTTGGGTTCCGAAGGAGAGACAGCCATGCTACCCTGAGACTATGTCAGTATACACCTTGTTTACGATTTTGCTCCTGTCTACGCTCGTCCTCTCGCCTCTCACGGCTCTCGCTCAAACCTCCCCCACGACGACCGCCCCTTCTGTTACGGACGAAGGATTCCGACCCGAAGCCATTTTGGAGGATCGCGATCTTTTTGAGTTGGGCTCTATGGACCCGGCACAGCTCCAGGCCTTCTTGACCGCGCATGGAACCCTTGGCGCGTATCACGGCAAAGATATGGATGGCCTAGAAAAATCCGCGGCCGAAATCATCTGGCGCGTGGCAACTTCGTATAAACTCAACCCAAAATATCTTCTCGCGTTGATGCAAAAAGAGCAAAGCTTGGTGGAAGACCCTCATCCCACGCAAAAACAATTTGACTGGGCCACGGGCTACGGGGTGTGCGACAGCTGCTCTCTCGATGATCCCTCTATCCAAGGCTTCAAAGGCTTCGCCAACCAACTTGAATGGGCTGCCAAGCAACATCGCGAAAAATATCTGCTGCAAATTTTAGGGCGCGGCAAAACCATTGCCGGGTATGCACCGGGGAAACCCACGATCATCGATGGCCAACCCATCACCCCGGCCAACCAAGCCACGGCCATGCTCTATAGCTACACCCCGCATTTGCATGGCAATCTCAACTTATGGCGGATCTGGCGGCGCTGGTTTTCGCTCCTGTTTCCTGAGGGGACGATTGTCCAGGCAAAAAGTTCCAAACAATTTTATCTGATTCGTTTTGGGATGAAACGTCCGTTCAAGAGCCGCGCCGTGGTGGCCTCCATGACGGATCTGAACAAGGCCGTGACAGCCGAGGATAGCAATCTGACCCATTACACCGATGGCAGACCCATTGCCTTTGCGAATTACGCGCTGGTAGAAACGCCCGATCAAAAACGCTATTTGATCAACGGCTCGCAAAAACGCTTGATCAGTTCGCGTAAGGTGTTTGCTCGCTTGGGATTCAACGAGGACGAGGTGATCGATGGAAGCGTTCAAGATCTCGCCGACTATGAGGACGGGCCGACCATCACGCTTGCCACGGCGTATCCCACGGGCCTGCTCGCCAAAGATGCCAAAGGCAATGCCTGGTATATCGAAGATGGGGCGCGTCATCTCATCCCTCACACCGCCTTTCTCCGCCTGTATTTCCCGGGACAACCCGCCAAACTCTTGTCTGCCAAAAAATTGACAACCTTCCCCATCGGCGATCCGTATCGTTTGCACGATGGAGAGCTGGTGCGCGTCAAGGGCCAAACCGATGTCGCGGTGATCGAAAACGGCACGCGCCGGCCCATCCCTTCGGCTGACGTGTTTGAACAGTTGGGATGGAAGTGGAAAAATGTGGTGGCGCTTCCCCCTAAAATTTTGGAGACCTATCCGCTCGGTGAACTCGTGACCGTTCATCCCCCCGAGCCCGTCACCCTCGCCACGCCCTAATATGATCATCTTTGGCGCCATTGCCCCCCACTCGCCCCTTTTGGTTCCGACCATCGGCAAAGAGCACCGCGAACTTTTGGAATTGACCCTGAAGGCCTATCACGAACTGGAACACTCCCTGTATCTCGCCAAGCCAGACACACTCGTGATCCTGTCTCCGCACGCACCCATGTATGCCGATGCGTTCAGCGGCAACATCCACGACACCTTTCGCGGGGTGCTCAAAGAATTTGGCGATCATGGCACCACGGTTCAGGCTAAGGCAGACTTCCTCGTGCTCGACCATCTCCATCGCGCTCTACGGGATGAAGGAATCCCTTTTACGCTCACCAGCCAGGAAGAGCTGGACTACGGCTTTACGATTCCTCTCTTGTTTCTCACCCCGCATTTGCCACAGCTAAAGGTGATCCCGCTTGCGACCTCTCTCTTGGGAGCCCAGGCCCATGAGGAGTTTGGACGCCAGATCCATCGCGTGTTCCAGCGTGAGAATAAACGCATCGCGATTCTTGCTTCGGCAGATCTCTCGCATCACGCCAACCATCAAGCCGCCGGCGGGACGCTTCCGGAAGGACAGAAATTCGATACGCTGGTGCGCCAGGCTGTCACACAGTTTCGTCCTATGGATCTGTTGCAGGCGGATATTCAGATGATTGAAAAGGCGGATCAATGCGGTTACAAACCCATCTTGACGCTCCTCGGTGCGCTCGAAGGATTGAACGGCTCCTTCCGCGAGTTGTGCTATGAAGCCCCGTTTGGCGTGGGCTATTTCACGGCCAGATTTGAATGAAGGCTATGTTTGCCCGTGTCGTTCCTGCTCTGCGCACCCCTGTTGGCGTCGAAGGTTTCGATTATCGTGTTCCCGAAGGATGCGCCGTAGAGTGTGGCGATGTGGCGCGCATTCTTTTTCGTGGACGACCGCAGATCGGACTGGTGACGGATCTTCGAGAGCAGAGTCCGTTTGCTCATAAGGCGAGCCCGCTCCAGGGAGTCATGGTGGGCATGCGACTTCCAGAAACCCTGCTGGGACTTTTAGCGTGGACCGCGGCCGTGACCTTCCAGTCCCAACCCACGGTGTTCAAAAGTTGGATCCACACGTTGCCGCATCGTCTTCCAGAAAAATCCTTGCTTCGACAAACGCGTTTGCCGTTTGGCGGAACCTGGCAGCATCACTGGCAAACCGACCCCTTGCACGCCCTCGTGGAAAAAAGCAAAGCCCTGCTACGGAAGCATCAACGCCTCTTGATTCTCACGCCCTGGCTCGCCAGCGCCGAACATCTGCGCGCGCTGTTGCCGGAGAGCGGGATGCTGCATAGCGGGATGACCAACGCGCAGGCGTTCCGTGCGTGGCATGGATTTTTAAGCGGCGAGATGCGCTGCCTCATCACCACGCGCCTCGGGGCCTGGCTCGCGCCTTGTGCGGATCAGGTGCTCATTCAAGAACCGGAACAAGATGGATACAAGCAAGATGAGCTCGCGCCGCGTTATGATGCGCGCAAGATGGTTGAGTGGTGCGCGACTCACGCCGGAACGCGGGTGGAGAGTTTTGGATTGACCCCGCCTCTGGCGAAAGAGGAAGAACCTGCGCCCACGATTGATGCGGCGCTGACGATCCATGTGCGCCATCCGCAAGGAAGATCCAAAATCCCCCTGGTGCAAGCAGACACGCTCAATGCGGTACGCGATCATCTCGGCCCGCGCGTGATCATCCATCCGATCCGCGGGCTCCTGGCGCGCCTCGTGTGCCGTGATTGTGGTTGGCGCGCGACCTGTGAGGCGTGTGGATTTGGATTAAGTGAAACGCTCGAAGGAACGATCTGCCGACACTGCGGGAAAAAAAGGGTGACTCCCGAAAGCTGTCCCCACTGTCACGGCGCGGATCTTGGAAAGAGTTTGCCTGGAATTGAAAAACTCAAACAAGCGTGGGCCGTGCACGAACCGGACACGACCGTGGAATGGCGCGATCTGAGTCCAGAATCCATGGATCGACCATTTCCATCCGAAGCTTTGGTGGTTGTCACGGATGCCGCGCTCTTAGGCGGGATGAGCGAGGATGTCCGACGACGCGAGCGTCAATGTTTGGCCTTTCGTCGTTTGGCAGATCGCGTGCGCAGCGCTCGAGGTAGGCTCCTCATCCAATGCCACGAGGAACTGGCCGCGCTCTGGCCGAGTTGGCTCACCAACGAAGGCGTCCAAGCCTTTCATACCCAGGAGCGCAAAGAACGCGCGCTCTTTGGTTATCCACCCGCCATGCGCCTGGTCAAAGCCATCATCACCGGCTCCGAACAAGACGCTATCTCCTGGTCCGAAAAAGCTAAAAAGCTAGACTTCCGAGGGCCTTTCCCTGTCGCGTATCGTCTGCGCGCGCGTCAAAGCCGTTGGATTTTTCATCTCCTGTTTCCAGCCGAGACCACAGATGCTGTCTTGATGGAAACGCTGGCTCCTCTGGCGGGCCAGGCCATCTTAGATCTTGACCCCGTGGCTTTTTTCGCCTAGACTTTGCTTTTCTATGGCGCCTTTGAAGATTTTCACCGAACCCGCTCCTTCGCTGCGTCAACGCTCGCGCGAACTTGGCGTGGAAGAGATCACTACGCCAGATTTTCAAGCCTATCTGGATCAACTGACAGACCTGATGTTCGTGGCAGATGGGATCGGCATCGCTTCCCCACAAGTGGGAAAAAATATCCGTGCTGTGGTGGTAAGCTTACGAGAGGGCGCCACCTGTCTCATGAATCCAGAGATCATCAAACAATCCGAGACGCTGGCGGAAAGCGAGGAAGGGTGCCTGAGCGTGCCCGGACGATTCGGCGTCGTGATGCGGCAGAGGCAGGTGACGGTCCGCGCGCTCAATCGTCATGGTCGCCGCGTTGAGTATGATCTCAAAAATCTTCCTGCGTTTGTGATCCAACACGAGATTGATCATCTGAACGGCATCTTGTTTATTGATAAAATGATTCGTTCGACAGACAAGGTCATCCGTGCCAAGCAGAAAAACCTGTGACGAACTCAAAACCCATTCGTATCATTTTTTACGGGACGTCTTCTTTTGCCGTCCCGATCCTCCGGGCTTTGTGCGACGATAAACGCTTGCAGATTATTGCCGTGGTCACGCAACCGGATCGGCCCGTGGGTCGTCACGCCGTGTTGACAGGATCGCCGGTGAAGCAAGTGGCGCAAGAAAAAAACCTTGACGTTCGCGCCTACGAAAAAGTGAAAAGCCTTGAAGCATTTGAAGATTTGAAAACCATCAAGGCTGATGTGGCCGTGGTCGCAAGCTTTGGACAGATCATCCCGCAACGCGTGCTTGATCTGACGCCGCACGGCGCCATCAACGTTCATGGATCGATTCTCCCTAAGTATCGAGGCGCCTCTCCGGTCGCCGCTGCCATTCGCGAAGGCGAGATGGAGACCGGAATCACCATCATGAAGATGGATGCGCTCATGGATCACGGACCCGTCCTTGCGATTGCCAAAGAATCGATTGGAGCGGATGACACGGCTGGATCGCTCCTGGAACGTTTGGCCTTGCTGGGTGCGAAGACGCTTCCGAATGTGCTCGTCGATTACATCGCCGGACAAATCGTGCCCCAAGAACAAGACCATGCGGCCGCGACCACCATCGGACTTCTTGATCGTGAAAATGGGGCGATCAACTGGAATAAACCTGCGACGGAAATCGAACGCCTCGTGCGTGCGTACGATCCGTGGCCCGGGACCTTCACGATGCTTGATGGGAAACGCCTCAAAATTCTCAAAACCTCGATCGGAGCGCCAACCGATCTTGCTCCCGGGACATTCTTCATTCATGACGGCGCTCTTGAAGTCGCCTGCGGAGAACACACTTCTTTACGATTAGACCGCATCCAACCCGAAGGAAAATCCCCCATGCCAGGCCCGGTGTGGATAAATGGTGTCAGGTCCCGTTATCCACAGGGTGGATCGTTTGTGGCGAAACACAACGCCCACCGAGCAGGCGTTGCGCCGAGGATCGATGGGCAGACGTCAGAGCGAGATGCCGCGTGACACGGACTCGGCGGGAGGACGCACGGGGAGAAGAAAGGGCAGATGTGGAAAAAAGAACACGTAAATCGACCCGTCCGGAGAGCGCATCTGCATCCACGGCAATCCGCCATGCGGGGACACAATAGCGATAGGTCCTCGATAGAACGGACCGTCGGGGAGCGTCACGGCAATCACGTACACCTCCATGGGCTGAAGGTGCGTGAGGCAGGCCCATCCGTTGTCGATACGACGACTGCGAACGCAGAGCACCCGATGCGAGAGCCGCCCGCCTTCGAAAAAGTGAAACTCCGGCTCTCGCTCGCTCGGCCACTCGGGCAGACCGATCGCGACCTCGTCTCCCTCTGCATACTCTCGCTCTCCACGCGCGGTCACGATATACGGAAGCCGCGGACAAGCCCGGCACACGGGACAGGAAGCTCTCGCACTTACGGTCGGCGCCCGCATGGACGCGCACGCCCAGAGATTCACGAACACCGCCAAGGCCATCGTCATCCGTTGTCGCATCGCAACCTCCTCCTCGCAGACACTACTCCTGTGGATAAATAGTGTCAGGTCCCGTTATCCACAACATAAACGGGACCTGACACCAAAGCTCCTGACACCAAAGCTCTTCACCGTTTATCGTCAATAGTGCATCGTTGAACGTTTAACGATCCACGATCAACGATGGCTTCCCCCGAAACTCTTCGATCCCACGAATCAAATGCTTGATCGCGCGTTCGAGTTCCTTAGTCTGCAACACAAACGCGATACGAATCTGCGTTTTTCCCTGTCCTGGTGTGCGATAAAAACTCCTGGCTGGCGTCACGAGAACGGTTTCTCGATCACGCGCAAGCCCGCTGTATTCCGTCAACAAAAACTGCGTCAGCGACTCGGCATCTACGCCTACATCCGCCAAGAGATACAACGCCCCCGCTGGATAGCCGCAGGGAATGTTTGCTTGCTGAAGTAAATCGTACACACAGCGACGCCGTTGATCGTACTCTTGTTTGGCGGCTTGAATATCTCCGTCACCCTGACGCACCAGTTCTGCCACCGCTGCTTGCTCTAACGTGGAGACGCTCAAGCGCGCTTGCGCACACTTCAAAGCCGCAGCCACGATTTCCGGACGTCGGCTGACCAGCCATCCGATGCGCGCGCCGCAAACCGAATAACGCTTTGAGGCGCTATCAATCACGATCAGACGTTCGTCGAAATCTAACATCTCGAGCCAACTCGGAGCGCGATCTTCTTCATACACAAACTCACGATAGACCTCATCAGAAATCACAAACAGATCTCGCTCTCGTGCCACGCGCGCGACGGCCTCCATTTCCGCCCGGCTCATGACCGCGCCGGTCGGATTATTCGGACTGCATAACAAGAGAGCTTTTGTTCGTGGCGTTATCAACGACTCCAATCGTTCAAGATCACGCACGGCGAAATTTTCTTCCAAGCGCGTGGGGAATGGAACCAACACCACACCCTGCTGCGCGGCAAAGGTTTGATCGTTCGTGTAAAACGGTTCTGGCACGATGATCTCATCTCCGGGATTACCAACGATCGCCATGGCCATCATCAAGGCCTCGCTTCCTCCTGCGGTCACGATGATTTCATCCGCTCCGACAGAAATGCCCAGCCGCGCGTAATAGTCGGACAGCGCCTGACGGAGCTCGATCGCGCCAGCGCTTGGCTCATACGCGAGGACGGGTTGATCGAAGCGACGAACGGACTCGAAAAAGGACGCAGGAGCAGGTATATCCGGCTGGCCAATGTTGAGATGAAAAATGTGGATGCCCTGGCGCTTGAGATCAGCCGCCAACGGCATAAACTTCCGAATGGCTGAGGCAGGAAGGCTTTGTGCACGATGAGAAAGCGCGGGCATAAATCGCTAAAATTAGACCATTAAAGATCGAATCTCACAAACTGTGGATAAGTCACCTTTACCACCCTTGACAGATATCCTAGTTTTTAGTCTCAAACGGCGTTAGGCTAAATAGTGGAGCCACGATGATGTAGATGCCTCTAAACCGACAGCTCTCTCGTGACCCCTCTTATCCGGACGTATCTTTCCTGCCCTTCCACGTGTCCCGAGGAGACCGATGATCCCCGTCTATACGGCCTAGGTGGAGAGGGGAATCAGCAAAACACGCCGCTTACGCGACGTGTTAATAATTTCTGCTAAAAATACTTTTAGACTCTCCAACTTGATAGACTTTTAACTTTATAGACTTTACAGACTTAAGCCATGGCCCGTGCTCGAGCACCACGCGTTTGGCCTCCTTTTTGTCCTGCGGCGCGCGCTTCTTCACTCGTAAATTCATGTGCAGTCCCCTTTTGATGGGCTGCACGACCTCCCTCCCTCGCAATCGCGCGCTGGCGCTCCGGATCCATGCCAGCAAACCCACGACCTCGACGTCGTATTGGCGCCATATTCGGGCGGCCTGATACGCTCTCTGGGTTCAAAATTCCATTTGGTTCGTAAAACAACATAAATTTTAGTCGTTATTGGAATGAGCCTCAGCCTCTTCTCTTCTTTAACCATACTCACGCTCTTTTCCGAGTGTCAAACTCAGCAGCATCCGGATATCCCCTCTAACTCCCCTTATCCGACCTCCCACTTAGCATAAGGGGGAATGAGGGGGATACGGATGGGAAAGCAAACCCTCCACGCTTACCAAGAAAAAAATGCCCAATGGGTGATTGAGATAGGGGGTAAAAAAATGCGTGACCATAAGCGCAACCAACGAAGCAACAAGCGCGATACGTGTTTCAACCGGCAAAGAAGACTGCCAGGAACGTCGGAGCAGGCGAACCAGAATCCAAACCATCAAGGGGATCCCGATCAAACCAAACTTGAACCACTGTTCCAACCAGCCCCATTCAAACGCATACGTGGTGTACACGCCGCCGGTCATTGCAAGCACGCGAGGATCTTGCGATTGATAGGTCACGGTGGCGCCAAACCCTGACCCCAGGATCGGATGCGCGAGGATCCCCTTCCATAAAACGGGCAGCAGTTGCCAACGGCTGACTACGGCCCCCTCGTTCGTATCAAAACGCGCTCGGAGCACATCGGACAAAGACGTGGGACGAAACGGCGGGGCGTAGACAAGAGCGATGACCAGCAGACAGCCGGCAACGATCGTGCTCAGCACATGTATCAAGAAGCGAGGCGCAAAGTGAACGGGTGGCGAGGAAAAGCGACGTGCCCAAAAAATCAGGACCATTCCAACACCAAGCCCTGCGACCAATCCGATCAACAGGCTGCGCGACAAAGACACGATAAGCTCTGCAACAGAGAGGGTCACAAGAAAAAACCAGAGACGACGCTTGCGCGAGATGAGGAGCGCACTGATCGTGGCAAACAGGGCGTAGATGTGCGACTGAAAAAAAATGCGATGGATGAAACCCGCCACGCGCGTGATCTCGCCCACGCCGGTACGACGGATCCACAGGTATAGCGGATCGCCAGCAACAGCGAAGCCATGAGAAAAAAGATAAAAAAGTCCGAGCGTCTTCAGCGGTAACCAAATCAGCGCAGCAAGAATCGCGGCTGATGCGTCATGTCTGAGATGATCTGTCTCGTGATGCGCCAGATCCAAAACAGGAAGCAGCAGAACCCATGCTCCCCAGGCATTCGCATCTTCCCACAAAAAAAGACGCTGCCCGCGCCACCAGCCCAAAGCAACCGCGTAGACCAGGACGCCTGCGAGCACAAGATACACGCGCCGACCGGGCAGATAACCCTTCCACGAACGCCAAGTCTGCAAACGCCAAGACCAGACGGCCCAGCCCAACAAAAAAATGATAAACAGGATGATGCGCAAAGGCAGACCGGCACGCAAAAGTGCCCCTTTGGAACCGATCAGATATTCGATCGCGAGAAACGCAAAACCCAACGTCGGTCGTCGCATCGTGATCCAAAAAAACAGACAACCGATCACGAGCATGGCCACGGCTTGCGCCCAGAGATGGAATATCGTAAGCCACGAACACAGCTCCAGCGCGAGGATAAAAATCCCGAAAAAAAATTCTTGAGGAACACGTCGGTTAAAGAGCATGCTTGGTGCGAATAATTTTTTCTGCGGCACGATAGCGACGCAACTCCTCCGGCATCCAACCCAGGCATTCCCAGGGCAGACGATGCACAAACGAGGGCAGCCAACGACTCATGGTCCCGCGCCCGCTCAAACGAAACAGGGGCTCTGGAATCCACACTCCTTGTTGTCCACGTTCCGCCAGCGTCAACCATAGATCCCAATCCTGAAATCTTCGCAGCGCCTGGTCAAAACCAGGAAATGCTTCTCGTCGCAGCAACGAAGTCGTATGAATATAATTCGCGCGCGCCAGGGCAGCGCGATCAAAGGGTTGTCCGTAAAATCGTTTGCGCTCCAGATAAAAATCGCCATACGCGAACGCGGCTTCAGGATGCATCCGCAACGCGCGCACCATCTGTTCCAGCGCCTGCGGTTCAAGCATGGCATCAGCATCTAGAAACAACGTGAGCGAACCTTGTGACAGATCAAACCCGGTATTCCGAGCTTTGGGCGCGCCTTGGTTGGACGCGAATCGATGGAACTGAATACGATCGTGCAGCGAGGATGCCTTCACCGCCGATGCGACATCTTCTTCTGATCCATCATCCACCACGATCACTTCAAAAGAACGATACGACTGTTGCGCCAACGCGAGCAAACAGCGACGGAACGCGGCAGGACGATTGAATACCGGAATGATCACCGATACGAGAGGGAGCGTTGCTTCCACCTGCGCCCAACGATCCTCCCAACGAAAATCTTGAGACACGCGGGCTCGGCCCGCAGCCCCGAATCGACGCGACCGCTCCGGATCTTCAAGAAAAACAGCGATGGCTTGCGCGATCTCTTTCGGCTGTTCCGGATCAACCAGCGTCCCGGTCACGCCATCAACCATCGCCTCTGCCACTCCCCCACTTCTTCCAGCCACGACCGGCAACCCTGCAGCCGCAGCTTCGAGATAGACGATCCCAAACCCTTCCACATCATCCCCTTCATCGCGTCCGGTCAAAGCAAAGACATCACTTGCCGCGAGCCAAGCATCACGATCCTGATCCGAAGCGCTCGTCAAAAACGTAACACGATCCTTTTGATCTTTCACGAGGTTCTTCAACCGTTCCTCATCTACGCCGCGTCCGATCACGACGAGCTTTGTCGCAGAAGGCATAAGCGCAAATGCTTCGATCAAACAATCGATTCCCTTACGAGGAACCAACCGCGCGACCGTGACGATCACCTGATCTTCGGCGGAAAGCCCGAGCGCTCTTCGCGCCTCTTCGCGTGAGGGAAGCGTGCGAGGCTCAAGAGCGGGAGTGATGACGATCGGATGCACCTGCGGATCAAACGCGCGGACTTCATCGCGGACAAACGCTGAATTCGTGTAGACGATAAACGCCTCCCGCAAAATCTTACGCAGCACCCAGCGCTTCCAAACGATGGCGCGGGCGCGACGAAGATCCGTTCCAAGAATCCACACCGCATACGGCGCGCCGCCAAAACGATGCGCCAGCCATGCACCCGTGCCGATCGGCAGGACGTGACTCACGAGTACGAGATCAAACCGTTTTCCGAACTTCCAAATCTGCCGAAATGCAGACCACCATCTCGTGTGTGCGGGATCCAAGGTGAGCACTTCAACCGCGCCCTGCGAGGCTTGCACCAAACCGAACAACGCTTTCGCCACTCCACCGGCAAACGGCGGATACTCAATCGTCACGCATCCGATCCTGGGCCGACTCATACGCGATCTGGTTTGAGCCAACTCCGAATAAGTCTAAGGTCATCGAGGAGGAGAAGGCGCATGCCAAAGACGATCACGACCATCACGATTCCGGTGAGCGGAAATACAAACCATGCAGAAAGATGGGCCATGGCGAAACGGGTGAACATCCAAATCAGAGACGCTGCCAGGGCCCCGCGAAGCAACAAACTCGCTAACCACGGGAGACTCAAAAAATCGCGACGCGTGAACCAGAACCCGATCACACAGAGCAACGTAAAACTGATGAGGCCAGACCAAGCAGCGCCGAGAGGCCCGAACGCGGGCACCAGTAAGACGTTCATCACGATGTTGACCACCATCGCGGCCCCCATGGCCGTGGTTTTTTTCGCGGCGCGATGCGTGGCGTTGAGCAAGGATCCAACCGGAAAATCTAAAAAGATGGGGATCAACACCCACGCAAGAACGGTGAGCGGGGCGATGGAACCGGCGTACGCTCGCCCGTACAAACGCGGCAACCACGGAGACAGCGCGGACAGACCCGCCGCAATGGGCACGGACACGAGCATCATCAAACGCAGGGCGCCGGCGAACACGGTGCGCAATCCCTCGCGATCGTCCGCGGCATGCGCCGAGCTCATCCCAGGATACAAAGCCGCCACAAACGTCAGCGGCAAAAATTGAAAGGCATAAGTAATTTTATAAGCTACAGCATAATGGCCGATCTCCACCGCGGAATGAAAATGCTTGAGAAGCAGCGTGTCGACGTAGGAATACACTTTGACGAAAATGCCAGCCAACGCAAACGGCATGGCAGCTCGCATCAAAGGCCACCAGGCATGCGAGGGATCGTCCGCAAGCGGCGAGAGTCCCAAGCGTTGTGCCTGTCGCAGACTCCAACCCACGTTCCAGAGACTGCCGATGAGAAGCGCAACGACCAGAGCTTGGACATTGCCTCGCAGAAAAAAAGTAGAACCGATTCCCAGCGTGGCCGTGAGCATCTGTCCCGTGAACATGCCGATGGCCTCAAAACGCAACTGCCGTCGTCCACGGATCGCTCCGTACCACACCAGAGAAAGCGCATCCGCAGACATCACCCCGCAAGCGATCACGATGGCCGACAGAAGCTCATGGCTAACATGGGAGAGCCAAGCGTAGGCAAGAGAGACGATGACAGCGCAAGGAATGAGGAGGGCTTTGGCGCGCAACGCCCGTCCCAACAGAACGCGTCCCCTGTTTTCATCCGCGGCCATCTCACGGATCACCACCGGCGTCAAACCCAAATCCGTGATCACGACAAACACCGAAGTCACAGCCACGGCAAAAAAATACTTTCCGGTAACTTCCGGGCCGCTTAACCGAGCAATCACATAAAAAGCGAGAAATGCGATGGCCTTTTGTCCAGCCGTGGCTGCCATCAACCAGGCCGCGTTTTTCGCAATGGTTTGACCGTGCGACATGCTCGAAGCGTACGGCATCTTAGCGAGTTTGTCATTAAACCTGTTGCTGTATAAGTTTCTTGATCCAAAATGACAGATTTGAGACAAAACCGACGGAAAAATATTTTTTGTTTAGCCTAAGCTAAGCCAAAAATATTTTACCTAGGGTTTGGCCAAATGTGACGTTTTGGGCTGGAGCTTATACAGCAACAGGTCTATCATCTGGATGAGGACGCAGGGGTATGATATCCTACGTTCCATGGAAATGCCTCTCTTCAAAAAAATCTGGAAACCGTTGCTCCTGGCCATCCTCTGCGTGGCCGGTGGGATCACTTTCGGCATTTTCGTCGCTCCGCAATTAAAAAAAAATCATGACCGGCCCGCGCGCCGAATCACTGAAATCCGTTTGGGACTGGGAGAACATCAATTCACGAATCCTCTCTTAGATTGCGAAGTTGGCGATGCAAAAGATTTTACGGAATTCAACCCGTTGCGCAACACGATTGAAACGGCCGTCAAAGAAGCCAAAGATGCGAAACAAGTGACCGATGCCTCCGTCTACTTCCGTGGACTCAACAACGGAAGATGGGTCGGGATCAACGAAAATCAGACGTTTGCGGCGGCCAGTTTGGCGAAGGTTCCACTGATGTTTACCTATCTGAAGATGGCCGAGTCTCAACCGGATATTCTCAAAAAGCAACTGACGTATGATGGAAGCTTCAACGATACCAAGGATCAAAATATTAAACCTTCACACTCCATCGGGGTCGGCAAATCGTATACCGTTGACGAGCTGATCTATCGCATGATCGTCTACTCGGGAAACAATTCGACGCATCTTTTGGCCAACAACATAGATAGCCGTTTTGTCACCGAGGTGTTTGATGATCTCCACGTCCAGCGCAGTCAAGATCAAAGCTCGGATCTTTTTGTCTCTACGAAAGATTTCTCGTCTTTTTTTCGTGTCCTCTACAACGCTTCCTATCTGAGCCAGGACATGTCTGAGAAAGCTCTCGCCCTTCTTTCCCAGGCTGAATTTAAAAACGGACTCGCCAATGGCGTGCCTTCTGATGTTCCCATGGCGCATAAATTCGGAGAACGCGTGGTCCGCGATCCCAGCGGAACCGTGCTACAAACCGAGCTGCACGATTGCGGGATCATCTACCAAAAGAAGCATCCGTATATTTTGTGCATCATGACACGTGGCGATAGTTTTGCGGATCTTGAACATGTCATTCAGCATATCTCGCAAATTATCTACAACGTCGTAGATGGGAATTATCCCACCCCACCAAAAAAGGATTTTTTTCAAAAGCTCGGCAGCCTTTAACGCTTGCTCCACT
>OBEQ012113400.1_pt1 | contig 37008 bp, 29 predicted proteins | sample 1670901 | NCBI WGS metagenome assembly OBEQ01 (sample SAMEA104232315, study PRJEB22302) | groundwater metagenome | biome: forest; feature: aquifer; material: groundwater | place: USA | collected 2011-08-07 | depth 5.4 m | reverse complement strand
TCGCGCTCGGCAACTTCCTGGCCGCCGACGACTCGCCGTGGGAGTTGTTGATGACGACCGGCCTCATCTACGCGCTGCCGCCGGCCGCGATCTACTACGCGTTCAAACGCTACATGGTGTCGGGCCTGACCGCCGGCGCCGTCAAGAGTTGAGATCCCACCGATGGCAACCGTTTCATTCCAGGACATCGAGAAGGCCTTCGGCAGCACCAAGGTCATCCACGGCATCGCCTTCGACATCAACGAAGGCGAGTTCATGGTGCTGGTCGGCCCGTCGGGCTGCGGCAAGTCGACGCTGTTGCGCATGCTGGCCGGGCTGGAGGAAATCAGCGCCGGCACGATCTCGATCGACGGCAAGGTCGTCAACGACATCGAGTCCAAGGACCGCGACATCGCGATGGTGTTCCAGAGCTACGCGCTCTACCCGCACATGACGGTGGCCGAGAACATGGGCTTCAGCCTGCGCCTGCGCAAGGCCGACGCCAAGCTGACCGCCGAGCGGGTCGCGCACGCGGCCAAGATCCTCAACCTCGACCCCTACCTGCACCGCTACCCGCGCGAGCTGTCGGGCGGCCAGCGCCAGCGCGTCGCGATGGGCCGCGCGATCGTGCGCGACCCGAAGGTGTTCCTGTTCGACGAGCCGCTGTCGAACCTGGACGCCAAGCTGCGGGTCGCCATGCGTTCGGAGATCAAGGCGCTGCACCAGCGGCTGCGCACGACCACCGTCTACGTCACGCACGACCAGGTCGAGGCGATGACGATGGCGGATCGCATCGTCGTGATGCAGGATGGCCGCATCGAGCAGATCGGCTCGCCGCTCGAGCTCTACGACCGCCCCGACAACCTGTTCGTCGCGCAGTTCATCGGCTCACCGGCGATGAACGTGGTGGAAGGGGTGTTGAGGCGCAATGGCGGCGCTGCGTTTGTCGAGGCGGCCGGGGGCCTGCGCTGGCCGCTCGATGGCCACGGCGGGGTCGACGGCCAGCCCGTGGTCTACGGCGTGCGCCCGGAGCACCTGTCGATCGCCGGCGCCGATGCGCCGGTGCAGGCCGAAGTCATCGTCGTCGAGCCGACCGGCGCCGAGACCGAGCTGCTGGTGCAGGCCGGCGACGCGCAGATGGTGGTGGTGATGCACGGTCGCACCGGCGTCAGGCCGGGCGAGCGCATCGGCCTCGCGATCGAGGTCGGGCAGGTGCATCTGTTCGATGCGCAGACGAAGCGGGTCTGCCGGAGATGATGTCACCCCGACGAACGTCGGGGTCCACCGGTGGGAAAGCGCGTCGTGATGCAGTGGATCCCGACTTTCGTCGGGATGACGGCGTCCGCTCTCAGAACGGAATATCGTCGTCCATATCCTCGAACCCCGTGCTCGACTTCGGCGCCGGCTTGGCCGCCGCTGAAGTCGGGCGCGACGCCGGCGCGCGGGCCTGGCGCTCTTCGCCGCGCTCGCCTTCGTCGCCGCTGCCGCCGGCACCACCCCCCATGCCTTCACGCCCGCCGAGCATGTTCATTTCCTGCGCGATGATCTCGGTCGTGTAGACGTCTTTCCCATCCTTGTCCTGCCACTTGCGGGTCTTGAGCCGGCCTTCGACATACACCGAGCGCCCCTTCTTCAGGTATTCGCCGGCAATCTCGGCCAGGCGGTCGTAGAAGACGACACGGTGCCATTCGGTCTCTTCGACCTTGTCGCCCGAATCCTTGGCTTTCCAAGTCCGGGTGGTGGCAACACTCACGTTGCAGACCGCGTTGCCGTTGGGCGTGTAGCGCACTTCGGGGTCGCGGCCGAGGTTGCCGATGATGATGACTTTGTTGACCGAGGCCATGGCGTGAGCTCCGTTTACGCTGGGGGATGGGCAATTATCGCTTGACGACCCGGCCCGGGCTTACCCCGGCGGAGGGCACCGGCAAGGGTGAATGAGCGCAGCGCCGGCGCCCCACCCGAACGGAGGGCCGGGCCGACCCGCCGCGTCCCGTACCATCACGGCTTTGCGCGCCCGCCCCATCGTGAACGCCATCGCCACCCCCTCGCCGCTCGATGTTCTGAACGAGGTCTTCGGCTACCCGGCGTTTCGCGGCGCCCAGTCCGACATCGTCGAGCACGTGGTGCGCGGCGGCGACGCGCTGGTGCTGATGCCCACCGGCGGCGGCAAGAGCCTGTGTTACCAGGTGCCGGCCATCGTGCGGCACCGCGCCGAACGCGGCGTGGCAGTGGTCGTGAGCCCGCTGATCGCGTTGATGCACGACCAGGTTGGCGCGCTCGAAGAGGCCGGCGTGCACGCCGCCTTTCTCAATTCGACACTGACGCTCGAAGAAGCCCAGAAGATCGAACGCGAGATGATGGGCGGCCGGCTGGTGCTGCTGTACGCCGCGCCGGAGCGGGTGACGACGCCGCGCTTCCTGGCCCAGCTGGACTCGCTGCATGAACGCGGCCTGCTGAGCCTGTTCGCGATCGACGAGGCGCATTGCGTGAGCCAGTGGGGCCACGACTTCCGCGAAGACTACCTGGCGCTGAACGTGCTGCACGAGCGCTACGAAGACGTGCCGCGCATCGCGCTCACCGCCACCGCCGACGACCTGACGCGCGCCGACATCATCGTTCGGCTGCAGCTGCAGAAGGCGCGGGTTTTCGTGAGCAGCTTCGATCGGCCCAACATCCGCTACCGCATCGTCGAGAAGGACAACGCGCGCGCCCAGCTGCTGCGCTTCATCGGCGACGAACACGAAGGCGACGCCGGCATCGTCTATTGCCAGTCGCGCAAGAAGGTCGAAGAAACCGCCGACTGGCTGAAGAGCGAAGGCATCGCGGCGCTGCCGTACCACGCCGGTCTCGACGCGGATGTGCGCAAGCGCCACCAAGACCGCTTCCTGCGTGAAGACGGCCTCGTGATGGTCGCGACGATCGCCTTCGGCATGGGCATCGACAAGCCCGATGTGCGCTTCGTCGCCCACCTCGACCTGCCGAAGAATATCGAGAGCTACTACCAGGAAACCGGCCGCGCCGGCCGCGACGGGCTGCCGGCGAATGCATGGATGGCCTATGGCCTGGCCGACGTCGTCAACCAGCGCCGCATGATCGACGAGAGCCCGGCGGAAGAAGAGTTCAAGCGCGGCCAGCGCGCCAAGCTCGACGCCCTGCTCGCGCTGGCCGAGGCGCACGACTGCCGGCGGGTGCGCTTGCTCGGTTATTTCGGCGAGCACAGCACGCCGTGTGGCAATTGCGACAACTGCCTGCAAGCGCCTGCAACCTGGGACGCGACCGAGGCGGCACGCAAGGCGCTGAGCTGCATCTACCGCTTTCACCAGAACCACGGCCAGCGTTTCGGCGCCGGGCATCTGATCGACGTGCTGCGCGGCAAGATCACCGACAAGGTGACGCAGCACCGCCACGAAAGCCTGTCGACCTTCGGCGTCGGCGCCGATGTCAGCGAGCCGCAATGGCGCAGCGTGCTACGCCAGCTGATCGCGCTCGGTCATCTGCGCACCGAAGGCGAGTACAACACGCTCGAGCTCACCGCGAGCGCGCGCGAGGTGCTGCGCGGCGAGGTGGTCATGCTGCTGCGCGAAGCCAGCGACACGCCGAAGCGCCGCAAGAGCGCGGCGAAGGGTGAAAGAGGCGAACGTGGCCGCGACAAGCCGGCGCCGATCCCGCTCGACGTCGACGGCAGCCAGCGCTTCGCCGCATTGAAAGCCTGGCGCGCCGAGGTCGCACGCGAGCACAACCTGCCGGCCTACGTGGTGTTCCACGACGCCACGCTGGCCGAGATGGCGCGGGTGATGCCCGATTCGCTGGATGCGCTGGCGCGCATCAGCGGCGTCGGGGCGAAGAAGCTCGAGGCGTATGGGCAGGAGATCCTGCGCGTGCTCGAACGCTGAGCGTGCCTGCCAGAATCTGCGCCACTATGCCCGTCGAACGCAAGAGCCCCGATCAAGGAAAGTTCAACAAGGCCGCCGAGCTTCCGTATCAGCTGCGGATTGAAGACTTTCAGTCAGCGATGCAGGATGTCTACGACTTCCTGTTCGACGTGAACACATTTCTGATCGACCGTGGACTGGAGCGGCTCGACGACATGCTAAGACCTGCGAGTTTGTCGGGAATGTTGTCGAACATGCTGACGGCGAGCCTCGCGAAACACAGTCGCACTCTGGTGGCAAATGCGCATCACAACGGGCACCCCGACCTTTTGCTGAAAGGCCAACATCCCAACAACGACGTCAAGGCGGGAGAGCACGGCGTCGAGATCAAAGCCACCAAGAATCGCGGTGGGCAAGTGGATACTCACGGCGCTCGGAACCAATGGATGTGCGTTTTTGTTTACGGCACGGACAGCGAGACGGAACCAGCTGTTGAACGAAAGCCGCTTACATTTGTGGCGGTGTATCTCAACAAAGTTGGAGTAGACGATTTCCGCCGCAACGAGCGCGGAGACCTCGGAACAAGAACCTCCACGTTACACGCCGCTGGCATCGCGAAGCTTCGAGAAAACTGGATCTACCTGGATCAAGCACCGTCGACCCGCAGAGCTGCAAGTCGGGGCAGAGCAGCTCGGGCCACTTCGAAGTAGGCTGAATCGCGTTCGACACCCACGCTCTCGTACCCAACCGCCTCTGCCGCCGCGAGCGTCGACGCCGCCCCGGCGAATGGGTCAAGAACAACTCCGCGCCCGAGCGGCAGCACACCACGCACCAGCTTGCGAAGGAACGCTTGCGGCTTGAGACTGGGATGCGGTGCCATCTTGCGTTCGGATGACCTCGTGGGTGCCGACTCGATAACGTCACCGAACGGTTTGCTTGCCGACACGCGTCGAAAACCACCCGTCCCCCAGCGACGCAGGTTGTCTTGAACACGCCCGTCAATGGGCTTGCGAAACACCAGCCATGGTTCCCACATCGACCTCGGCATGACGCTAACGTCGCTGAATTCCACGTGGGCGGCCTTGGGACGGTCTCCGCCTCTCATCGTCATCACGAGTCGAACGATTTCGCCGCGCCGTTCGAGCCCGGCGCGCGATAGAGCACCCGACACGAGATAGGACAGCAGAGGATTGCTTGCCACGACAACGTTTGCGCCTGGCACCAAAACTCGCAACAGCCTCCGGCCCCAAGACAGGAAGAACTGTTCCAAGGCGTCAAGGTCAGTTGCCTTCAACACCGTGAACCGAGGCAGCGGCGCTCGGGTAGAGCCATCAAAGCTCGGTGGAATTCGCCAGATACCGCCCTTGCCTTGTCGAAGCTTGCTTTGCTCGGCGTCCGAGTATTCGACAAGCCCATACGGCGGGTCGGTGACAACCGCATGGATCGTGTTCGGTGCTTGGCGATCGAGCCACTTACTGCAATCGTCAAGAACCAAGTTCGCATTGCCAAACCGGAACGACGGGGTGACAACATCGGCGGATCGCTCCGTGGGCCGTCGGCTCTCCTCGAAGCCACTGAGCAGATATTGAGCTCGGTCCATCCGGGCGAAGAGTTCCGGCGTGTTCAACCGAAGATACGAGCGAATCGAAGAAGCGGGCACTTCGCCGATGAGTTGGATGACCTGACTCGTGATCTCCTGAACCGATGCGGCGTTCCCGCGTCCCTCCAGAACCTGAACGATCGCGTCTCTCACTTCACCGGGTCTTCTGCGCACAATCACTCCCTTGGAATCATCGCAGCATTGTAGACGTCTAGACGTCTTTACGGGCAAACGTTCCCGGGATGTGCCGCAAGTTCAGGGCGTGACGGTGATCGTGACGAGCGCGCTGTCGGCCCGGTTGCCGGCGTTGTCGCGCGCGCGGGCGAACACCACCATCGTGGTGCGGCCGTCGGTCGGCGCGGTCGCCGTCCATTCGTAGGGCTCGCTGCCGTCGGTGCCCAGCAGCACCGCGTTGTTGGTACTGTCCAGGCGATAGAAGGCCACGCTTTCGATGCCGCTCCATTGGTCGGACGCGGCCGCAATCAGCTGAACCGGCTGCCCGGCCTGCACCGTCGAGACATTGCTCGCGATGCTGACCGACGGCGGATCGAAGTCGTCGTCGAAGCCTCCGCTGAAGCCCAGCGACACCCCGCCGCCGCAGCCGGCGAGCAGCAGCGCGGTGGCGAGCGCGAGAGACAGGGTCGAACGCATGCCAACATGCTACGCCGGCCGCAAAATGTCTTCGCCCGCCGGGGTTTTCACCCCATCGCCGCGGCCGGCGCGTATCAGAAGCCATGGCGATGAGGCAGACTGAACCCCCATGACCGACCTGAGCGACGACGCCTTGATGAGCGCCTATGCGGCGGGCGACGCCTCGGCCTTCGAGCAACTGTATGCACGCCATCAGGCGGGCCTGTACCGCTTCGTGCGCCGCCTGCTCGGGCCGCCGCTCGCCGCGCAAGCCGACGAAGTGTTCCAGGACACCTGGCTGCGCGTGGTCCACGCGCGCGCCAGCTGGCAGCCGCAGGGCGCGAGCTTTCGCACCTGGCTGTTCACGCTCGCCAACAACCGCGTCATCGACATCTGGCGGCGCAGCGGCCGCGAGGTGTCGCTCGACCTCGACGACGAGTCCGCGCCCTGGGAGCCCGACGGCGCAGCCTGGAAACAATGGCCGGCCCCGGCCAGCAGCGCGCCGCACAGCGAAGAGCTCGCGTTCTGGCGGCGCGCCGGCGAGCGGCTGTTGCAATGCCTGGACGAGCTGCCGCTGCCGCAGCGCAGTACCTTCTTGCTGCACCATGACGACGACCTGCCGCTGGCCGACGTGGCACGCGCGCTCGAGGTCGGCTTCGAAACCGCGAAGACCCGGCTGCGCTACGCGATGAGCAAACTCAGAACCTGCATGGGTGCCTACCTGGCGCCGCTGCAGGGCCCGCGAGAGGGTGTGCGATGACGAGCGGCGACGACCCCGGCCACGACGCCTGGCTGCGCGAGGCGCTGCGCCACGCGCCCGACGCGCAGCTGACGGCGCCGGCGTCGCTCAGCGAAATGATTCTGCGCGAGGCACAGGCCAAGGCGCGCAGCACGGCGCCGCCGGCAGCGGTGCCCCGACCCGGCGTGTTGGCCGCGATCTGGGACTGGCTCGGGCGCCCGCCGGTGGCCGCGGGCGCGGCCAGCGTGATGGTCGCGATGGTCGCCGGCGTGATCTGGTGGGACCGTCCGATCGACGCCGACCGGGGTCAGCCGCCGCTCGCGTCGGTGCCTGCGGCAGCGCCCGAGGCAGCGCCTTCGCCGCCCCCCGCGACGCCGCCCGCGCCAGCCCCCGTTGCCGAGCCGCAGCCGCGCGCGAAGGCGGAAACAAAACCCGCCGCCGCACTGCCCGCCGGACGCGCCGACAAGGAAACGCGCCGCCGCGATGCGCCCTTGGCGCAGTCAAGCGCCGCGCCGCGTGCATTCCCGGCCGCCCCGGACGAGCAGCAGCCCGCCGCCGCCTCGGCCGAGCGTGCAAGCGCGGGTGCCGCGGCAGGCAGCCTGGCGGACTCGGCGACCCCCGCCGCCGCGAAGGCCGCACCCGCCGCACCAGCCGCGCCCCCCATCGCGCCGATTGCGCCCCCCGCGCCGGCCACGGCAATGGCGCCGCTGGCGCGCCAGGCGCCGGCCGCCGCGCAGCGCGAGCGTGCCGAGGTCGCCAGCGCCGAGATGCGATCGGCGCAAAACTTCGCCGCACCTGCGCGCTTCGATGTCGGCGCGTTGCGCGAGGCGCTGGCCGGCGAGCCGCAGCGCTGGACCTGGCAACGCGGCGCCGCCGGCCCGCAGCCGGTCAACGCTGCGCTCAGCCGCTGGCTCGCCCAGGTCGAAGCCGCCGCGGCACAGGGCGCAAGCGCCGCCGGCGATCAACGCGACGGCCTGGCGGTGCAGCGTGCGGCGCCGCTCGAGCTGCAGCTGTGGCGCGACGGCCGGCTCGCGGCCACCTTGCGAATCAGCGGCACGACGCTGCGCTGGGACAGCCCAGCGAGCGACAACGCGCCGGCGACACGGCTGCAGTTGCGCGTCGATCCGGCGACGCTGCAGGCACTGGAACGGTCGGCACCCTGACACTCGGCGCGAGCGGCGGCGCCGCTATGATGATCGGTTTCGCCCCGCGCCACGATGCCTCCTGCTCCTCCCGGACCACCGCCCGTCCAATCGATCGAAGCGCCGATGATTCGGGCGGATTCGGACCGCACACCGATGATTCGGGTGCGGGGCGCGCGCACCCACAACCTGAAGAACATCGACCTCGACATCCCGCGCAACCGCCTGGTCGTCATCACGGGCTTAAGCGGTTCGGGCAAGTCGAGCCTCGCCTTCGACACGCTGTACGCCGAAGGCCAGCGCCGTTATGTCGAGAGCCTGAGCGCTTACGCGCGCCAGTTCCTGCAGTTGATGGACAAGCCCGACGTCGACGTGATCGAAGGCCTGAGCCCTGCGATCAGCATCGAGCAGAAGGCGACCTCGCACAACCCGCGCTCGACGGTCGGCACCGTGACCGAGATCCACGACTACCTGCGGCTGTTGTACGCACGGGCCGGCACGCCGTTCTGCCCGGTCCACCAGCTGCCCTTGCGCGCCCAGAGCGTGAGCCAGATGGTCGACGCCACGCTCGCACTGCCGCCCGACACACGCCTGATGGTGCTCGCGCCGGTGGTGCGCGACCGCAAGGGCGAGTTCGTCGAGCTGTTCGCCGACATGCAGGCGCAAGGCTATGTGCGCTTTCGGGTCGACGGCACGGCGTATGAAGCGGCCGACGTGCCGAAGCTGAAGAAGGCCGAGAAACACGACATCGACGTCGTCATCGACCGCATCAAGGTCCGGCCCGGATTGCAGCAGCGCCTGGCCGAAAGCTTCGAAGCCGCGCTGCGCATCGCCGACGGCCGCGCGGTCGGGCTCGAGATGGACGGCGGCCGCGAGCACCTGTTCTCGAGCAAGTTCGCCTGCCCGGTGTGCAGCTATTCGCTGTCGGAGCTCGAGCCGCGATTGTTCTCGTTCAACTCGCCGGTCGGCGCCTGCCCGAGCTGCGACGGCCTCGGGCTGACGACCGTGTTCGACGCCGAACGGGTGGTCGCGTTTCCGTCGCTGAGCCTCGCCAGCGGCGCGGTCAAGGGCTGGGACCGGCGCAACGCCTACACCTTCTCGCTGCTCGAAAGCGTGGCCAGGCACTACGCGTTCGACATCGACACCCCGTTCGAAAACCTGCCGGCGGCGGCACAGCAGGTGCTGCTGCACGGCTCGGGCGCGGACGAGATCGCTTTCGTCTACGAGGCCGAGGGCGATGGACGCAGCAGGGGGAAGGTCCGCAGCGTCAAGCGCTCGCATCCGTTCGAAGGCATCCTGCCGAACCTGACGCGGCGCTACAAGGAGACCGATTCGGCGGCGGTGCGCGAAGACCTGGCGCGTTACCAGAGCGCCAAGCCCTGCCCCGATTGCGAAGGCACGCGGCTGCGCACCGAAGCGCGGCATGTGTTCCTGCAGGACGAAAGCCAGACCCGGGGCGAACCGATCTTTCGGGTCGAGCACTTCACGCTGCGCGAGTGCCTGGCCTACTTCGAAACGCTGAAGCTGCAAGGGGCGAAAGCCGAGATCGCCGACAAGGTGGTGCGCGAGATCCGCTCGCGGCTGAAGTTTCTGAACGACGTCGGGCTGAACTACCTGAGCCTCGACCGCAGTGCCGACACCTTGAGCGGCGGCGAAGCGCAGCGCATCCGCCTCGCGTCGCAGATCGGCTCGGGGCTCACGGGCGTGATGTACGTGCTCGACGAGCCGAGCATCGGCCTGCACCAGCGCGACAACGCTCGCCTGATCGGCACGATGCGGCATCTGCGCGACATCGGCAACAGCGTGCTGGTGGTCGAGCACGATGAAGACGCGATCCGCAGCGCCGACCATGTGATCGACATGGGGCCGGGCGCCGGTGTGCACGGCGGGCACGTGATCGCGCAGGGCACGGCGGACGAGGTGGCGGCGAACGCGGAGTCGTTGACGGGGCGCTATCTCTCGAGGGTGTTGAAGATCGCGGTGCCGAAACGCAGAGTGGCGCCCGGCCCTCACCCTGACCCTCTCCCGCAAGCGGGAGAGGGGACAAGAGGCGGCGCTCGGCCCCCTCGCCCGCTTGCGGGAGAGGGTTGGGGTGAGGGTCCCCGAGACCTCCCCCACTGGCTGCGCATCCTCAACGCCCGCGGCAACAACCTCAAAGGCGTCGACGCCGCGATCCCGGTGGCGCTGTTCACCTGCGTGACCGGCGTCTCCGGCTCCGGCAAGAGCACGCTCGTCAACGACACGCTCTACGCCACCGTCGCACGCAAGCTCTACAACAGCCACGCCGAGCCCGAGCCGCACGACACGATCGAAGGCCTGGAAGCGTTCGACAAGGTCATCAACGTCGACCAGAGCCCGATCGGGCGCACGCCGCGCAGCAACCCGGCCACCTACACGGGCCTCTTCACCCCGATCCGCGAGCTGTTCGCCGAAGTTCCGAGCGCGCGCGAGCGTGGCTACGGCCCGGGGCGCTTCAGCTTCAACGTCGCCGGCGGGCGCTGCGAGGCCTGCCAGGGTGACGGCGTGCTGAAGGTCGAGATGCACTTCCTGCCCGACGTCTACGTGCCCTGCGACGTCTGCCACGGCAAGCGCTACAACCGCGAGACGCTGGAGGTGCTCTACAAGGGCAAGAACATCACCGACGTGCTCAACCTCACGGTCGAGGACGCGCACGCCTACTTCAGCGCGGTGCCCAACATCGCGCGCAAGCTGCAGACGCTGCTCGAGGTCGGGCTCGGCTACATCCGGCTCGGCCAGAGCGCGACCACGCTGTCGGGCGGCGAGGCGCAACGTGTCAAGCTCGCGCTCGAGCTGTCCAAGCGCGACACCGGCCGCACGCTGTACATCCTCGACGAGCCGACCACCGGGCTGCACTTCGCCGACATCGACCTGCTGCTCAAGGTGCTGCACCGGCTGCGCGACGCCGGCAACACGATCGTCGTCATCGAGCACAACCTCGACGTCATCAAGACCGCCGACTGGATCATCGACATGGGCCCCGAAGGCGGCGCCGGCGGCGGCCAGGTGGTGGCGGTGGGCACGCCCGAAGCGGTGGCGGCCAACCCGGCCAGCCACACCGGGCACTACCTGAAGCCGCTGCTGTGAACAAGCCGGCATGCGCATGCCGCTGCCCGACAACGAGTTCCGCGACTTCGTGCAGATCTGCGTCACCGACACCGGCATCGGCATCGCCCACGAAGACATGTCGCGCCTGTTCATGCCCTTCACCCAGATCAAGAACCCGCAGACCCTCGCGATCGAAGGCACCGGCCTCGGACTGGCGACCACCTGGCGCCTGGCGCAGATGCACGGCGGCTCGGTGGCCGTGACGAGCCAGCCGCGCGCCGGCAGCTGCTTCAGCGTCTGGCTGCCGCTGCGTTCGGCCGAAGCGCCGGCAGCAGCGCCCGAGTGATTGCGCCGCGATGCCCGCGCCGGTGCAAGGCCGGTGCGCGCGCCCTACACTGGCGCGCCGTGCCGCATCGAGGAGACCGTTTGTGAGCCTGACCGTCGACTACTACTTCGCGCCGCAGTCGCCCTATGCCTACCTGGGCCATGAACGTTTCGCCAGGATCGCCGCCGAACACGGCGCCACGGTGCGGGTGCTGCCGGTCGACCTGGGCGGCAAGGTGTTTCCGGTGTCGGGCGGACTGCCGCTGACCAAGCGCGCGCCGCAGCGCCAGGCCTATCGGCTGGTCGAGCTGAAGCGCTTCAGCGAATGGCTCCATGCGCCGCTGAACCTGCAGCCGCACTACTTCCCGGTCTCGGGCGACGACGCGGCCAAGCTGATCATCGCGGTCGACCTGAAGGACGGCACCGCGGCCGCGATGGCGCTCACCGGCGCGGTGATGCGCGCGGTCTGGGTGCAGGAGCGCAACATCGCCGACGAGCAGGTGCTGGTCGCGCTGCTGGCCGAGCAAGGCTTGAGCGCGGCGCGGCTCGAAGAGGCGCACTCGCAGACAGTGCACGAACGTTACGAGATCGATACCCAGCTCGCGATCGACGCCGGCGTGTTCGGCTCGCCCAGCTACGTCATCGACGGCGAGATCTTCTGGGGCCAGGACCGGCTCGACTTCGTCGCACGGCGCCTGGCGAGCGGGTGACCATGACGACCTGGCGCGCCGCGGCAGCGCTGGCGCTGCTGGCCGCTGCAGCGGCCCGGGCGGAGCCCTACGCCGGCGCGCTGTTCGACGCCCACCTGCACTACAACGAAGAAGCCCGCGAGGCCCATCCGCTGGCCGACGTGCTCGGCCGCATGCAGCGCAGCGGGGTGCGCGCGATCGTCGCCAACAGCCGGCCCAACGACGGGACCCGGGCCCTGGCGGCAGCGCCGCAGACCCGCGCGGCCGGCGTCAGCGTGGTGCCGTTCATCCGCCTGTACCGCAACCGCGCCGACTACAGCGGCTGGTTCAACGACGAGTCCGTCTACCGGATGGTGCTGGATGAGCTGGCGCAGGGCAGCGCCGCCGGGCCGTACCGCGGGCTCGGCGAATTCCATCTCTACGACAGCGCAAATGCGAACGGGCCGGTCGCGCGCAAGCTGATGCAGCTGGCGCAGCAGAAGAGCCTCGCGGTGCTGGCACATGTCGACGACGACGCGATCGATCTGCTGATGGCGCACGCACCGCGGGCGCGCCTGATCTGGGCCCACAGCGGCATCGGCGGCGCGCCGGTGAGTCGGGTGCGCAGCTTGCTCGTCAAGTACCCGAGCCTGATGGGCGAGCTGTCGTACCGCCCGGGCATGACCGACGGCGCCGGCCACCTGAGCCCCGAATGGAAAACGCTGCTGGGCGAGTTCCCCGAGCGGTTCCTGATCGGCTCCGACACCTGGATCAACGCCCGCTGGGACGACTACGAAACGCTGATGGCACAGGCGCGCCTGTGGCTGGGTGACCTGCCGCCGGCGCACGCCAAACGCATCGCGTGGGACAACGGCGCCGCGCTTTTCGGCCTGCCTCGGTGACAATGGCCGTCGACTGACCGAACCCGCCATGCAACCGGCCGCGACACCGACCACCGAAGCCCGGCGCCTGGCCGTGCTGCACGAGCTCGGTCTGCTCGACAGCGCAGCCGAACCCGGCTTCGATGCGCTGGTCGACGCCGCGGCGCGGCTCACCGCTGCGCCGATCGCGATGCTCACGCTGGTCGACGAGCGGCGCCAATGGTTCAAGGCCCAACGCGGACTGAACCGGCGCGAGACGCCGCGCGACATCTCGCTGTGCGCCCACGCCATCCTCGGCGAGACCTTGTTCGAGGTCAGCGACACCTTGCGCGACCCGCGCTTCGCCGACAACCCGCTGGTGCTCGGCGCGCCGCACATCCGCTTCTACGCCGGCGAGCCCTTGCAGCTCGACGGCGAGATGCTGGGCGCGCTGGCGGTCGCCGACACCGCGCCGCGCCGCCTCGACGCGGCCCAGCGCGCCGCGCTGCACGAGCTGGCGCGCCTGGCCGCCGAGCTGCTGCGCAGCCGCCGGCCCACAAGCACGCCGGGCGACGACCAGCGCCGCCTGCTCGACTTCGGCCGCGCCTCGGGCGACTGGATGTGGGAGGCCGACGAACGGCTGATCTACCAATGGGTATCGGGTGCGCTCGAGCCGGTGACGGGCCTGAGTGCCGAGTCGATGATCGGCCAGCCGATCATCCAGGACGTGCCGCTGGTCGACGCCTACGGCATGGAGCGCGCCGACGCCGCCTGCTTCGGCGATCTGCTGCGCCGGCGCGAGCCGTTTTCGCGCGCCGTCACCCTGAAGCAGACACCGCGCGGCAAGCTCTTCGTGTCGCGCAGCGCGGTGCCGGTGTTCGGCGCCGACGCCGGCTTCAAGGGCTGGCGCGGCACCGCGCGCGACGTGTCGGCCCAGGTCGAGGCGATGCGCCGCACGCGCAGCCAGGACGCGCTGCTGCGCAAGCTGTCGTCGCAGGTGCCGGGCGTGATCTTCCAGCTGCAGCTGGCGGGCGACGGCAGCTTCAGCTACCCGTACGCGAGCGACGGCATGCGCGAGATGTTCCGGGTCGAGCCGGGCAGCGACGGCGAGGGCGCCGACCCGGCGCTGCCGTTTCGCCTGCTGCACCCGGACGACCGCAAGGCCTTCCTCGACAGCCTGCACACGTCGGCGCGCACGCTCGCGCGCTGGCAGCACGAATACCGCATCGTGCATGACGACGGCACCGTCTGCTGGCTCGAGACCCGCGCGATGCCCGAGCGCCTGGCCGACGCTGCGACGCTGTGGCACGGCTTCACCGCCAACATCACCGATCGCAAGGAGACCGAGCTCGCCCTGCGGCGCAGCGAAGAACGCTGGGAAATGGCGGCCGACGCGGCCGGCATCGGCATCGCCGAGCTCGACGTCGCCAGCGCGCGGCTCAAGCTCGACCCGCGCGCCTGCATCAACCACGGCCTGGCCTATCCGCAGAGCGACTTGCGGCTCGACGACTGGCTGCAGACGATCCATCCGGACGACCGCGACGGCACGCGCGCCGCGCTGCAGCGGGCCCTCGCCGGCCACGGCACGATGGAGACACGCTACCGGGTCCCGCGTGCCGGCAGCCCCACGCTGACGCTCGAGATCATGGCGCGCGGCCACTACGATTCGCAGGGCGTCGCGGTCAGCATGGTCGGCGCCTGCCGCGACGTGACGGCGCAGGTCAGCAGCCAGCAGCTGCAGCGCGACGTCGAAGCCGCCGAGCGCGCGAACCGGGCCAAGAGCGAGTTCCTGTCGCGGGTCAGCCATGAGCTGCGCACGCCGCTGAACGGCATCCTCGGGTTCGCGCAGCTGATGGCGATGGACCGCGTCAACGCGCTTGCGCCGGATCAGGCGCGGCGGCTCGACAGCGTGCTGCGCTCGGGCCATCACCTGCTGGCGCTGATCAACAACGTGCTCGACCTGACGCTGCTCGAGGGCGCCCAGTTCGCGCTGGCGCCGGCCACCGTCGACGCCTGGGCCGTGTTGCGCCAAAGCCTGGCGCTGGTGCAGCCGCTGGCGAGCGAGCAAGGCATCGTCCTGCCGGCGCTTGCGCTCGATCAGCACCCGCCGTGCTGGGTGCACGCCGATGCCGCGGCGCTCGAGCAGGCCTTGATGAACCTGCTGTCCAACGCGATCAAGTACAACCGGCGCGGCGGCAGCGTCGAGGTCGATGCCCGCAGCGACGCCGATGCGGTGCGGATCTCGGTGCGCGACCACGGCCGCGGCATCAGCGCCGAACAGCAGGCCTCGCTGTTCCAGCCTTTCAACCGGCTCGCCGACGAGCAGCGCCGCACCCAGGGCAGCGGACTCGGCCTCGTCATCGCGCGCCGCCTGGCCGATGCGATGGGCGGCGAGCTGCGGCTGCAAAGCCATTCGGGCGACGGCTGCACCTTCACGCTGATGCTGCCCGCCGGCGTGCCGGGTGATGGCGGGTCGGCAGCGCCGGCGGCCGCACCCGCGGCGGTGCCGGCCGTCGACGCCGAGCCGCGCGAGGTGCTCTACATCGAAGACGAGCCGCTCAACGCGGTGCTGATGGAAGAAGTGTTCCGCACCCAGCCGCGCTGGAAGTTGCGGCTCGCCGAAGACGGCGCGAGCGGCCTGCGGATGGCCCGCGAGGCGCTGCCCGACCTGGTGCTGATCGACATGACCCTGCCCGACACGAACGGCCTCACGCTGATCCGGCGCCTGCGCGCCGACCCGCTGACGCGCCGCCTGTGCTGCATCGCGCTGTCGGCCGACGCGATGCGCGAGCAGATCGAGGCCGCGCTGGCTGCCGGCTTCGACGACTACTGGACCAAGCCGATCGACGTGCAGCGGGTGCTGGCGGACCTGCTGCGGCTCTTGGCGCAGCACGCAAGGCCGCGATAGCAGAGCGCGTCATCCCGACGAAAGTCGGGATCTACTGCCTGGCGAAGGCGTGCTCGTGGAGAGTGGATCCCGGCGTTCGCCGGGACGACACTCAAGAAAGAAAAAAGCCGGTGCATGCACCGGCTTTTTGATGACGGCCCGAAGGCCGCCGATTACTTCAGATGCCCGTTGATCAGCTTGGTCATCTCGAACATCGAGACCTGGCCCTTCTTGAAGATTTCCTTCAGCTTGGCGTCGGCGTTGATCATCGTGCGCTTCGCAGCGTCCTGCAGCTTGTTGGCCTTGATGTACTCCCACACCTTCTTCGTGACCTCGGTGCGCGGCACCGGCGTGGCGCCGATGATGGCGGCAAGCGCCGCGCTCGGGGTCATGGCCTTCATGAAGGCGGCGTTCGGAGTGCGCTTCTTGGCGGGGGCGGCCTTCTTGGCCGGCGCCTTCTTGGCCGCCGGTGCCTTTGCAGCCGCCTTCTTGGCCGGTGCCGCCTTCTTCGCCGGTGCCTTCTTGGCCGCAGGGGCCTTCTTCGCTGCCGCTTTCTTCGCGGGAGCTTTCTTCGCAGTTGCCATTTCGATTCTCTCCATCAAATAAGTTGTTGATGTGCCGGGCTGGGTGAGAGCCGCATGAGCTCTCGTTTCTCTCAGTGACCGTGCGCTGCGGATGGTACTGCGTGTGTGCATCATTGAGAAGCGTTTTTCATAGGAGAAACGCGCAATCTTCATAGGTAGAGCGCGCTTTTGTCGCGGCCAGACATCACTGTGTGTCGATGCCGCGCTCACAGGCGCTGCGCGGCCCGCTATGCTCGCGCCCATGAAACTGATCATTCGCTGGCTTTTGCTGGCCGCCGCATTGCTCCTCGTCGCACATCTGTACTCGGGGGTCCAGGTCACCAGCTTCACGTCGGCAATGATCGCTGCGCTGGTGCTCGGCCTGCTGAACACCTTGCTGCGACCGGTGCTGGTGCTGCTGACCTTGCCGGTCACGCTGCTGACGCTCGGCCTGTTCCTGTTCGTCATCAACGCGCTGATGTTCTACGTCGCGGCCCGACTGCTCGGCGGCTTCGAGGTCAGCGGCTTCGCCGCGGCACTGATCGGCTCGCTGATCTACAGCCTGTGCGGCATGGTGATCGACGTGGCGATGGAGCGTCTGTTCCCGGCCCGCTCAACGCTGGGCTGAGGCGGCTTTCAGCGCCGCGCCCCGCACCTCGAATCGCCCCGTCTGCAGCGGCTCGCCGTCATGCGCGAGCAGCTGAAGCTCATGCCGGCCGGGCCACGGCGCCCAGCGCCAGCGCTCGCCGCTGCCGAGGCGCCGGCCGTCGAGCACCCAGGTGCCGGCCTCGCCTTCGAAGCGGATGCGCTGCGCGGCCGGCGGCATGTCGGGGTCGAGCGCGAAGATGCTGCCGTCGCGCGGATTGACGATGCCAAAACGCTGGGAGGTCGCGGAGCCGCGCAGCCGCCGCGGCTCGGTGCCCGCAATGAACCATTCGTCGCGCGGCGGTTCGCGCGCGGCGTCGAAGACGGCTTTGGCAGCCATCACCCCGACGGGCGGCTCCGGCCGGCGTGACGGCGTGGCTTCGTGCAGCCGCTGCACCAGCGCGCGCCACACCGGCGCGGCGCCGCTGACGCCGCTCACCTGGTGCATCGCCTCGCCGCTCGCGTTGCCGACCCACACCCCCACCGTGAATCGGTCGGTGAAGCCGATGCACCAGTTGTCGCGCATGTCCTTGCTGGTGCCGGTTTTCACCGCCGCGAAGCCGCGTGTCGCGAGCACGCTGTCGAGACCGAAGGTTTGAACCCGCGCGTTGTTGTCGGCCAGGATGTCGGTCACGAGGAACACCGCGCCGGCATCGGCCACGCGCCGCGCGGCGCCGCTCGCGCCGGGCAACTTGGGTGCCGTGTAGACCCCGCCGTTGGCGAGCGCACGGTAGGCGTTGGTCAGCGCCAAGAGCGTCACGTCAGCGCTGCCGAGCGCGAGCGACGCGCCGTAGTAGCCGCCGCTTTCGGGCAGCGTGAGCCCGAACGCGTTGAGGCGCGTGAACAGCGCGTCGGCACCGAGCATCGTGCCGGTGCGCACCGCCGGCACGTTCAGGCTGGCGCCGAGCGCGGTGCGTGCGCTGATGTAACCCTTGAACGCGTGGTCGTAGTTCTGCGGCAGGTACAGGCCCGACGCAGTGGCGATCTGGGTCGGCGAGTCGTCGAGCAGCGTGGCCGGCGTGATCAGCTTCTTCTCGAACGCGAGCTCGTAGACGAAGGGCTTCAGCGTCGACCCCGGCTGGCGCCGCGCGAGCACGCCGTCGACCTGCGCCGCGCCCGACAGGTCGCCGCTCGAGCCGACCCAGGCCAGCACCTCGCCGCTCTTGTTGTCGAGCACCAGCAGCGCGCCGTCTTCGACATTGCGCCCGGCCAGCTCGGCCAGGTGGCGACGCAGCGTGTCGATCGCGAAACGCTGGATGCGCGCGTCGAGCGTGCTGCGCAGCATCGGCTGGCGGGTGTCCGCGCGCCGCGCGACCAGCCGCGCGTAGTGCGGCGCCAGCTGCTCGCCGAGCGGCATGCCGCCCTTGCGCACGAGCGCAGTTTCGGCGAGTGCGGTGACGCCGCTGCAGCCGAGCGCCTGCAGTTGCAAGACCCCGCAGGCGCGCTGCGCGACGAGGCCCGGGGCGGCATTGGGACCGCGCACCAGCGCCGCGGCGACGGCTGCCTCCTGGCTGTCGAGGCCGCTCGGCAGCTTGCCGAACAGCGTCTGCGACAGCGCGTTGATGCCGACGATCTCGCCGCGCCAGGCGACGCTGTTGAGGTACGCCTCGAGGATCTCGTTCTTCTTCCAGCTTGTTTCGAGCCGCTTGGCGGTGACGACCTGGCCGAGCTTCTGGCCGGCGCTGCGGCCGGCGCCGGGGCGCGCCAAGTCGTCGTCGATCAGCCCGGCGAGCTGCATCGTCAGCGTCGACGCGCCGCGGGTGCGGGTGTTCCAGGCGTTGCCCCAGGCGCTCTTGGCGACTGCGCCCCAGTCGACGCCGCTGTGTTCGTAGAAGTGGCGGTCTTCGCTGAGCACGATCGCTTGCAGCAGCGCCGGCGACATGTCCTGCAACGCGACCCACGGCAGGCGACGCACGTTCTTGTCGACGCGCAGCGTCTGGATCGGCACGCCGTGGCGGTCGAGCAGCGTGAGGTCGGACGGCGCATGGGCGGCCTTGAACTCGGCGAAGCTCGGCAATGCGTGGGCACCGGTGCAACACACGAACGCAAGCAGCGCGACGCCCCTTCGGATGTCATCCCGGCGAAAGCCGGGATCCACTCTGCGCCGGAGCCTCGCACTCGGAGAGTGGATCCCGGCTTTCGCCGGGATGACGCGTTTCTTCACGGCTGAACCTCGACTGCCGCGTTCGGCAGCTCGCCGAATGTCTCCGGCGCGTACATCGCTTCGACCCGCGTCGGCGGCAGCGCGAAGCGACCCGGGTTGTTGAGCCGCAGCGTGTATTCGATGACATGCTTGCCGCGCGGCAGGTATTCGAAATAGCTCCGGAAAGCCTCGAAGCTGCGCTCTTCGTACGCGGCCCAGGCCCGCCCTTCGCGCTTCTCGCCGCGCGTGGCGATGTCGCTGTCGCGCCCCAGCCCGCTGCCGAGCAGCGTCGCGCCGCCGGGCACCGGGTCGCTCACCACGACCCAGGTCATGTCGCTTTGCGCATCGACTTCGAGCCGGACCCGCACGATGTCGCCGCGCGACCATTGGCTCTTGTCCCTTTGTTCGACCGCGCTGACGCTGCGCACGATGCTGTAACCCGCGCGCAGCGGTGCTTTCAGCGGGATCGCGGCCAGGCTTTGCAGCGTCAGCCAGGGCTTGCCGCCGCCTTCCTGCACGACGTTGAGTGTGCCCTTGTCGGACCACGCGAGCTTCATCGTGCCGCCGTCGGGGTGCTTGCTCCAGTCGATCGCCAGCGGCTTGTCGCCGACGCTCGCCGTGGTCTTGCCGGCGACCTTCGCCGACTCGAACCTGGCCGAGAACTTGTCGAGCGCGAGCGAGCCCCACAGGTTGGCGGTGGTCGTGAGCCACGCGCCACCGCGCTGGCGCGCGAGGCTGCCGACGACCATGCGCGGCAAATCGTCCTTCCAGGCCGGGGCGTCGAGCACCGCGAGCACGAGCCGCGCCGCGTTGGCGTCGGCGCTGTCCATCAGCCACCACCAGAAGTCGTCCGACTCGTTGCTGAACTTGAGCGTCGTGCCGGCGTAGGTGAGCCGGCTGCGCAGGATCTGCTGGACTTCATCGAGCCGCTTCGCCTGGTCGGCGATGCCGTTGACGCGGCGCAGGATGGCGAGCCAATCGATCAGCGCAGCGGTCGGCCACAGATTGGGCGTGAGGTTGATCGAGCCCAGCATGCGCGCATCGACACGGCGATAACGCGACAGCGCTTCGATCGCCGCCAGCTTGCGCACATCGAGATCGGCGCGTGGCGCCCAAAACTTGCGCTCGATGCGGCCTTCGACGAAGGCGCTGAGGCCATCGAGCATCGCGTCGCGTGCCGGTGCGGGCAGCTCGAAGCCGGCCTCGTGGGTCGCCGCGAGCACGTAGGCGGTGAGCCGGTCGCTGCCGTGCGGCGCATCGTCCGAACGCGGCGGGAAGTAGCTCGCGAGGCCGTCCTTGTCGAGGTAGGTCGGCAGCGAATTGGCGAGCGCGGACCACAGCTTCGCGTCGCGCAGGCCGAGCGCCTTCGAAGTCTTCTGTTCGAGGCAGGTGAAGGGGTAGGTCTCGAAGAAGCGCCGGATGCCGGGCAATGCGCTGCTCAGCCTGGGCTGCACCGCCACCAGCAGGCCGCCGCGTTTGACCCCCGTCTCGGGCAAGGCATCGGCCGGCGGCGCTACGGCCAAGCTGAAGCTGCCGTCGAGCTGCGCCAGCGTCGCTTGCAGAACCCGCACCGGGACCGCGGCGCTGACGAGCTGGGTGAGCTTCACGCGGTCCTTCGCGCCGCCGGGCTCTTCGGCCGACGCTTCCCAGACGATGCTGAAAGCATCGGCCGGCACCTTGACCGGCCAGACGATCTCCTTGGCCGCACCGGCCGCCAGCAGCACGTCTTGCGGCGCGAACGCCAGCGGCGTGCGGCTCAGCTCGTTGCCGCTGTTGACGCTGCCCTGCAGGCTCGCGTGCACCTTCATCTCGCGCGGCGTCGTGTTGCGCAGCGTCAGCATCGCGCCGAACTGGTCGCCGTCACGCACCAGCGGCGGCAGGCCCGACAGCAGCTGCAGGTCCTGCGTGACGCGGATGCTGGCGCTGCCGGTGCCGAACTTCTGCGGCCCCGAATCGGCCACTGCGACCAGCCTGAAACTGGTCAGCGAATCGTTCAGCGTCACCTCGATCAGCGCCTCGCCGTTGGCGTCCAGCGGCAGCACCGCCTTCCAGACCAGCAGCGTGTCGAACAGCTCGCGCGTGCCGCCCTTGCCGCCGCCGCCGCCGGCCGCCACCGCCTTGCGGCCGTAGTGGCGCCGGCCGATGATCTCGCTTTGCGCGGTGCTGGTTTCGACACCCCAGGCACGCTGCTGGATCATCGCGTTCAAAAGATCCCACGATGCGTTGTCGCGCAGCGCGAGCAGCCCTTCGTCGACCGCAGCGAACGCGACCTCGGTGCCGGCGAGCGGCTTGCCGCCCTGCGTGACCTTGATGCGCGCAATCGCCTTCTGGCGCACCGCGTACTGCGACTTGTCGGCCGTCACGCTGACCTGCAGCTCGTGTTCGGCGATGCCGACCTTCAGCGCCGCGACACCGAGCTTGAAGGCCGGCCGCGACAGGTCGACCATCGCGCTCGGCGCCTGGTATTCGCGCCCCTCGTACCAGAACGAGCGGGCCCAGTTGATCGGCTCTTTCCAGCCCCAGGTGAAGAACGAATACCACGGCACGTCGCGGATGCGCCCGCGCAGCGCGAGCACGCTGACATAGACGTTCGGCCCCCAGCTCTTTTCGATCTTCAGGTCCAGCGTCGGGTCGTCCCCGCGCAGCGTGACGACGCGCGATTCGATGATGCCTTCGCGCTCGACCGAGACCAGCGCAGTGGCTTCGCGAAACGGCATGCGCACCTGCAGGTGCGCCGTCTCGCCGGGCTCGTAGCGCTTCTTCTCGGGCAGCACGTCCATCCGGTCGTCGTTGTCCTGGGCGAACCAGAGCTCGCCTTGTTTGGTGACCCAGATGCTGGCCGCGGCTTCGGCCGGATTGCCGGCGCCGTCCTTCGCCTTCGCGATCAGCTCGACCTGGCCGGCGCTGTCGAGTGAGGCTTCGCACAACAGCAGGCCCCGCTCGTCGGTGCCGCCGCTGCACAGCGCGCCGACATCCTTCACCTCGTTGCGGTTGTCGTAGGCGTAGAAGCCGCCGACCATCCGCTTGCGGCTGCTGATGACTTGCGTCAGGCGGCCACGCACCTCGATGCTCTGGCCCTTGATCGGCCTGCCCGTGGTGTCGAGCGCGAGCGCGGTGAACTTGACCTTGCCGCGGTTGCTGGCCCACGAGCCCGTCTTGATGCCCAAGACCACGCCGCTCGGCCAGAGGTTGACTCGCGTGCCCGCGGTCTGGACCTCGCCGTTCGGGTCGTTGAAGGTGACTTCGGCGACCAGCTCACCAGGCCGCACGATCTTCGGCAGTTCCTTCAGCGTGAGCGTCGCGGCGCCCGCCTTGTCGGTCGTCAGCGCGAGCTTGTCTGCCACCAGCTTGCCTTCGCCCGGATCGGCCTCGGGGTCGTCGCGCGGCTCGCCCTTGCTCGGGTCGCGCGGCGGCTCGAACGAGAACTCGTCGTAGCCGGCGAAGCTGACGACGCGGTTCTTCAGGAGCGCCGAGACCCGCGCCGGCGCCTGCGCCATCGCGCCGCCGGAGAGGTAGTTGAGCTGCACGCCGATCGCCACGTCGCGCGGCGCGATCTGAAGCGCCTTCGGCGCGCTGATGCGCGCATCGACCAGCGGCAGGCGGAACTCCTCGACTCTGAAGTTGCCGCTGGTCCAGCTGCGCCGCCTGGTCTCGCTGTCGGGGTCGCGCTCCAGCACCACTTCGTAGACACCGAGCTTGGCGGCCGGCGGAATGTTCCAGCTGTTGACGCTGTGGCGCGAGCCGTTCCACTGCAGCGGCAACACGAACTCCTGGCCGCTGCCCTGGTGCACGATCTTCAGTCGCGTCGGCAGCTCGGCCGCACCCACGTTGGCGAGCCCGCCCGACACTTCGGCGCGCACGAAGTGCTTCATCGACACCGTTTCGCCGGCGCGGAACAGCGTGCGGTCGAACACCGTGTGGGCCCGCAGGTCGGGCTCGCGCGACTGGCTCACCGGCAGGTTGAAACGCCAAGATTCGATGCCTCTTTGCCAGGCAGCGAAGACAAACGCGGTGTCGACGAGACCCTTCTTGTCGGGCTTGCGCGCGGTGACGAAGTTGCCGCCGTCGGCCAGGCATTTGTCCGGCGCTTCGCCGATGCGCGGCGCGCGCGCCAGGCCTTGCGCATCGGTCTTGCCGGTCCACAGCGTCTTGCCGTTGCAGTCGTTGATCGCGACATCGGCGCCTTCGACCGGCTTGCCGCGGTCCAGCGTCGTGACCCACACCAGCGCGTTCTCGCGCCCGAGCTTGAAATGCACGCCGAGGTTGGTGACGAGAACGCCGGTGCGAACGAACATCGGCCCCTTGGACTCGAGCAGCGATTCGCCCAAGCGGCGCGATTCGATCTCGACGACGTGGTAACCCGGCTCTGGCAACGGGATGCCAACGACCTCGAACGGGCGCGGGTCGCCGCCTTGCAGCTGCGGCAGGTCCAGCCGCTTGACCTCGCGCTCTTGCGCGAGCAGCGAGACCTCGCGCGAGTTCCAGGCGGCGTCGTCGGCCTGCTTCAGCTTGGTGAACCAGGCCAGGATGTCGGCGTCGCTGGTCAGGCGCTTCAAGCGCACCTGGCCGGACGACGAACCCGGCCGCATGTCGCCCTGCACATGACGCAGCGTGACCGGCAGCATCGCCTCGCCGTTCAGCTCGATGACCCCGAACGGCGCGGCGGCGAACTTGGCGATCGGCGGCGCCGCGCTGGTCTTGACGACGAGCGGGAAGAGCGCGGCGTTGGCGAGCGGCCGGCCGGCGTTGTCCTTGAACTCGCGCGGCAGCTCGATCGTGAAGCTCGTGTTCTCGGCGATCACGCGCGGAAAATGCACCGAGCTCAGCTCGTCGCCCTTGTCGTCCTTGTCGAACACCGGCGCGATCTCGCCGCCTGGTGCGGGCTTGAGCCGGATCTTCTCGACCAGCGCACGCGGCACCGGCGCCGAGAAGCGCAGGCTCATCGGCAGGATCGGCAGGCACGGCGCGCCGGCACGTTCGCGCTCGCAGCTGAACTCGGCGCTGAACGGTTTGCGAACGCGGTAGTTGAAGCGCTGCTCGACGCTCGTGACAACGCCCGGGGCTAGCGCTGCGGCAATGCCCTTGCCCCAGACCAGGCGCAGCGCCGAGTCGCTGGGCAGCGGGCGCGCGCAGGTGACGAGCAGCAGCTTCCCGGCGCGCTTGGGGCTCACACGGCGTGCCTTCAGCAAGGCCTCGCGCGTGGCACCGTCGACCAGGCGCAGCGCGAGCCGCTCGCCGACACCCTCGACCTCGCACCAGGCGTTGGCAAGCACGCTGGCCTCGGTCGCGAGGCCGTTCAGCTCGAGCAGGAAATGCTGGTCTTCCTCGATCTGCGAGCCGTTCCACGGCTGCGTCGACAGCACCGCCGGGCCGCCGGTGTTGAAGCTGAACTCGCTCGCCCCGCCGAGCGCGCCGTCGCTCGGTGTCCAGTCGGCACGCAGCTTCAGGCTGCAGCGTGTGCCGGGCGGCAGCGCTTCGCGAAAATCGTACAGCCAGATCCGGTCGTTGGCCCAGCGGCCCGCGCCGGCGGGCGCTGCGCCGGCACATTGCACGCTGAACGGATCGGCCAGCCGCGGCTCGCCGAACGCGACCACCGGGCCGGAGAACTTGACCGTGATCTGGCGCACCTGCGCCACTTCGCCTTGCGGGCTGACGCTCGTGATGCTCGCGGCATGTGCACCCCACGGCGCTGCGAGCAGCAGTGCTGCCATCGCAGCAAAGAAGAATCGGCGCACACGCATCTCCTCGCGACTGTGTTTGCCGCGAGTCTATTGACTTTTGATCGTGGGCCGACGTGATGAGACGCCCGTCACACGGGCGCATCTGCGCACAGTGGATCCCGGCGTTCGCCGGGATGACCCATGCGCGAGAGCCGTCACCCCGACGAACGTCGGGGTCCATTCGATGGCAAACGCGCCGGCGCCGGGATGACGACTCAACCGCCCTGGCGTTTCTCGTCGGCGAGGATCTGCTTGCGCTGGACTTCGATGTCGCGCAAACGCGCGTCGATGACCGACGCTTCGATGAAGTCGATGGCGCCGCCGCTGCGGGCCGTGCGCTGGCCGGCGCGCAGTCGGGCTGCCGCGCCGCTCAAGTCGCCGAGCGCGTAGCGCGACTCGGCGTCGGCACGCATCGCACGCAGCTTCTGCCCGAGCTTGCCCCACAACTGGCCGAGCACGCTCCAGGCCTCGGCGTCCTGCGGGTGGCTCGAAATCCAGGTCTGCAGCTCGTCGGCGCGCAGCTTGGCCGCCGCCTCGCTGCCCGACGGCGCGAGCGCGATCCGTGCCGCCAGCAGCCCGACCGGCCGAGAAGCCTCGCCGGCATAGGGCTTCAACAAGGCCTCGGCGCGCGCCGCATCGCCGCGATCGAGCTGCGACTGCACTGCCAGCAGCACGACTGCGCGTTCGGCCCGCGCGTCGCTGCGCGGGCTGGTTTGCACCAGCGCCAGCGCCTTCGCGATCGATGCGTCGGCGCGTGCCCAGTCGCGCAGCAGCGTCGACGCGAGCGCGCTCGAATAGGCGGCCAGCAGCTTGTCGGGAACGCTGGTCGCGGTCACGTCGCTGTCGTAGCCCTGCAGGCGGCGCAGCGCGTCGGCACGCGGGTCCATCAGGACCCGTGCGCGGGCCTGCGCGGCGGTGTGTTCGAGCACGCTGACCGGCGCGAGCGTGGTCGCCATGCCCATTCGCGAGCGCGCTTCGCCGATGCGCTCGGAGGTCAGCGGGTGGCTGCGCAGGTAAGGGAAGTTGCCGCTGTCGTTCAAGTGCATCGAGTGTTCGAGCTTCTCGAACATTGCGGCCATGCCGCCGGGCGCAAAGCCGGCGGCCGTCATCACGCTGAAGCCTATGCGGTCGGCCTCGCGCTCCATGTCGCGCGAGAAGTTGAGCTGGCCCTGGATCGCAGCGGCCTGGCTGCCGGCGATCACCGCGTTGGCCGCGTCGATGCTGTTGGCGCGGCTGGCGGCCAGCACGCCGAGGATCATCGCGCCCATGCTGAGCAGACTCTGGCGCTTGCTGTTGGCCATCGTGCGCGCGATGTGGCGCTGCGTCACGTGCGACATCTCGTGCGCCAGCACCGAGGCGAGCTCGTCGCGGGTGCCCGTCATCGCCATCAGCCCGAGGTGGATGCCGAGGTAGCCGCCGGGCAAGGCAAACGCGTTGACGCTGCGGTCGCGCACCAGGAACGGTTCCCAGGCGAAACGCTGGTCCATGTCGGCGCCGATCTCGCCGCGCTGGCGCGCCGCGGCCACCAGCGGCTGGAAGATGCTCTGCAGGTACTCGAGCAGCACCGGGTCGTCGGAGTAATCGGGGTCGCGCCGGATCTCGCGCATGATCGAATCGCCGAGCTTGCGTTCGGCGCCGATGCCGAAGTCTTCGGACACCGAGTCGCCGAGCGCCGGCAGCCTGTTCTGCGCCAACGCCGGCGGCGCGACCATCGGTGCGGCGAGCAAGGCTGCGGCGCACAGCGCGATCAGCGCCCGCTGCGGCGCGGTACTTCGGGGAGCGGGAAATTTCAAGCGGCGGTCCAGCATTCGGGAGGCTGTCTATGATGCCACTTGGATCATTGCTGAAGTGTTTCGCCCCATGAGCTCCGAACCGACACCGACACAGCCGCTTACGCACTTCGACAGCGCCGGCCAGGCCCACATGGTCGACGTGTCGGCCAAGGCCGAAACCCATCGGGTGGCGCGCGCGAGCGGCGTCATCCGCATGCAGCAGTCCACGCTCGCGTTGATCAGCGGCGGCAACATCAAGAAGGGCGATGTGCTGGGCGTGGCGCGCATCGCGGCGATCCAGGCCGCCAAGCGCACGTCGGAGCTGATCCCGCTGTGCCACCCGCTGACTATCACCCGTGTCACGGTGAGCTTCGAGCTCGACGAGAAGGCCTGCAGCGTGCTGTGCACCGCGCAGGTCGAAACGCTGTCGCGCACCGGCGTCGAGATGGAGGCGCTGACCGCCGTTCAGGTCGGCCTCTTGACGATCTACGACATGTGCAAGGCGGCCGACCGCGGCATGGTGATGAGCGAGATCCGCGTGCTCGAAAAACACGGCGGCAAGTCGGGCGACTGGGTCGCCGCTACCTGAAGTCGCGGTAGTCGAACGGCTGGGCCGGCGCGCTGCACTGGTAGGGCACGACCGTGCCGGCCGGCGGCGTCCCCTCGCACGGCGCGAAGTAGGCTTTCGAGTCCTCGTTGTGGAACTCGCGCAGGCGCTGCGCGAGGTGGCGCGCGCGTTCGATGTCGCCGCTGGCGGCGAGCGCATTCGCCCACGCCATCATCAGCCGGGTGTCGAGCAGATAGTGCGTTGCGACCTTGAACGACGCCATCGTGCCCGCCGGCTCGGCGGTCGAGGTGGCCGCGGCGTATTCGGCGTGGTGGGCGAAGAACCAGCTCTTCTGGCCGGCAGCGATTCGCTCGGCGAGCGGCGGTGCGTCATCGGCCGGGCTGAAGATCACGACCACGCGGTTGAAGTCGTAGATCGCCAACGCGCCGCCGCCGAACATCAGTGCGCCCGCAACCAGCAACAGCCAGGACGGTCGTGGCGCCGGCGGCGCGGCCTCGGGCGCCTCGCCGCCGCCCACGCCGAGCCCGAAGACAAACGCGGTCGGCAGCAGGAAGTAGGCATACCACAGCGGATATTCGAGCATGCTGTGGACGGCCATCATCAGCACCATCATGAAGCCGGCGCGCAGCATCGGCCCGCGCGGGCCGGTGTCGCCGATGGCGGCAGACAGTGCCTTCCACATCGCCCACAGCAGCAAGGCCAGCACCAGACCCGCGAGCGGCAGGCCCAGCTCGACCGCGAGCTGAAGCGGCAGGTTGTGCGTGTGGTCGAAGAAGGCCACCGGCCGGTGCGGGAACGGCGTCAGCGACCATGCGAAGTTGAACTCGCCGAAGCCAACGCCGGCCCACGGATGCTGCTTGATCAGCCCCCAGGCGTCGGACCAGATGCCGAAGCGCGAGCCCGAGATGTCACCCTCGCTCAGGCGCGCTTCGCCGCCGAACACCTGGCGGCTTGCGTGCGCCCATTCGGTGACGCCGAGCCACATCAGCACATAGGCGACCGGCGCCAGCACGAGCAGCAGACGCATCGGTTTCGAGAGCCGCCGATCGAGCCCGGCCCACAGCGCCAGCATGATGACGCCGACGGTGCCGGTGCGCGATGCGCTGAGCACCAGGCCGAACACGAGCAGGGCCCCGAGCAGCGCCGCCAGGCTGCGCGGCAGACGTTGCTGTTCGGTCAGCCAGACCAGGCCGACCACCGACCACAGCAGCAGGCTCGCGAGGTGGTTGGGCTGGCGCAGGTTGCCGCTGGCGCGGCCTTCCTGGGCGGCAGCCGCGACGACGTTGCCGTCGGCCAGCGCGGGCGCAAACACCTGGATCATGCCGACCAGCACGCTGAGCATGCCGGCGAGCAGCAGCGCGACACAGAAGGCTTCGAAGACCGCCTGCGCACGAGCGGTCTGCGCCACCGCGACGCCGGCGAACGCGGCGGCGCCGGCCGCGCCGACGACGCCGAGGGCCGACAGCGCGATCGCCGGCGGCGATCCGGCAATGAGCCATGAACCGAGCGCAGCCAGCGCGACCAGGGCGAGCGCGCCGAGCAGCGCCAACGCGCCGCTGCGCAGCACCAGGCTCGAGCGGGCGATGCCGGCGCCGATCAGCATCAACCAACCACCCCAGCCGATCAGCGACAGTGCCTGGTTCAGGAAGGTGGCCGACGGCGGGACGTTGTAGGCGAGCAGGACCGGTACGGCGATGGCCAGGCAGGCGGCAACAACGGAAAGTGACCGTGGCTCAAGAGAATTGTCAGATTCGACCGCGGTCGACATGCCGGACATCAGCACATGCCTAGGGGCAGGACCGGTACGTTCGCATACGGGTCAGGCGAGGCGCAACCAGGACGACGCGGGGGGAAGCGTCGGAACCAAGGGCAGCGATGGTGGCTTGCTGCCGCGTGCGAGGCGCAGATCCAGTGACATGAGAATTAGAGGGAAACGCGAAGCCGCGATTGTGCGTCAGTCCGACCTCTTCGTCGCCGGCGATTCTTCCTTGCTGCCGAAGAGTGGTAGCCGAAAAGGAGGCCCGGCTACCAGGGGTCCAGTGGCACGATCTCCAACACCTCGCCTGAGCCTCGCGCCACGATCACAGCCAAGTCCTTCACCTTGGCCTTCAGCGGCAAGTAGGAAGTGCCGCCCTTGAACGAAGAGTGCTTTTGAACCAGCGCATCAACTTCTGCTTCCTTGCCGCGGTTGAATGCTCGCAGCTGCTCCAAAGGCTTGATGTGCTTGAGGACCTCTCCCCTTGCTTCCTCATACGCCACGTAATATTTGGGCATCTGCTGCAGATCGTCCTGCCCGTTCAGCGCCGCGGCAACAATGGCGCTGCGCTCCTTTTGGTCGCTGGGCATGCTTGCCGCGATAGCTCGTGGCCCGAAGAGTGGGATGGAGCGAAACCTCGGATCACTTACCTCTTTGAGCTTTTCTGGGCCGAGATCATTGGCATAGACAAGATCGAAGCGACCAGCGTTGAACACAAGGTACACCGGGCGCGCCACCCATACCGCGTGCATGCCGTATAGCAGCGCGCCGATCTGTAAAAGCAGCACGACGGCCAGATCGAACTTCAGTTCCTTCTTGGCCGGATTGAACACAAGCAACGTGATGCACGGTCCGATGACCACGTCTACCGCCAACAACAGCAGAAAGATCGTCCCGACACCCGTCGCGCTGGCAAGCGGGGCTGGATACCACACCACAAAGACCAGTATCGCCGCCAGCAACGCCACGATGATCGAGCCAAGCAAGTGGACGCCGAAGGCACGATAGCGGTTCAGCTTTGGCGGCATCATTTCGGCGGAAAATAGTAGAAACGCCCGCAGAGCGGGCGTTTGTATTTTGAGGGTACTGTATGACCCACTGTCGGCGAAGACCTACCCCGGATGCGGTTCCCTACTGCGCAGGGTTACTTGCACTCGGCCGGGGCGAAACGGCCCTTCAGGGTCCCCGCCGTTGCACCGGTCAAACCCCGATTCGTCGCAGTGGTGCTTGTGTCAGAAGAGCAAGCCCAATCGACCGAACCGGTCGCGCCTGCTGCTGCGGCTGCCAACTTGGTAATGGTGCCCGATGCGTTCAAATAGGGCTCGTACACCAGCGTCGGCTTAACACCGACGGCCGCCCCAATGTTGGCGTCATCCAACGTGATCGTAATCACACCCGAGGCCTTCGTCACAACGATTTTGTCGACATACTTGGACTTCGGGACAGCCGCCGCGACCTGATCCGCAAAGGCGGCAACGCCGGGCATGCCGTCGGCAGCGTACATGCTGGACATGTCTGCCTTCAGGGCGGAGGCCAAGCCGATTCCTTCCGTCACTTTGGCGCGGATCGTGTAGTCCTGATAGGCCGGCAGCGCGACCGCCGCCAGGATGCCGATGATCGCCACGACGATCATCAATTCGATGAGGGTGAAACCTTGCTGAATCCGCTTCATGTGTTGCTCCTGCGAGAAAAGGGGGGTGATTGAACTTGCGATGGAACAGGTGCAGGCCGCGTGCCAAGCTGCCCCCCCTCGATTCGTGTGTAATTTGACCGCCGGACTGACGCGATCGGTCACAAAGTGTTTTTTACTCCCTGTCTCGTCAGAACACAACTGACACAAAACGTCAGCTCGCGAGCTGGGGTCCACACGTCAGAGCTGGATGACCTGCCCGGCCTGCAGCGCGCCGATGCGGTGCGGGGTGTCGAATTGCCCGATCTCCGCCATCACGGCGTCGAGCTCACCCGGCTTGATGTGGGTGATATGAACCTGCGCGCTGCCGGCAAGCTGGGCCAGCTCCTGGCGCAGCGCCGCAGGACACAGGTGGCGGCTGATGCGCGCCAGCTGGCGTTCTTCGTCGCTGAACGCGGTTTCGATGACCAGGTGCGCGACCTGCATGTCCGACAGGCGCTGCCACAGCGCCGGGTTCGGCCCGGTGTCGCCGGTGTAGACCCACCAGCCCACGCCCGCGCCGCCATCGACCGCGAAACCGACCGCCGGCACGGTGTGCGCCGCGCTCAGCACTTCGATCCGGTGGCCGTCGAGTTGCAGTGTGTCGCCGACCTTGAACGGCTCGAACGCCAGCACCGGCGCTTCGGCGCTCGGCAGCCGGGTGAAGTCGGGCCAGATGACGCCGTTGAAGATGTGGGTGCGCAGTGCCTCGAGTGTTTCGGGCAATGCGTGCACGATGACCGGACCAAGCTGGCGCGCCGAGCGCTGGCGCAGCACGCTGTCGGCGAGCAGGCCGATCGCCAGCACATGATCGAGGTGCGAATGGCTGATCAGGATGTGGTCGATGCGCGCCAGCTCGTCGAGCGTCAGGTCGCCCACGCCGGTGCCGGCGTCGATGAGCACGCTGTCGTCGAGCAGGAACGAGGTGGTCCTGCAGCCTGCGGCAATGGCCCCGGAGCAGCCGAGGACGCGGATGATCATGCGTTGCGAAGCGAAGTGGGCCCCGATGTTGATGGCGCAGCCTGCGCTACGCAAGCCGGCTAAGTCTCATTTCATCGTCAATCGAGGGGGCTTCGCGGCGCGATTCGGCAGCGCCGTGAAATGCATCACACGAGCTGCATGGCGAGCTACCGGCTCAGTGGCTGAGGTCAACCGTCATCCCGGCGAACGCCGGGATGACGCGCTGCGGAACGCCTCTCAGAGCTGGACGAACTGCATCTGCGTCCCGGCGAGCTCGATCACGTCGCCGTTTTTCAGTTGCACCGTTTCGCCGGTCAGCGGGTGGCCGTTGACGGTCGGACGCATCGCGCCTTCGACGTGGGCGAACACATAACCGCCCGGCCGCTTGGTGATCGACGCCACCTGCACGCCGGGCTTGCCGACCGTGGTGACGACCTTGGTGAGGTTGACTTCGCGCCCGGCCGCGGCGCCGTTGAGAACCCGGATCGAGGCCGGCACGATCGACGAGCCGAGCGCCCCGAAGCCCGAAGCGCCGAAGCCCACCGTCGGCGAATAACCCCCCGGCGACGGAGCGTGGTGCTGCGCGCCCGGCATCGAGCCGGGCTTCATGATCATGGTCTTTTCGTAGTCGGTGCCGTCCTCGACCAGGTACTTGATCTTGTACTTGCCGATCTCGACCGTGTCGTTGTGCGTGAGAAGCTGCTTCTTGACGGCCTTGCCGTTGATGTAGGTGCCGTTGGTGCTGTTCAGGTCTTCGATGAAGACGTCGGCGCCGACCATCTGCAGCACCGCGTGTTCGCCGCTGACGGCCAGGTTGTCGATCACGATGTCGTTGTAGGGGCGGCGGCCGAGGGTGGTCTTGTCCTTGGTGATCTGCACCTCCTTGATCACCACCCCATCGAGCGATACGACCAGTTTGCCCATGCTTGACCTCGTGCCCTAGTTATGGTGTCTCTTGTCCCGCCCTGCGCACCGTGTTTCGCCCGCCGGACCCTGCCATTGTGTCCGTGCAGCCGGCCCCACGCCTTCAGCGGCGGAAAGGCCACCACGAGCGCGCCGAACCGCTGGCGCCACGCACTCTTGCGAGTATCACCGAAATATTGTCCTTCCCGCCGGCATCATTGGCTGCGTCGATCAGTGCCGCGGCCACCTCGTCCAGAGAGTCGCTGGACTGCAACAATTGCGCGATGCTTTCGTCGTCGAGCATGTCCGAAAGGCCGTCCGAACACAGCAGGTAGATGTCGCCCGGCATCAGGTCGTGCAGGTGGGTTTCGAGCAGCACCGTGTCCTCGACCCCGACCGCGCGGGTCACCAGGTTCTTGTTGGCCGAAAATGCCGCCTGTTCGGCGGTGATGAGGCCGGCGTCGATCTGCTCTTGCAGCAGCGAATGGTCGTGGGTGATCTGCGCCAGGCGCCCGCCGCGCAGCCGATAGCCGCGCGAGTCGCCGACATGGCCCATCAGCAGCCGGCCGTCGCGGAACACCCCGACCACCAGCGTGGTGCCCATGCCGGCGTACTGCGGGTTCGAATTGGCGGCGTTGAAGATGGCGCGGTTGGCGTTGTCGACGCAGATGTCCATCGCGCGGCGCACATCGGTGTCGGAGGCGCTGCCCGAGGCTTCCTGCAGCCAGCGCCCGAGCTCGGTGCGGATGAACGAGGTGGCCATGCCGCTCGCCACTTCGCCGGCGTTGTAGCCGCCCATCCCGTCGGCCAGCACGATCAGCGCGGACGCCTCGTCGACCGCCACCGAGTCTTCGTTGTTGTTGCGAGCGCGTCCGGTGTCGGTGGCGCTGAAAAACTCGAAACTCATGGTGGCAATGGGGTGTCGCTGTCCCGCGATCAAAGCGGGGAATTGTGCCCTGGATCGGAGCGCGAAATCTTCACCGTCGCAGCGAATACGTCCGATTCGGGGGGCAGCGCCTCGGCAGGCGCCGGCGGCGCCGGCGGCGCCGCCTCGGCAGGTTCGAATGCGGCCTCGATGGTGCGCAGGTCAGCCGCCAGCTGGTGGCCGTCGGCATACCTTACCTCGGGGCGTTTTTCGAGCGCCAGCGCGACCACGTTGGCCAGCGCCTCGGGCAGCTCGGGGCGCAGCTCACGCACGTCGGCCGCCGGCTCGTTGGCGATCTGGTACATCAGCTTGGCCATCGACTCGGCCTGGTGCGGCAGCCGCCCGGTCAGCAGCTGGAACAGCATCACGCCCAGCGAATAGAGGTCGGAGCGGCCGTCGACGCGCCGGCCGGACATCTGCTCGGGCGACATGAACGACGGCGTGCCGAGCACCATGCCCGTGCGGGTGCGGCTCGAGTCGGTGATGCGCGCGATGCCGAAGTCGGTGACCTTCACGCTGTCGTCACCGGGGTCGATCATCACGTTGGCCGGCTTGATGTCGCGGTGCACCACGCCCTGGCTGTGCGCATACGCGAGCGCCTCGGCCACCCTTGCCACGATGCGCATCACCTGCGGCACCGGCAGCAGCTGCGCCGCCACGGTGTGGCGCTGCAGGTCGTGGCCTTTCAGGAATTCCATCGCGATGTAGGCCAGGTCCTGGTCCTCGCCGGCGTCGAAGATGGTGACGATGTCGCGGTGCTGCAGCCGGCCCGCCGTTTCGGCTTCGCGGAAGAACCGGGCGCGTGCTTCGGCCAGTTCGGCGCCGTCGAACTCCTGCACCAGCGCCATCGTCTTGATCGCCACCTGGCGGCCGATCTTCGGGTCGTGCCCCAGGTACACCGCGCCCATCGCGCCGCGCCCGAGCTGGCGGTCGATGCGGTAGCGGCCGAGGCTCGCGCGGTCGGGCGGCAAGGTGGTCGGCGGCGGCGTCGACAGCGGCTGCGTTGTTTCAGGCGGCGCTGCGGGTCGGGTGCGCGCAGCCGCCGCGGGCGCGCTGCGCTGCGGCAGGACGGTGGCCGCTGAGCCCGCGGCGCGGCCGGCGCGCACGCCGAGGTGGCCGAAGGCGAGCGCAATCACGGCCGGCCAGACCGGCCACCAGACCTCCGCGAGCACGAGCAGCAACGCGCTGGCAGCCAGCAGGGCCACTGCCAGCGCCGCCGACCCGATTGCGGCAGCGCGCGGGCGAAGCCGCGGCACGACCAGCGTGAGCTGCGCGGCGACGAGCGCCAGGGCCGCCAAGGCACCCGCCAGCGACGCGGCGGACGCGGCCGGGCCGCCGCTCAGGAGCTGAAGAATCGCTTGCGATGCCGACATAGCCGGTGCACGTTAGCACAGGCCTGCGCCGGCTCCGCGGCTTCAGTCGGCGAGTGCCAGCATCGCGCTCAGGCCGGTCGCCAACGCCACCGGCGCGGCCCAGCCTCCGACCTCGTTGGCCGGGTGCGCCAGCGAGATCGGCTCATCGGCACGGCCCAGGCGCGGGCGTCGCGCGTCGAGCAGGCGGACCGCACCGAGCCTTGCCTGCAGGCGGGCTGAAAGGTCGACCAGCGGACGTTTGGCCAGCATCTTCTCGACCTGGCTGCCGGCCTGCGCCTTCAGCTCGGGCTCGAGCTGCGCGAACAACTGCGCAGCCCAGCGTTCGCGCCACTGCTTGCGCGCGTCCTGCGAGACCCAGCGCCCGATGTGGCGCGTCAGCGTCGGCGGGCAGGCGATGAGGATCCAGTGGGTCGCGGCACCCTGGCCGAGCATCGGCTGCAGCATGTGGCGGGCGTAGCCAGCATCGTTGGCAAACACGGCGATCTTTTCCATCACGGTCTCCTTCGAGTGAGTCATGTCGCGGAAGGCGGAGCAGCGTGCGCGCGGCGCGCGGACCACCAGCCCGCTGCCAGCACGCCGGGCACCAGCACGGCGTAGGTGGCGATCCGGATCGCGAGGTTGGGGTCGAAGACCGGATCGAGCAGCGGTTCGCTGACGATCATGCGCGCTGCGGTGTAGGCCAGCACCGCGGCGCCGGCATAGGTGATGATCGGAAAGCGCTCGACCCACTTCAAGACCAGCGTGCTGCCCCAGACGACGATCGGCACGCTGATCAAGAGGCCGATCACCACCAGGTCGATCGCGCCGTGCGCCGCGCCCGCGACGCCGAGCACGTTGTCGACCCCCATCAGCGCATCGGCGACGACGATGGTTTTCATCGCGCCCCAGAAGTTGGTGGCGTGTGGATGCAGCACGTCGTCGGAGTCGGCCGGGGCGAGCAGCTTGTAGGCGATCCAGATCAGCCCGAGGCCGCCGACCAACATCAGGCCGGGGATCCTGAGCAGCCAGACGACGCCGAGCGTCATCAGGATGCGCACGACGACAGCGCCGACGGTGCCCCAGACGATGGCCTTGCGCTGCAGATGGGCCGGCAGGTTGCGCGCGGCGAGCGCGATGACGATGGCGTTGTCGCCGGCGAGTACCAGGTCGATCAGGACGATCGCCAGCAGCGCCGACAGCCAGGCGGAAGAGAACAGTTCCATCGGGTCTCCATGAGTTGCACGACAAACGGTGCAAGACACACGGAGCGCAGGAAAGGAACCCGGAGGAGGCACCTTCGAGCCTGCCGCGACGTGCGGCTTGCCTCGAAGGTCTTGCTCGGCATGGAATGACTGTTGTGGCCCGGCAAACCGGAAGCTTGCGCTTCGTACTGACGGCTTGCCGAAACTTTGACGCGGTTCATCGCGATGAACCGCGCTCGAGTCGAGCTACTCCCCTTCAACGAGGGATTGGATCACAAAGCCAAAGACCCGACCGGCGGATCAGGCGGCCGCGCCTTGGCGGCTGCGACGCTGGATCAACATGCCGACCAGCACGACAAAGACGGCGCCGATCGCGCCTGCGATGTTGGCCAGCGTGTGCGACACCGGGCCGTACCAGCTGATGACCGCGGGGTCGGTGACGAGCATCTCGCCGGCCAGGTAACCGAGCAGCGCCCCGCCGAGCGTGATGATGATCGGGAAGCGTTCCATCAGCTTGAGCAGCAGCGTGCTGCCGAAGATGATCAGCGGAATGCTGATCGCGAGGCCGAGGATCAGGAGCGTCACGCTGTCCTTGGCGGCGGCAGCCACCGCGATGACGTTGTCCAGGCTCATCACCAGGTCGGCGATCAGGATGGTGCGCACCGCAGACAGCATGCTCTTGCGCTCGGGCTCCTTGCCGTCTTCGACCTCTTCCTCTTCTTCGATCAGCAACTGGATGCCGATGTAGAACAGCAGCAGTGCGCCGACGATCTTCAGGTAGGGCAGCTGCAGCAACTGCACCGCGACCAGCGTCAGGATGATCCGCAACACGATGGCCGCTGCGCTGCCCCAGAAGATCGCCTTGCCCTGCTGGTCGGGCCGCAGCGAGCGGGCGGCCAGCGCGATCACCACCGCGTTGTCGCCCGACAGGATGATGTTGGTGAAGATGATCGAGCCGAGCGCGAGCCAGAAGGCGGCGGAGGTGATGTCCATGGACGGGTCTCTTGAGAGGCGGGCCTTGAAATGCAAAGGAGGGCCGAAGCCCTCCGATGTTCTTGCTTCG
>OBEQ010395094.1_pt1 | contig 37011 bp, 36 predicted proteins | sample 1670901 | NCBI WGS metagenome assembly OBEQ01 (sample SAMEA104232315, study PRJEB22302) | groundwater metagenome | biome: forest; feature: aquifer; material: groundwater | place: USA | collected 2011-08-07 | depth 5.4 m | reverse complement strand
CTTCGTGCGCTTCGAACGGTCGCGCCAGATCGGCGAAGCCGTCGGGCGATTCGTCGCGCAGTCGGGCCAGCGCGTTCTCGTGATGGGAACTGGTGGTTTGTCGCACCACCCGGCCCACTACTTCCCGCTGCTGGGCATGGCGAGCGAGGACGTGCACGGCTACCAGATGGATGGCGAGCATGGCGGAACGATGACCGACGCCCAGTGGCTCGCGCGCTTCGAGCGCATGCACCGGGAAGGCGCTGTCGCGCTGGCGTCGGGTCAACGCACCGCCACCGACATTCGCCTCAACCGCGAATTCGACGAACAAGTCCTGGCACAACTGCAGGCACGCCACCTGAAGGCCCTGGACGACTGGAAGGCTGCCGACCTGATCGCGACGGCTGGCGTCGGAAGCCTGGAGATCCACACCTGGATCGCCGCCACTGCGGCGTTCAGCGTGGCCGATGCGTGCACGCCGATCGCTACCTTCTACGCGCCGGTCGTCGAGTACGGCGGCGGCTACGGGCTGCTCTACAGCCTTTGAATCGACTCGCCACGCCATGTTTGTCGACCTGCTGCGGACCCAAGACTTCAAGCGCTCGCTGTTCAACGCCGTGGTGGCGCCGCGCCCGATCGGCTGGATCAGCACGCTGAACGACGACGGCACGGCCAACCTTGCGCCGTTTTCGCACTTCAACCTGGTCTCGTCGTCGCCCGCGATGGTCATCTTCTCCTGCAACACACCGGCCGACCGCGCCGAGAAGGACACGCTTCGCAACGTGCGGCGCAGTGGCGAGTTCGTCGTCAATCTGGTCTCGCGGGAACTGCTCTTTGCGGCAAACGCCTCGTCTGCGGCGACGCCCTACGGCCTTGACGAGTTCGACATGGTCGGCCTCGCCAAGGCCCCCAGCCGTCTCGTCGCGCCGCCGCGGGTTGCCGCCGCGCCGGCGCACCTCGAATGCCGGTTGCAGAGCGTCATCGAGATCGAGGCGCAAGCGCCCGGCGATACGACAAGCCACGTGGTCCTGGGTCGCGTGGTCGGCATCCACCTGCGCGACAGTCTGGTCGACGCACAAGGCCGCTTCGACACCGTGGGCGCGAAGTTGATGACGCGCATGGGCGGCCTGCAGTACGCAGGCATCGGCGAGGTGGTCGAGCTGCCCGCCGCGCACCGTCGAACCGGAGACCCCGCATGAGCGTCGACTTGTCCGTCACGCGCGAACTCGGCATGTTCGAGTTCCACCAACTCGCCGCCACCGAGGGTGGCGGCGCGAGGCACTGGCTCGCGCGAGCCCAGAACCTCTACGTCGAATGGTTCGAGGCCGTGCGAGCCGATGCCGTGTTCGATTTCGCAAGCGACGAAGAGACCATGGTCCTGGTGTTCGGCGCGCCGATCGAGTTGTCGGTCGACGCTGCGGTCATTCCGGCGCCCCCGCGCAGCGTGTGCATTTTGCCGCCGGGCCGCTCGGCCCTGCGACTGGGCGGCGGTGCCGCGTGCGCCGTGCTGGCCAGTCAGCGCATCGACTTGAATCTGCGCAAGGCACTCAACGAGCAGCATTTCGCCGCGCTCGACCCGCGCATCGCCCCGTATGCGCCCGCGTTTCGGCGCCGGCGCGATGCGGCCTCGATCACCGTGGTGCCCATCGACAGCTTCGACGCACCGGCAAGCAACCCTCGGATCAAGATGCTTCAATCGGCCACCATGAGCATCAACTGGGTCGAGTACGAGGGCGTGCGCGACCGCCGGACGTTGAGCCCTCACAGCCATGCGGAGCTGGAACAGGCCTCGCTGGGCGTATCGGGAAATTTCGTTCACCACCTCCGAGAACCCTGGGGCAGGAACGCCGACCTCTGGCGCGAAGACCGCCACATCGAGGTCGCGCCGCCCTCGTTGATGGTGGTCCCCGTCAACCTGATCCACACCAGCGAGGGTGTCGGACCGGGGCATCACCTGCTGATCGACATCTTCTCGCCTCCTCGCCGCGACTTCATCGCGAAGGGCTGGGTGGAAAACGCGGACGCCTATGAAGCTCCAGTCGCGTGAATTTGATTGCTCCAAATTTAGTGAAGCCCACGATGGGCGCGTAGCCTGGGCTGGGAGTTCCTGTGCGCCTACATGGCTCCTTCATATTGACGGCAGGCTTGATCGGCGCATTCATGCACCCACAAGTTGCTGTGGCCCATGAATGCGGTGGTCAACTACAACGTTCGCGAGCAAGCTCGGTGGATCGAGAGCTGCCTCGACTGATGTCATGATCATGACGCGGTAAGTGCCAGGTACTAGACCGAAGTTCCTCCAAGCGCCGAGCGAGTTTGACCTTGCATGACAAGCACTTGGCGTGAGATCGGGGTTCCGGTTTCCCGGTTTCTGTCTACAACCGGACTGAGCTTTCGAGATGTCGCTCTCCACGCAGCCCGGTCCTTCAGCAACCAAGTGAGTCGCAGACCCATCACGCGTGCCGCCGCATGCGACCACCTGATTGGCAGCGATGTTCCTGTGGCTCAGTCACCTTTCCATCCAATGACCTGAAGTGGGGGCTCATGGTCGAGCTAGCAGGATTTCGCCACTCGAACTACGAACGCTCGGTCAGAGACGGCCAACGGGCTGATCCCGAAAGCCCGTGCTCTTCGTGGCGATTGCGACTGGCGCGCCAGGGCACGACGTTCGAGCATCGTGGCCGAGCAATCTCAATGCCCCGCATCGCATCACAGGGAGAGTCACGTCATGTCAAGCGACGCAGAACGGGATTCGAGCAAGAAGAGCGCCGCGCAATCCGTCGAGATGCTCAAAGCTGTGATTGACGGTGATACCTATGATGCGGTCGCCGCGCGATTTGGTGTTACGCGAACCGCCGTCGAACGCCGCATCAAAGCCATCGCGACCCGATTGTGCAAGGTGGTCGGCATCGATGGCATGACCGAGAACGGTGTGGCCTTCGTGCACCGGCTGCGGCTACACCGTGGCGCAATCATGATCGCACTGGCGGACTTCGAGTTACCGAAGCCGTACGGGCCGCGCCAGACTCGCATCGTCTCGACCGAGGAGATTGCCCAGGCGGTGCTGCGCATCAAGGGCCGCAGCAGCCGGCCCTGGCACGACCAGGCGCTCTTCTGCATCCTGTTCGCGTCCGGTGCCCGGCCGCTGGAGATTGCGCGGCTCGAGGTGCGGGACTACCTGAAGGCCGACGGCAGCGTGAACCGCGAGTCGGAGATGCGCGCCGAAGTGGCGATTGCTGGCAAGCCTCGGCCTCTCTACTTTGCCAGCACCAGGCTAGATGAACTGCTTGCACCCTACTTGCAAGAGCGACTGGATCAAAAGCTGGGTTTGGGCCAGCCGGGCTCGTTTCGAGGGCTGAACCCTCGCAGCCGCCTGTTCGTATCCCCCTCGGGCGAGGGCTTCAAGATCCGCCCTACGGCGAGGCCGGAGAGCGCCGGTACTTGTGTCGCGCGATCCTCGAGACCTACCGAAAGTTGTTTCGGCATTCGGACCTGAAGGACGTGACGGCCCTGTCAGTGCGACATACGGTGGCCTCACGGCTCTACGACCGTGGCGCCGACGAGGACCAAGTGGGCCTATTGTTGGGCATCAGCCAGCGCAGCGCGGTTCGCGAACTGCTAGCTCGCCACAAACCGACGATCTCGGAGCTGGTGGATGAACTGGTCTGATTGACGCCTCCCCTCTTCCTCCGCCAATCCCGAAAGCCCCCAAAGATCCGGCTCATTTTCGCTGGTGCCGGGGTGCAGGACGGCACAGCATGGTCGAACGGGAGGCATCAGCCGTGGGCCTGCAACAATTTTCCGTCAAGGGTCGTGTGCTGGCGGAAGATGATCCGCAGTTGCAGGACGCACTCGCCCTGCTTCACGAGACGCCCGAGCGACCGCGTTGCCTGTGTGTGCCCGGCGGCGTCGAGATGTACGTTGCTCATCACCGGCGATTCTTGGTCAAGCGAATGCCTGAAACGGGCAACAAGCACGCACCGGCTTGCACGTCTTATGAACCCGAAGCGCATCAATCCGGGCTGGGCGAACTGCTTGGCGAAGCGGTGCTGGAGCAGGAGCCCGGCAAGGTCGAACTGCGAGTGGATTTTCCTTGGGCACGCACGACACAACATGGTGTGACCCGAGGCGAACCGCAGGACGTGATGGACGTTGCAACGCCCGGCCACCGAATGAGTCTGCGTGCCCTGATGCATTTCTTATTCGAACGTGCTGGGTTCAATCGCTGGAGTCCGGCGATGCAAGGCAAGCGCAACCAGGGGGTGCTGCACAAGTACCTGTTGGAGGCGGCCGAAGACGTGTCGGTTAAGGGCGTGGCGCTGCGCGATCGCCTTTACATTCCAGAGCCGTTCAACGAGGCGACCAGGGCCGATGCGGCGAAGCGACGCAGAGAGACGCTCTCCGTGCTGCGGCCGAGGGATGGACACAGGCCACTGGCCATCGTGATCGGCGAATTCAAGGACAGCGAAGCGACTGCACTCGGCCGCCGGATCTGGATCAGGCACATGCCCGATGCGCCCTTGCTTATCACAGTCAAGACTTGGAAGCGTATCGAGCGCGTATTCGCTCCGCTATTCGAAGCACGGGATGCGGACGTTGGGTTGAAGGTCAGGCTGATGATGGCAGCGCTTGTCGGGGCACGTCGCGAGCACACCTACGAGGTCGACGCGGCCAGCCTGATGTTGACCGACGAGCACTGGATTCCGGTCGAAGGCATTCACGAGTTGCCGCTGCTGCATGAGCTCGTCGAGCAGCGGCGGCGCTTCTTGAAGCCGCTGCGCTACGACGCCAGGAGCGCCGCAGGATTTGCCAATGTCTTGCTGCTGGACACGGGCGCTGCCGCTGTGCCGCTGCATGTGGTCAGCGCATTCATGAAGCCCAACGATCGGCTGACCAAGGAGCGCGCCATGGCCAACTTCGGAGCGGGAGCTTGGGTGTGGGTGACCGATGACCAGATGCCAAGCTTTCCCAAAGCCGAAGTCAGCTAAGGGCGAGCCTACGGCTTTGGCAAGTAGCGACATGCTCTTTCCCCGATTGGACGGCGTCAATCAGGATGGCCGGTCGTGCCTGCTTGTCGCCATCGTCGCATAGACCGGCTTCGACTTCGCCCTTCGCATCGCCACCCGCAACCGCTCCGGCAGGCCCACGCTGTTGTGTGGCGGTTCACTTCACCATCTCAACAGTGAAGCTGCGAGGCGCCACACTGATGACGCATCTTGGCCCTTGGCCAAAGCGCGCTCATCGGAGCGCTCCTGAGTTCGCTCAGGCGTTGCGGTCGTGACCCGCCTTGACCAAAACCGCAGTGCCTCGGCGCTGCTCGATGCCCTGAGCCTTGACCGTGGGTTGAGCCTCTTGGTGACTTGCCGCGATCCGTCGGCAGCCCACCGCTACTTTCCAGCACACCAGCGCTGAACGAGCTGGCTTCCTTCTTCAAGGAGGCACGCCACGTTTGTGCGCTTGCCGCGCCGACGTTGGGTCGACCGCAACCCTTTCAACCATTGCCACCCCTGGGGAGCACGACTCCCCACGTGGGTGGCCGTGTTCCCCATTCATTTGGAGAACACGCCGATGGCCCGTTCCACTGCGCCTTCGATGTGGCTGCCCGGGTTCGACCCGGAACCACTCGACCTATTTGTCCCAGCAACCGAAGCTGACCTCCCGGTCGCATCGGTCCCCGCAACTCACGACAGTGAGCCCGAAGATGGAGCCTCGTCGACACCCGCCCGCACCCAGTGGCGGCTCGCCGCCCCTGCTGTACAAGCGGCAACCCGGGTTCTCTGGCCGCAGCTGACCCGTGCCGACCTGCAGAACCTCGACGGCGCGGTCACGAAATTTGCTGCCAACCTTGCAGCGATCGACACGCTGCGTCGCGTCGAGACCGAGAACCGCGAAGCCAACGGCACCGAGAGGACCACCCTGCTGCGTTACACCGGCTGGGGCGGCCTGCCCGCCAGCTTCAACCTCGAAGGCGACGACAAAGCCTGGCACTCGCGTGCAACACAACTGCGCGAGACGCTGGCGGACGACGAGTACGAGTCGGCCCGTGCGTCGGTAAACAACAGCCACTACACCGAGGTCCACGCGATCGAGGCGATGTGGCAAGCAATCGAACGCTTCGGCTTCACTGGCGGCCGCATCCTCGAGCCCGCGGCCGGCGTCGGCCACTTCGTCGGCGCGATGCCCAGAAACATCGCGCAGCGCAGCAGCGTCACCGCGATCGAAATCGATCAGTTGTCCGGTCGCATGCTCAAGGCGCTGTATGCACCGACCGGAGTCGATGTCCGGATATCGCCGTTCGAGAAGACATCGCTTGCCGACAACTGGTTCGACCTGGTCATCGGCAACGTCCCGTTCGGCAAGTACAAGGTCGCCGACGTGAGCAACCGGGCCTATGCCCGCTTCAGCATTCACAACTACTTCTTCGGCCGTGCGCTCGCCCTGGTGCGGCCCGGCGGATTGGTGTGCTTCATCACCAGCAGCCACACGATGGAAGCGCAAACGGAGGCGGTGCGCGAGTACATCGCCTCGCAGGCGCATCTTCTGGGCGCCATCCGGTTGCCCAAGGGCGCGTTCGCGGGTCTGGCATCGACCGACGTACAGACCGACATTCTGTTCCTGCGCAAGCGGCAACGGGCCGAGGCTATCGAAGCCAACTGGCTGAAGATTGCCGTGGTGCCCGACAGCCTGCGGCATCCGCGCTGCTTCGAGCGCTACCTGCCGATCAATGCCTGGTATGTGGAGCGTCCGGAGTTCTGCATCGGGCACATCCAGCGCGAGAGCAATGGCTACGAGGAAGTTCCGGTGGCCGTGTTCGAAGGGGACCTCGCAGCGGCCTTGCGGGACCGCATTGCGCTGCTGCCTCGTGGTGTCTACGAACCGGCAGCGGACAAACCCACTGTCCAGCGGGTCGCAGTACCGGCCCAGGCCGGTACCAGGCCCGGCAGCTACCGCCTTCACAAGGGGCGGGTTCATCGGGTCGAGGGCAGCGAGATGGTCGACGTACATGATCAACTCAACGCCACGCAGCGCGCTCGCATCACGGGCCTGTGCGCGATCCGGGACCACGCCCGGGCACTGCTGGACGCGCAACTGTCCGAGGGAGCCGACGATCAACTGGGCCACTTGCGGGCCATGCTCAACGGCACCTACGACCGCTTCATCGCGAAGTATGGATGCCTCAGCACCCGGGCCAATGCACTGGCCTTCCGGCGCGACCCGGACTACCCGCTGCTGCTGTCGCTCGAGCACTACGACGAAGAGTCGGACACCGCAAGCAAAGCGGCGTTGTTCACACGGTGCACGCTGACGCGGGTGATGGAGCCGAGCGCGGCGGGCGAACCATCCGAGGCTTTGGCCGCTTCGATCCAGTGGCGGGGCCGGGTCGATCCGCTCTACATGGCGCGATTGCTGTCGGCACCGGAACAAGCGGTGCTGGAGGCGCTGGCCGAGGACGGGCAGATCTTTCTGGACCCGGCCGATGGTGAATGGAAGACGAGCGACGACTACCTGTCGGGCAACGTCAGACAGAAGTTGAAGCAGGCCGAGCTGTCAGGTGCGGCCTGCCGGCGCAACATCGATGCGCTGCAAAACGTGCAGCCCGAAGATCTGCCGCCGGCATCGATCGAACCGCGTCTCGGCGCGGTGTGGATACCGGCGATCGACGTCGAGGTGTTCATCCAGGACGTGCTTGAACTGAAGGACTGCCAGGTGGGCTACTCGGCGCAGGCCGGTGCGTGGTCGGTGCGCTACCCGGAATGGGCAGCGCGCCAGAACGTGAAGGTGACCCAGGAGTTCGGCACCTCGCGAATGAATGGGATCGAGCTGGTGCAGTGCGCGCTGAACGTGCAGGTGCCGACGGTGCGCGACCGCGACCCGGAGACCGACCGCTACTTCGTCAACCCTGACGAGACGTTGGCTGCGCGCGAGAAGCTGGGTCTGCTCAAGGAACGGTTCGCGAGCTGGGCCTTCGAGGACACCGAGCGTCGCGAGAGGTTGTGCAGGATCTACAACGACCTGTTCAACGCCACGCGGCCGCGCCAGTTCGATGGTTCGCACCTGAAGCTGCCGGGGTTCTCGCGCTGCTATGCCCTGCATCGACACCAGTTCGATGCGGTCTGGCGCATCGTCCAGTCCGGCAACACCGGGTTGTTCCATGTCGTCGGCGCCGGCAAGACGGCGGTGTGCGTGATCGCGAGCATGGAGCTGCGGCGCCTGGGCTTCATCCACAAGCCCTGCCATGTGGTGCCGAACCACATGTTGAGGCAGTACACGGCAGAGTTCGTTCGGCTCTACCCGAACGCGTCGGTGCTGATGGCCAGCAAGGAAGACCTGGAGGGCGACCGCCGACGCGAGCTGGTGTCGCGCATCGCCACGGGTGACTGGGACGCGGTGGTCATCACGCACTCGAGCTTCGAGCGCATCGGGATGTCGCCGCAATTCACGGAAAGATTTATCAAGGAAATCATCATGGAACTTGAGATGGCTGTACGCGCCGAGAGGAGCAACGACCGGGGCAACCGGATCGTCAAGCAACTCGAAGCGATGAAGAAGAACTGGGCCGCGCGACTGGAAAAGCTACTGGCCGACAAGAAGAAGGACGAGCTGTTGACGTGGGAGTTGCTGGGCGTCGATGGCCTGTTCGTGGACGAGGCGCACCTGCACAAGAACCTGTATCGCTTCACCAAGATGACCCGGGTGGCAGGCCTGCCGCTCACGAGCTCGGAACGCGCCTTCGATCTGTACCTGAAGACGCGCTACACGATGCAGTTGCATGGGTACGCCCAGCGAGGGGTGGTATTCGCCACGGCGACACCGGTGGCCAACACGATGGCAGAGGTCCACACGATGATGCGTTACCTGCAGCCCAACCGGCTGGAGGAACTCGGCCTGCAGCAGTTCGATGCCTGGGCCGCCACCTTCGGCGAGAGTGTCACGGCGTTGGAGATCGCGCCGGACGGCAGCGGCTATCGCATGCACACGCGGTTCGCGCGCTTCATCAACGTGCCCGAGCTGATGGCGGTGTTCGGCGAAGTGGCCGACATCCGCACTGCAGACATGCTGAACCTGCCAGTGCCGAAGCTGCGTGGCGGCAAACCGCGCGTCGTGGCGTGCCCTGCCAGCAAGGCGCTGAAGGCCTTCGTGCAGACGCTCGTTCAAAGAGCGGAGGCGATCCGCAGCGGCCACGTGAAGCCGCAGGACGACAACATGCTGGCGATCACCACCGATGGCAGGAAGGCAGCGCTGGATTTTCGGCTGGTGGCGGCGTTGGCGACGTTCGATCAGAGCGGCAAGGTAGCGGCTTGTGTGCGTGAAGTGATGGGCGTCTGGCAAAGGACCGCGGAGTTTCGTGGGACGCAGTTGGTGTTCTGCGATCTGTCGTCTCCCAAGGGTGGCAAAGCCTTCAGCGTCTATGACGACTTGCAGGAGCGACTGATCGATGCGGGCATTCCCGAGAAGGAGATCGCCTTCATCCATGACGCCGAGACCGACGCGCAGAAGTCGACGCTGTTCAAGGCGGTTCGCGATGGAAAAATTCGCGTACTGCTCGGGTCCACGGCGAAGATGGGCATCGGCACCAACGTGCAGACGCGATTGGTCGCGCTGCATCACCTCGATGCACCCTGGCGGCCGTGCGACGTCGAGCAGCGCGAGGGGCGCATCCTGCGCCAGGGCAATGCGTGCGACGAGGTGGAGATCTTCCGCTACGTCACCGAGCAAAGCTTCGACAGCTACAGCTGGCAGACCCTGGAAACCAAGGCGCGCTTCATCGCCCAGGTGATGAAGGGCGACAAGGGCATCCGGTCGCTGGAAGATGTGGAGCTGGCAGCGCTCTCATACGCCGAGGTCAAGGCCCTGGCATCCGGCAACCCGATGGTGATCGAGAAGGCCGGTGTGGACGCCGAAGTCGCCAAGTTCTCGACGCTGTTCTCGGTGTGGCGCAATCAGCGCTATGCCAACGAGAGCGAAGTGGGCCGGCTGCCGATGATGATCGATGCGCTGGAGAAGAAGATCGCACTGTACGTGGCGGACGTGGTGCGCGTCGAGCCGCAGACGATGCAAGGCATCAACCTGGAGATGACGGGCCGCCGCATCGCTGGTCCTGACGCAGTTGGCGATGCTCTGCGAGGGTTGGTGAAGGCCGCAAAGGAAGAGGTGCGCAGCGGCGCCCGCATGATCGAACGGATCGTCGGCCGCTTCGGCGGCTTCGAGTTGGGCATCCTGGCCGCGCGCGGCGAAGAGATTCCAAGTCTCTACCTGTCAGGTCGGTGCTTGTACAACGCCGAGCCGTATCAAACAGGACCGGCCCTGGTCGCGGGGGTGATGGCGGCGCTGGAATCGGTGTCGAAGCACCACGCCGATGCCATCGCGCAGTTGGAACTGCGGCGCAAGCGGCTGGAGGACATCCAGCTGGAACTGGCTCGTCCGTTCGAGCATGAGAACCGCTTGGTGGAGTTGCTCGCAAGACAGCGAGAGTTGCTCAAGCAGCTCGATCTGGACAAGGACGAAGCGGGCAGTGCGAAGGTCGACGCCGAAGACGCGCGACAGGTGGCTTGATTGATTGATTCGACCCCCACGGCTGAAAGACTGTGGGGGTCATTGTTTTTGAGTGGAGCGCAACGCGGATCGGCCAAAGGTGCGGCCATAACCGCAACGAAACATTGTCCATCGACGACATGAACGAGCACCACCTGAAGAGGTGGTCGCTATGGCACTTGACTGGCATCCGCTCGCATGGATCAAGCCTTCAATGACTCCTGCGTCGCACCAGCAGCCACGGCATCCTTGAACCACTGCGGTTTCGGCCCGCGGCCCGACCAGGTGTGTCCCGCGTTGTCGCGGTACTTGATAGCGGACGGTGCCTTGACTCCCTTCGGGCCAAGCGATTGCTTCGGCTTGGCAGCGATGGGCTGGGTGAGCGCCTTGCCGGCAAGCCCCAGATCCCGCGCCGTCAGTCCGTAGTGCGCAATGGCCTCTTTGATGCGCGCGACAACCTCCGGGATTTCCTTGCGCTTCAGTTCCTCCGCTTGGCGCCGCAACGCGTCGCTTTGTTTCAGCAGATCGGCGGATGTAAGGTGGGTACTCTTGGCCTTGGGCATGTGGACCTTCCGGAGTGGTTGAGGTGGTTGAGTCGACGAGGGACGTGCTCGCCATCCATGTCGCGATGAACCGGCAAGCGACGCGACGGTGCCGATTCAGTCCTGAAGCAAGGTCAGGCTTTCTTGGCCTTCGTTGCTGGCTTGGCAACTGCCTTGGTGGCAGCGGCCTTGGCGGCTTTGCGCGCCGCGGACTTCGGATCCACGGCCGCCTTGAAACCGGCGCCGGGAGTGAACTTCGGCAGCTTCGCCGCAGCGATCTTGATCTTGGCGCCGGTCGCCGGATTCACGCCGTTGCGTGCGGCGCGCGCACGCTGCTTGAACGAGCCGAAGCCGGGAATGACGACCGAGCCACCCTTCTTCACGGTCGAGACAATGGCGTCGAGCAGGGTCTCGACGATGCGGCCTGATTCGGCCTTGGACAGGGATTGCTTTGCGGCAAGGTGTTGGATCAGTTCGGCTTTGTTCATGCGGAAGTCTTGTTGGTTGCGCCTGCAAGTGCGGGCGAAGGGATTGTCCCGCACATGTCTGCCGTCGACTTGCTGAACCGATGCGTGCCTGAGCCACAGGCTATTGCAGGCGTCCCGATCAATCGCCATTCGTGTGGGCTCGCCGTCAGGATTCGATCGCTTGCTGCGCGATCCAGCGACGGATGTCCTCGGCCCTCCACACAGTGATCCGCGCCGAGAGCTTCAATGGCTCAGGGAAAGTTCGCGCCTGGATGCGTCGCCACAATGTGGACTTGGAAATAGGCACGAACGCCAGCACTTGCGGCTGACGCAGGAACCCCGTTTCGGGCAGCGCCGTAGCGAGGCGTGATACGGAAGGGGCGGCCATGGTGGCGGCCGGAATGGAAATTGTCTTGCGCATGATCTGGCCTTGTTGCGGCTCGCGCCGATAAAAGACATGACCTGCTCTTTCGCGGCCGCATCGGTCAGAAGTACGCGAGCCGCCAGGAACGCAAAACGCCAAAGCACACCGTCGGCGTTCCGAGCGCACGGTGTTGGGATAGATAGAGCGGATACCGATGTCCCACCGATGTGGGACCGCATCCGAATTCACTGGAGAGTCGAGGAAACACGATCCGCTTGCCCATCGCACATGACGCGATAGCACTGGATCGTTCAGCACAGGGCAGGTATCGACTGCGACGCCGTTGCGGGAGCAACGGAGGTGCGCGCGGGGCACACGGATCGCCACGCTGGGCGACTTGTTGACACCTTATGCGGACTCGTGAGCAGACTCAAGACCATCGGCGTCACTCACCACGCAAGCACCCGAAAGTTGCGACCCTTTTGGATGGCAAGTACCGACACGCGGCGCATGCCGTGGCAGAACGTCTCTATTCGCCGACCTGGACTGCGTCGCCCTCTTCCACTGCACCGAGTTCCGTTCCCTCCGCAACACCAACTTCGGGTTCACCGATCAAGCTGCCGGCCCCCGCGGCAACTTCAGGCACGACATCATCTGCCGCGCCGTCGACGCCATCGCGGCCACCAATGGCATTCATCCGCCGCCGCAGGCCCATCGCAAAGTTCCGCGTCCCGTTGGCCACGTCGCGCACTTGGCGCTTGAGCCCCGCCCGCTGGATGTCCACCTGTTGCGCAGAGATGACCTCGTGGATCTCCAGCGTCTGCAGCAGCGGCATCAACTGGTCGAGCTTACCCAGCACTTCCAGGAAACGCCGACCGCTCGACGACAGCACGCCGACCTGCACGTCTAGCGGCACGGTGTCATAGGTCGCCGCCCTGCTGATGCCGTTCGCCTTGAACAGCGCTTCGGCGCCGTCGATGGCCTTGTTGAGGTTCTCGGACACGACCTCCATCTGTGTGCGTATCGCCGCCTCGACCTGGGCGATGTCGCCGTGATCCAGCCGCGTGCGGGCGATCACCGAAATGAAATGGGCGTTGAGCTGCTGGGTGTTGAACAACCTCACGAAGAAGCGCTTGCCCTCGGCGCTCGTGAAGCGCGTGGGCATCTTCAGACTGGCCGCCTCGACCCGACGGAAGTCGGCCTTCGTCTCCTTGGCAAGGATGCGGGCATTGACGCCGCCCTGGTCCATCTTGACGATCTCGATGTCCGACATGTTCGAGCTCCGCACGTTGAAGGTCAGGCTCGATCTTCTGGACCCCGCTTCGCAATCGCCACGCGGAATGGCCGCCAGTTGAGCGGCGTTTCGGCATCAGGGGGTTGATGGCGCCGTTTGCGTATTGACCACGCATCGGCGCGCCGCTACCTTTGGGTCATGCAGCAGCTGGCCCTGCATTCAAACAAGGCAAGCCCTGGAGTTTCATCGTTGTTGCGCATGCCATCGGCCGGCCACGGCCCGATGGCGTTGCGCCTGTAGTGGCACCCGTGACGGTGCCTGTCTTGTGACGCCATCGAAGCGAGCTTTCGAGGCGGGGGCGATGCGTTGCCTCCTCGCCCTCTCGTCAAAAGCTTTCTCCGATCGGTAGCTAGCTCCGATCTCGGCGGTTCGCACCGCCCTCGCAGCCAGCCCTGAAGTCACTTCCCGTAGCCCCGGTTTCAACCGGCAATTCATCACCCCCTGGGGGCATACGCCCTCAGACCCGGTGCGCGTTGCCTCCTGCATTGCATGGAGGCAACGATGTTGAACCCGAGCACATCGCTCAGAGATCTTGGCCTTGCATCTGCAGGGCTCCCGTTTCCGCCGCTCGCGGCGCAGTTGTACAACCCGTCGGCCACCGTGCCCGATCGCACCGCCGACGCTCTGCTCGACGACGACACGTCGCCGGTCGAGTGGAGCGAGGAAGACGTTGTCTTCCTGCATTGGCGGCTGCTGCAAGAAGTCAGCCATCTGGCTGACCCGGACACACCGCTGGAAGAGAAGTTCGACACCTTGCGCTGGGTCTTCACCGAGCGCGAGAAAGACGGACGACCCTTCTCGTTCGTGAGCTGCCTGCGTGTCGTCGGTTGCAGCCCGATGTCGCCGATCCCCTATTGCGGGCTGGTCGATGCGGAGGAACTGCGCGACCACATCCGCAACGGCGTGAAGGCATGGCTCAGCCAGACGCTTCAACGCTATCCCGACTGGGTGCGCGAGGCCATCGCGGTCAACCCCGCTTGGATCGAGGCACGTCTGGCCAAGAACCCGCAGTGGATCAACGAGCAGCTCAAACGGATGTCCACGGAAGGCGACTTGTTCGCCTGACCCCATCAACCCCTCGGGGCTTGCGTCTTGATGCGCAGGCCCTCCCATTTCAAGGAGTACCTCATGTCCACCCTGAAAGACGTTCTGTGCGTGCTGGCGATCATCGTCGCCTATGGCATCGCAGGACGCATGGACTACGACGATGCCGTGATGCACGAAGAAGCCCAGCAAGCAGCGGCACCGGCCGACTGCCCGACGGGCAAGACGCTCACCGTCAATGACCCGGAAGTGCAGACGAACGGCCTGGCCTTCGATCCGCAGACCGACAGCGCCGACGCAGCCGCGCCCGCGGGCGACGCGCCCTGCGCGTCACACGTGTTCTGAGGTGACCGTCATGCAAACCCATGCGCACCCAGGCCACGAGCGCCCTCGCCTGCTGACCGTCCAGGCGCCGGAAGACATCGAGTTCCTCGTGAAGGAAAGCGAAGTCCTCACCGGTCAGGCCGGCCGCACCTTCGTCATCTCGGGCGCCGACTGGCTGGCCTACCGGGTGCACTGGCACCCGATGGGCCTGAAGGTCGAGCGGCTCGATGCCATGAGCCGGGTCTTGAGCACCCAGCACCTGCTGCTCTGGGAGTTCCTCGAGCACAGCCTGATGGAGGCCCAGGCCGCTGGCCAGTTGTTCACCCCACCGGTTCGCCACCTCGGTTGACCCCCTTTTCTTCCCCTTGGCGGGCTGGTCCCGCCGGGGCCGCGTTCCGCCTGCACTCACGGAGCCAATCATGCAGATACAGGTTCGAATCAATGAGGAAGGCGCGTTGCGCAACCAGCGCTACGCCTTCACTGACCGTTTCACGCTCGTCTCCGAGCTGTTGCAGAACGCCCGCCGCGCCAGTGCGACGCGCATCGAGATCCACTACGACGCCGCAGCGCAGGTGCTGCAGGTGCACGATGATGGCTGCGGCCTCGATGACTTCCAGAAGCTGCTGAGCTTCCACGAGTCGGGCTGGAACGCGGCCACCAGCGCAGAGGAGCGCCCCTTCGGGGTGGGTTTCTCGAAGTGCCTGTACGCCGCCACGCGCTGCATCGTCGCATCCGGCCGCCAAAGGGTCGATATCGATACCGCGGCGGCATTGACCAAAGCGACGATCGAAGTGGAACAGACTACCGAGGCCGACGCAGTGGCCGGCACGCGGATCGAACTGCACGGTGTGGACCTGCCCGACCTGGGCATCCGCATCGAAGCCTTGTGCCTGGGCTTCCCGGTCGAGGTGCTGTTCAACGGCAAGCCGCTGGCGCGGCGTTTTGCGCAGTCGCATCTGGCCATGGCGCCCAGCCCCATGGGACTGGTGCATCTGGCCGGCACACGCGACGGCCAACACACGCACGACACGATGGTGTTCCTGCAGGGCTTCTGCGTCCTCAAGCCGACCTGGTGCTCCAGTGACCGAGTCAACGTCGTGCATCTGGACTCGCGCCAGTTCATGGCGCGCCTGCCGGACCGCGACAAGCTGATCGACGAGGACGTGCAGCGCAAGCGCATCGACGCCGAGCTCAAAGCCTGTTGGCGCGAGACGCTGGAAGTCGCAAAGACACAGCTCTCGCCCGAACGCTTCGTCGAAACCTACTACTCGGTGATGCGCGCCTGGGGACAGTTGGAGCTGTTGAACGACCTCGACGTGCTGCCTGCGCAGGTGTGCGACGCCATCGTGGACTACCCCATCCAGGACGACGGCGGCCGGCGCGAGTACGTGCAGCCGGTGGCCACTGCGCCGTCGCGCGATGCCATCGAAGGCGGTGCAGTGACGCTGGTGACCCTGGACTGGGTGAACGACGGCAACGCGGCGCGCTGGATGCTGGCACGTGCCAAGGGCTATCTGGTGTTCGATTGGATTGGCCTGCACGCCGACCACTGGGCAGAGCGCCACGTGCGCTTCCTGGAAGACGAGTCGGTTCAGGTTGAAGCAGTGTCGGTGCAGGTACGCGCCGTGCTGGAAGGACGCTGGGTCTGGCCCAACGTGATCCTGTGCAAAGCGGTTCGGATCCGCGTGGGCGACGCCGTCGCCGAGATCACCGACGCGGGCGTTTGCCACGACGGCGATCTGTATATCCCCGCCGGCGAGTGCTCCGGAGCGCCGGTGCGGCAGCTGTCATCGTTCACGGACGAACACGATCAGTTCCTGGATTCCGATCTGGACGCTGATCGTGACGCGCTGGCGGACCTTATCCGTCGCCTGCGCTCGGTCGATCCGGTGCAGACGCTGGACTCGCTGCTGCAAGACCTTCGGTTGGGCAACTATCCCTTGCTGCACGGCAAGACCTTCCAGCTGACCGTCGGCGTGGGCTCGGCGCCCGGCCACTCCATCGAACTGGTGGATCAGGATGAGCGCGCCGTGCTGGCCGATGCAGGAGGCAGCCATGCAGGATCATGAATACGCCGCCCGCATCGAGGCGGTCAAGCAGCGGGCGCATGGCCGCTGGAGCGAGATCCTGGCCAGCCTGGGCGTGGACGAGTGCATCCTTAAGCGGCGCAACCTGCCCTGCCCACTGTGCGGTGGCACCGATCGCTTCCAGTACACCGACAAGTTCGGCGAAGGCAACTACCACTGCCGTCACTGCGGTCCGGGCGGCGGCTTCAAGCTGCTGCAGGCCGTTAGGGGCATCGACTTCAACACAGCGCTGCAGGAAGTCGAGCGCTGTGTCGGCGCGGTGCGGCCACCGCTTCGGATGGTGTCCGCCGAGCCCTCGGCCGAGCGCATGAAGAAGCTCGCCAAGCGGATCTGGGACGAAGGCAAGTCGGTGGTCGCAGGCGATGAGGTCGACCACTACCTCAGTGGTCGCGGGCTGAGTATGACTGCGTACCCCAGGGCCCTGCGTCTGCACCCTGCGCTCGGCTTCTATGAAAGGGACGCCGCAGGCAAGTCGCGCAAGGTCGCCGAGTACGCGGCCATGCTGGCTTGCATCCAGGGCCCCGATGGTCATGCGGTCACGCTGCACCGAACCTATCTCACGGACGGGCAGAAGGCGACGGTGCGCGGTGCGAAAAAGGTGTTGTCGTCGGGGATCAACGGTGCCGCCGTTCGGCTCTTCGAGCCCACCGAGGAGTTGGCCATCGCCGAGGGCATCGAGACGGCGCTGGCCGTGCATCTGGCCACCGGCAAGCCGGTGTGGGCGGGGCTCAATGCCGGCAACCTGGAGAAGCTGTGGCTGCCCGAATCGGTGCGGACGATCTGCGTCTACGCGGACAACGACGCCGATGCCGACTTCGATGGCCAGGCCTTCGCGTTTGCGCTGGCACGCCGGCTGAAGAAGGAAGAACACCGAAGCGGTCCACGACAGGTGCAGGTGTTCATACCGAAGCAGCCTGGCATGGACTGGGCTGACGTATGGCGCGCGCGAGTCGAAGGCACCCAGCGTGCGGCGTAGGTTTTGGTGGCGGTGCGGTCGGTGGACCGCACCCGCCTTTTCAGCGGCACTTCGCGCATCAGCGCTGCGGTGCCGATGACAAGGTTCTCCCACTGGTAGCTGTCAGACCAGGTTGCGCTTCGCGGCGCAACGAAGACAGCCCTGGAGTTCTCGCGCGATGCACATCGCGCCAATCGTGGACCGGCTCTGGCCGATCCGTCATCAGCCCTTGCGGGGATGCGCAGTCCCCCGCGAGGTGGTGATGCTGTCCCTGCATTTCTTTGCGGAATGGAGTTCGATATGAAGAGCGGACGATCTCTAGTGAGCCTGGCGCAGGAACTGGAGCGCCAGTTGGCTTCGAAGAAAGACATTGTGGTGTCGTCGTCGCTGCTGCGGCACGATACCGATGACACCGGCGACACGCGGCTCGTCATCGAAGAAAGCGGTGGCCCAGCGCGGTACGGCGTCACGCCGCTGGCGCGTCGCCAGCTCTCCGACAAGCTGAAGATTCCGTATGCGTACTTCGAGCGCATGCGCAGCGAACAGCCGGTCCTGCTGGACCGCAACGTCAACACCTGGCTGCAAAGCGACGATGACCGTCGCATGATCCGCACGCTGGACGGGAACGTCCGCGCGGTGCTGTCCGACCGCTACCGCCGGCTCGACAACTTCGACCTGGCCGAGAGCGTGCTTCCGATCCTGCAGCGTCTGCCGCAGGTGCGCTTCGAATCGGTCGAGCTGACCGAGACGCGCATGTACCTGAAGGTGGTGACGCCAATGCTCAGGCACGAGATGGCCCCCGGGGATGTCGTGCAGGCGGGCGTTGTAGTGAGCAACTCCGAGGTCGGCCAGGGCACGCTGTCGGTGCAGCCGCTGTTGTACCGGCTGGTGTGCCGCAATGGCCTGATCGCAGCGGACCGCTCGCTGCGCAAGACCCACGTCGGGCGCAGCATCGGCAGCGAGGACGAAGCCATCACGGTGTTCAAGGACGACACGCTGCTGGCGGACGACAAGGCCTTCTTCCTGAAGGTGCGCGACGTGGTCGAATCGGCGGTGTCGGAGGCGACGTTCCTGCAGGCAGCGCACAAGCTGCAGAAGACGCTTCACATTCCGCTGATCGGCGACCCGGTGAAGACGGTCGAGGTACTGGCCAACCGCTACACCTTGAACGACACCGAGCGCGCCGGCGTCCTGCGGCACCTGATCGCCGAAGGCGACCTGTCGGGCTACGGGCTGGTGAACGCAGTGACCCACTACTCGCAGGAAGTCGACGACTACGACCGCGCCACCGAGTTCGAGGCGCTGGGCGGCCGGCTGATCGAATTGCCGGCCCAGGAGTGGAAAGGGCTCGCGGAAGCCGCTTGATTGACAGCGCAAGAGAGCACTCGATCCGCCACTGGGACTTTCAGTCCCGGGCGGCGGACCGTGAGGATTCAAGCCACCGGGGTCTCGACCCTGGCGGCTTCTTCTATCGGCTCCCGAAGCGCGTCATGCCGATCGTGCCCTTGACCTTGCCGACAACCCGCAACCCCACGCGCTTGACCCCTGCGGCATCCTTCACGATCTGATCTTCGTAGGCCGGGTTCTCGCATTTGAAGACGAGTCCGGTGCCCAGCCGGCTCTCGACGCGTCGCACCATCAGACGGCCATCACCCTCCAACGCATAGATGCCGTTGCCTGCGATCCTGTCGGCGCTGCGATCCACGAACATCAGATCGCCGTCCCGGATCCGGGGGGCCATCTCGTCGCCCATCATCGGCACGACGTCACACGTGGCCGAATCGCCTCGCAAGGCGTCGAACATCTCGCGGATCCGCCCGAATCCGGGAAGCGTGTTTGTGTCAACCGACGAGTCCCGACTGCAGGGTTCCTGCGTCAAACCGAGCATCCAATCGCTGTTGCGCCCGAGCCCGTCGCACAAGCGCGCGCAGGATTCGAGATCGGGTAGGCCTGGGCTGTGCGGATCCAACCAGCGACTGACCGTTTGCACGGCACGGTAGGTCAACGCAGAGACATATGCCATACGTCCACGTGGCGGCACGCCCACCTGATCCAACGAACTGATCAGGCGGTCCCGGAAGCCAGGCGTCAGGTCCAGCATGCGGGCCTTGGTCTCGGACCTGCCCTTTACATGCTGGCGTTCTGCGAGGCCGCTTTTGCCGCGCGCGGCCTTCGCGGACCGGCTGCCTGCTGATGTACTGGCTGCATTCATGGTCCAGATCCCTCCCCTGGTATGAAGCGTGCGGTAACCCGAACGTTATCGTCGCATTGAATCCGCGCCGCAAACGCCCAACATTTGGGGCACTTTTGCGTGGCAATGCGGTAAGCAACTGCATCAAACAGCATTTGCTATTGATCATCCGTTTGTAGCCAACATATGCTGAACGCAACGCACTCGAAGCCATCCGGTTCTCGCCCGGGCTGCGCCATCGAATAACGACACCACCGCGCCCGACAAGGGCCCACCGAAGGGAGAAACGACATGGTTCATGAGCAACTCACCGACGTTGAGTCGACCAACCTGCGCACGTTGTGCGCCATCCGTCTGGGCATCGAGCAGGACCGGGTCGCCACCTGTGCAAAGTTTGCCCTGAACGCCGCCCTGGCCGACCACCTGACAACCCTGAGCCACGAGCAACTCTGGTCGATCGTGGCCCATGTCGGGCAGACCACTCTCTTCCCGCCACGCTTGGACCTGCTCTCGCTGCTCGAGGCGCCGGTGCCGTTGGTGGGGCCCTTGGCCGCGGTCCGCCCGCCTCGGCCATCACCACCCTTGTCCATACCCTGATGCCAGGGTGAAGCATGCCCACGCGTGCGGACCGCCACTTGAAGGCGATACGGCTGGCCAAGGACTGCAACCAACTGGGTGCGCGAACGCGCACGACTCACCACATCACGGGTCTCCCGCGACGCGAGCTGCAGCGGCTGTTCTTCACCGACCCCAAGGCCACGCCACGCGGCCGAGCGCCTGATTCTCCCGAGTGGTACCACGGCGCCAACCTCCTGTTCCGAGCCGAGGCTTCCATATTCGTCTCCGTCTACCGGCGCCTTCGAGACGGCGGTTTCGCCGCCGGAGAAACTCTGGTCGGTGCCTACCGCCACTACCAGACGATCTGCCAGTGCCCGCACCGCATCAGCTTCGACCGCGCCTTCGACCTCGCATCGCACACCGACGGCATCTGGCTGGCGAAGTCTTCTGCGTTCTCAGTGGTGGCCTGTCCCGTGTGCGGCTGCGAATTCCTGGCCGCCGCGGGAACGGTGGCATCCACCAACGACAACTGTCCCTTTTGCAAACTGGTGCAACGCTACGCCACGGACCATCGCGTGCAAAGTTCGTTCCCGACGAAATCGCTCGGCGATCCCATCTCGATCCAACTGCGCATCATGGCTCTGGTCTGCCCGAATCATCCGGCGCGCGGAGCCGATGTCGATAGGACAGAGGAATAGGGGGCAATCCGGGGCGACACGCTTCGCCGCGGACCGAAGAATGGCTTCGGTCTTTAGGAGCCGCAGCGATGGTCGTTCCCCAGTCGGCAAGCAGCCCCTACCCCGCGTCCGATCCGGGCTTCGCTGCGGTGCCGGTCGATGACTTGCTCGCGCAGAACGCCGACCTGATCGCGAGGATCAAGCTCTGCTACGGCGTCGAACGGGAAGGATTCGAGCGCGATGTGCTCGCGCTGATCCGCCGCTACGTGACCTATGTGCACCTGCTGCCGGCCACCGCGGACAACTACTTCAGCAGTCCCGGCGGACTGTTTCGGCTCGGATTGGAAACAGGCTTCTTCAGCCTCCAGGGCACGGACGCGCACATCTTCTCTGGGCGCTCGACCATCTCGGTGCGTCGGCAACTCGAACCGCGCTGGCGACACGCCACCTTCATTGCCGGCCTGTGCTGTGAGCTGCACCGCGTGCTCAGCCACCTCATCGTGACCGATGCGGACGGCGAGCAGTGGCCGAGCTACCTGCACCCATTGGCCAAGTGGCTTGCTGATCGCGGAGCACAGCGCTACTTTCTGCGCTGGCGGCCTCAAGCTCTTGAGACGCGTGGCCTCGGCGTGTTCGCCCTGCCGCATGTCGTCCCGCCCGAAGTGCTCCAGCACCTGTCGGAAGACAACGCCATCATCGTGCCCCATCTGATCGCAAGCGTCGGCGGCGTCCCGCTGTATCGCGACCGCAATGTGCTCGACGAATTGGTGCGGCGCTCGCTGGCGCTGGTGATCGACCGCAATCTGGTCGCCAACGCGGACCGCTACGGCTCGCCGCAGTTCGGCTCCCACCTGGAGCGCTACCTGGTCGATGCATTGCGGCGGCTGGCAAGCGGCAACTCGGCCTGGATCCCCAATCGCGAAAAGTCGCGCGTCTGGTTCGGCTCGGACGGCTTGTTCTTGCTGTGGCCGAGTGCGGCCGAGGACGTTCACAAGCTGCTCGAGGCCGATCAGCTGCCCGGCATCCCAAAGGCGCCGGAGACCATGCTGGAACTGCTGTTCGCGGCCGGTGTGCTCACCGCCCAGGATGCGGCGCAAGCGACCTGGACGATCCGGCCTCCGGAGGCCAAAGCGCTGCTCGAGTGCGTCAAGCTCGCCTCGCCAGCCATCCTCTTCGCCGGGATCGATCCGGCACCGCTCGCGCTTGAGCAGAAGCTCGTGCGCAGGCCCGGCGAGGCGGAGCAGACATCGTCGCCGGCCATACCTCTGGCCACCGTCAAGCCGGGAACTCAGCTGTCGCTGATCCCGCCGCTGCCAACTTCGCCGCCAGCACCGGTGGTCCAGACTGCCGCGGACCACGACGTCTTATCGAACTCAGAATCGTCCGCGGCAGCACCCACACGCTCGTTCGCACTCGTAGCGCCCATGCGACTAAACCCGGTTGTCCGCGACGCGTTGACCGCCGTGGTGCAGACACTCAACGCCGATGCCGGACCGGCGCAGTGCTGCACGGTCGCCAGCGGCATCTTCGTGCCCTTCGTCGAGTTGGAACGACGCGATGTTGAACCGTCCCTGGCACTTCGCGCACTGGCCGAGGTGCGCATGCTGGCCCGCGTCGACGCCAACGGTCCACCCACACTGACACGCGACTTCAACGGCACACCGACCGTGGGACTCGTCATCGACCCACGCTTCGTCGAAGGACTGGACCTGGAGGGCTTCGCCCTGCCTGAGTCCGAGGGCGCCTGATGCTGATGCGCCGCTACGAGATGCCCTGGCGGCGCGCCTACGAGCTCTACGCTGGGGGCGTGTGGGCGCTGGCTCTGGTGTTCTTCCTGATTGTTGGTGCGACCGGCCAGTTGCCCCGGCCGCTGGCGCTGCCCTTGTCGGTGGTCTGCTTCGCCATGGGCCTGCTGCGCGTGACGCAGGCGCTGGACACCCTGGTCCTGCGAGCATCGCTGACCGGCCGAAGCATCCAGGTGATCGGCACGGACGAGTTGGCACAGTGGTGCCAGAACCCGGCCGACGTGTTCCTGGGTTTTGGCTTCGAATGGCACCCGGTGCACTCGCAGCGGCTCTACGAACTCGCCAAGATCGACTACCGGGACTTCACGGTCTCACCGCGCCTGCTGCGCTGGCTCGGTCATGACGTCTCACCACAACCCGACGCCGAGATCGGCCTGCCCTACATTCACGGCGTCGAGCCTCGCGAGGTGCCCTTGCACCGCCCGCTGCAGAACTTCGAGGGCGGCACGCTGCTGGTCGGCACCACACAGTCTGGCAAGGGCGTGGCGCTGGCCAGCCTGGTCACGCAGGCGATCCGGCGCGGCGATGTGGTGATCATCATCGACCCGAAGAACAGCCGCCGGCTCAAGCGCGTCGTCGAACGTGCCTGCGAGGACTACCGCGAGCCGGACACCTTCATGGAGTTCCACCCGGCGTTCCCCGAACGAGGGGTGCGGCTGGACTTCACCTTCAACTGGCAGAAGCCCACCGAGATCGCCTCGCGCATTCAGTCCATCATGCCGCCTGACACCGCGGGTGCGTTCTCGGCCTTCGGGTGGGATGCGGTCAACGTCGTCGTGCAGGGCCTCGTCGAGTTGGAGGAGCGGCCCAATCTCGTCAAGCTGACCAAGTACATCGAGGGCGGCATCGAGCCCGTGCTCGAGGGGACGCTGCGCCGCTTCTACGACGAGAACCTCGGTGCCGGCTGGCGCGAGCGGCCCGACATGAAGAAACTGCTACAGGACGCTCAGCGTGGCAACATCAAACGCCCATCGGAGGCAGCGAGCAACGACCTGCTGGCCTTCGTCGCCTACTACGAACACCACATCGCACAGAGCCAGCGCAGCAAGGTGGTCGACGCGCAGGTGCGCACTTTCCGGCACAACCGAGAGCACTACCAGAAGATCACGGCCAACCTGCTGCCCGTCCTGTCGATGTTGACTTCGGGTGACTTGGGCCGCAGCCTGTCGCCGGACCCGTTCGACGCGGACGATCTGCGGCCCATCGTGAACTTCGAGAAGGTCGAGCGCGCCGGCCACGTGCTCTACATGTGCCTGGACTCACTGCCCGATCCTTCCGTCGCGACAGCGATTGGTGCGCTGGCATTGGCCGACCTCGCCGCGCGCGCAGGCATGCGCTACAACCTCGGCGGCTACCGGCGCATCTCGCTGTTCGTTGACGAGGTGTCGAACGTCATGAACCAGCCGCTGATCGAGATCCTCAACAAGGGCGCCGAGGGCGGCATCTTCACGACCTGTGCGATGCAGACGCTGGCCGACCTGGCCAAGCGGCTCGGCAGCGAAGATGCCGCGCGCATGGCGCTGGGCAATCTCAACAACCTGATCGCATTGCGCTCGAAAGACCGACCGACACAGGACTTCGTGGTTGAGACCTTCGGCAAGACCGCCATCCACACGATGCGCGTCGGCCTGAGCAGTGGTGGCGATGCCCACCTTGGTGATTTCTCTTCGAGCTACTCGACGCAGCTCACCGAGAGTTTCGAGGAGATGGTGCCGGCCGACGTGCTGGGCAAATTGCCGAACCTGCAGTACTTCGCGTCGGTGTCGGGCGGACGGATCATCAAGGGGCGGTTCCCGATCCTGAACCCGGACTTCGATCGGCCCGCAGCGATCGCGAGCGGTGGACGGGCATGATTCGGATCGTGGCCATCGTCTCGCTCATGGCGCTGCTGATCCTGGTGCTCTACCTGCCGTCGGCCCATCCACCGGAACGCTTCGTCGCGCAGTTACGCGTGGAGCACGAGCAAAGCACTCGGTTCTGGAGCGCGAAGCATGCCGAGCACATCCTGGCGCGCACGCTTGACGCCCAGGACTCAGCCGGGCAGTTCAGCCCGATTCCGAACTTGCGCCAGGCACCCGACCCGAGTCGAGTCGATTCGGCCGTCGCCCGCGAGATGTCGGCGGTCAACGCACGGCTGTTCAACAGCCCCTACTTCCGATCCATCGATGCGCTGCTCTTGCTCGCAACGTATCGATGCTTCACGCTGCTCGAATGGCTGCCGTGGCTGGTTGCCTTCTGTGCGGCCGCGCTGTTCGATGGCGCGGTCCTGCGCGCGGTCAAGGCCAAGCAGTTCGCGCATCATGATCCGGAGATGTTTGCGCTGTATGTCTGTGCAGCCATCGTTGTGGCGTGCGGGATGGTGATCGCGCTGGTGCTGCCCGTGACGCTGCCGGCGTTGTTGTTGCCGGGCGTGCCAGCGGCCATTGCCGTGTTCGCGGCGGGGGCGTTGGGGAATTTTCACCGGCGAGGATGACGGCAGTTCTCGGCAATAAGTCGGTGGGCTCGTCGTCATGTCGTCGTCCGGATCGTCCTCGCGCCACACCCATGGGCTTCGGGCAGCAACGTTCATCGGGTAGGTGAAGGCGTAGGCAGGCGTTCCGGTTGAAGAGACTGCGCCGAAGTGTTCCTGATGCCGAAACCCCCTCCACATTCCCCTCATTCTCAGGCGACCCCGAACTACTCACGCTCTACCCTTCAGTCATGCGCTCAGGACAGCGCACAGCACTTCAAACTGAGAGGTAGAGGCCATGCTCATCGCGACACAGCAAGAACTCCCGACCCCCTCACCGTGGCCTGCGGCACATGAGACGATCGAAACCCTCTTGTGGACCGAAGAACACGATTGGCTCTACACGCTGCTCAAGAGCGAATCAAACGTGTCACCAAGATTCCGTGTTCCCGACCTGATCAGCGCCTGTGTCGCCCAGCTCTTCGCCAAAGACGCTGCGGCGGATCGCCTGTTCCACTACCTGGGTGCTGAATTGATCCTGCGCGCGCCTGGCACGGCCCGCCGGCGCGAATCGATGTGGCGTCCCCAGTACCAGTTGCTGCACGCACTTCAGATCTCTGCTGCCAACCGCTATCCCAACCCCCAGTTCCAACTCGATCAGCTGACGACGGCCTGCGTCGCGCTGGCGCGGATCGAGGACGCTTCGGGTGCCTGCACCTTGCGGCACGCGCGCATCAACATCGCACGCCGCTCGGCGATCGCCAAGGTGATCATCTCCGGGTGATGGTACCAATTGCGTCGATCATCCCACCCATACCCGACCTGCTCCTGACCCGCTCTCGACCTCGTGCCGATGACGCGCTCCACGCGACGCCTCTCGTGATCTGACTGATCTGCCGTGCCTGGGCGTCTAACGCCCGGACTCACCCGCCTGTGACCCTGGCCGGCCTCGCTGGTCCTGACCCACGTCTCCGCAACCCGCGGAGTCCTTCGGTTCACGACGAGGTGAGTCATGCGGCATCTTCGAGTCGCCAGCGCGGTCCTACTTTTCGCTCTCCCCGGGTGGTCTGTCGCGTGCTGGGACGCAGCCGGCCAGCGCTACGGCGTGTCGCCGCAACTGCTCTACGCCATCGCTCGTGTCGAGTCGGGGCTGAACCCACAAGCCGTCAATCTCACGCATCGCCAACGCACCGGCAGCTACGACATCGGGCTGATGCAGATCAACAGCTCGAACCTGCCGGCACTGGCGCGCCACGGCATCGCCGAGCACGATCTCTACGACCCCTGCACCAACATCCATGTCGGTGCCTGGCTGCTGGCGCAAGCCTTCAATCGGCATGGCATCAACTGGGATGGCGTCGGCGCCTACAACGCCGCCTGCACGCAACTCAAGGGGCCGACCTGCCAGGCCGCGCGCAACCGGTACGCCTGGCAGGTGTATCGACGCCTGCCAGGCGCTCAGGTCGCGCCTGTTCAGAACGCCAAGCCGGGTGAGTCGGCGCGCCCACTGATCCTCTCCGCGCGGGTGTCGCCATGAGCCGCGCTGCGCGCCGGTACCTGTGGGTAGCGCTCGCCGGCGGCCTCCTGCTGACAGCCTGCAGCCTCTTCAAGGCGGAGCGATCGCCGCAACAAACGTCACAAGGCACGGGAGTTGGTCCCGCGGCACGTCGCATCAGCCAAGTCGACTTCGGCCAACGCGCTCACTACGCAGGCTGCGTGGAACCGGCCTGCCCGGCGGTCACGGCAAAGACGCTCGCATCAGCGCCCGCGCCAATCGAGACCACCCAGGTCGGTGCCGCCCCGCCAGGCAGGCCTGTCAGTTCGGTGTCGACGCCGAAGCTTGCAACACCCGCCGCCACGTCTCTTCAGCCCGCGGCGCCGCGCAAGCTGGTCCTGCACTTCGGGACGAACAGCGCCGTCCTGACCGCGTCGCACAAGGCGCTCTTGGGCAACGCCATCCGAGAGTTGCGGCAGGCGGATCGGATCGTTATCGCGGGCCGCACCGATGACCTCGGCAGCGAGCCGCTCAACGAGGCCCTGGCCCTGGCGCGCGCACTGGCAATCCGCGACCACATGCTGGATCTGGCGCCCGACCTTCCCGCCCGCATCGCCATCGATGCGAAGGGCCGCTGCTGCTACACCGCGCCGAACGACTCGATGGCCGGCCGCGCGCAGAACCGCCGCGTCGAGCTGGCCTACACGCCACGCGACGAGGGTGCGCCATGAAGCCGCCGTTCGCCTGCGCCGAACCAGCGCCGCCGCGCTGGCTCCTCTCGGCCGCCGCCCGTGCGCCGCCGCACGCAGCACGAACCACCACGCCCGTGCCGCCCGCCCCTTCTTCTCATTCCTTCGGAGTTCTCCATGACCACTGCTGTTCTTCGTCCTCCCGTCTTCAACCGCAAGCCGCTGGCCGCGATCGCGCTGCTGGCGCTGCTCGCGCTCGGCCTGGGCGTCGCGATGCCTGGCTACGCGCTCGACCTGGTCGCCTTCACCGGCATCACCGGCCCGATGGTCTCGGCCCTGACGCAGATCGCCGCGCTGGGCCCGGGCATCAAGGCCCTGGTCGGCTTCGTCGGCTTCGTCGTCGCGCTGATCTCGCTCTCCGCGCTGCGCAATTTCGGGCCGGTGCTGTTCTACGTCGGCCTGGCGATCTTCGCCGCAGTCGGCCTCGTGATCGCCGGCGCGATCATGGGCGCGGTGATCTGACGCGGCGGGCACCAGCGATCCCGGAGGCCATCCCGGCAACCGTATGCACGCCAACACCTACATCCCCCGTCGGCTCGACGACCAGTGGAAGATCGGCTTCTGGGACGTCGATGTGGCGGCGCCGGTGCTGTTCGGCCTCTTCATGGGCTACATGTCCGGCTCGAAGCTGTCCTTCGTGCTGTGCCTGGCGTCCGGCTACTTCACCTCGCGCTGGATCGCCCGCATCAAGGCCGACAAGCCCCCGGCCTTCGCGATGCACTGGCTGTACTGGCACCTGCCCACCAGCCCGATGACCGCGATGCGCGCCACGCCGCCCTCGCACATCCGCCGCATGGTCGGGTGAGACGAAAGACCCCTCATGGACTTCGACCGACTCAACGGCGACCTCAAGGAACTGCGGCGCCGCAACCGCGGCCTCGGCCTGGCGGTGGGCGCACTCGCCGCAGGCCAAGTCATGGCGCTCGTCGTGATCCTCAACCTGCTCGGGTCCGTACGCACTCTGGTCGTGCCCCCCTCGATCAACAAGTCCTTCTGGGTCGAGCGCGACAAGGTCAGCAGCGAGTACCTCGAACAGATGGGCAGCTTCATCGCCTGGCTGGTGCTGGACGTGACACCTGCTTCCATCGACTGGAAGAAAGACATCCTGCTCGGCTATGTCGAGCCCGAACAGCACGGTGCGCTGAAGACCCGCCAGGAGCTGGAAGCCGCGCGCTTGAAGCGCATCAACGCCAGCACCGTTTTCATGCCCCAGCAACTGGTGCCCAGCGAGGACGCGCAGAACGTCGTCGTCCGCGGCCGGCTGCGCACCCTCGTCAACGGCCTGGAGACCGCCAACGACCTCAAGGCTTACCTGGTCGAGTTCAGCTATGCCGGCGGGCGCATGCACCTGAAGACTTTCAAGGAGATCCCCAATGCGGCACCTCGTTGACGCCAACCCAGGCCGTGTCACGCCGCGGTCACTTGGAAGTCTGGCCGTGATCCTCGCCGCGGCGGCGCCGTGGGCACCGGCGCATGCGCTGCAGACGGTCGAGGCGCGCGACGGCGTGGCTGTCGAAGCGATCCTGTCGATCAAGGAAGCGACACGCATCCGTATCGACGGTGCGCCGATCACCGATGTGTTCGGCAACATCTATTCGAGCAACTGCGGCGCCGCGGCGCCGTCCCTGGCCAGCCCAGGCAGCGGCATCGCGACCCCGCCGGTCAATCCAGCCGGCGAGATCGTGCTCGAGTGCGACCGCGAGAAGGGCGAGATCTACGTTCGGCCCGTTGGCCCGACAGCCGATGGAGGGGGCAAGCCGGTCAACCTCTTCGTCTCGTCGGCGCAGGCCACCTACACACTGCTGCTTGGCCGCTCGGACACCCCGGCCGACACCATCGTCATCCGCGACAAGACACCGCGTGCAGCACAAGCCTCGGCCAGCGTGACCCAGGGTCCACAGGGCCCCTCCGCGAACCCCATTCGAGCGATGAAGGCGATGCTGCTCGCGATGGCCTCGGACCGTGTGCCGCCCGATATCCGCGTCGATGAGTTGAACCAGCCAGTGCAGCTCTGGGCCGAGGCGAAGTTCTCGCTGATGCGCCGCTACGAAGGGCGCGGCCTGGTGGGCGAGCGGTACCAGTTGCAGAACGTGAGCCCGGCGGTGATGGTGCTGGCCGAGCAGGAGTTCGACCGTCCCGACAGCGCCGGCACCGGGCAGGTTGCCGGCGTCGCGATCGAACACCACAACCTGCGCCCTGGCGAAACCACCAGCGTGTTCGTGATTCGCCGTGGAGGTGCGCGATGAACGGCGCCGTGCCCAAGGCCTCGGCCGCGCTGCGCGATGCGCTGCGGCGCCTGACCGGTCGGATACATGAACGCCTGTCGCCGAAGCAACGCCAGTACGCGATGCTGGGCGGCATCCTGCTGGGTGGCGTCGGGCTGCTCTGGCTCGTGTTCGCCTCGACCGGCGACAGCGGCAAGGACAAGGCCGGCAAGACCACCACGGGGACGCCCAGCGCCGTCACCAACATCGGCGTGATGCCACCGGGCCAGCAGGTCAACCCGGTGGATCAGTGGGTCGGCACCGCGGGCAGCAAGCTCGCCCAGTACGAGAACGAGCGCGAAGAACAGGGACGGCTCAACAAGGATCGCCAGGCCTTCGAGGCGCGCACGATGCAGCGCTTCGCCGAACTCGAACAGCGGCTGACTTCGGCAACGCAGGCCACCGCAACGCCGCCTGTTCCCGCTCCGGCGCCAGCACCGGCAATTCCGGCAATACCGGCACCCACGGCGCCATCGAGCCTGCCTCCCGCAGCCAGCTTGCCGCCGCCCCCGATCAGATCGTCACCGAGCGGCGTCATGCCGCCGGGTGTGCCAAGTACGCCAGGCATGCCCTTCCCCACACCGGCGCCAGCGCTCAACGCCGCCTCGACGTTCACGCGCATCACGCTGGGCGAACGGACCAAGCCGGCGGACGGCACAGTGCAGGCCGCTGCGTCTTTGTCCGCAGCCGCCGAGGCACGCACCGTCTCGACCTTCCTGCCCGTGAGCTTCACGCGGGGCACGCTGCTGGGCGGACTGGACGCGCCCACCGGCGGGCAGGCCCAGTCCAATCCGCATCCGATCCTGATCCGCCTGTCGGACAACTCGGTGCTGCCCAACCGCTTCCGCGGCGAGTACCGCGACTGCTTCGTGATCGCCGCAGGCTACGGCGACATCAGCTCCGAGCGCGCCTACCTGCGCACCGAAAGCCTGTCCTGCGTGCGGGCCGACGGTGCGACGCTCGAAGTCAAGATCCAGGGCAGCGTCTACGGCGAGGACGGCAAGGTCGGCATGCGCGGCCGGCTGGTCACCAAACAAGGCCAGATGCTCGCCAATGCCTTGCTCGCCGGCGTGGTCAGCGGCATCGGCCAAGGCGTTTCGACGGCTTCCAGCACCTACAGCACGTCGGCACTCGGCACGATCGCCAGTGCCTCCGGTGCCGACGCCTACCGCGCCGGCCTCGGCAGCGGCGTGGGCAAGGCGCTCGACCGGCTTGCCCAGTACTACATCAAGCTCGCCGAGAACACCTTCCCGGTGATCGAGGTGGACGCCGGCCGCGAGATCGATGTCGTGATCACCAAGGGCGTGCGCATCGACGTGCCGATGACCGCCTCGCTCGATGCGAGCGGCGCTTCACGCCCCAACCCCTCCCCCGAAACCCGCTACCTGGAGCCCTCCAATGACGGCGACTACTGAACGCATGAACGATCGCATGGCTGTCTCATGGCGCGCTGCACTCGGCTGGGCCTTGCTCGCGACCGCCGTCCCGGCGGCCCTGGCGGCGACACCTGATGAGGCCAAGCTGCTCGAGCGGCTGCGCAGGGCCCATCCCGGCACGCAGTTCACGGAGGTGTCCCGCTCGCCGGTGGATGGCCTCTACGAGGTCTGGATGAACGGCAACGTCGCCTACGTCTCGGCCAAGAACACCCGCTACTTCGTGTTCGGCCGCGTATTCGACACGCAGACGATGCGCGATCTGACCGGCCCCAAGCTGGCATCCGCTTCTCGGTCCGCGACCTCGGCACAAGCCGACGCCGCCGTCGACAAGGTGGCCTTCGACCAGTTGCCTCTCGCCGATGCGATCAAGACGGTACGCGGCAACGGTCAGCGCAAGCTCGCCGTTTTCAGCGACCCCAACTGCTCGTTCTGCAGGCAGTTGGAGCCCGAACTCGCCACGCTCAACGACGTCACGATCTACACCTTCCTGGTGCCGTTCCAGGGCAGCGCCAAGCCGATCGCGATCTGGTGCGCTGCCGACCGCGTCCAGGCCTGGCAGCGCTACATGCTGCAAGGCGATTCGACAGCGGCGAGCACCGGTGCCACCTGTGAACATCCGGTCGAACGCAACTTGGCACTGGCCCACCGGCTGGGCGTGCAAGGCACGCCGACGCTGATCTGGCCGGATGGCACTCGCACCGATGGCTACGTCGAGCGCGGCGTGCTCGAAGCGCGCCTGAAACAGGCCGGCCCGACGGAGAGCCGGCCATGAAGGCCGTCCTCCGCTTCGGCCCCCTGTTGGCGCTCTCCGCTGCGGCGCTCGTGCTCCCCGGCTGCTCAAATGTGTCGGGTCTGAGCGGAAGTTCGAGCTATGCCTGCAAGGCCCCGGAAGGCGTCACTTGCGATTCCGTGTCTGGCACCTACGCGAACGCAGTGCAGAACAACCTGCCCAGTCAGCGGCAGCGTCGCACCGCGCCTGAATCATCCGAGCACTCGGACTCGCCTCTCCCTTCGATGGCGGCGGCGAGCAGGCCTGCCCTGACGGCAAGCCTTTTGCCCACCCCGGTCTCCTTGCGATCGTCGCCTCGCATCCTGCGCCTGTGGTTCAAACCCTGGGAGGACGCAGACCACGATCTGTACGACCAGGGCTACGTCTACGTGCAGATCGACGCCGGGCAGTGGCAGATCGAACACGTGCAGCGCCAGATCCGCGACGCCTATGCGCCGCTGAAGGCGCCGCCGCGTGCTGCGTCCGCTGACAGCAAGGACGCGGTGCCGCTGCCGGCCCATCTCAAGAGCGCACCACGACCTCTTGGCGAGGGCACCTTCCCCGGCCCGCAGTCCCCCACGTCGTCGGTGCCGCGCGGCGGCGACACCACCGAGTGAGGACGCTCGCATGAACACCACCACCATTCCCAGCACTGCGGGCCGGCCCGGGCACTCTCCGTCGTTCGGCTTCGGCCGAGAGATCGATACACCCGCCGAGCAGTTCGCCGCCTGGCTTCCCTATTCCGCCTACCTCGCGGCCGAGAAACTCTTCGTCAACCGCGACAGCCTCGGCTTCATGCTGGAGTTGATGCCGCAGTCCGGCGCCGACGAGCGCATGGCCGAGGTGCTGATCTCGCTGTACGCCAACTGCCCGCCGGGCACCGGGCTGCAGTTCCACCTCTTCGCGTCGCCGCACATCCGCGAGCAGCTGCGCCGCTACGCCAACCTGCGCGTCGAGGACGTTGACCAGGCCGACAAGGCCCAGCACTGGGGCCGCCCGGCGCGCAACAACAACCTGTTTCGCCGCCTGGCGCGCCAACGCGTCGGTCACCTTCTGCACGGCGCGCAGCATTCGCTGACCACGGGCTTCCACTACACGATTCGGGATTTCCGCCTGATGCTGAGCGTCAGCCTGCCCGGCGATGCCGAAGACCTGACCCGGCGCGACGAGATCCTGACGCTGCGCGACTCGATCGGCTCGACCTTGCGCTCCGCCTCGCTGCCGAACCAGGTCTGCGACGCGGCCGACCTGATCAACTGGTGTGCGCTGTTCACCAATCCGGACCGCATCTCGCAGACCGATGCACCCAACCTGCACTACGACGATGGCCGCGAGATCCGCGACCAGATCGTCGACTTCGACACCATCCAGGATCCGCATCCGGGCGGCCTGACGTTGTGGAAGGAAGGCGCCGACGACGTGCTGGAGGCACGCTTCTACTCGATCAAGAGTTTCCCGGAGCGCTTCGCCCTCTGGCAGATGGGCTCGCTGATCGGCGACCTGATGCAGCCGGCGCTGCAGTACACCGCACCCTTTCTGCTGACGATGGGCGTGCACGTGCTCGACCCCAACGTCACCAAGTCGATCGTCACGGCCAACCACGTGCGCGCGACGCAGAACGCCAAGAGCAAGATGGCCGACGTGATGCCCGACGTGGGCAAGAAGCTGCAGGACTGGACCGCCGCCGCCGAGGCCATCGACACCGGCGGCAGCCTGGTCAGCCTGTACCACCAACTCGCCATCTTCTCGCCGCCAAGCCGGGCGGTGTCGGCCCACGAGACCGCCAACGCGATCTGGCGCGGGCGCGGTTTTCAGCTCAATGCCGACACCTACATGCACCGGCAGGCGCTGCTCGCCAGCCTGCCGATGACGCTGTCAGAGCGGTTCCACCGCGACCTCGCGAAGATGCGCCGCGTCTCGCGCAAGATCATGGCCAACGCGATCCACCTCGCGCCGCTGATCGGCGAGTGGCGTGGCACGCGCACACCGGCGCTGGTCTTCGGCGGCCGGCGCGGCCAGTTGATGACGCTGGACCTGTTCGACAACGACCTGGGCAACTACAACTTCGCGATCATCGGCGCACCGGGGTCGGGCAAGTCGGTGCTGATGAACGAGATGGCCTGGTCCTACCGCGCCATCGACGCCAAGGTCTGGATGCTGGACCTGGGACGCTCCTTCGAGAAGCTGTGCCGCAAAGCCAAGGGCACCTACATCGAGTTCAAGCCCGATGTTGACATCTGCCTGAACCCCTTTTCCAACATCGTCGACATCAACGAAGACATCGACATGCTGGTGCCGGCCATCTCGAAGATGGCCTCGATGTCGAGACCGCTGGACGAGGTCCAGTACAAGGCGATCTCGGCGATGGTGCTCAAGCTCTTCCGCGCGCACGGCAACGACCTGACCGTCACCGCGCTGCGCGACGCCTTCAAGACCGGGACGATCGAAGAGCTGGGCGTGCGCGAGGACGCGCGCATCAAGGACCTCGCGATCATGCTCAACCCCTATGCGAGGGGCGGCCAGTACGAGCGCTTTTTCGAGGGCCGCAACAACGTCGACTTCGAGAACGACTTTGTCGTCATCGAGAACGAAGAGCTGAAGCGCCGGCCCGACCTGCATGCGGTCGTCAACATCCTGCTGCTGCACCAGATTACCGGCGAGATGTACCTGACACGCAACCGGCGCAAGGTGCTCTTTATCGACGAGCTCAAGCAGCAGCTCGGCGACATCGGCGCCGACGATCCCGTGAAGGCTGCCGTGGTCGAGGAGGCGGCACGGCGCGCGCGCAAGTACGGCGGCTCGCTCGGCACTGCGACGCAGAGCGCCGACGACTACTACGGCTCGGCACAGATGGAGGCGGCCTTCAATTGTTCGGACTGGGTGTTCCTGCTGAGGCAAAAGCCCGAATCGATCGAGATGCTGGACCGTAAGGGGCGGCTGTCGATGGACGAGGCCAAGAAGCGGTTGCTGAATTCGCTACGCACCGAGCCGGGCGTGTTCTCGGAGCTGTACATCTCATCGCCGGTCGGCGAAGGCGTGGCGCGCAACATTCTCGACCCGGCCACCCACCTGCTGTTCTCGAACAAGCTCGAGGACAACGCGCCGATCGACGAACTGCGGGCGCAAGGCCTGAGCATCGACGAGGCCATCGCCGAGTTGCTACGCCGCCGGGGGCACGCGGTATGAGGGCCGCCATGTCCGTGACGCTCCATGGCGCCGTGACTTTGCTCGCCGTGGCGGCGGCCATCGCCGCCTACGACCACTGGGTCGTCCGGCCGGCGCTGCGCGTCGGCCTGGTCGACGTCGGCGAGGTGTACCGGCAGAAGGAAGCCGAGTTCACCTTGATCCTGACCAAGGCCGGCTCCGACGACGAGCGCCAGAAGGCCATGGCGATGGCGCGCGTCTTTGCGCAGCGTCTGCCGCTGGCGCTGGAAGAGTTGCCGCTCGAGTGCGGCTGCCTGGTCGTGCTCAAGAGTGCCGTGGCCGGAGCAACACCGCACACCGTCGACCTCACGGCGCACCTCAAGCGGAAGGTGGAGGCGCCATGAACGTCGTCCATTCCGCCCGGGGCCAGGCGCTGGTTCTGCTGCTTCGCCACATGAAGCAACGCTGGTACCTCTACCTGCCCGTGCTCGCAATCTGGGGCTTTGCGTACGTGCGGCTCTTCGCCGACCCCACGCCGCGGGTGCCCCTGCTGTTCAACTGGACACCCAGCCTGCCCTGCCGCGTAGCGTGGCTGCAATACGGCGCGCATGAACTGAAGCGCGGCGACTACGTCGTCTTCGCGTTCGAGGGCGAAGCGCAGCGTCAGTACCCCGGTCTTCGCGGCCAGCCCTTCTTCAAGATCGTGCGCGGGCTGCCGGGCGACACCGTGACGGTGAACGGTCGCGCGGTCGCGGTCAACGGCGAATTCGTCGGCACGGCCAAGACCCACACCTTCGACAGGCGCCCGCTGGACCCGATCGCCGCGACGGTGATCCCGGCCGGTCACTACTACGTGCAGGGCACCAGCCCCGACTCCTTCGACTCGCGCTACCGCGCGAGCGGCCTGGTGCGTGCCGACCAGGTGCTGGGCACGGTGGTTCCACTCTTCTGAAAGCCCCCCGATGAACCGCGTCCATCCCGTCCTCTTGTGCGCCTGTATCGCGCTGCTGGCCAAGGTCGCCGCCCAGCCAGCGTCGGCTCCATCGGATGGCGAGATGCCAATGGCCGACTACCTCGGCCTGCTCGAGCAGGTCGCACCCGCTGCCCGCGAAGGTGCGCAGGCTTATGCGCAGGCGTTTCAGCAGCGCTGCGGCCGCGCGCTCACCACGGCAGAGTTGCGTCGCGCGACTTCGGCAGGCAGCGGCGATCCCGTGTTGATGGGCATGATCCGCGCGAGCCAGGTCCGCGACGCCAAGGCGGTCGCCGAGTTGGGTCAGCGCGTCGCGTGTGGAGACCGGCGATGAAGATTGCTGTGATTCCCGGCCTGGTCGCTGCGTCGCTGCTCTGCGGTTCGATCGCGCACGCGGTCGACCTCGGCGCCATCGGCCCCACCTACGGCATCGCCGAGCCGCATCTGCTGGCCGACATCGAACGCCGCTTGCGCGAGAAGGAACGCAGCGGCGAACTGCAGCACCTGATCGACGAAGCGCGCACGCGCGGGGTCGACGCCGTGCGCCTACCGGCACCGGTGGCCGGCGTGAGTGCGACCGACACGCCGCGCACCTTCTACGTCGACCCCAGCTTCACGCTCGACCGCAACATCGTCGATGCCAGCGGCCGGCTGCTGTTTGCGGCCGGCACGCGCAAGAACCCGCTGGAGGTGGTGTCGCTCAGCAAGCGGCTGCTGTTCTTCGACGCCCGGGATCGCCGGCAGGTTACTCGGGCACAAGAGCTGATGTCGAGCTACGAGGGACATGTGAAGCCCATCCTGACGGGCGGCTCCTACCTCGACTTGATGAGGTCCTGGCGCATCCCCGTCTACTACGACCAGCAGGGCGTGCTGACCCGGCGCCTGGGCATCCTGCAGGTGCCTGCGCTGGTGTCG
>OBEQ011779268.1_pt1 | contig 37013 bp, 39 predicted proteins | sample 1670901 | NCBI WGS metagenome assembly OBEQ01 (sample SAMEA104232315, study PRJEB22302) | groundwater metagenome | biome: forest; feature: aquifer; material: groundwater | place: USA | collected 2011-08-07 | depth 5.4 m | reverse complement strand
CGCATATATGCCAAAAGCAGTATGATGAAGCTCGACCTTGCGTCGAGAAAACCAAAAAATTGCAGTAAAAACTTGCCCTCAGTCACCTTGCGAGGAAAAGGGTGGTAGGCTACCTTCCCGAAAGAAGAAAACCTTCGCGTTGGAGCCCTCAGTCACCTTGCGAGGAAAAGGGTGGTAGGCTACAAAAGTGCTACCGGTATGTTTTCCCAATCCAGCCCTCAGTCACCTTGCGAGGAAAAGGGTGGTAGGCTACATCGTCCGCCGTCGCACGGAATTCGATCTCAGCCCTCAGTCACCTTGCGAGGAAAAGGGTGGTAGGCTACACATGGTATTGAAAATCTGTGCCGACCTTTTGCCCTCAGTCACCTTGCGAGGAAAAGGGTGGTAGGCTACAGAGGATAGTGTCTGTTGCGAGAGAAAGCGGGCCCTCAGTCACCTTGCGAGGAAAAGGGTGGTAGGCTACTCTCCGTCGCGAGCGCAATCGGAAAGGCGTCAGCCCTCAGTCACCTTGCGAGGCATATCAGCCGTCTTTTGTTAGGCGGCTTTTTTTACACCTTGTTTCGTGACGAAGCGTTGGAAAAATCGGAGAATACGGACGATAATTATTCACAGAATTCATCATTTCTAAGAGGACGAGTTTTATCCAATAATCGAGGGTGACGCAATAATGCAATTTTTTATAGTAATACCGCCTTTCAAACCCTTGTTGTATGAGGTGTATAAAATACCCAACCAATTTTTGGTCAATTTCGACAACCTTCCTTTTCTTTTTTCTGATCATTTTTATGAAAGTTCTTTCAATCACAAACGGCCGTAGCCATTCGATGAAGTCGTAGGCAAACGGATGCGCATTCCGCGATTGGGCCTTATGAAAGAAGCCCAATTCAGCCGGGAAGGAAAGCTCATAACATGTTTTTACTATTCTGCCGGTCAGATAATGATACCCGATATCGAGTAGCGCATTTGCGGCATCGCGCGCATGCGGAGTTCTTCCGCGCCATTCTGCTTTACCGGCAATTCTGTCGCCGAAATATCTCCAATACCGCCGCGCGGCCCGCGCCTCTATGAGCAGAAGCGATGGGATGCTCGTCGCCTCCAAAATGTTCGCAAGGTATTGCACACCGATTTTTTTCTTCCCGAGAACATCGAACTGATATTTTATTTTTTGATACAGGAGCGTCTTTGCAAGCGAGACCGCATACTTTTCACGGTAGGCAATAAGCCGTTCCAGGAGTTTAGCATTCATATTGGCATTTAATTATAAAAATACCGGAAGCTGGCTTATATTTCAGCTTCCGGATTAGGTTACTGGACGAACCGAAAAGTTTTTCGCACAAAGGATACCGGCGCGGCGATGCAATTCCCTTGCAACCCGTAAAGCAGCAATTCCCGGCTTGCGTGGAACTTATTTTCGGGTTCTTCGATGTCACCCTTGCGGCGGGGATCCGGGAATTCAATTACGCGGACGCCGCGCTCTGCCGCCTTCTCTTTAATAAAAAGAAACAAGCGGAACAAGTAGCCCGTGTTTTGGGCCCCGTAATGTTGACCGGGGGCGCCTCCCGACTTCGCCAGGCCGAGGCGAGTTCTCGATTTTCCGATTATCACGCAGTCAACTTTCTCTTCAAGTAACGCGTGGGCGAGTTTTCGCTGGTGGTTTTCATGCTGAAACCGGTTTTTCTCAAGAGCCCATCGCCGTCCGGCCATCAGCCGCAAATAACGTCGCGAGCCCTTTTTCTTGCTCGCAAGCCGCTTTTCAATTGCCGGAACGACTTCTCCGTGCCAGAATTTGTCGGGCCGGCGGGCCGGAATAAGAAACTCGCTCCCGTCGGAATCGCTTACCGCAATGTCGCCTGCGCCGAGGTCAATCGCGCGGAAGAATTTTGGTTGGGCGATTACGTCCGGCATCGGCGAAGCCGTTACCAAACTAAGTTCAAGCACTCCATCATGATTTCTCGAAATGGTAGCGTGCACAATTTGTTTACCGGAGATTTGCGCGGCGAGGTATGCCCCCAAGGGAATCTCAAGGCGCATCTTGTCGTAGCCCGGTACGCGGAGAATATCGCCCTCAATGGTGAACGACGACCACGAAAGCGTCTGAAACCAACCCGTCTTTTTAGGAGCCGGCTTTCGCGCCCGATTGTCTTTCTTTTTCCTTAACTCGAAGTATGACTGGAACGATCCGGCGAGCTTCCGGAGGACCTCGCGTTCAAGATCCACGGAAATCAGGCCAAGGTTCACGACGGTGCCATCATCAAGAGTTATTTCGTTGCGCCGCTCTTTCGTAAGCCAATAATTCAGCGAGTACGCTGTTATAGGCTTTTTACCCTCGGCGTCGGCGGCATTGAGCCATCCCTCGATTTCGACTAAGGCCTTATTCCAAAGGTAGATCATAATTTTGGAGAGAAAGATGATCCGCGCCGAGCTTTCTTCCGAAAGAACAACGACAGCTTTGTACGTTTTCCGTAATTTCAGCACTTTTTCTTTTTTCAAGGTACACTCCTTTCTTCAGCTATATAGTAGCACACAAGATTTATTTAGTCAATTTTCCGTACGAAGCCCCATTGCCAAAGGATTCCTACTCTAAAACTGGCGATTTTTTTATATTTTTGATACCATCACTTCCATGGTAAAAAGTAAGAAAATAAATGGGGAAAATAAAGAATCTAAGCCAAAAACGGGATCGGCGGAATCGAAAAACGCGAACGACCGCGAACGGGTGATAGAGTAACTGCGGACGCTGGGTTATATTTATAGCTTTTAGTACGACGGCGGCTAACACCTAAAAGCTAACAGCTAAAAGCTTTTTGTGGTTTTCAGACCAAACAGCCAAATATCTAAAAGCTGATGACGCAGAAACCGAATATAATATTAATAACATTGGACGCCGGGCGGGCGGACCATTTCGGCTTCATGGACTACAGGAAAAACACGAGCCCGTTTTTGGATTCACTCGCGAAACGCGGCATGTATTTCACAAACGCGTTTTCGACAGGCGCAGGATCGCCGCAGTCCTTCGTCGCAATCATGACCTCAACCTATCCGGCGGACTACGGCGGGTTCGCGAATATCGAGCCGCCGCGCGTACTCGTGAGCGAAGCGTTTCAAAAAGCGGGGTACAAAACCGTCGGCATTCATTCGGCGGCATATATGTCCGGCTATTTCGGTTACGACTGTGGCTGGGACGAGTTCCGTTATTTGAGCCCGTTTGCGGGCGGCGGAACCATGGCGGGCATCCGGCGCGACAGTTTGCAGGCAAAAATTTTGCGGGGAATCTCGCGGGCGCGCGCGTCAGTCAAAAATATTTTCGTCATAAACTGGGTTTTTGCAGTGCTTGAAAAATGCGTTTTACTCATCCGGAAAATCGCGAAAGACACGGCGCATTACACGCCGCCGTTTTTTACCGGCGAAGAAATAAATGCCGAGGTGAAAAAAATTCTTCCCGCAAAACTTGATACGCCATTATTTTTGTGGGTGCATTACATGGATGCGCACGAGCCGTTCGGACTTTTTTTGCGGACGCGCGGATTTTTACAGAAACTCCGCTTTTATCTGGCCGACGTCTTGCTTTTTCTTTTTGGCGAATGGCCGGCCGTGAACCGTATCTTCAAATCGTTTTATGTGAATCTCTATGATGCGTCGCTTCGCTACGCAGATCAATGCATCGGGGAACTTTTTCGGGATCTTGAAGCGAAAGGGATTATAAACGACGAAAGCATCGTGGCGTTTACATCCGACCATGGTGAGGAGTTTTTTGAGGACGGGCATTTCGGGCATGATCAGCGGCCGGGCCGCGTGCATTTTCACGTGCCGCTCGTCTTTTTCGGAAAAACACTTTCCGCGCAACCGCAAAAACAGGATCGGCCGGTGAGCTTGATTGATTTACCATCCACACTGCTTACGCTCGTCGGAGTGCCTAAACCGGAAGTTTTTCGGGGCGGGGATATATTTGACGGGAAAGAACGCGATGTTGTTTCGCAAATTATTGATTGCGAGGGCGACCTTACGAATCAGAAATTTTTGGGCGCGCGGCTCGTCCGCGGAAAATACGCATTCGTCGAATTCGAGAGGGGCGAAAAACTGTTCGCATTGGACGACACGGGAGAAAGATATAATCTTATGGAGTCGCGAAAAGAGATCGCGGATGAACTTCGGCGGCGCTTATCAAAATACAAATCCTTAAAAGCTAAAAGCTAATAGCTTGAAAAAAAATGAACCTATATTTCCTTCCCGCTAGCGCCGAAGGGTTGCAAAACAGGCTTTTCGTGAAGCGAGTATCGCCCGCCGGTGAGTTCCCTAACGTGAGTTTTTGGCATCATTTCCGCCTTGCCTGCGAAAAGCGTGGCGTTAACCTCTTAACCTACGACTTTTGGACGAAAGCAAAAAGCGAATCAGACGATATTCTATTTGTACTGAACCACCCGGGCGAGACGTTGCCGTGGCGCATTTTCTACGGGCTGAAATATTGGCGTTCGCGTGGAGGCTTCATAATGGAACGGCGGAGGTTTGTCTTGCAGAATTATAAATTCTTCCGAAAGAGGATTCTTTTTCAGGGCGAATCGCCCATGGTTATGCCCTATGTTTATAGCCATCTTTCTGCAATCAAACGAAGCGGGCTTTACACAAAGATTTTTCTGATTTGCCGCGGATTCGGCGATGAGTATGGCTATTTCAACCACTTCGAGAACCCCCCGCCGCCGATTGTCGGCGAGTATTTTAATGCGCCGAAAACAAAATTTTTAACGATGATGAATTCTAACACCCCGCCGCATTCATTAGTCAGTCTTTTCGGCGAAAGAATGCGCGCCATCCGTTATTTCTCTAAAATTCCCGGTTTTGATTTTTACGGTCACGGCTGGGACAAAATTCCGCGCCACCCGTTTTATTTCTGGTACAAGAAATATGTTGACCTGGCTTGGCGGGGGACTATTGACGATAAGCTAAAAGAATTAAGCGCTTACAAATTCTCTCTTTGTTTTGAAAATTGTTCTTGGCCCGGATATGTGGCCGATAGAGTTTATCATTGCTTGGCGGTCGGTTGCGTGCCAATTTATTTGGGTGCGCCGGATATTGAATCGTTGGTTCCGCCCTCCTGCTTTATTAATTTCAGGAAATTCAAAAATTACGAAGAGCTTTATGATTGCTTAAAATCGCTCACCGAAACAGATCTTGAAAAATATAGAAATTCTATGTTGATGTTTTTGCGAAATAAATCCAATACAGAAGGAATAGATTGGTTTATTAACCAGATTTTGTTATGATCTCAAAATTAATATGCTAAATAAATCCGCAACAATCGACCTCTTATTGAGTAGTTGAAAAATCAAAAGGCTTATTGACGAGATGCCAAGACGAGAGTCGATTTAGGCCACTTGCTTAGTTTGTCAGAAGGATTATTATTTTTCTAGAATGGACTCCGCAAAATTTTTTAAAGATAAAAAAGTTGCCGTTCCCGGCGGCGGGGGCTTTTTGGGTTCAAGAATCGCCAAACGTCTTAAGGATTTCCGTGCGGAAGTTTTTGTGCCGCGAACCAGCGAAGGGATAGATTTCAGAAAAGAAAATATTTGCCGCGATTACCTGCAAAAAATTAAGCCGGAGATCGTTGTCAATTGCGCTGCTTTTCAAGGCGGAATAGGTTTTCATAAAGGGCGCGAGGCCGAACTTTTTATGTACAACGTAAAAATGGGGTTGTTTTTATTGGAAACGTCTCAAGAAGTGGGCGTCAAAAAATTTATCAATGTCGTTGCCGGCTGTTCATATCCGGGCTACGGAGACCATGACGAACTTAAAGAAGAAAATTATTGGGATGGCCAGATTCACGAATCAATTTTCAGCTATGGGTTTGCGCGCAAAGCGAGCGTGGCTTACGGAATGGCTCTCAAGCGGCAGTACGGCTTTAATTCTATTAATTTGATTTTAGCCAATATGTACGGACCCGGCGAACATTTCAACTATGAACAATCTAAAGCGCTGGCCGGACTCCTGCGCCGTATTTATGAAGCGAAAAAAAGAGGTGTGTCGCAAGTGGAAATCTGGGGAACGGGCAAGCCGATCCGCGATTGGCTTTATGTGGAAGATGGCGCTGAAGGAATTTTGCGCGCCGGAGCAGCTTATGAAGACATAGAACCCCTAAATATCGCGAGCGGAGTTGGAATTTCCATAAAAGACCTCGCAGAACTTGTCAAAAAAATTGTCGGTTACAAAGGCGAGCTTGTTTTTAATGCCTCTAAACCAGACGGCGCTCTGAAGAAAACTTTCAACGTGGCGAAAATGAAAGAGAAATTAAATTGGCTACCGAATATATCGCTTGCAGACGGCATAAGAGAAACATTGGGATGGCTTGATAAAAATTATGAATATGCGATCTCTCACTGAGCGTCTCCGTATTGCTGTTTTGGGCGGCAAAGGCATGCTTGGCTCGGACCTTGTTCGATTTTTAGGAGAAAAGCATAAAACAATCGCCATTGGCCGCACAAATTACGAGCGAAACAGAAATAAAAAATTCGATGTCCTCATTAACGCCAATGGCAACAGCCGGCGCTTTTGGGCCAATAAACATCCTTACGAAGATTTTGAGGCGTCGACCGCTTCGGTTGCGAAAAGTTTATTCGATTTTCGCTACAAAAAATATATTTATATTTCTTCCCCCGATGTTTATGAAGATCCGTCCGGTCCAGAAACGACTCTTGAAAATTCTCCTGGCGGCATAGATAAGCTATTGCCGTACGGATTCCATAAACGTTTGAGCGAGGAATTAGTGAAACATTATGCAAGTGGTTTTATTATACTCCGTTCGGCGGCTCTTTTAGGAAGCAGTTTAAAAAAAGGCGTTGTCTACGATATTTTGCATGGTAATCAACTATTTGTAACTTCGGATTCAAAGATGCAATTTATAACCACACAGGCGCTCGCGGGAATAATCGAGACTTTGCTTTTTCGAAATATAGGTTGCGAGGTTTTTAACGTCGGCGGCCGCGGCGCGGTGGCGCCAGAGCATATTTCGGCCGTTGCAGGAGGAAAGCCGCGTTTTCATAAAAATACAGAGAAGCAAATTTATGAGATGAATATTAAAAAAATTACGGCTCTCTACGGCAAACTCAAAACTTCCGAGGAATATATCCGGACTTTTGTAGAAGAATTGGGGATAAAATAACATAAGTAAAATACGAACATGAGAACTATCGGCAATAAAGATTATGAATTCGGCGACGAAATACGTCTGTGGTCGGCGTTTGTCCACGAAGATGCTATCCGGGCTGTTGCAGAAACTTTACGTTCCGGATGGATCAACACCGGCAAGAAGGAAAAAGAGTTGCGCGAAAAGGTCATGAAGAAATGGGGATTTCCATATTGCGTCGCCTGCAATACTGGCACGGCGGCGCTCCGAACGGCACTTGCTGTTTTAGGCATTGGTCCCGGCGATGAGGTGGTTTCCACGCCATATACTTTTATTGCCACAAACACCGCAATTTTGGAGCAGGGAGCGCGGCCGGTTTTCGCAGACATCAATTATGACGACCTCAATATCAACCCGCAGAGCACAGAGAAGCAGATTACTCCAAAGACAAAGGCGATTATGATTGTGCATTATGGCGGTAATCCCTGCGACCTCGATGAAATACGCGCAATCGGCAAGAGGCATAAATTGCCCGTCATTGAAGACGCGGCGCATGCCATGGGATCTAAGTATAAGGGGAATTATATAGGTTCAACCGGCGATATAATTTGCTTTTCGCTTCAGGTGGTTAAGATTATAACTTCCGGCGACGGGGGATTGATTTCCACCACGCGCGAGGATTGGTATCAAGAACTCAAAAAAACAATTTGGTATGGCATAGATCGCGATGCAAAAAGAAATAATCTTTTAGATCCCTTGCCAGATAATTTTAAAGGTGATACACTTGGCTTCAAATATAATATGAATGATATTGCCGCTTCGCTCGCGAGCGCAAACATTGATCATTTCGATGAGGCGATAGGGAGAAGACGCGAAGTTGGAGAGAAATACAGGCGTGAGCTTGCGGGATGCAAAAAAATCAAACTGATGAATTACAAGCCGGACAGAGAACCTAGCTACCAGATTTTCCCGATTCACGTCCGCGACCGCCAGAAATTTGCGGAGCATATGTGGAAGCACAAAATTATGGTTAACGTCAATAATAGGCGCAATGATATGTATCCAATGTTTGGAGGTCTGCGCAACGATTTACCAAACCTGAAGCGCGCCGAAGAAGACGTGATACTTTTACCAATCAATTACGATTTAACAGACGGGCAGGTTGACCATGTCATTGAGGTGATGAAAGATTATGATAATATGTAGAAACGCGATTTAAAAATATTTCCATGAATAAGCAATTCAATAAAATTTTAGTAACTGGTTGCGCTGGCTATGTCGGTTCGATTCTCCTGGATCAGCTTCTTAAGGAGGGATATTCTGTACGTGGCTTGGACTACTTACGTTTCGGCGGTCAGGGGCTTTTGAATTTTTTCGGCAATAGAAACTTCGAATTCATAAAAGGCGACATTCGCAATAAAGAAACCGTGAAAAAAGCTTCTGATGGAGTTGATGCAATAATCCATCTCGCTGCCATAGTCGGTTTTCCGGCTTGCCGCAAGGAGCCAGAGCTTTCGCGGGAGGTTAATGTTGGCGGAACGCAGAATGTGGCGGAGGCGGCAAGCGGTAAAACCCCGATTTTTTTTGCTTCTACCGGCAGTGCCTACGGCAAAATAATTGAAGCTCTTTGCACCGAGAAGACGCCCTTGAATCCTTTGAGTAATTACGGTCGGCAGAAAGTCGAAGCTGAAGAAATCGTGAAGAAAAACGGCGAGTTTGTGATTTTTCGTTTCGCCACCGCTTTTGGGGTGTCGCCCCGAATGCGCTTGGACATTCTGCCAAATGACTTTGTCTATCGCGCCGTCCATGAAAAAAACTTGGTCGTTTATGAAAAAAATTTTATGCGCACTTTTATACATGTGCGTGATATGGCAAGGTCATTTCTCTTTGCTTTAAAAAATTACGACCGGATGCGGGGAGAAATCTACAATGTTGGATCGAACGATATGAATTACAACAAAGAAGACATCTGCCTTTTGATAAAAAATAAAGTTGATTATTATCTTCATTTTGCCGATGTTGGCCACGATTTTGACCAAAGAGACTATCAGGTTTCCTACGATAAAATCCATAATTTGGATTTCAAGCCGGCTGTTAGTATGGAGGATGGCATAGACGAGCTCATCCGGGCAGTAGAAACAATAGAGATATATAACCCGCACTACAATGCCTAAAGATGGTTTCGCCGCTGTTGCAACCTCATGTCGCGTCTGCGGACATAATTCAATTTCAATCTTTTCTCTGGGAAATTTTTATATTTCTGATTTCCTTGATGGCACTCGAGAACAAGTAGCGAAGAAAGCGCCGCCGGAGATCATGCCCCGCAATAAAAGTGAAGGGGTTGTGGCTTGTTCCGGCTCGGGAACACGGTTTCCTGCGGACCGCTCTTTTGGAACTACTGCTACCGCTCAGCCGTGAATAAAGCCATAGTTGAAGAGTTGAAAAATATCGCAGAAAAAGCGGAAAGCATCGCGTCTCTTAAACCGGGAGATTTTGTTTTGGATATTGGCTCTCATAACGGAACTTTTCTTCGATCACATAAAACAAAAGGATTAAATTTAATCAGAGATCGCACTTCCTATTGCTATTTATCTCCAATATGAAAATCCATTATACCGCAACAATCTGGCACGGCAGTTTTTACCGCTATTTCGGGAATGCCCTTCGTTCGCTGGGGCACGACGTGGCGACGTTTAACGACAACGGCTCATTCGGCCAGAAACTACTGCGGACGATCCTCACGCGTATTCCGCGGAATGAGTACCGCGGACAGGACAAGTTTCGCGAGGCATTAAGCCGTGATTGGCTCGCGTCCGTCGAGGCGTTCAATCCGGACTTGATTATTCTGGAACATGCGCCGAATATTCTGCCGGAAGCGATCGCGAAAGCCAAAAAGCCTGGACGCAAAATTTTCTATTGGATGGATTCGCCGCCGACGGGAGATCAGGCGAAAGATGCCATGGCCGCGCTCCGGTTCTGCGATAAAATTTTCGCGAATGACCGCCACCGGCTTTATATGTCCATTCTTTTCCGGCCGGATCAATTTATACAATTGCCCCTAGCAGGCAACCCGGAGGCATTCCGATTTCTGAATATTCCCGAAGATCAAAAAAAATATGATGTCGTGTGGGTCGGCAGTTTTCCCGAGCAGTCGGGCGACGGTTTTCTACGTGCGCAGGTGGCGAAAAACATTCCCGAAAAATACACCGTCGCCGCGTTCGGAAACGGCGCGAGTTATTCGCTGCGATATTTTCCCGAACTTATTTCGCGCATCAAAACAGGCACGGCATTACACGACGTGAACGTGAATGAAATCTATAATCATGCGCGGATCGCCCTCAATATCCATTCCACGCAGGGGCATTTGACGTCGCTTTCGGCGCGGACGTACGAGATCGGGCTTTCGGGCGCATTCCAGCTCGTGGATTATCGCGAAGATCTCGACCACTTTTTCCCGAAAGATCTTTTCGCGACATATCAGTATGCAGATGAAATCAACGGCCTAATTGAGGAGTGGATCAAAAAACCGGACGAACGCGCGGAGCGCGCGGCGAAAATCCGCGAACACGTGTTGGCGCATCACACGTGGCGCCACCGCGCAGAGAAGATGCTGTCGTACGTGAATGATGAATAAAGAATTATGAATAATGAAGTGCGATGAAAAAATTTTTCATTTCCGTTTACGCCTTTATTTACAAAACCGGGCTGAAGCTTTTTGGCGGGAAAGGACTCTATAAAATTTGGCCGTTCGGGGCGATCTACGATGCTCTGCGCGGGACGCTGTGGAACCATAACTGGCCCGAGAAATTCGAGATTGATGGGCATACGATTTATCCTCTGCCCGTCCAGCGCGCCGCGCTTGCAATGTACGGCGGGACGCGCGAGGCGCTCGAGTTCGAGCTTTTTCGACATGAAATCCCGCGCGGCACGACCGTCATTGATGTGGGCGCGAATATCGGATTTTATACGTTGCCGTTTGCGCGGGCGGTGGGCGAACATGGCCATGTGTTCGCATTCGAGCCCGCGCCGGAAAATCTGAACTATCTCAAAAAAAATATTAAAGCGAATGGTTATAAAAATGTGACGGTCGTGGAGAAAGCCGTTGGCGATTATGACAGCGTGATCAAGCTCTATCTTTCTGGTTTCAATCCGGGCGGGCACCAGATTTTCGACATGCGCGAAAAAATTTTTGAGGGTGAGCTTACCGATGACCGCAAGGCGCTTTTGGAAGACGAGCACAGCAACATGCCCCGGAAATCAGTTGAAGTTTCGATCGTTTCACTCGATGCGTTTTTGAAGGACCATCCCCAGCCGATCAGCTTCATTAAAATGGACGTCGAAGGCGCGGAAGGCGGAGTCCTCCGCGGAATGAAAAAAGTTCTGGAGAAAAATAAAGACATAAAACTGCATTTCGAATTCACGCCGTCGCAGATGCGGCTTTTCGGCACGGATCCTTCGGAATTTTTGCGGGAACTGGCCGCGATGGAATTTACGCTCTACGATTTGCGTAATTTTAAGCACGCCAAAAATGAACTCCCGAAAATAACCCCCGAGGCCTTGCTCGCGAGCTGTGCGGGCAACCACAGCGCGGAGATATTCGCGAAGCGGCTCCAGTTTTATACTTAAAAACACCTGCGGTTCTCCGTATTGAATAAAAAAGTTGACACATATTGCGTAATGGTGATAGTATGCCTTTAGCAGTTTTTTAAAGGAGGTGGTTTTTTGCGCAACAAAGCAGGAGTCGCGAAAACGATTGAAGCAAATCAGATACTCTGGTGTTTTGACGTTGATACTGTCGAGCGACAAGGTTTTGATTTGGGGAGAGCGGTTTCGGAGATTGCAGAAGCATTTTTACATGAGCCGCATCTATTAAAAGTTTCCCCTCAAGATTTTAGATTAAGTTTTCTTGAGAATCTTTCTGTTATCGGTTTTACTCCCGACGGCCGCGTAGTTTGTCATGCCCGACTGATTCATCTTGTGAGTACCTGGTTTGAGCTCGGCGGCACCTATGTTCATCCGGATTATCGAGGGCGCAAGATCAACCATGAAATGTATCGGGTTTTTCTTCCGAGACACGCGGAGAAAGATATCCTTGCGACTACGACGAATCCGATATCGCGCGCGGTGGGTCAATATCTTGGTTTCACGGAGATTCCGCGGAGATTATTGCCGGAAAAAGTTTGGCGGGCGAGTTGTAGCTGTCCAATCGAGAAGATCGGTACGTTTGACCAGGCCGTTTGTCCGCTTGCTTTCAGCGAATCAGCGCGACAGACAGACCTTTGCTATTTTCGGGTTACTCCAGAGACGGCACGGCGCCACGGTTTATCGGGAAAAGCTTTCTCTCCGGAGGAAGTATTACATCACATTGACCGCTAATCCGACTTAGCGGTCTTTTTTATCACGGCACGGGAATATAGAATATAATTATTTTATGATTACGATTTTCGAATTCGACTCGCTAAAACCCGGCCCAACCCTTCTTGTTTTGGGCGGTATTCACGGCAACGAAACGTGCGGGCCGAGAGCGATGCGGAACGTCATGAAAAAAATTCAGGATGGTGTCCTAACTCTAAAAAGGGGCCGAGTAATTTTTGTGCCCGTAAGCAATCCTCTTGCCTATCTTAAAAACAAACGATACGTGGAAGAAGATCTAAATCGGGTGTTCGCTAAGACGAAGAACCCGAAGACGTATGAACAAAGGTTAGCCAACGCGCTCTGTAAAATCGTCGATCGTTCCGATGCCTTGCTTGACGTGCATTCAATGGGGGCAAAAGGAGCACGAACTATGTTTGTTGATTTCCCCACAAAGGCCAATATGGATCTTGCCCGATCAGCCGGTATTCATCTCGCAATCGTCGGTTGGCCGGAGTTGTATCGAAACGACAAGAGATTAATCTCGCGCGACACGACGAGCTATGCGCACGGTCGTGGCAAGGACTGCCTCTTGGTTGAGTGTGGCCAGCACCAAGACCCCAAAGCTCCTCGCGTTGCCGAGCAGGTTATTCTTCGCGTTCTCGCACACTATAAAATCATCGCCATTCCCAAAAATACCGTTTCAACCGGCAGGAAAAAACTCGAGATGATTCATATGTCGGAATTATTCATAAAAGAACACAAAAATGATTCGCTTGCCCACGCATGGAAACATCTCGAAGTAGTCAAAAAGGGCGTCATTCTCGGCAGGAGAAACTCCGGGGAACTTATTGCATCTCCCGGCGATCGGGTAATGATCCTGCCGAAATATAATCCTCCGGTCGGCAAGGAATGGTTTTATCTGGGTTACTACGAAAAATAACTTTTTATTCCTGTTGTCATTTGTTAACATTCCACCATCTTTGAGAATGTTGGAATGTTGTTTTGCGGCGATTTTTTATGCTTTATAGAACTCCTTAATCTTTGCGATCACGAAGTCCTTTTGTTCGTCCGGAAGGTGCGATGAGGAGGGGAGATAGAGGCCGTCGCGGCCGTACCTGTCCGAGTAGGTAAAATCGCTTGCTTGCCACAATTGCTCATAGACCGGTTGAGCGTGCATCGGAATGAAAAATGTGCGTGTTTCTACGCCATTTTCGAAGAGAAACGTCATGAGTTCATCCCGCCGTGGCGCTAACATTCCGTACATCCAGAAAACCGAAAACGTATCCGGCGGTTCGGGAAAAAATCGGAGGACCGGAATGTCTTTGAGCCGTTCGGTGTAGTACGCCGCGTTTTTGCGGCGTTTTTCAATCAGTTCGTCGAGCCGCTCGAGTTGTGCCAAGCCCAGCGCCGCGCCCAACGCCGACATGCGAAAGTTCCACGCAATCGTTTTGTGCCAGAAATGCTTCTCGTCGTCGAAATTATATCCGCGAATGTGGCGGAGCTCGTAAGCCAAGTCGTCGTCGTTTGTGAGAATCATGCCCCCTTCGCCGGTTGTCATGATTTTATTCGCATAAAATGAGAAACAGCTCGCGATGCCAAAAGTGCCGGTGAGGCGTCCTTTCCACTTCGCGCCGTGGGATTCGGCGGCGTCTTCGACGACGAGAAGATTGTGGCGGGGGGCAATGTCCATAATAATATCCATATTCGAGGGTTCGCCGTAGATGTGCACGGGCATGATCATGCGCGTCCGCGGCGTGATTGCCGCTTCGATTTTCTTCTGATCCATATTGAAGCTTTCTTCGCTCGCATCCACGAAAACCGGCGTTGCGCCACAGTGGCTTACCGCCGCCGCGGTCGCGATCATGGTGAAATCCGGCACGATGACTTCGTGCCCGGGTTTTATATCGAGCGCTTTCAAAGTCAAAAAAAGCGCCGAGCCGCCGGAATTGACCGCGATCGCGTGTTTCATCCCGAATTTTTTCGCGAACGCATCTTCGAGTTTTTTGACCGGAGGCGCGATCGAGGAGACCTCATTATTTTTTATAGCTTGCGTAACGTATTCAATTTCTTTTTCGGTTATGTCCGGCTCGCAGACGCGGATTTTGATGTTGTATTGTTTCATGAATATTGCCCTACTAATATACTAATTTGATACTAATAGTACGAATAACGAATTAGTAAAATTAGTAATGATAAGCATATTAGTAGGATTTAAAATTCTTGAGCGCGATTTCTTTTTTTGCTTCGACGAGATCATTTTCAACCATTAATTTCACCAGTTCCTTAAACTTTACCTTTGGGTCGAAGCCGAAAGCCGTACGAGCTTTTGAAATATTGCCGATTAAGACCGTGTTCTGCGCGGGACGCAAAAATTTTGGATTGATGACGACGTGCGTTTTGGGATCGAGAGCAACGGCGGCGAACGCTTCGTTCACGAATTCCTGCACCGAGTGCGCCTCGCCCGTCGCGATGATGTAGTCGTCCGGTTTACTCTGCTGCATAATGCTCCACGCCGCTTCCATGTATTCTTTTGAATATCCCCAGTCAATCTGTGCGGAGAGATCGCCTAATTCCAATTTGTCTTGCAAGCCCAAAGAAATCCGCGCGACGGCTTTCGTAATTTTCCGCGTTACGTATTCCTCCGGCCGGCGCGGCGATTCGTGATTGTAAAAAATGCCGCAGGCGACGAACATATTGTAGGTTTCGCGGTAAAAACGCGCCAAAACATAAGCCAAAACTTTTGCGCAGGCGTAGGGGCTCTGTGGCCGGAACGGCGTGTTTTCGTTTTGGGGATTTTCGGTCGCCTTGCCGAAGACGTTTGAGGAAATCGGCTGGAAGAATTTGATCGCGGGGTTCACGAGGCGGATAATCTCGAGCATTTTTCCGACCGCCGCGCCCGTGATGTTGTATTGATATTCCACGATGTCGAAACTCCAGCCGGCGTGATCTTGATCGGCTTCGTTGTAGATTTCCTCCGGCGAGACCTCTTTGAACACTTTGAATAGGGACGTTGCGTCCAAAAGGTCGCCACGGTGGAGCGTGATTTTATCTAATATGTGCTCAATATTTTTCGTGTTGCCGGTCGCGGTGTGGCGGATCAGGCCGTGCACTTCGTATCCTTTTTCGAGGAGCACTTCGGCGAGATAGGAACCGTCCTGACCGGTGATGCCGAGGATAAGAGCTTTTTTCATAAAATATAATGCGAATGCTACGAATCTTGTAACGAATGCAACGAAAGTTTTCGTAGTATTCGTCGGCATTCGCAGATTTGTATTATGCCTTTGCGAATACTCCCCATCATACCGAAAACTTCGGAAAAATAAAAGCCCCGCCTTTTAGAGAACAGGCGAGGCAACTTCAAAGAACAAGCCGTTGCAATTTTTGCAAGGATAGCCGATTTTGAATTCGACGATCTCGCAATTTGCGGGAGGAGCGTATTTCGTAATTTGTTCTACTGACCATTTCCGGATGAGTTTCACGATCGTGAGCATGCGGAATCCGGAAGTGACGAACAATGTTTCGGCGGGGAATTGCAAAGGGTCGCACGCATCAACGAGAAAGAATAGTGTCTCCTCCTCAAATTTTTTGAGCAGCGTTGCGCCTTTTGGGAGATAATTGTGTCGAAGTAATTGCGCATCGCTTTCCGGCGTTTCGGGTTTTCCTTCGATTTCTCCCACGCGTCGTTCGCGGAGGCGCTCATCGAGGCGCATTCTTACGTTGCCGATCTTGCTTGCCAGCATCGTAGCTGTTTGTCGTTGCCGGAGCATCGAAGAGCTTACGATAAGGTCAAGTTTCTTTCCGGATGCAAGAAATTTACGAGCCGCCTTTTCGGATTGCGTGATACCCACGTCATTCAAGGGGGGATCGAGCGAGCCGATGCAGATATTGTCGAGGTTCATTTGCGTTTTGCCGTGGCGCATGAAGTATCGTGTGGCAAGAACCTCGCCATCGAGCCGCAAGCCGCACCGGGCGCAGACAAGATTCATGAATTTCTCCTTTCTGAAAAAATCCCGCCAAAGTTTTTGTGAAAACTTAGGCGGGCAAGCACCCCGCTCTTTTGGTTTTGCCAAAAGGGCTGGGCAAGCACACACTGACGATTCACGCGGAAACTAGCTCGCGACTTTCTCCGGCTCCGGAGGCACCATGGCGTTGATCTCTGCCATGATGCCGTTGTTGATGAGGATGAGTAGCCACTCTGGCGAATCTGGCGCCCGATCAGGATGGTGAGGGACTACGGGAAGAATGCAGGCTCTTCGGGCGTGGATGATTCCGATGATCATCGCGCCAACTCTTGTGCCAATCGAAATCTCCGAATCCCAGTATTGCCGAAAACCGAATTTTTCGAGTTCGGGCATGAGTTCTGGTTCCGGGTCGGGGTTTCGCGCCGCGACTTCGGCGATCCGATCCAAAAACGGAACAAGCTCGTCGCCGCGGGCGATGTCGTCCACGTACCACTGGAGAAGTTCAAGAAAGGTTGCTTCCCCACGGAGCACGCGAAGATTAAACCGTGGCGTGAGGCAATCGAAGAGAGTTTTGTCCACGGCGCCGATTTGCAATAATCGATCAAGTGCCGTGTACGCCGTCCTCCGTTCATCGTCCGTGAAAAAGTTTGCCTGCTGCGGTTTACTGATGCGTTTTTCCCAGTCGTGGCAGGCGGCAACATTCGCGAGCAGCAGAGTTGTTCTTTCGGTAAGGCCGAGAAGTGGTCCTAATATTTCCCACGCCGCCGCCTGGATCAGGCAGTGCCGCCGGACGTTTGACCAGTCCTCGGTTTCGCTGTCGCGGTTCAACTTCCCGTGATCGAGCATTTGCGATGCGACATTTCGCGCCGCTACTTCACCAAAATAACTTTGCGCTCCAGGCAATTCAAAAAGGGACAAATCACACCTCCAAAACGTAGATTTTCAACCCCCAAACTGCTTCAGGGTTGCTGGCGATACTATAGCAAACACCGATTATAAAGTCAAATCGAACAAAATTATCGCCATTCTTACGATCGTTTGACTGGCGATAAATTGGAAATTGGTTTTTGGAATAAAAAAAGCGACAGCTTGTGGCTGTCGCGTGCGTGGGGACGAAGAACTTTTTTCGACGAAACCCCGATATTACTGAAGGAAATGAATGAGAATTGGCAGAAATACGAGCGAAAACGGAAGACCGAGCGCGATGACATTGGCTGCGAACTCGGCGTCAAGATTGTTTTCCTTGGCGAACACGAGCCCCATGATGCTTGTGGGGAGGCAGATTCCAACGAAGGTCGCTATTCGTTCGATCCCGTGGAGCCCGAATATACTTGTGAGTGCCCATGCGATGAAAATGCTCACCGGAACTTGCAAGCAGAGCATCAGAACGGGAAGTTTGAACGAGGAAACTTTCGGTTCGAATTCAAGCGCAACCATGAGCATCACAAGCGTGATGAGGCCCGCACCCGCTGTGTCGAGGATTCCCAAAAGGAATGGATTCATCACGTGCAAAAGATTCATGCCGATTCCCGCGGGGATGGCGAGCACGAGCGGAGTCGTGAGTGTTTTCCACAACAGTTTCCCAAACGATTCCCGTTCACTTTGCCGATGCCCGAGTACCGCGGCAAGTAAATAGATCGCCGTGAATTCAAAGATTGCATTTCCGAAGTCGAAAAGCACAATCCTTGAAAGACCAAGCGTTCCAAAAGTTGCGAGCATCACGGCGTATCCGATCGTACCGCCCTCAAGCGTCGGAAACGTAATGATCCATGCGCCTTGCGTTTTTCCCGTAAGCCCGATTACTTTCGACGCAAGCCAGCCAATCGTGAGCAGAGAACTGACAGCGAGTACTGCAATAATCGGAAGCGACATGAGACCTGCGGTAAGTTCTGTTCTCGCAAGTGAACCGGCGATTACTGCCGGCGCGACGAGATATACCACAAGCTGAGCGATGACCCCGCTATCTTCTTTCTTAAGAACCCCGCTTTTCTTCAAAACGAAGCCGATCAAGAAGATGACAATGAGCGGCAGAGTTTTTTCAATAACCATATTCCCTCCAGTTTTCAAAGATTCCGAAACTGGCAATAGTATATTACACTATTCTTTATCTGTCAATTCTTTTTCCCGATTACCCGAAACTTCGGCAGCGGCACGATAAACTTGCCTCCTCGGGCGAGCCACTCCTTTTCGCGTGCGACGAACGTATTTACGAATGCCCACGGGAGGACGAGAAAGTAATCGGGCTTTGCGGCGCGGGCTTTTTCCTCGGAGACGATCGGAACCATCGTGCCGACCGTATATTTTCCCCATTTCTCGGGGCTTTTCTCCGCAGCGGCGGTGATGAGTTTATGATTCAGGTTATAGTATTGCAAAATCGTGTTGCCTTTGGTTGAGGCGCCGTAGATATATACTTTTTTGCCTTTCGCGACTTCACGCTTGATGAAGGCAACACATTTATTTTTATTGTCCTCGAGCCGTTTCGCAAATGCGTGGTAATCGAATTTCGGTTCGGGATATTTTATGCTTCCGTTCTTCAGTTTTCGCGCGAAGAGGCGGTAACTGCCGCCGTTAATCGAATTTTCCTCAACTTTGAAAATCTCCAGGCCGTTTTTTTCAAAAAGATAGACGAGCGACGGGTAGGAATAAAATTCCAAATGTTCGTGGCATAAATTGCCGATGTCGTTCTGTTCGATCATCGGTTTGAGGGTCATCAGCTGGGCGATGAAGATGCCGTCGTCGGCCATCACGCGTTCCGCATCGCGGACGAACTGCGACGGATCTTCCATGTCGTAGAACATGCCGATTGCGGTTATAATTTTCGCTTTCGGCAGTTTCAATTTTTGATATGCCTTTGCTGTCCAGAAATCGTGAATAATTTTCGACGCGTTTTTTTTGAGCTTCGCTTGGAGATTATCCGCCGGTTCGCAGGCGACGCGAACTAAATTTTTCGGGTAAAATCCCAAAAGCGTGCCGTCGTTCGCGCCGATGTCCAAAACCACGTCGCCTTTTTTCAACTTCACGAATTTCTGCGCGACATCGGTAATTTCTTTCAAATCTTTTATAATGACCGGGCTTAAACCAGATTGATACCAATAGTGTCGCGAGTACATGATCTCCTGCGGCGCCGTGTGCTTAAGCTGAAGCAGTCCGCAAGATTTATTTTCACAAACGACGAGCTCGATTGGGGCTTTAATGCCGCCCTTATAATTTTTTGGCACAAAATCCGAAACGTACATATTCCCCAGCGAGAGAATTTTCTTGAGTTTCGCGCCGTCGCACAAACGGCAGGTTTTGCGCGTGATGATTTTCATCGAAGACATAAGCGTTATGCTATCATGGATTTTTAGTTTACAAAATGGCTAAATTCCCTTTAAATATGATGGCATATGAAAATTGCCATCGTTTGTTTCAACATTGATTGGCCGGCCGGGGGGCCGCGGCTTTTGTACTCCTTTGCGAAGGAGGTCAAAAAAATGGGGCACGAGGTTTCGATTTACGTGCCGCATTTTTCGGGGCAGTATTTCAAAGAGCTCTGGACGGGGCTTGATATTCGCGTCGTGAAGCCGCGCGAGGAATTTGTTTGGGAAGGGCGGCCAAGTTTTTTCAAATGGATCGCGCGTAAAATAAAACAGGAAGAGTTACATCTTGATACGGCGCGGCGGATTGCAAATGCCTTGCCGGCTGATCTTGACCTCTTGAATGTGCACGACTATGCCTACCGCGTCGCATATTTTTACCGCAAGCGGAATCCCAAGGCGAAGATTTTATGGAACTCGAACGATCCGCCCTATAGTTATTTGCCGAAAAAAAATCCGGCGAAGGCAATTTTGAGCAAGCTCTATAATTGGTATCGCGACATTGCGAGCAAGGAATATTTCCTCGCAATCGACAGCATTGTCGTTCTCGACAAGTTCAACCAGGATTGGTGCGCGGCGCGGGGTTTGCAGTCAGAAATTGTCTATCTGGGCGTTGATTTCGAAAATTTCTACTTGCCGGTAAAAAATTTTGCGGAAAAAGCCCGGCAGAAAAAAGTGCAGATCATGGGGCTTGGTGCTTTGAATAAATACCGCCGCTATGACGATACGATTCTTGCGGTAAAACAATTGCGCGATTGGGGATACGACGCGACGGCGCTCATTATTTGCAACGACACGTGGCACGAAACGGAGTACCGGAATTTTCTCGTGCATCTCGTCCGCGAGAACAATCTGGAGCATTTTGTCCGGCTCAAATTCGAAGGCGCGAATGAAGCGAAACTCAAGGACGCATTCAAGGAAAGCGATGTTTTTGTGTATGCCGTGTATCTCCCGCCGCCGCGGGACGGCTTCGGTTTTTCGATCGCGGTTATGGAGGCGATTGCGTCGGGGTTGCCCTTGATCATGTGCCGGACGACGACCTCAATGGAGGTGTTGCATGATGGCGAGACCGCGCTTTTCGTTGACCCGATGAGCCCGACGCAAATCGCGGAGAAAATAAAAATGCTCGTTGATGACCCGAAATTGTATGATAGGATTGCGAGAACCGGGCAGGAATTAGTAAAAAAAGAATTCTCGTGGGAGAATTACGCGAAGAAAATACTCGACATAGCCACTAGCCACTAGCTACTGGAACTCAATTCAATGCAGATACAAAATTGCCGCGTGTGCCAAAGCAAGAATATCAAGCAATTTTTTGATTTGGGGCGGCAGGCGCTTGCGAATTCACTGCTCAAAAGTCCCGATGAAAAAGAGGAAACGTATCCACTCGCGCTTTTTTGGTGCGCGGATTGTAATTTAGTCCAGCTTGGATATACGGTGGATCCGGGAATTTTATTTTCACACTACGTGTGGGTGACCGGTACCTCGAAGGGCGCGAATGAATTCGCCGAAAAATTTTATGCGGAGACCGTACTGCGCACCGGAAATCTGAACGGGAAATATGTTTTGGAAATCGCCTCAAACGACGGCACCTTTTTGAAGCCGTTTCAAAACGGAGGAGCAAAAGTTTTGGGAATTGATCCGGCGGAAAATATCGCGGAGATTGCAAATAAAAACGGCGTGCCGACCAAAGCGCTTTTCTTCGGCACGGATACGGCGCGCGAAATTTTAAAAACAGAAGGGCCGGCGCAGTTCGTGTTTGCCCGGAATGTTTTGCCGCACGTCGCGAACACGCGCGATTTCGTGGAGGGGCTCGCGCTTTCCGTTGCCGATGAAGGAATAGTCGCGATCGAGGCGCACTCCGCGAAAATAATTTTGGAAGAACTGCATTACGACTCCATTTATCACGAACATTTGTGCTATTTTACGTTCAAATCGCTGGAGCGGCTGCTTAATGACTTCGGGCTTTTTATTTTTGATATCGCGAAGAGCCCTATCAGCGGCGGTTCGATGGTGGTCTATGCAGAAAAAAATCAAAAATCCCTCCTTCTCCCGCCTCGGCGGGATTCGGGCGGGCAGGCAAAAGTCAAAAATCAAAATGACGCAGCAAGAAATTATCGAGATGACGAGATGAAAAATAAAACGAACGAACTTGCCTCGTGGGAAAATTTTGCAAAACAATCGGCAGCGCACCGCGACAAACTAAATGCATTGCTCCGCGAGGCGCAAAAAAACGGCGTGATCGTCGGCTGGGGCGCATCCGCGCGAAGCTCGACCATGCTCAATTTCTGCGGCATTGATTCTTCGCTTATTTCTTCCATAATTGACAAGAATCCTCTGAAAAAAGGGCTTTTTACCGCAGGCACGCACATTCCGATCGTGAGCCCCGAAGAAGGCATGCGGCAGAATCCACAGACGGTTTGCATCCTCGCGTGGAACTTCAAAGAAGAAATTATTGAAGAATTAAAAAATAAATTTGGTTTTAAGGGAGGGTATGTCATTCCGTTGCCGGGAGAACCACGGGCAGAAAATTCCAAATAACAAATCCCAAATTCCAAATAAGCTCCAAATTCGAATACCGAATTTCCGAAACACGGGTTTATATATTTGAATTTCGGTCATTGGGATTTAAACACATCTATTATTATGATTATTAAGAAAACAAAGCTGGAAGGTTTATATATTATCGAACCCGAATTACGTGAGGACGACAGGGGCTATTTCGCGCGCATATTCGCGAAAGAGGAATTAAAGAAAGAGGGAATTGATTTTGACATCGTGCACGTGAACAGATCTTTTACGAAAACGAAAGGCATGCTTCGCGGCTTGCATTATCAAAAAGAGCCGAAGTGGGAAAGCAAAATCGTGCAGTGCATCAAAGGCGCAATTTATAATGTCGCGGTTGATTTGCGGCCGGAATCGAAAACCTATCTGCAATGGGAAGCGGTTGAACTGATCGATGGAAATAAAAAAATGCTTTTGACGCCGAAGGGTTTCGCAAACGGTTTCCAGGCCTTAACCGATAACTGCGAGCTTTTGTATTTCATGGGCGAGTATTTTTTTCCGGAGCACGCAGCCGGCATTCGCTGGGACGATTCGAAGCTCAATATCCCGTGGCCGATTCCGAACCCGATACTTTCAGAGAAGGATAAAAATCTGCCGTATGTGGAACCCTTCGATTTGGCTCAGGGTAAATAAAACTTTTCGGCAAAATCGGTTTAGTCAATTATCTAACGATCGTGAGATAATTGACTCATGGTCGGGAAAATAAAAAAAGACGCATGTTGTCATGCGTCGTTTGAAAGTGGTCGATTAAAACGGTTCGCCGTGAGAATGGTCGTTATGCGGCGTGGAACAGTTTTCGCGATTACATGAGATCGGGTCGCGGCGGCGGACATATTCAAGCACTTCTTCCGCCATCACGTGATCGTACTCGTTGCCCCAATGCGTGTTCAAGCGTTCATACTCCGCGTCCATTGCGCCGTCCAAACGAGTTCCCGTCACGATTCCTTGATTTGCGAGAACTGCCTGTCCCCAAGACTGGGCCGGATATCCAGCTTTAGCGTAAATCTTCAGCTCGGGATAGTCCCGGATAGCGAATGAAACTGCACAGGTGAACGCCCGGAGGATGTGGATGGGATGTGCCACAACGTATACCGCTTTCCATCCCATCTGCTTCGCTAGTCGAACGAAAAGATGGGTTTCTGTTGCGGTATTCGAAATAGGGAATTTCTCATCTCCCGGTTTCGGGTACGGACTTCGGATAGGAAAGATATTTTCTTCGAAAACGCCCATGACTCTCAGTTTTTTCTTCCATATACCAAAATCCGGATAGATCGGATCATCGACTGGGCCATTGTGGGGGTAGCCGTGCGCCAACTCACAAAGGCACAAAATTCCAGCCCGTCTCTTTCTAAAAAGAGAAGCTCCGGCATTTAGAATCGGATGCTCGAAAAATTTCGTATGACCCAGAAGTTCCGCTGCCGAGGCATATCCATTCGGCGGATCAATGTCGTTCTGGACGAAATTCGTCAGGCGAAACAGGTCTTTCGGATTCTTACACCACTCGATCGTCGTTTTCGGCATTTCTGCCCTCCTTTATTCCGATCAAAAATCAGCTCAAAAAATAAATCGCCACGGCGGCGAAACCGAACCCAAAAATCTTTCCGGGCGTGAGAACCACGCCGTTCAAAATCCAGTCAAGAAGTACGGCACACGCAACCATCAGAATGGGTACCGTGACGACGAGCGGCCCCACGGGAGTTGTTTTATCAGCTAATCTCGGCGTATAAACAAAAACCGCCACCCCATTCACAATCGCGGCCGTGAGCAGCCAGAGCATTCCTTTTTTACTCGGGACTGAGTCCATGCTGATTTGTCCGGAAAACAAAAACAAAGGGAAGACAATTGCCGTTCCGACTGCGAATATAATCGTGCCAATCCATCCGCTATTCGCTTCGGAATAATTCGCGACAATCGGCCACCCCCCAAACCCCAACGCAACGAAGACAGCAATTAATAATGTCTTCAAGCCCATGTTTCATCTCCTTATTCCTCGTATGTAATTCACAAAGAGCATACCCGTGAACTGTCAAAGATATTACTTCAGTTTCCTTTTTTTGTCAATAAAACATAGAATAAACTCATGTTCGGCGTACTCCTCGCATCCGTCGGCGCGCTTTTCGAAGAAGTGGCGGACGTGATCGGCAAGGCGAAAATGAAAGCGCGGGAGGAGAGCATCTACGGGATGGCGTTTCTCTCGTTTTTCTGGGGGCCGTTCTGGTTTCTCGCGGTAATTTTATGGAAGCACCAATTTGTGTTTCAGTTGGCGTCGCTTCCGGTTTTCATTCCGCGCGTCATTCTGGAAATCATCCAGATTCATTTCACCGTGCGCGCGATTGCGAAGGCAGACCGGAGCACGTTCAGCTTCATCCGCACCGGCACGATTCCTCTCCTCATCGCGGCCGATATCATGCTCGGGTATCCGCTCGCGGGCCATCAAATTGCGGGCATGGCTCTTATCGCGCTTGCCCTCGCGCTTATTTTCGCGGGACGCGCGGTCGCGAAAGACGGCATGCTTTTTATTATTCTCTCGACGATTGGCGCGGCCGCTACGACCACGCTCTATAAATACGACATCGCGCACTTCAATTCCGTCGAGGCGGAACAGTTCGTGCTCGTCGGCATGCTCGTCGTTTATTTTTTCCTCTACGCCCTCATTATCCGGAAAGAAAATCTTCTGCGGTTGCTCGGCCGGCGGACATATTTCATTCAATCATTCTCGAGCGGATTCGGCGGCGTGCTCGAGAGTTTCGCGTTTCTCTTCGCGCCGGCTTCAATCATCACCGCCGCGCGGCGAGCGGCGAGCGTTCTGTGGGGCGTCCTTTCGGGGAATGTCTATTTTCACGAAAAACATATATTCCTTAAAATCGCATTTTTCACGCTACTCGCGGCGGGGACCATTCTCCTTGTGTAAGCGATGCCAGAGGAATCTTATTTTTCTTATACGTTGCGATCGTTCCGTATAAGAAATTTATAAGATACAGATATCAGAGAATTGAGGGCGCTTTTTGACTGAAACGAAGAAAATCCTTATACTTCAGCGCATGAAAGGACGAGTGCTTTTAACCGGAAACAGGGGCTATATCGGGGCGGTTTTGGCTGATATGCTTACGCAAAAAGGGTATGCGGTTGCCGGCTACGACACGGAGTATTACCGCGATTCTGCGCTCTACGGCTTTCCGCGCCCGTTGCGGCAGATTACCAAGGATATTCGCGACGCGGCGCCGGAGGACGCGCGTGGCATGGATGTCGTGATCCATCTTGCGGCGCTTTCGAATGATCCGTTGGGCGAATTCGATCCGCGGCTCACGGAAGAGATTAATTTTGGGGCAACCGTAGCGCTTGCGAGAATCGCGAAGGATGCGGGCGTGAAGCGGTTCGTGTATGCTTCCTCGCAGAGCATGTACGGCATTTCCGACGATGACCATGAGCTTGATGAGGATAGGAGCAAGAAAAATCCATTGACCGCGTATGCGAAAACAAAGTGGGACGCGGAAGGAGAACTTAAAAAATTGAATTCTTTCGATTTTATTGTTGTGTGCCTTCGCCCGTCCACGGTTTTCGGCGCGAGCCCGATGCTCCGTTCGGATATCGTGTTCAATAATCTCGTCGCGTGCGCCTACACGACCGGAAAAATCGAAATCAAAAGCGACGGGACGCCGTGGCGGCCGGTCGTGCACGTGAAAGATGTCTCAAGCGCCTTCATTGCCGCGCTTGAAGCGCCCGCCGAGCTCGTTCACGGCCAATCGTTCAATGTCGGCATTCCGAACGGCAATTACACGGTCCGCGATTTGGCCGAGGCGGCGAGCCGCGCCGTACCGGGAAGCATATTTGCTTTCACTGGCGAACATGGGAAAGACACGCGGACATACCGCGTTTCATTCGCAAAAATTTTGCGCGTGCTCAAAAAGTATTACCAGCCGGAGTGGGATCTGGATCGCGGGGCGAGCGAACTCGTCGCGCTTTTCAAAAAAATAAATTTCACCGATGAGCAATTTCGCGGGAGAAAAACAAACCGGCTTCAGCAGATCAAATTTTTAATTGACAAAAAAGCAATAAACAGCGATTTAAGATGGTTGTGATTTCAAGATATCAAGCCGATAATTAAAAATGTAAAAATCAAAAATCAAAATGACAATGCAAAATGTAAAAATGAATAATGAATTCGGTAATTTTTTCATTTTAATCCGTCATTTTACACTTTGATATTCGCATTTTACATTTATGTACTCATTTACCACAAACACATTGCTTTATTAAAATTATGGGTATGAACAAAAAAATCACACAGGCCGTTATGCTCGCGGGCGGGATGGGCGTGCGCCTGCGGCCGCTCACGATCAAGACCCCGAAGCCGATGGTTAGAGTGCACGGCAGGCCATTCGTCGAGTATCTCATCGATTTTTTGAAGCAGAACGGCATTGAAGAGGTCGTGATGTTGTTGGGCTATCTGCCGGAGAAAGTCATCGAGCACTTGGGCGACGGCTCGAAGTTCGGCATTCGCGTGAAGTACTCGATTGGCGCCGTGGATGACTACACCGGCACGCGTGTGCGGAACGCCAAACATCTTTTGGACGATCAGTTTCTCCTGCTCTATTGCGATAATTACCTGCCGCTCAATGTGCAAAAGCTCGCCGCGTTTCACGCAGAGAAAAATGCGCAGGCGACCGTTACGGTCTACACAAACAAAGACGGGCGCACGAAGAGTAATATGCTTGTGGACGGGGACGGATTTGTGGCGACGTATGACCGTTCGCGGAAGACGCCCGGCATGAATGGCGTCGATATGGGATTTTTTATCATGAAAAAGGAAGTCGTTGACGCGATGCCCGCGGGAAACTTCTGGCTTGAAGAAGAAACGATGCCGCGCCTTATCGCGTCGCGGAATCTCGCGGGCTTCAAAGTTGACCACGTCTATTATAGTTTGGCTACGCCCGAGCGCATGGTCGTGCTCGAGAGATTTTTTGCTCCGAAGAAAATCGTGTTTGTCGAGCGAAACGCGTTAATTCAAAAAACCGATACGAATAATACTCTCCGTTCGTGGGAAACATTCGAGTTTTCAAAGGAGGGGATTTCCGCCCTGCAGTCCCTGCGCGATAAGGGATTCGACACGCATATCGTTTCAAGTTATGAAGACGTGAAGTTGGGCACGATGAACGACAATGATACGCGCCGCATTTATCTCCAGACGGAAGAGGCGCTTGCGCCCCATGGCATAACGCTCGCGGGAATTTACGATTGCCCGCATGGGGTCGAGGCGGGATGCGAATGCCATATGCCGCGCCCGGGGCTTTTGATCCAGGCCGGGCGGGACTATTGCCTTGATCTCACCAAAGCAGTTTTTTTCGCGGGGACGCCCGCTGGGGAGGCGGCAGGAGAAGCGGTGGGATGCAGGACATTCCGCATCAGATCGGCGGAGGACTTTACGAGCGCCCTATCTTCATTGTCCTAAATATGCGGATTTTTATCACCGGCGGTACGGGATTTATCGGGCGTCACACCGTTCGCGAACTTTTGCGGCGCGGCCACCGCGTACTTGTTTTGTCGTTGCGGAAGAAAGACGCCGAGATTTTTTCTTTAGCGCAAAATCCGCGCCTCGCGTTCATTTCCGGCAACCTTGCGGCGCCTCGGCAGTGGATTCCAAGGGTAAAAAAATTCAAACCCGAGGCGGCGATTCATCTCGCGTGGGAAGGCATACCGAAAGATGAGGCGGAGTTGAACATGAGAAATGCAATGAACGGACTGGAATGTATTCGCGCCATGGCGAATGTCGGCTGCAAAACGGTGCTCGTTGCGGGAAGTTGCCACGAGTACGGCGAACCGGGAATGCAAGTGAATGAGGACTCGCCGCTCCGGCCGTTTAACGGGCTCTACGGCGCGAAAGTTGCCTTATATTGGCTGGGGTCGAAGCTCGCCGCCGAGCGCGGCATGAAATTAATCTGGATGCGGTTCGGGTTTGTGTACGGGCCGGGCCAGCGGAGCGGGTCATTGATTCCGCATCTCATCCGTTCGATCGAGAAAGGAGAAACGCCGATTCTTAAAAATCCAAACGGCGGGAATGATTTCGTCTACGTCGGGGATGTCGCGCGGGCGATCGCCCAAATCACAAAAAAACGCGCAAAACTTTCGAGCGGGGCGTATAATGTCGGTTCGGGGGAATTGACCGGTGTCTGGGAAATAGTAAAATTAACGTACGCATTGCGCAAAAAGATCGTACCCCGCGAAATCCGCAGGAAACATGGGGGAAAAATATCCGGATTCTGGATGGATATTTCGAAGATACGGCGAGAAACAAGATGGAGGCCGCAGACAAAAATACAAGACGGAATCCGGAAAACGTTGGAGTATCTAATAAGCCAATGACTGCGAATTGCCCGAACTGCCGGAGCGTTACCTTGCGATTTCTCCATAAATTCGCGAGCGGTCCGGCGATGCAGAATAAATTATGCCGTTCGCGGGAGGCGGCGCTTAAAGAAAAAAGCGTCCCGGTTGCGCTCTATGGATGTACGACCTGCGGCTTTGTATTTAACGCGGAATTCGATCCGAAAAAGGTGGATTATTCCGCCGCGTACGACAATACGCCCGACCATTCGGTTTTTTTCCGCAGGTATCTCGATGTCCTCGCGAAAAGATCGGTTTTTAAGCGCGCGCTTCGAAAAAAATCGTCGTGGAGATCAGCTGCGGCAAAGGAATGTTTCTCAGGCGTTTATTCGACCTCGGCCCCGCGATAGTACAAAAGGAGCGCGTGGATTATATTATTATGAACCCGATTTACGAAAAAGAAATAAAAGCCGAAGCGCGGAAACGTGGCTTTCGGGGGAAATTCGTGAGCGCGATAGCGTGAATTATGAAACATAAAATATAGATACATACATGGACCCTATTTTTGAAAAAGAACGGCGGGAAAATATTAAAAAGTTGTCCCGCGACAAAAAACTCAAAAAAACCGCACTGCAATTCATCGCGGAATCATTTCCCGATCGCTATTCGTATAATTTCGACTGGCTGGGGATGCCGATTATTCAGTATCCGCAGGACATCATCGCGCTTCAGGAAATTATTTGGAAAGTAAAACCGGATTTGATTATTGAAACGGGCATCGCCCGCGGCGGCTCCTTAATTTTTTCCGCCTCGATGCTTGAGCTCATCGGCGGCGCGGGGAAGGTGGTTGGCATTGACATTGACATCCGGGAACAGAACCACAGAGAGATCGAGAAGCATCCCCTCATGAAACGGATCGTGATGATCGAAGGGTCCTCGATCGACGAAGCGGTCGTGCGCCGCGTCCGGGCGTTCGCCACGGGCAAGCATCGCGTGCTTGTCTATCTCGATTCGAATCATTCCCACGCGCACGTCTTGCAAGAACTTGCATGGTATTCGCCTCTCGTCACGAAAGGAAGTTATCTGGTCGTGTTCGATACGATTGCGGAATATCTGCCGCATGGACTTATCGTTGACCGTCCGTGGGGGAAGGGGAACAGCCCCGCGACCGCCGTGCGCGAGTTCTTGAAAACGCACAAAAATTTCGCGGTTGATGCCGATATGGATGCGAAGCTCGCGATAACGGTCGCGCCAGGAGGATGGCTAAAACGAATTCGATGATTCGAATTCGTAAATTCCAAATAATATTTCAATGACCGAAATACAAATAGTTGAAACGCGAGTTTACGACTGAGAGGAACGAACCTTTTTATTCGCAAGAAATATCGCGATTTTCTGCAAAAAATTATCAAAAAACAATTTCAAATATAGAGTATGCAAAACAAGTCATTCGTTCATCGGGATCAATGGGTGCAAACTATATCGAAGCGAATGAGGCCTTAAGCAAAAAGGATTTTCTTTTACGAATTAAAATATCCCGCAAAGAAGCTAATGAGTCGATATATTGGCTTCGTTTAATGGTTGAAACTAATTCTGATGACGTGCAAGAGGGTGGCATTTCTCTTACGAAAGAAGCAACGGAATTAAAGAAAATATTAAGCGCAATTCTAGAGAAATCGTAATAGTTTCGAATTTCGAATTTGAGATTTATTTGGAATTTGGATATTGGTATTTGGGATTTCATGAAACCCTTGGTTTCCATCGGCATGCCGGTCTATAACGGCGCAAAGCATTTACGTGAAGCGTTGGAATCTTTGCGCGCGCAGACGTATCGGGATTTCGAAATTTTTATTTCGGACAATGCCTCAACTGACGCGACGCCCGAAATTTGCGCGGAATATGCGAAGAAGGACTCGCGGATTCGATATGTGCGGCAGAAAGAAAATATCGGCGCAATCCGCAATTTTGGGTTCGTGAAGCGGGAAGCGTGCGGGACGTATTTCATGTGGGCGGCGCACGACGATCGCTGGGACCCGAAATTTATTGAGACGTGCCTCGGCGCACTTGAGGCCGATCCGTCGCGCGTGCTTGCGATGAGCGATTTTACGCGGTTTGACGAAACAAACGGCGAGGTGGAACGCTATGGGATTCAGCGGGCGCTTCCGTCCGCGCGCGAGCCGTATCCGCGGCTCAAACAACACATTCTTTTTTATTTGCAGGACGGCAAAGGCGTGCCGATTTACGGCCTCTGGCGGCGCGGAGAGATTCACGACATTTCGCTTCCCGACGACTGGTTCTATTTTCCCGTGCGGTTTATTTTCGAAGCGCTTTTCCGCGGAAGCGCGGGACTTATTTCGAAGACATTGTATTTCAAGCGGGCGGCATTACAAAAATCAAAAATCCCTCCTTCTCCCGCCTCGGCGGGATTCGGCCGGGCAGGCAAAAATCAAAAATCAAAAATCTTCGGTGCGTTACAGGATAGACTACGCAAACTTTTCGGGACGTTGTTTCGGGCGAATATTCGTGCGATTCTCGAGTCGAGAAAACTAAACGTTTCAGAAAAAATGAAGCTTATCTATTGGCAGGTTTTCGTGGCAGGACGGCTGTTTTTTACCCGTAAGACATAACGATTTTGCGCTATTGACACATTATTTCTATATGCTACAATGTAAACGTACCTTGAAAATTAGGAGCTATCCTTAAATAGCAGAAAGAGGAACTACCATGCTAAATGGAACTGCCTCACAAGAATTTCCGAATTGGTATCTCTCTTTTCAAACTCGTGTATTGGAAAATCTGCCTCGTCCGGGCGGAGAAACCCCGATTAATAAAGATGTCGCTCTTGGCTGGGCGGGTAACGGCGAAGCGCTCGCGAAAGTGTTGCGGGAGGCATTGCTCCCATCGGCGAATCCTGTAATAGAACCCGCTCAGGCTGTACAATCTGGGCTTCTCATCCCCGTCGGCACGGTGAACATCGCGGCGACAACGACGCCGTTCGTCGCTCGCGACCGCTTCGTCCTGAACACCAAGAAGGACGCACCCGTGAAGATCTCCTATCTGGGAGGCAACTTCAAGAACTGGTTCCTCGGCAAAGAGGAGCAGCCTTTCTGTGGATCAACCCTCAAGTATGGGAAGTTGACCCGCTATTCCGTCGATAGGCCGATTCTCAAGGAACTCGGCGGCGACGAGAAAGCCGAGACAACGCTCACCGAGCTGTTTTTCCTCATGGAGAAGCAGCCGAACGGCGAGAGCGGCCTGTTGCTCGCGAACGGATACGCCAACATCTTCTATGTCAAGGATTCGTCTGGCGTTCTCCGTGCGGTGAGCGCGCGCTGGTTCGGCGGCGGCTGGGGCGTGGACGCCGATGCCGTGACGGGCCCGGACGGGTGGCGCGGTGGTGGCCAGGTCTTCTCCCGCGATTCTCGTTAGCGCTTGGTCACTTTGCTCTTTTGACCCTTGGACACTCTGTCCCTTTAGCCCTCGCATCTTCTTCGGAAGATACGGGGGCCTTTTTGTATCGTGATACAATAACAAACGAAGGCGTGCATTATGCGGAACGGCTACGGTTTTTCTGCCATGCCTTTGGGAGAACATCTCGCCGGAATCATGTCGGGTACGCTTGCCGTGAGTGCGTGGGATCAGTATCCCCAAAACGCAACATACGAGAATTGGTATCTGCGGCTGGCGGACTTCTACGTCCCGAATACGATACAACTTCGAGAGTATTGCGGACGGCAACGCGGCGGCGAATGATGAAGCGGCTCAAGAAAACCAGAACGCCCGAGACGATTACTTCGTATCGCGGACTATTAACTTATAACTTATGGAAATACGAAAAAAATTCATGCAGCAGTTTTTGGGAATTGACCCCCTTCAAAGCTATTGGTATCGTATTCGTGCGTATTCGCGACTACTCCATGTATATCCTCGGTATTTCCGCCTTTTATCACGACAGCGCCGTGTGCCTTCTTAAAGACGGCGAAATTGTGGCGGCCGCGCAGGAGGAGCGCTTTACGCGGAAGAAGCACGACGCGCGGTTTCCGCATCATGCCATTAATTATTGCTTGCATGCCGCCGGCATTGCCGCGAAAGATCTGGCGTGCGCCGCGTTTTACGAAAAGCCGTTTTTGAAGTTCGAGCGTTTGCTTGAGACGTATCTCGCCTACGCCCCCGCGGGCATCCGCTCGTTTTTGAAGGCGATGCCCGTGTGGCTCAAGCAAAAATTGTGGATGAAGGAGCACATCGCGCGCGAGCTGGGATATTCCGGAACGATTCTTTTCCAGGAGCACCACGGGTCGCACACGGCTTCCGCTTTCTACCCGTCACCTTTTCCCCGCGCCGCAATCCTCACGATGGACGGCGTCGGCGAATGGACGACGACGAGCTACGGCAAAGGCGAAGGAAATGCGATAGAACTCCTTGCCGATATTTCTTTTCCTCATTCATTGGGGCTTCTCTATTCCGCGTTTACCTATTACACCGGTTTCAAGGTGAACTCCGGTGAATACAAAGTGATGGGGCTTGCGCCGTACGGCGAGCCGAAATACAAAGGTTAGATTTTGAAAGAATTGATTGATCGTAAGGATGACGGATCGTTTCGGTTGAATATGGAGTATTTCGATTATGCCGCGGGGCTCACCATGACGAACGAAAAATTCCATCGTCTTTTCGGCGGCCCGCCGCGAAGGCCGGAAGCAAAACTCACGCAGAAAGAAATGGATCTCGCGCGGTCAATTCAAGATGTGACGGATGAGATTGTGCTAAAAATTGCGAAGCGCATACGGAAAGAAACGGGAGAAAAATATCTTGTCTTAGCCGGCGGCGTCGCCCTCAACTGCGTCGCGAACGGAAAACTGCTCCGCGCGGGCGTGTTCGACGACATCTGGATCCAGCCGGCAGCCGGGGACGCGGGCGGCGCCGTGGGCGCGGCGCTTCTCGCGTGGCATTCCTACTTCGGAAAACCCCGGATGGCGGACGGCGCGCATGACGCGATGCGCGGCGCGTTTCTTGGGCCGGAATTTTCCGACGGCGAGATCAGAAAATATTTGGATGACAACCATATTCCGTTTGAGGAGCTTCCCCTGCGCGAAATTCCCGGGAAGATCGCGGGGCTTCTCGGCGCGGAGAATATTGTCGGGTGGTTCGAGGGGAGAATGGAATTCGGTCCGCGCGCGTTGGGCGCCCGCTCGATTTTGGGCGATGCCCGGTCTCCGAAAACGCAGGAAGTGATGAACGTAAAAATCAAATTTCGCGAAAGCTTTCGGCCTTTCGCGCCGTCGGTCTTGGCGGAGAAAGTTTCCGAGTGGTTCGAGCTTGACCGGCCAAGCCCCTATATGCTGCTTATTGCGGACGTGGTAAAAAATCGGCGGAAGGCGATGACGGAAGCAGAGGAGAAACTCTTCGGCATTCAAAAATTAAACGTCGCGCGTTCCGATGTTCCCGCCGTAACGCATGTAGATTATTCGGCGCGGATTCAAACTGTACACAAAGATACGAATCCGCTCTATCACGCGCTCCTCGCCGAATTCGACCGGCGGTACGGATGCCCCGTTATCGTAAATACATCGTTCAACGTCCGCGGCGAGCCGATCGTCTGCACGCCGCATGACGGCTATCTTTGTTTCATGCGCACGAACATGGACTATTTGGTCATGGGGCGGTATCTTTTGGATAAGCGCGCGCAGAAACCGATGGAGCATGATACGGATTGGAAAAAAGAATTTGAGCTGGACTAATTTAGATTAAAATGTAAATATCAAAAATCAAAATGATCCGCTTCGCTCTCGCTTCAGCGCGGCGAGCAGGGCAAAATAAAAAAATGAACGGAATTTTTACATTTTACATTATCATTTTCCACTTTGATTTTTAAATTTTGATTTATAGCTATGAGTCAAGAAAATATTTCTAAAAAACGAAAATCGTTATTTGTTTTTCTGTTGCTCATTATTTGTTTTTTTGTTGTCGAGTTCGGGCTTCATCTTGCCCAAACGGTTTTCCTATTTGGATATTTAAAAAGCGAACGGCAGAGAGAGCTTGATAACCGGCGGACACTCGCCGTGTATAAGGATGCGCCGTGGGCGAAGGAGTATTACGACGAGATTTATAAAATGAAGCCCACCATTGATCCGCTCGTGGGATGGCGTCCGGAAGAAATTCACGGCGCTTATGTAAATGTTGACGCTGAAGGAGTTCGGAAAACATGGAATCCCGCCGTTTCTTCAATAATGCCGCAGGCGAAGGTTTTTATGTTTGGCGCCTCAACGACGTGGGGAGCGGGCGCCCGCGACTTGTACACGATTCCGTCGCTCGTATCAAAATTACTGAATAGCGAAAGCGCGAAGAACGGATCGTATCGCGTTACGAACTACGGCCAAAGCGGGTATGTGCTTGTGCAGGAAATCGCGAAGCTCACCTATCTTCTCGAAAAAGGGGAGCGTCCGGACTACGTGATTTTCTACGACGGCGCGAATGATATTTCCTACGCCTACGAGTCCGGCGTGCCGGGGCCCGCGGGGAGCGCAGCAATCATTCGGGATCAAATCGAGGGGCGATTGAGCGGGGACATATCCGCAGAACTCACGCAACGTGTAAAAAATGCGGTGAGGGAAGAGTGTTTTGCCTGCCGCATCGCGGTCGGCGCGATTCGGAAGTTCAGCCCCCGATTTTTGAATCCGAATGTCGTGGCGGGGCAGAGCTACAGCGGCGCGGAACTTCGGCGGCTTGCGGGCGAAATCGCCGCGGCATACAAGAATGAAACCATGCCGTTTTTGCAAAATCTTTCGCGCGCGTTCGGGTTCAAACTCCTCATGTTCTGGCAGCCGACGATATATACGGAATCGAAATTGATCGGCCAGGAAAAATTATTAGGGAGCATAGACCCGCACGTGAACGACGCGAACGCCAGCACACTCTACCGCGAAGTGAACGCGATCTTGCCGTCCGATCCGGCCCATAATTTTTATAATCTCACGGACGTTCTTTCCGCGCGGCAGAAGGAATACTACATTGATTACGCGCATATTTCGGAGGAGGGGAACGGAATTGTCGCGCAGAAGATAGTCCAAATTCTAGAACACGGATATTCGGCGCCCGCCCCTACTATATGAACATACATACTGCGAAAAACGCATCGGCAAACAACCTCCGTAATTTCGGGATTCTTGTGGGCGGCGCGTTTCTCCTTTTCGGCGGATACGGCGCGTGGAGAGGAGGAGCACATTTCGGATTATTACTGGGAGTCGGTTCCGTTCTTGTTTTTTTGGGAATCGTGGCGCCCACGATCCTTCGGCCGTTCTATGGCGCATGGATGGCGCTCGGGACATTCTTGGGCGTCATCATGACCCACGTCATTCTTATTATATTTTTCTATCTCATCATTACGCCGATCGGGTTTTTCCTGCGCCTTTTCTCGAAGCGCTTTTTTGATCGGCGATTTAAAACCAGCGCGGCGAGTTATTGGAACCGCCGCGAGCCCCGCGCATTACACAAGGAAGATCTAGAAAAACAATTCTAATACGAAGACGGCGCCGCCGCAACTTCTACTTTTCACCACCAGAATACCTCGTCCCGCTAAGCGGGACGAGGATGAATGGAAAAGTGAAAAATATCATGAGCGAGCGAAGCGAATCGAAGGATGCATCGCGGTTGATACCGCCCCGCTTGCGGGGCGGTAATTCATTTGTCGGGTATTTTGAAAATTCCGCTTGAGCGCTCCTCGTAAAATTTTTTGAAATCGCAGAGGTCGTAGGAGCGATTTCGCGATTCCCGAATCGCGGCATACGCCCGAAGCGCGCCATCAGTAATAAGAAGGAGAAGAAACGTAGCGATAGTCGCCCCAATGTTCACGACGAGGTTTTCTTTCCATCGGTAAGTTGTGGGATCATCGAATTGCAGAAATGAGCTGAACGATATAGAGTGAACGTATCGCACAATAAAACAATGGGCAAACTTTCTATCCTAAAAGAATTCTGGGAATTTCTCCGCGCCCGCAAGAAATGGTGGATTGCGCCGATTGTTCTTTTTCTTGTTCTTTTGGGCGGCGTGCTTTTCTTGTCGCAGGGATCGGTCTTGGCGCCCTTTATTTACACGATTTTCTGAGGTACGATTATCCGCATCAACAATCTGTACCTATTTACATGGATATACCCCAACCGGAAAATATCATTCGAGCCGCGTTTCTGCGCCACCGCGACGCAGTGGCGCGGAGTATCGAAGAATTGTTTCCCGCCGTGGAGGCCGCGGCATCCTCGCTCGCGGAGACCCTCAAAAACGGCGGCAAGATTCTTGCGTGCGGCAACGGCGGCTCGGCCGCAGACGCCCAGCATTTCGCGGCGGAATTCGTCT
>OBEQ011993167.1_pt1 | contig 37026 bp, 37 predicted proteins | sample 1670901 | NCBI WGS metagenome assembly OBEQ01 (sample SAMEA104232315, study PRJEB22302) | groundwater metagenome | biome: forest; feature: aquifer; material: groundwater | place: USA | collected 2011-08-07 | depth 5.4 m | reverse complement strand
TTAAAGAATATATCCGGAATCAAGAGCAGTTCGATGTACAGGGCGCTGATGAGAAAGGTGATTTCTAAATTTTAATAGAACTTTAACAATGGCAGCCCTTTGGGCTGCTAACAACCGTCAAGCCCCTCGCTTAGCGAGGGCGGTATGACTAATTAACTAACTAAGTAAATAATTAACTAAATGGATGAATGCAGTTATGCCGATTATCGTTAATTTAGATGTGATGTTAGCAAAGCGAAAAATTCGTTCCAAAGAATTGGCAGAAGCGATTGGAATTACCGAACAAAATTTATCGATTTTGAAAACGGGAAAAGTAAAAGCGATTCGTTTTACCACGCTAGCTGCGATTTGTAATTATTTAGCGTGTCAGCCAGGTGAGATTTTGGAATATAAAGAAGGAGAGTGATTCGTTTTGTTATATTAATATTACGCCTTTTCCATTGAGGGGAGAGGCGGATGAGATCCACTTGGATCATTTCCCACTTTATAAATTTCCCACTTTCGTTTATACTTAAACCATCGAGTTATTATCAGTGCTGTAATAAAGGTAACCATATGAAAAATAAAGAATTAAGAACCGTTAGGCCAGATGCTAAAGGACGCATTACATTGGGTCATTTAGCCGATGGTGTGAGCAGTTTTATCATAACGCAGGATAAATATAATCGTATTATTTTAGAACCCCGTGTAGAAATCCCTGCTAAAGAAAAATGGCTTTTTGATAATAAAGATGCATTAAACAAAGTAAAACGTGGATTAGAAGATTCTGCTGCTGGACGTGTTAAGAATCGAGGCAGTTTTGCAAAATATATTGAGGATGACGATGAATAATGTCTTATAAATTATTTTTTACCAATGAAGCGACAAGTGATTTAGAGTTATTAGAAAAAAATCCAAATCTAAAAAAACGTTTGCAAGTTGTTCGAAAAGCGCTAGGTTATCTTGAAAATAATCCACGGCATCCAAGTTTAAATACTCATAAATTTACTTCATTAAAAGGGTCTGACGGTGAAGACGTTTTCGAAGCTTATGCTGAAAATAATACACCAGCAGCTTATAGAATTTTTTGGCATTATGGGCCTAATAAAAACAATATAACTATTATTGCTATTACGCCACATCCTTAAAAAATCTTCTCTATCAACAAAAACGTCACGCTTTGCGCTAACAACCATGACATTCCCACAATGAATATCGCCAACACCATAAATTCCACACCAATACTTTTATAAATATATTTTTTTCCTGCACCTAACATATGGAGTAAATAATATGTTTCGCGCCGTTCAGCCAAACTTGCTTGCAGGCTCGCAATAAAAATCAACACGCCAATTCCTAATGCAAATAAAAATAAATATTGCATCGCCAATGATATTTTAGTCATTAAATAAGTAATTTGTTTTAGCATTTCAGCGACATCAATAATCGTAATATTGGGAAATGCAGTCGATAATTGTTTCAATAATACCGTTTGTTGTGGCGATAAATAAAAACTCGTCATATATGTCATCGGTAAATTGTCTAAAAATCCTGGTGGAAATAACATATAAAAATTAGGACGAAACGATAACCAATTGAGTGTGCGCACACTGATAATCTCAGCAGAAAATTGTTTATCTGCTAATTGAAAAGCGAGTGTATCACCTAAACGTAACCCTAAGTCATCCGCTAAACTTTTTTCAACAGAAACGAATGCTTTATTTTCATCCGTCTTATTCCACGCGCGGCCACTGACAATTTTATTATCTTCCGGAAATTGCCACATCCAACTTAAATTTAATTCTCTATGCAGCGCATTATTGTTGCGCGCGCTTTCTGGTACTGCTGTTAAAATAGATTTTTGATTTAATGCTGTTAATCGTCCGCGCACAATTGGGTACATATTTTTATGAGTGATATGTTGCTGCTGCAAAAATTGATTAAAACGCGTTTTATCTTCCGGCGCGATATTAATCACAAAATAATTGGGTGTTTGTTGCGGTAAATTTTGTTGCCAATCATTAATAATTTGTATGCGTACCAATGCCAGTGTCAGCAGTGCAAATAAAATCAAAGTAAAACCAATAAATTGTAAACTGACACTGTCAGGATAATGCATTAATTGGCTCAAGCCACGCCGTATCGCGCCTTGCGTGTGCGGCGTCAGTAAACGTAAACCGCGTAACAGTAATAAACTGCAGGCGTATAATAATCCTACGCAAATGAATAATGTCGCAATAAAAAATAAAGTTAGTAACGAAAAATCAGTAAAAATAAAGATGAATAAACACACGCTGCTTAATGCTGCAATAAAAAATAAATTGCCGCGCATGCCATAAACCGGTGTTTGTTCACGCCATAAATATAAAGGTGAGGTGCGTGGTAATTGATAAATAACGGGATAAGCAAAGCTAAATAATAAAAATAAACTAATACCAAATCCCATAAAAACCGGCGTGCTACTGGCGGCTGGTAATGTCAGTGGTAACACATCTTTAAATAAATTCACAAATAAAAGATGAACGCCATAACCCATCGCAACACCGATGCCACCGGCAAGCACCGCCACCAGCAGCAATTGCCAAATTAATATCGCAACAATTTGTTTTTCTTTCGCCCCTAAACAACGCCACAATGCCGCTTGCGCATAATGATGTTTTAAATAATGATGCACGCTTAAAGCAATAGCAACACCACTCATCAATAAACACACTAATAAAATCAGCAGCGTATAATTTTCCGCACGTTCTAAAATGCTATGTATACGTAATTGTTGATTGCGCGGATCAATTATTTTTTGATTACTTTTTAATTGTGGTGTCACCCATTGCTGAAATTGTTGGATGTCAGTCGTGTTTCCCGCCATTAATAAACGATAATCAACGCGACTGCCAGCAATTACTGTTTTTGTTGCGGGTATATCTTCCACGCGCATCATTACACGCGGCGCAATGACTAAACTGGTATTTAATGCATCCATATCTGTCGATAATATTTTGGCGACAACAAAATTTTCAACGCCAATGACAAGCGTATCATTGATCTTAAACGTAGTTTGTAAACGCGGATCTATCCATACCGTATGCCGCGCTGGTCGTTGTTGCGGTGTTAACAACGGAAAATGTTCAGAAACAGCTTGTACTGTGACTAATTGCATTTGTTGCTGACCATTCATTATTGCAGTAATCATTGAAGGATATGACCACACTGTTGCATTTTTTAATTTTAATTCAGTTATTTTTTGTAGCCACTTATCCGGAATAGCAGTGGAACTGGTGATGACTAAATTACCACCAATAAAATTCGCGCCTTCTTGATCGAATGCCCGCGTTAATCTATCTGTGTAAAAATGTAATGCGGTGATGGCGGCGACTGATAATAATAAAGAGAAAAAAATAACAAACCATTCTCCTTTACGCCATTCGCGCCATAATAATTTAGTTGCTAAACGCGAAGTTTTTAACATGGTTGCAACACTCCATCGCGCAATAATAAGCGTCGCTGACAACGCGCCGCCAAATTCATATCATGCGTAATCAATACGAAAGTAGTGCGGTGTGTTTGTTGCAAAGCAAATAATTGCGCCATGATTTTTTCACCTGTTTGATTATCTAAGTTACCGGTCATTTCATCCGCAAAAATGATTTGTGGTTGTTTGACAAACGCCCGCGCAATCGCCACGCGTTGTTGTTCGCCACCTGATAATTGTGCGGGATAATGATGCATGCGTTTTTCTAAACCCACGTGTTGCAACCAAGCACTCGCCATTTGTTTTGCTTGTTTAGGTGCAACATATTGAATCTCTAATGGTAACATCACATTTTCTAATGCTGTCAATGTTGATAATAATTGAAATGATTGAAAAATAAATCCCACATATTGTCCGCGCAATAATGCGCGCTTTTCTTCATTTAATTGATGCAATGGCTGTTGTTTAAAATAAATGTCACCTTGCGTCGGCAAATCTAAACCGGCTAGCAAGGTTAATAAGGTCGTTTTGCCTGAACCGGATGCGCCCTGAATAGCAACGCTTTCACCCGTTTGTATGGTTAAATTCACATCACGCAAAATAGTGATTTTGCTATCACCGCTTTTCACTTGTTTGTTAAGATGATTGACTTGAATAAAAACGGAGGTATCTGCTGACATGAAAAAATCCTTTCTCGCATTATTGTTGTGGTTATTTACTTTACCGGCCTTTGCAGAAAATACAATATTAATTATCGGTGATAGTATTAGCGCGGCATATGGATTGAATATAGATCAAGGTTGGGTCATGTTGTTGAAACAACGTTTGCAAGAAAAAAATTATAATTATCGTGTCATTAATGCCAGCATTTCTGGTGATACCACCAGCAATGGCTTGGCGCGTTTGCCAGTGGCACTGAAACAATATCAACCAGTAATTACGATTATTGAATTGGGTGGAAATGATGGGCTACGCGGGTTGTCGCTGGATATTATTCAAAAAAATTTGCAACAAATGATTATGTTAGCAAAAACAGCGGGCAGTAAAGTGATTTTATTAGGCGTGCGTTTGCCACCGAATTACGGCCCTGCTTACACGCAGCAATTTCAACAATTATATTTAACCTTAGCAGAGAAAAATAAAATTAATGTTGTCCCGGTATTTTTGCGCGGCGTAGATGAAAATGCAGCGTTGATGCAAACAGATGGAATTCATCCAACAGCAACTGCGCAAGCAATGTTACTAGATAATATGTGGCCAGTGTTAAGGAACATGATTCGCTAGCGAATTGTTCAAATTATTTGTCATCCAATGTCTTACCTATTTTTATGTTATATTTATGCTCCTTCATTAAACAACTATTTAAATGTTTAATTTATAAGCATTATATATTAAGAAAGTAACGAGGAGGGCATCATGATATCTGGTGATCATAATCAAGATAAAAAAATAACTATTATGACATGGCTTGAGAAATTTGAAGCAGCACTAATAGATTTAAGCATACAAAAAGAAGAAAAAAATAAGGAAGATGCACGCTTAAAATTATTGCAACAAGTTAAAGAAGTGCAACTCGAAGTAGATGTTCAAATTAAAAAATCAAAAAAGAATGAAAATAAAAAATCAAGTTCAACTCTTGAAGGTTTATCCAGTGCATCTCAATCTTTGTCTATTTCCAGCTCTTCAAATCAACTAGATCCGGCAGCATTTGTTGAGTACGCCGATTATTATTTCCAAAAGAGCATAGCCAATTATCTTTTTATTATTTCTATTTTAAAAGAATATGCCAAGTTAGATCCGCTCGTATTGATTACGCATGTTGCTAAAAAGAATAATACTGACATTCATAGAATTGGTATTGTTTTAAGTGAAATTGATTCCAGACGTTTTGTGCCGCGTATATTCCATTGTTATTTGCAACAGCGCAGCGATAATATGCGAGATGCAAGATATTATATGAAAGGATATGAATCTTGTTATCAATTAGCTCGAGTGGTTTTTAGTTATTTAACTCAATTACAGAATGAAATAGATGGCGGTTTGCTATATACAAAATTTAAAAATCGTTTTGGCCATAAAATCGCAAAAATTATTACTGCGCTAGTTGATCGTATTCATAGATATGAAGTAAATCAGGAGTTAGTAAAAATAAAAACAACAGCAGAGTCGAATGATTCTACTTTAAAGAAGTTAACTGAGGATATAGAAAAAAATCCAAATAATTTATTAACACATCTCAATGAGATTGAAAAAAGATTAGATGAAATGTTGGCAGCCGAGAAGTTTGTTGCAATTCCTGAATTTATCTTAGATGAATCAAGCGACCAATTGAAATTGACAAATTATTTGGAAAATTTTACCTCTTATTTGAGGACTCATCCAGAATATCCCGCTTATACAGAATTTAATTTTGTTGTACATATGCATGCAGAAGTGGAAGCAAGAAATGTCCCTCTGGGTAATTCTTATGTTTATATGGGCGATCTAGTAAAAAATGTTAATCAAGCTGTTGCTGAATATGGGGATATAGAAAATCATGAGACATGGAAATTAATAAAAAATAAATTAAAACAAATGGATGATAAAGTACGTCAAGAAAAGGTACGTATAGAAGGAAACATCAATATTTGGGGAAAAGAAATTCATGATCTTGCTAGCGCCATTAAAAAGAGTCTTCAAGCTGCTTATGGTCAATTTGATCCAGAAACCGCAAAACCAGGTTTTTTTACCAGCGAAGCAGACATTGCTATACTTGCGCTCGCAAAAAATGCTTTTGATGAAATTGCGCCTGTTTATGAGATGACAAAAAGTCATCATACAATTTATGAATGGGCATTGGAGGAAATTTTTAAAGAAATAGTCAATAAATTAATAAACATAGTTGACCGTTATCAGGAAGATATAAAAAAAATTACACCGAAAAAAACAACAAAAAAAGATGAATTGCTACAATTATTTTCAAACACAAGTGCGCGATTGCATATAATTAAGACATGGGACAGCTATCAAACAATGCAAAAATGCTCGGAAATGAATAGTAAGTTAAATATAGTTAGTTTTAATACGGATGAGATTTGCATGAGAAATAAATTTTAATATGAAAAAGGCAGAGGCTATTATTTAACAATGCGATCAAGGTTAGATGAATAATTAATGCAGCTTTATTTATCTTATTTATAAAATGATTTTTTTCTTTATTTTCTTTTAAACGTCATGCTTCCGAATACACCATCTCGATAAATCAATGCGTGAACGTCAGAATTCCTACATCGATGCGCTCACGATTTTCAGGCCAAGCGATGGTTGCATTTTTTATAGAATCGCTTGCTTGCCCGACAGTAATAATTAAACGCCATTGCAAAGGTTGTTGCTGAAGTTGAGTAATAAGCGCATCGAAAAGATAATTTTTATCTTTTGTTGCAGCTGTTGCAGGGTCTCCTGCTTTGACGAAATTAATTTGAAGTACGATGAGTATATACTCATTACACCTCAAGTATTCCTGCGTTTTTTCTCATTTAAAACATGTTAACTTCTTGCAATCTGAGCGTTCACCTTCGCATTTTGAAGTGCAATGGGTATATTTTATTCTTTTGTACCAATAAAAATATCAATTTCACCGGTTGCACGATAACGTTCAAATTCACAAGTAAACGTCCAGGTTTTTTTATCACTTGCAGGCAGTGCCCAAATCGCTTGCCATGCTTCACCCACTTTATCTTGTCTACCTTTTTCCACTGGAAAGACGCGGTAATGACCAGCAGGAATGGTGACCGCAGTAAAACCCGCAGGTGGCAGCGTGTTTGCGGCCACTTCGCAACCAATGATTAATGAATACATGCCATGATTATTTTTTCCAGCATTTTCAAAATCGGTATAAATACCATAAATATCATTATTTGATTTATTTGGTATTTGCGCGACCATGTTTTCACTCATAAAACGTTGCCAAAAAGATGGAATATCTATAAATGCTTGAGCATTATCGTTGGTTGTTCGCAGCTTAATACCAATAATTTGAATAGGTTTTTGTAATGTTTTCATCAGCGTCTCTTTTTAAATTGTTAATTAAATTGATAAGTTGTTAGATTGAGTGCGTATAGTAATAAACAATGACAAAAAAAACCTGACATTTTGTCTACATTTTGATGAATTTAGAAAAGATTAGGCTTATGCAATCTTACTCTTAAATTTTTTTGCAATCCTAGCGACAAGAATTTTACCCACTGGACGCTTACCATGTTCCATTTTTGATAAATCGCCTTGTGTTACTTTAATAATGGCAGCAAAATCTTTCTGGCTTAAACCTTCCCTTAATCTTACGGCTTTAAGAAGTGCGCCCGTTTGCGTGTATTTTTTATTAATTTCAGCAAATGCTTCTGTAGGACTAATGCTAGGAAAATATTTAGCAATTTTTTTTGCTTTTTTAATAATACTATCATCAATAACGACATATCTTTTTAAGACTGATTGCGGCAATTTATAGAATTGTCCTTGTTCTGACACGCAAAACACTTGTTTGTCTGTTTTATTAGTATGGCGCGTTTTCATGTGTGCCGACATAAAACACCTCAATTTTATGTTTCGATTTATCAATTAGTTGCCAACATGCAACATATGTTGGTCTACCTTTTACTAAATGACAATGAAACTGTTTGTTAGAAAGTTTACTAAAATTAGACCATTGTTTGCCGGGATAAACTCCAAACATACTCAAGTCACGTACCAAAAGTTGTGTTAACAACACAACTTTTTCAGGTAATTTCTTCAAGCGTTTATTCATCTGATTGTTAAGAGTAATGTTCCATTTCATTATAGTATATAGCATAATTTACTATATAGCAAATTATGCTATCCGTTAAGTTAAAGAGGTTCGTAAGAAAAAGTAATTTTATTTTTGGTAATCTTATCTAAGCTGATTGCTAACTGCAAGAATAAATAACACTAAAAACAATTTATAAGTTACGGAGTGATTTTCATCGGAATATAAATATCAACGGTTTGCGGATAATAAATTTCAAAATCAAAACCCATTGTACGATATTGTTCTTGCTGCAGAAACCAATGTCCATAAATGTAATGCCACGCTTCTTTAATACGGTCAGTGCGATCTAACGTAAATTTTGCATATTGTGAAGTAGGAATAATATGCGACACTAATTTTTTCGATGGTTTGATACAGGCATTGGCTAAACAACCAATAGTATAATCAAATTCATTTTCATCACTCATATTGGTATATACGCCAAAAACTGGGGTATTTTCCATCTCAAAGTGTTGTGGAAGCTTTTTATGTTGCATTATTTCATTGGCAAAATGGCAAATATCAATCGCTTGTTGACCGCCTTCGATGGTGGTATGAATTTGAAATCCTTGCACAATGGTTTCTTTGAAAAGGACATATTCCATTGTTAAATTAAAATCGAATGAAGATAAAGTTTGCATGAGATTTTCTTTTGCAAGATTTAATCTTGCAAACAAAGGTTGCTCTTGATTGGTTTGACGAAAAACACGCGGGCTCGCGCCATATTGTTTTTTAAAAGCGCGAATAAATGTTTCCAAGGTTTCATAACCTGCTTGAAATGCAATAGCAGTGACGGAAATAGTTGTGCAATGCAATTGATAAGCGGCACGCGATAAACGCCGTTTACGAATATATTCTTTAACGGTTACACCCGTTGTAAAATAAAAAACACGATGAAAATAAGATAAAGAACTAAAGGCGGATTTTGATACATCGGTTAAAGAGATAGGTTGATCTAAATTATCTTCGATAAAATCAATGGCTTTTTGCAAACGCGTATAATGCATCATAAAAAATGCGGCATTCTTTTCAAGGATTGACATCATAACTTAAAAAAAGTATCTTAAAAATCTTTTTATGCTGCATGGTTTGCATGATATGAAACAACATGATTATACAGAAAAACTGTTTTCTTATGGCACGTTACGTTATGAAAATGTTCAGCTGATTACTTTTGGCCGCAAATTAACCGGCACAGCCGATAAATTAATTGGCTATCGATTGTCTACACTAAAAATTACTGATCCACACGTGTTAGCGACCAGTGGCGAAGCGGCGCATCATATTTTAATTCCTTCAGACAATAAACAAGATGCAGTGGCAGGGATTGCGTTTGCTGTTTCTCTTGCAGAATTAGAGATGGCGGATAAATATGAAGTGGCTGATTACAAACGTATTCGTGTGCAATTGCATTCTGGTGCACAAGCGTGGGTGTATGTGAGTGTGGATGTGTGTGATAAATCATTTTAATAAAAATATATTTTGCCGTTGCCATATCATTTTCAATAAATATAAAAATTGATTTTTCTTTCATTGTTTTATCCTCTCAGCGGTTCCCGCTGAACTTCTCACGTTGTCAATAGAAAAAATTTAACGGATTTATTGATTTATTACTGTAGGTAGAAAATACGTAATCGATTATTACTGTGATTATGCCTGCGCGGAAATAATAGCACTTTCTTCATTCAATAAATAATTTTTTAAATTTTCTATGCAATGCGCAGATAAACGTTGCACCGATTCTGCCGTATGCCACGCTGTGTGCGGTGTCAAAAAAACACGCGGATGATGAATCAACGAGTAATTGGCTGCAGGCGGTTCTTGTTCTAATACGTCGAGACTGGCGTAAGCAACCGTGCCATTATCCAGTGCACGAAGTAATTCCATTTCATTGACAATACCACCGCGCGAATAATTAATAAAATAAATTCCTTTTTTCATTGCGTTAAATTCATCACGATCAATTAAATGATAAGTTTTTTCTGTGAGTGGACAATGTAAGGTTAAAAAATCAGCGCTTGCACAAATATTTTTTATTTCATTTTTGCTAGCATTTGAATTAGCAAAAATAATTTTCATGCCAAAGGCGTGTGCTAATTCAGCGACGCGTGAACCAATGCGGCCTTTGCCAATCATGCCTAATGTTTTGTTTTTTAATTCATAACCTTGAAAAGCGGTATAATTCCAATTTCCTGTTAGAGCATCTTGATGCGCTTCACGCGTTTTACTCGCAATAAAAATCATCGTCGCCATGGTTTTTTCTGCAACTGCTTCCACAGAAAAATCGGGTACATTTTTTACGATAATTCCTGATTCGCCTGCTGCGTTAAGATCAATATTATCCATGCCGGTGGACCACGTTTGAATAAAACGCAACTGTTTACACTTTTTAATAACTTCTTTGGAGATATGAGTAGAAATGTTAATGATAATAGCTTCAGCATTGCCTATGCGTTTGATAATTTCTTTAGTATCGGTACGGCTTTTAGGATTATCCTGCGCAATATCCATGACACCTAAATTAATGAGTGATTGATGTTGGTCAGGTGATAAGGTAATTTTACCAATGATTTTTGCACGATTAGTAAGTAAATGCGAATGCTTAGCCATGTTTGTCTATCTCTCGCCATTCATCATGGTTATTTTGCATCAGATGATTAAAATTAATTGATGGCGGGATGATGTTCATCATGCCATCTTTAATTGCTTTTTCGACTAATTCAGATTTATAACGACAACCCAATTTCATTTTGATATTAATAATAAATTTTTCTGCGGTGCGTGGTGAAATTTTTAAAATATTTGCAATCATTTTGGTGGTCATGCCGCGTAATAAATAAAACAAACATTCTGATTCACGATTACTTAAGGAATATTGTTGATATTTTTCGAAATAATATTGAGCAGGTACTAAATTTGAGGCAGTAATAATATTTTTATCTTTTTTTCTAACCAGCGATAAAAATTTATTGATGTTAATATTGGATAATTCTGTCATGGTTGCCAATATACCAACGACTTGTTTATGTTGCGTATCATAAATCGCTTTTTTGTTTTGAAGAGCTGATATTTTTTCGCCGGAAGCAACCCGTACTTCCATGATAATTTTTTTTTCTTCTCCACCTAAAATCGCTTTATCAATTTTCCGATAAAAATTTGCATCTTCTGCCCAAGGTAAATCATAATCTACTGCACCAATAATTCTTTTTTTACTATTTAAGCGAGAAAAATTGACTAAATTTTTATTGCAATAGGCATAGGTGAAATCAATGTTTTTAAAAAAAACGATTTGATTCATTTGTTCTAATAAGGGTTGTGCATGATTAATCATTTCTTGCAGATTTTCACTTCTTTTTGACGTGTTCGCATCATTTGTATCCATGATAAGACACTCCCATGGTTATTAATATTAATGGTCTTTCAATTAAAACAGTTTTTACGTTAGATTGTTTGCTAATGAAAAAGCTGGTTTTACGCCAAAACAAGCAATTGTATATTATTTTTACAGAATACACTATAGGGTATTTTTTACCTATGCTAGAAGAATAAAGGAGAAATATTTATATGTTGATCACGAGGATTATGATGTTTTGTCTCTCTTGTCGCCATGAATATCAAAAAATAGTAAGCGTCGTTATTTTTATTTTTTTATTACTGTTACAGATATCATTCAATATATCATTTGCGCAAATGCTTGTTAGCCAGGTTCAATTACAAGCGGGCGATTTGTTATTTCAAGATTTAAATTGTGGCGAATTATGTGATGGTATCAATAAAGTAACGCGTGGAATTAATGGTGCAAAATTATCGCATGTGGGAATGGTGATCAATGTGACGAAGACACAAGTCACCATCGTAGAAGCATATTCAAATCGAGTGAGTGAAATATCATTGTCAGATTTTTTGAATAGAAGTAAAGACAGGCAGGCACACCCGCGTGTGATTGTGGGGCGATTGACGATAGCTTATCAAGCTCTTGTTCCAGCTGCGATTGCGTTTGCAAAAAAGCAATTAGCTAAACCGTATAATGAGACGTTTGTGCAAAATGGTAAGTCATATTATTGTTCTGAATTAATTTATGCTGCATTTAAGCATGCAAATCAGGGCGTGCCGATTTTTACTTTATCTCCAATGAATTTTAAAGATCCTGTTAACCAACAATTTTTGCCAGAATGGAAAATATATTTCGACAAATTGCAGATGCAACCACCGCAAGGTCAATTGGGTTCTAATCCTGGTAGAATGTCGACAGAAAAAAATATTAGAATTGTTTATAAATATGGAGAGGTGAGGGATGAATAATAATCATTTTAATTTTAAAGTAATATGGGCATGCGCAATGGGTAGAAGGTAAGACAGCAAAGGAAATAGCTCAATTGCTATTTCTTTCATCGCGAACGGTAGAACATCATATTTCTAATATAAAAGATAAATTGTATTGCAATAAAAAATCAGAACTAATATCAAAAATTACTCAAATTAAGTTAGAGAAAGATGAATAATACTAAAAAAATAATTTTAAGTAGTACAATAGGTACCATTTTTGGTGGCGTGGCACCTCTAGTGGCTTCAGTGATTTTATATAAAACGGGTCAGGTAGGATATATAGGATATTATCTTGTAATCCCAGCTATGATTGCCTTAGTATGCTTACTCCCATTATTAATAAAGCGAATGACAAATGAATATTTCGTACGTTGACGGTTTAGAACCGACAAAGAATGGTTTTGGGTATATGCATGCTAAGTCATTTATTATGGATGAGTTTGTAGCATTCGCTAAAACTTCTAAAAATGCTGTATTAGATATTGGTTCTGCATATGGAATAGCAACAATCCGATGTTTAAATAAGGGATCTAAGGTGATAGCTTGTGACATCTGCGAAGATCATCTGAAAATTCTTTTACAAAGAATATCACCAAACAGACAGAAAAATTTAAAAACCATTGTTGGTAGATTTCCTAATCAAATTAATTTTGAAAATAAAACGATTGGTGCTGTTTTGATATCGCATGTTTTATCTTTTTTAGAAGGGTATGAAATAGAAAATGGTATGAAAAAAATATATAACTGGCTTGATGATTCTGGAATAATTTTTATCTTAAATTATACTCCGTACCATAAAACGCTTGAAAAATTTATACCCGTTTATGAGCAAAGAATTTTAAATAAAGAAGAATGGCCTGGACTTATAGAAGACAAGAGAAAATTTAGCAATAACGATGTTCTTTTAGATCAAGTGCCAAACAGAGTAAATTTAATGGATATTGAGATATTGAAAAAGGTAGCAATAAAAAGTGGATTTCGTATTGAAATGCTAAAGTATATAGGTGGTGCTGATCAGGGAGTACCAGCCGCATTTTGTTTAAACGAAATGGAATGGGTTGGAATGATAGCAAGTAAGTGAAGATCATATGAATTTTACGAATCCAACAATTTATTTAATAACAGGCGATATGTATAACGATGAAAAAAATTTTTTAGAACTTCTTAAGATATCATTAAATAAAGGGATTAAGCTTGTTCAAATAAGAATAAAGTCATTAAATAGAGATCGTTATAAAGAAGTTGCATTGCAAGCAGTCAAATTATGCAAAGAATACAATGCAACAGTTTTGCTTAGTACATATACCGATTTAATAAATGAAGTTGGTGCAGATGGAGTTCATCTACCAAGTATTGAGCTGATGAAATTAAATGCGAGACCTGTTAGTACCAGATATTTATTGTCAGTTGCGTGTCATAACAAAGAACAAGTCATTCATGCTTCAAATATTGGAGCAGATTTTGCGGTGTTATGTCCCGTTTTTGCTACCCCATCAAGCCCAATGGGTAGACCTCTGGGTTGGAAAAATTTTTCATCCTTGGTTAAATTTTCGAAAATCCCAATATATGCTCTAGGTGGCGTTACTCCAGAAGATATTGAAGTCGCTAAATCTCATGGAGCAATAGGCATTGCAGCAATACGTTCTGTTTGGGGTCGTGAATAAATAATTATTAGATATTTCCCCGCAAAAAATAGGTATTTTTTACTTTTTACTCATCCATTTTTTCCTTGAGAAAAATCATAATGAATACTTCACATCCGCTTTATCACCGCACAAAAACGTTCAATTTCTTCTTCCGTATTATAATAATGCACAGATGAGCGCACGATAGCAGCTAAATTTCTATGTTGTAAATCTAAACGTGCGTATTCTTGTAACGATACCGATACATTGATTTTTTCTTTGGCTAAATATTGCTGAATCGACACGGCGGAATGATTTTTATAAGTAAACGTGACAATGCCACATTTATGTTGACCTAAATCTTGCAAAGTAATCCCAGGAATTTTTGTTAATTGCTCGCGTAATAAAGTTGCTAACAATTGTATTCTTTCCCAAATCACAGCAATCTCTAATTGCAACACATATTTAATTGCAGTGGTTAAGCCTATTTTAGCGGCAATATTTTGCTCCCAGGTTTCAAAACGGCGCGCATCATTTCGTAACACATAATCATTTGTTTTATCCCATGTTGCCGCATGTAAATCCACAAACGGCGGATCACATTTTTCAAGCATACTTTTTTTTGCATACAAAAAACCGGTGCCGCGCGGTCCGCGTAAATATTTTCGCCCGGTCGCACATAAAAAATCGCAACCTATTTCGCGCACATCAATAGGCATTTGGCCGACTGATTGGGTCGTATCTAATAAATAAGGAATATGATATTTATTCGCAATTTTTCCGATAGCGGCCGCAGGATTAATCAAACCACCTTGTGTGGGCACGTGCGTAATGGCAATTAATTTGACGTCCCCAGTTAATTTTTTTTCTAAATCATTTAAATCTAATTGACCGACTGCGTCATTCTGAACAACATCAATGATCACACCGGTTTGTTTAGCTTTTTGTAAAAATGCCAAATAATTGCTGGCATATTCACACATTGCTGTCACAATGCGATCACCTTTATTAAATTTAAAACTATAAAATGCCATGTCCCAGGCGCGAGTCGCATTTTCAGTAAATGCAATTTCATCGCGATGAGCATGAATTAATTGTGCTGCTACAGCATAAAATTTTTCAGTGATGGTATGCACCGCATCTTCGGCTTCATAACCACCAATGGTTGCTTCCAAGTCTAAATGTTTTTTAATGGCTTGCGTGACAGCGAGCGGTGGCAAGGCGCTACCGGCATTATTAAAATGCAATACGTGTTGGCAGCCTGGTGTTTCTGCACGTAATTGTTGAACTTTCATCGCATCTATTTTTTTCATTATTTTTCCTTTTATATTTATATAAAATAATTTTTTATCTTGTATCACCAAAGATTTATCGCCAAAGAGAGAATTTACGCGTGAGTTCAGTAACTTTCGCCCAATTACCATATAACACAATGCCATAATAAATAAGATTTTCATTTTTTGTTTCGCGTGTGCGCGCAATTTGTTCTTGATAACTACCTACCGTCATCGTATCAGTAAACGCAGTAAATAAAATTTCATTAGCAAGCGCTTCGCCACGCAGTTTGCGAATTTTATTGGAATTTTCAGACAAAATAATAAAAGGCATTTCAGAAATAAATGGATGTGAACCACTTTCAGCATCTTTGTAATTTGCCAAACGCAATGGTTGTTGACCAATAACAGCACCCAATCCTATGCACATGTGTGCTAATGCATTCATCAATTTGCCAGATTCAATACTTTTATTTAAAACGGCCACTAATTTATTTTCGAATTGTTCCATATGAGGTTCCTTTGCTTTTTGCATATCATTAATTATCGATAATCAATCGATTATAAGTAGAGCAGTGGTAAAAACCTACCTATGATGAAAATAGGTGGCTTGTAAAATCGCAAGGCTTCAATATTAAAAATCGTGGGCACTGGATTTATAAAATCGCGGGTATATAATTATAAAAATCGCGGGATTTATCCTGTTGACCAATTACCCCTAAAAGCATTATAAAATAGGTATCTCATTAATTAATATGAAAAAATTATATGAACGTTGGCAACTACCGATTATAGAAAATGCGATTAAAACCCGCCGGGTATTGTTATTGGCAGGGCCGCGCCAATGTGGCAAAACTACGTTGGCAAAACAGCTGGCGACCAAAGAAACTCGCTATCTTACGTTAGATGATCTTGCTCTCCGCCAATTTGCTGAGCTAGACCCACAAAATTTTGTGCAACATACCACCGATCAAATGCTGATTATTGATGAAGTGCAACGTGTTCCCCAATTATTATCTGCGATTAAATTAGTGGTAGATGAGGATACGCGGCCAAGACAATATTTATTAACTGGTTCAGCGAACATTCAAACATTACCGAGTGTGCAAGAATCATTGGCAGGACGTATTCGAAAAATACGGTTGCGCTCATTGACGCAAGGTGAAATTTTAAATGCTTCGCCCACTTTTTTAGAACATGCGTTCAAACAATCTTTTGCTAAAATAACTAAATCAAATTTAGAAAAAAATTATTATGATCGAAAAAAAATATTAGATATCGCATTCCGTGGCGGTTTTCCAGAAGCGATTAAATTGGATGAAAAAGAACGTGCAGAATGGCATAGAGATTATATCGCTGCGTTACTGGAACGGGATTTAGCCGATATTACGCGCATTACTCATCACGCCGCGATGCGAGAATTAATGAACGTGCTAGCGGCATGGTCGAGTAAATTAATGGATATTTCTGCGATTGGTTCCGGACTCGCCATTCGTCGGCCTACGATTGAATCATATATTAATGCATTGGAAGCATTATTTATTGTTGAACGTGTGCAGCCATGGACACGCACTGATTATGAACGCGTCGGTAAACAAACAAAATTATTTATGACCGATTCTGGTTTAATGACATCTATTTTGCATTGGTATTTATCGCAAGTAGAAATAGATGCGGATCGTAGCGGTAAATTAATTGAAACATTTATTTTTAATGAATTAGCAGCACAAATCGATGCGAATCCTTCGCAGTATGCGTTATTTCATTACCGTGATCGTGAAAAACATGAAATTGATTTTTTAATCGAACGTGAAGATCAAGCGTTATTAGGCATTGAAGTGAAAGCGAGTTCAACGATTAGTGCTGCTGATTTTAAACATTTAAAATGGTTTAAAGAAAATATTGCGAAAAATAAGCCGTTTATTGGCATTGTTTTATATGCCGGTGAAATAGTTGGTAAAATGGGTGATCAATTATGGGCAGTGCCGTTTGGTGCGTTGTGGGAGTGATGCCGCCTTTTTCAAAGACAACACTTTTTTGTGAAAAAAATTTTCTACTTCCCTTTTACTTAACAAGTTATTTTACTTAATACGTTGTTTTACCTAATAGTTTTTTTACTTAATAGTTGTTCTTCATCATTAAACCTTAAGAAATACCAGTTAAAATACTTGAAAGAATCTATTAGAAATTTTAATAACACATTTTTTAATAAAAAATATAAATAGAATATAAATTTATATTTTATTCACCAACTATTTTATTCACCGACATGCTTGACGCATAAATGATGCACGAGGAAATATGCAAGTTATAAGAATATTAACAAATTGGATATTAGAAAATACTATCTCTGCTGATCGAGTGCTGGCAAACGCTAGAAAATACATCGCGACATTGCCTGGTGTGGTTCGATTATTTGTTGGGCAAGGAGGAGGGTTTGGTGATCAAGTCATGCTTGTGAATGTGATGAAACATTTACAATGGTTAGGTTATAAAGGCGAGTTTCAAATTATCGGCCATGCTTGGAGCAATCACGCACAGTCCCCGTTACTCAAAACCATGCAATTATTAAATGTGGATAATGATACCACGTTATTCTCGCAAACATTGGCGACAACACTGGATGATGGTATGCAAGTTACCTTTATTGAATATCTGCATTTTGCAAAAAATAAAATGCAATTTGAAAAAGTCGAATTAGGTATTTTTGCCGGCATGATAAATTTTGGAGCAGAAGATTTTGGCTGGTTGAAAAATGATAGCTATAGAATGCAACCAACTACCTTAATGCATGCTAAAAAAGTTTTATTTTTTGATCCATTTAGTCGTTGGTTATCGACAAGCCATATTTCTGGATTTTCTTTGCAATTAGAAAAACAAGTTTTTCGATTTTATCTCGATATTTTGCTTCCTTATCGCATTCATTTAGCCAATGAAACAACTATTCGACAAGCATTACATAAATTAGCTAAACGCAATTTATCTTTAACTAACTTTGTCACCGCACTAAGAACAAGCGAAACTGCTAATAAAATAAATATTTTTTCAATCTACGGATTAAATCCGATTATTCATCCACAACCAGAATATAAAATGTTAATTTTTATTCTCTCAGCAATCAAAGCACATCTTTTAAAACACCGTGAAAAGCAAATGCCCTTAGAAATATTAATTTTTAATACTATTTCTGATGAATCTTGGCAGAAGTTACAAACATTATTTTCAATTAATGCCAACACATCACCGCTGTTAAAAAAAGCATTACAATCATTAGCAACGCCCATTCAGTTTTTTGATATTAGCCAATTATCATCTACTGCTAATATAACGGACTTTAATATAACTTCTTCTCTACAGATACGTGTCAGCAGAATGACATCTTTACCGCGTGATTTATTTAATGATTTATATTTACGAAGCGAGTTACCGCCTATTTATGAAGGAGCAAATACGGCATCGTTATTATTGAATCAAGGTCGATTTGGTATTCCTTGTAAAAGAGCGGATTGGGGTAATAATCCTTCATCAGAAGGACACAATGTTTTGCCTGCGCGGTTAGAAGCGGTTGGCCAATATGTTTGTCAAGATGTTGGTATGAATGATTGGCAAAAACAACCCACACCTGATGAAGTATTAGTGCCTACCATGTTGCAATTTACGAGAGATCAAAAAAATGTGACGCGTCTGGAAATTTCTACTGATCGTGTTTCGTATGCTCTCGATGAATTAAGTAAAAAACCGACTTGTTCAGAAAGTCCAGCTGTGTGTGCGTTTTTTCAGCCACAAAAAAATGGGTGGCCAGTTGCGATGTTAATAGGAGCAACCGTAGGAAAAAGTGCGTTATATGGCGTTATTGGAGAAACTTCAAAATTTATGTTAATTGAAAAATTTAAAACCGATAGAAACATAGCCATTCCACTCAGTCATTTATTACGCTATGCGGCTCATTCGGCGTTAGATGGTGTAGATGCAATGATTTTAATAATTTTGTTATTCAATACTTTCCTAGATTATGCTTTTGAAAAGAAAATGAAATACGTAAAAGCAACTGTACAAGCAGGCGTACAAGCAGGTGCTTATTTCATACAATTTTTTCAACAGGCTATAAAACGTGATACGGCTACTAATATGTTAATTATTGGCTTAGTAATTGCCGCGGTTTTAATCGAGTTTTTAGCGCGTTATGTGACGCGATTAGTTTTTGGTACGGAACAGCGAAGAGAAATGAGAAATACTGCGCGTCCATCTGCAGCAGTCGCAACAGAAACAGCAAGATCAGAAGGGGAAACACAATCTACGCCGATATCGGCAGCAAGGATGAAAATGGCAACTTGATAATTAATCTAAATATATTTTTTTAGTTAAAATAAATCGCCATTACATAATGATCATTCTCTCAATTAAACAGTAAAATTAAATAGTAAAATTAAAAAATCTCTTTAAAAAAAGCTTTCATCGCAATCCATGATCGGCTATCTATTTGCTTATCATAAACTGTGCCAAAATTGGGATCATTCGCTTCTGGATTAGTAAAAGCATGCATGGTGTTACCATATAAATTTATTTCCCAATTGGCTTTTGCTCGCGTCATTTCATTCGCAAATGTAATCACATGATCAGGCGGTACCATGGGGTCATCGTAACCATGTAATGCTAATATTTTTGCTTTGATGGTAGAGGTTGGTTTGTTCACGCCTTCTGGTGCATTTAATAAACCATGAAAACTGACAACCCCTTTCATCGGTGCGCCGCTGCGCGCTAAATCCAACGCACATAATCCACCAAAACAAAATCCAATAGCACCGATGCGTGTTTCATCTGCATTCGGTAATTTTTTTGCGGTTTCAAAGGCAGCCAAAATACGATGTAATAATTTTTTTCGATCTTGAAAAAAAGGTTCAATCAATGCCATTTTTTCTTCTCTGCTGTTACCTAATTTTGCATTGCCATACATGTCTAAGGCAAATCCTATATAACCCAAATCGGCTAGTTTCTCTGCTTTTTGACAAGCAAACGCATTTCGACCTGTCCAATCAGGTGACACTAATACCACCGGTTTCTTCTTAGTAGCATTCTCAACATAAGCACAATATCCTTCAAGGGTGACATTGCCATCGTGATAAATTATTTTTTCGGTTTTTAACATAAACAACACTCCTTTCTAGTCTTTATTAGTTGAGAATACTTATTTAATTTTATTTATTTCTGATGCATTAATTGTGGTGACAAACGAAAGCGACTCAAATCCATATTTAAAAATGGATTAGGTTGTCCTTCAATAAATAATAAATATTTTGCTGGTTGATCATTTGCAGACAAATTCAGCAGCATTTGTTTTTTATTGAGTGCACTTTCAAATGACTGATTGACAAGTTTAAACCATCCCCAGTCGCCAGGAAAGCGTCGGCTAATGACATGATTATTCGACATGCTTAATTGTACGGCGGTCATTTTGGGTTGGTTGAAACGTGGCCACGTTAAAATATGTGGGTTATGCGAATCACCGATATTATCACTGATTTCTTTATCATTAATATTTAATTTTACATTTTTAATATGTTTACTAAATAAATAAGGTTGCAATGTGAAACGCACAAAAATTTTATTATCACCATTCGGGAAAAATGTTTGATGAATTAACATGGCTTCTTGAATTTGTTGTAATGTTTTATCAGAGAATGGCAGTTTATTATTATCAATCATTTTCCAATGCCATTCCGGTGTGGAGGTGTCAACAAATATTTGTAAATATTCTTTATAAAAACCCAATATCACACCCGGGTTACCAAAAAAATCAGTAAAACGTTTAATGTCAACTTCTTGATTGGTTTGAGTACTAAAAGGATAGCGATTAGCAATTTCAGTTTGATACATTTGAATAACATTGGTTTGCCATGATGTATCTAAATAAAATGCTGCTTCTTGTAACATAAAATGCCAGGTATCATTTGCAATTTTGTTTAACCAGTTTTTAATCGGCTCTGGACTTCTTGCTGCAATGACGCGTAATTCAGAGATGGCATCGTTGGCTGCACCTAAATTTTGTGAGCGTTTTGATAACACATCAAATGCTGCTTTTTTTTCATCTTTTGCAGTTAAAATAATTTGAATGTATTGATGTAGTAATTGTAATCGATTGAAAATTTGGTAAAGCAATTCACCATAGGCATGATTTTTATCTAACATTAAATTTAAACTTTGTAATTTGGTGCTTGCAGAAAAAATGGGTTCAACATAGGTATTATCACGTACGGTTTGCAAGAAAGTGAGTAATGGTGATCCAGTACTGATGATCTGTGAAATCATATTATCAACTTGGAGTAGATTATTAGGTTTTGCCAATTGAATATTGGTGAGTAAACTTTCCCAGACATCAATATATTGATCGACATACGCATTGCGTAGTTGTTCTGTCAATCCTGTTACTAATGCTGATTGTTTATTCACAATGACGGATGAATTGCCTAATACCCAGTTACCTGTCAGCGCTTCTGTTGCCGCGACATTGACTTCTTTATCAAAAATAGTTGTAAATAATTGCGTGGTAAACATCGCAGGAATTTGATTGTTAACATGTGGGCTTACTAAAATAGGCATACCTTGGGTATCTGTACCTAAATTAATTTCTGTATTAGTAGTGTTCTCATTCATATTTCTTAAAATAATATATGCTTGTTGTAAGCGTGGTGTTGCATTTAAATATTTTCGAGTTTGTTGAATAATAGTTTCATTCAGTAATAATGGTTTTGCTTGCTGCGCACTAAATGCTAAATGAACATGCGCCATTAAACGCGCAGCATTGGTTTGATCAATGGATTTGGGCAAAATAGCCTGCATGGTTGTTGCAATATAAGCGGCATCGCGATGGGCTATATCGCCTAACATTAAATACGATTTTAAGACGGCATAAATTTGATCGGTATTTTTATTCACCGGTAATTTTAAATAATCTTCAAAATAATTTTTTATTTCAGGCAACAAAATAGTTTGTAAGATTTGATAATATGCAATCTGCTGTTTTTCCTGCGATTTATTGGAATAAAATGATAATAAATACGTTACACTCATATTAAAATGATAAGGTGAAGCAGCGGGTTGTAATGCATTTAATAAGGCTAAGGTTTTTTCTAAATGCAGGACAGGATCTTGATTCTGTCGGATTGCTAACTGATATTGTGTAATGAGCACTTGCGCCGATGAATTTTGTTTCATACTTTTAACGAAATCATTACCCATTAATACTAAAGTACCGGCAATGGCAGTGATAGAGGCAGCGTAAGATAAGCGGCGTTTCCACGGAGAAGCAGGCTTGCGTTCAATATGGGTTTGTGTCATGCCATGCGTAATAAATTGTTTGATGAAATACGAACGGCTATTGGGTACGGGTTCTTTGAATATTTGTAACGCTCGTTCTGTTGTATTCACGGTGTCACTGATGATACTAGATTCCGTTTCGGTATTTTGTAAGGCGCTGGTTAAGTAAATTCCTTGTAAAGATACATATGACTGCGAGACTAAAAATTTTTTAATAAAATCCATCGTGAATTTTTTTAATGCTTCTATTTGCAAAGGAAAATCTTTGATATAAACGCGAGCAATGGGATTACGCTCATGATGTAATCGCCATAATAATTGTTGATTTAAGCGTTTAATGAGCGCATTAAAACGTTCAGTCATTAATTCTAAGATATCTTTCGCATGTTTTTGGGTGGGCAACGTAATGCCCCAGGCTTGGGTGATTTCATCGTTTCCTGATTCAGAAAAAAATTCGCTAAATCCAGGTAATAAATCACATTTGGTCATGACAATTTGGCAGGGGATGGATTGTTGAAAAATACTTTGTAATTCACTCATCCGTTGTAACAAACGGCGGATGAAAGGTTGATATTCTTTAGGGTCTTGTTTCATCATTTCTGCAAACGGCAGCGCAATGATAATACCGTGTATGCCTTGTGTACCGCGTTGTTGTTTGATGAGATTTAAAAAAAATGTCCAGAGAGAGTTGTCTTCTTGATATTTACCAGGCACATCTAATAAACAAGCATGTTGCGTGACCCACCAATCACATTGCTCAGTAGCAGGCGCGGGCGGCTGCAGGGGTCGTTGCCGTTGCAAAATAAAATGCACACCCGAATGGGTCAGCATGGCTGTTTTGCCAGCATTTTCTGGGCCAAGTAATAAATACCAAGGCAATTGTTGTAAACGAACAGATTTATTATGACGTGATAAAGGGGTTTTATTTAAAAATCGTAATACGCCTTGAAAACGATTTTGTAATAACGTTAATTTTTTTTGTGCTTGCGGATCAAGCGGTTGTTTGATGCGTGGTGTGTCCAAATCTAAAATTAAAAACTTAAGCAGCCAAATTAAACATAAAAACAAAATGACATATATTCTTTTTTCCGGTTGAGTAAATGGCGCGTGCTGTTCCCATGATAAATAAGGGCCGCCAAACCAAAAAATGGCAGCAACAATCAGCAGCGCGCTTAATTGTAAAAATAATGTTTTATAAAATTCATCGTTGACTTGTTTCGTGAGAAACGGAATTTTTAATTGGCGCAATATTTTTATAAGCTTCATTCGAAATGACATCCGTTAAATATCCTAAACCAGCAAACGTGGCGATAATAATGTAAAAAGTAATAAATGAAATAAATAAAGTCGATGGACCCGTTTTACGCACAGATTTATGAGCGTGGTGCGACGTTTTAAGTGGTAGAGGAGAAAGTGTTTTGTTGACATGACCACGATAAGTTTGAATATGTTTATAAAGCGTATTCGTGATTTGTTCAAGTTGATATTGACTATGTTCAGTGGCGCGATACTGGCCTTTATAACCTAAACTCAAACACATATACATTAATTCCATTAAATCAATATAAAGTGATTGTTCTTTAATCGCGCGATCTAAAATAATAAAGAATTTATCTTGTTGTGTCTCTTGATTGAATACAGTGAGTAAACGGTAAGTATCCCATTGGCTGCCCCAGGAAGTGTGGGTCAGGATGTCATCAATCGTTGCGCATAAAATATAGCGACATACTAAGACATATTCCGCGTTATATCCCAAACTTTTAATAGTTTCTTGTAGGGTTTGTATTTCTTGAATCAATTCTTTTTGTAATTTATTTAATTGACGATGCGATTTTAAATATTTTAATTTTCCTAATACAGAAAATAAATAGGCGGCGGCATCAACCAACGGATTGACACCTGCTTTAGGGTGATGGCTAATGCTGCGATGTGATAGTAAGGCGGCAGAAGATAATGGATTAAATAATTGGATGTTGGTCGAATCGGGTTCTTGTATAGGAAAGGTCAACATTACATCATCAGGTGTGTGTTGGTTGTGTGTGGCTATCATCCTGCATGATCCTCCTAATAGTACACGATTTGCCGAATGCCGAATGTTCGCCACATTATACACAAAATATACAAAAGTATTGAAGAAATATCCTGTGATGTAAGCAATGAGAGATAAACAGAGAGATAAACAAAAAAGCCGCTCTTTATAAAAAAGCGGCTTATTGATGAATGATTATATTTTGATTATTTAATCAAGGCTAAATCAAATAACGATGCTGCTGCGATTACCGATTTTCGCTTTCATCTTCGCTAGCAGGATCAAGCAAGCCATATTGTTTTAGTTTTTTACGCAATGTACCGCGACTTAAACCTAACACAATTGCTGCACGCGATTGGTTATTTTTGGTATATTCCATCACGCATTCCATGAGTGGCGCTTCTACTTCTGCCAAAATCAAATCATAGAGATTGCTTGGTGTTTCGTTTTTTAATTGAGACATATAATTCTCAAGCGCTTGGCGAACACTGTCATGCAATGGTTGGTTTTTTTGCGTTAGTTCAAAATGAGATTCAGTTGTTGTTGGTTTTTCTAATGTCGTTGTCATAAAAATTCCTCAGTTCGCCTTGTTTGTTCAAGATAACGCCTATTCTATCCATTGTTTTTTGTCAGATCAACCACTTTTTGCTTGAAAATTCTACAAGATAGATAGGCCAATAGTTAATAAGTGGCCAATAATACCATAATGCATTGATTTTAAACAATAAAATAAATAAGAGAGGTTAAGGTTATGTTAATTTCAATGTACTAGAATAAATCATATAAATATTAAAAGTTTAACTAATAATCAGAAAGATAAAATAATAGAAAGATAATTAAAAAAGATAGTTCACACAACTACACAAAACTACACACACAAAGCGAGGAGTGTTTATGCAGACGAGAGCTGAGCAGTTAAATCCTGTTTTTCAAAAATTTTATGATGCAAAACAACAAAAACTAAATTTGTCTAACATTGAGGCAATTAATGCCTTCACGAAAGAATTGTCTATTTCGCAACTTAATTTAAATGCGGAAGTAGATATAAAGGCTTTAATCGAATTTATGCAGGCTCGTGTGTATATCAAAAAAGTAGATTTGAGTGAGCATGATTTATCGAAACAATTTAATCGATTGGTGAGCGGTGTCATCAACAGCGAACTTGAATTAACAGAATTGTCTGTTGCATTTTGTCATCTGGAAAGTGATACCAATTCAAAAGCACTTGTAGTTTTTTTAGAAGCATACAAAACCTCCTTAGTTGGCATTGATATAGGCATGAATAAAATTAATGAAGAGCACATGTCGAAAATAATCGAGATATTTAATCAAAATAAAAATATTGCAGAATTTAATTTTGCAGGAAATTCCTGGGTTGGTAACATGGAAATGGAAAAGATAGAAAAAAAATTAGCTATAAGAATGCAAGAAAAGTTAGAGAAAGAAAAAAAGGAACAAGAAATAGAACAAAAGATAAATCAACAGGCTCAATCTCAGTTTAAGCAAGAATATCGAGCATACAAACAAGAGCAACTTATGGAAAAACCTGATCCATTAATTTTAGGTGTGCGCATTTTTCAAAGTAATAATGATCAAGGTCAAAAACAAACGGAAAAAGAATTGCAAAACATACAACAAAAAGATAAACCGAGTGAATCTACAAAAAAGACACCTAAAAGTGAGGTGGTGAATTGGTCATCGCTATTTAGTAATACAATGGGTGAATTACAACAAGGTATTAACTATTTTAAAAAGCAAATAAAAAAATAATAAATAAAAAATAATAAAGTATTTTCAAAATTTCAACATTTCCCCTCACCCGCCGCGTCGGGGGTGAAATTAAAATCAACCTACATATTCATCCACTTTTCCAAATAATGAATATTGATCAATCCTTTCTGGAAAGAATTACCGCGCAAAATATCATGATGCAGTGGAATATTCGTGCGTATGCCTTCAATCACCATTTCATCTAACGCATTACGCATGCGTGCCAGCGCCAACTCGCGCGTATCGCCATGGGCAATAATTTTTGCGATGAGCGAATCATAATAGGGCGGCACTTTATAACTGCCATAAATGTGCGAATCCACTCGAATTCCTGGGCCGCCTGGCGCATGGAAATAAGTGATGGTTCCGGGTGAAGGCACAAACGTGCGCGGGTCTTCAGCATTAATGCGGCATTCAATGGCATGACCGCGAATTTTCACTTCTTTTTGCGTGCACGACATTTTTTCCCCAGCCGCAATCCGAAATTGTTCGACGACCAAATCAATGCCTGTCACCATTTCTGTCACGGGATGTTCGACTTGAATACGCGTATTCATTTCAATGAAATAAAATTTGCCATCTTCATATAAAAATTCCATCGTACCGGCACCGCGATATTTAATATCACGACATGCTTGTGCGCATAATTCCCCAATGTCCGCACGCTGCGCCGGCGTAATCCCTGGCGCCGGTGCTTCCTCAATAATTTTTTGATGACGACGTTGGATGGAGCAATCGCGCTCACCTAAATAAATGGCATTGCCTTGACCATCACCCAACACTTGCACTTCAATGTGGCGCGGATTTTGTAAATATTTTTCTAAATACACTTTGTCATTATTAAATGCCGCTTTAGCTTCACTGCGCGTCAATGCAATCGCATTAATCAAATGCGATTCAGTATGCACAACCCGCATACCGCGTCCGCCACCACCACCTGCTGCTTTAATAATAATGGGTGAGCCAATCGTACGCGCCAATCTAACGATTTCCGCATCATCATCACCAATGGGATCACCTGATCCAGGCACGCAAGGCACACCCATTTTTTTCATGATTTTAATTGCAGCGACTTTGTCACCCATTTCACGAATCGTATGCGGATGTGGGCCAATAAAAATAAAACCACTTTTCTCAACTTGTTCAGCAAAATCAGCATTTTCTGATAGAAATCCATAACCCGGGTGAATCGCAATGGCATCCGTAATTTCAGCCGCACTGATAATGGCTGGAATGTTGAGATAACTTTGCGCGGCAGGATGGGGTCCAATACAAACCGATTCATCGGCTAAACGCACATGTAATAAATCGCGATCCACCGTCGAATGCGCCGCAACGGTTTTAATGCCTAACTCTTTGCACGCACGTAAAATCCGCAATGCAATTTCGCCACGATTGGCAATCAAAACTTTATCTAACATGATGAATGATCCTTGTAGATGATGATTGCCAATATTATTCAATGACGAATAACGGCTGATTGAATTCTACTGGCGTGCCATTGTCGATTAAGCGCGCAGTAATCGTGCCGGCTTTATCAGATTCGATTTGATTAAACATTTTCATGGCTTCAATTAAGCAAATGACTTCACCCGCTTTAACGGTTTGACCAATTTCGACAAACGGTTTAGCGCCCGGATTTTGCGAGAGATACACCGTGCCCACCATGGGTGCTTTCACCGTATGTTTATCGCTGCCAGCGGCATGATCAGCGGCCGATTTGCCAGTCGAAGCAGCCGTTTCCGTGGCAGCAGGTGCAGCGCTTGGGGCAGCTGGTTGTTGTTGCGGCATGGCCATCATCATGGGCATAGTGGCCATTTTGTGGACTTCACGGGTAATACGTACGGATTCTTCGCCTTCGCGAATTTCTATTTCAGCGACACCAGTACTTTGAATTAATTCAATTAATTTTTTGATTTTTCGCATATCCATACTATAACCACCCTTGATTGTAATGAATGAAAGGCAAGCATTGTGTCTGAATAAATAAGTTTTGTCTATATGTGTAGAGATGGTGCCTAGATGATGTATGAATGTTGAATTTTAGCAGAAGATGCGAGCAAGATGACGATTATGCACAGAATGACATAATGGCAAATCACTTCCCCACAATCTTCTGATACGAAAACGTCACTATGGGCGGTAATATCGATAACAAAATAATGCCATACACAATCAAGGTGAAATTCTCTTGCACAAACGGCAACATGCCAAAGAAATAACCCGCGCCCAATAAACTGCCTATCCAAATAATGGCGCTTAAGATGTTATAAAAAGAAAATTGTTTAACACTCATCGCACCAACGCCTGCTACAAACGGTGCAAACGTACGAATAATAGGGATAAAACGCGCCAAGATAATGGTTTTTCCACCATGTTTTTCATAAAAATGATGGGCTTCCAGTAAATATTTTTTATTGAGTAACCACGATTTTTCTGCAGCAAATATGCGTGGTCCAATAAAACGACCGACTAAATAATTTACTTTGTTGCCAAAAATAGAAGCGAGTACTAATAGCAAAAATAATAATTGGATACTTAACGCATCTTGGCTGTTTGCAGCTACGCTGCCGGCAGCAAACAATAAAGAATCACCAGGTAAAAAAGGAAACACAATCAAACCGGTTTCGCAGAAGATAATCAAAAACAAAACGATATAAGTAAGCGTACCGTAAGCCGACACAAAACCAAATAAAGCGGTATCAATATGCAGAATGTATTGTATTAATAATTGTATGGTTTCCATTGCTCACCTTTTTAACTTACAAATGCTTCGTCGCTGCTGCTTGCAGTGACAATCAGGTTAAATAAATATCAAAACGGCTGCTCTTTCCTTTTAACGTATAACTGGGTTCCTGCGCCACTAGGTTCTCCGCTAAGCGCGGTCTTTTTACCACAACACGTTTGCTGGCACAAGCAATCGCCGCGTTAAATAATAATGCAGTATCTTCGTCTTTTCCTAGAAGATCTTGCAAAATTACCATCTCTTTTTTGACTAATGACGACTTTTTGCGTGGAGGAAACATTGGGTCTAAATAGACGACATCGGCTGGATGTTGCGGTAACCACTCAATTGCATCTGCAAGTAGCAATTGTATATTTTGGATGGCGATTGCTTTTTGAGCAGCGGCGCGTTGCAATGCGTCTTCTAATAGAGCGTGCATGATAGGTGAACGTTCTAGCATGATGACTTTGAAACCGACACTCGCCAAAATAAAACTATCGCGACCCGTTCCTGCGGTTGCATCCACGACTTGTAATTGCTCGCGTGGCCGAATTCCCATCGCCCGTGCAATCAATTCGCGACGCATGCCAGCTTGTTCGCTGCGATAACGCAATTTTGTCGATAAAAAATCAATAAAAAAGGGGTCTGATTTTTTTTCGCCTACTTTTTGTAACCCCAAATAATCGGGGGTGTAGAGTAATAAATAATCGTAATGCATAGACTGAATAGAGTGAGGATTTTCAATATAATCGGCCTGTAATTGTGTTGCGAGCGTTTGCGCTGCTGTTTGTTTATCTGCCGTTGTGGTGGTAATTGCAATTCGATTTTGTTTCATATTCATCTTGGGTTATGATGTCCGTTCATAAAAAATAGCTATGTTATTAGTAATTAAACATACATTGAGTATTTATCATGTTTTCATTAAATCGTCATTATCCACCGACACGTTTACGTCGTTTGCGGCAACATGACTTTTCGCGCCGATTGGCTGCTGAAACCACGTTAAGCGTAGATAATTTGATTTGCCCCTTTTTTATTATGGAAGGAGAAAAACGTCGCGAAACCATTCCTTCTATGCCAGCTATTGAACGTATCAGTATTGATTTATTACTGCAAGAAGCTGCGTATTTAATAGAATTGGGGGTGCCGGCAGTCATGTTATTTCCCGTGTTGGCAGAAGATCAAAAATCATTGGAGGGCAATCTGGCGTTTCATGAAAATGGTTTAATACCGCGCGCGATTCGCGCACTGAAACAACATTTTCCTGGGTTGGGGGTGATGACAGACGTGGCGCTTGATCCATACACATTGCATGGTCAAGATGGCGTGATTGATGAAGAGGGGCAAGTTTTAAATGATGAAACCATTCATCTATTAGTTAAACAAGCTTTATGTCATGCGGCGGCGGGCGCAGATGTGATTGCACCTTCCGATATGATGGATGGCCGCATTGGTTTGATTCGACAGGCACTGGAGCAAGCGGGTTTTCGTCATACCCAATTATTAGCGTATTCCGCTAAATATGCGTCGCATTTTTATGGGCCGTTCCGTGAAGCCGTTGGTTCGAAAAAAGCACTCGGAAAAAATAATAAATCACAATATCAAATGGACCCGCGTAATAGTGATGAGGCATTACATGAAGTGGCATTAGATATAGAAGAGGGTGCAGACATGGTGATGATTAAACCGGGTCTGCCTTATTTAGATATTGTGCGACGTGTCAAAGACACGTTTCGTATGCCAACCGTGGTGTATCAAGTGAGTGGTGAATATGCCATGTTGAAAGCAGCGGCGCAGTGTGGTTGGTTGGAAGAGCGTGCCATTGTGCTGGAAACATTAATCGCGATTAAGCGTGCAGGCGCCGATGCAATTATTACCTATTATGCAAAGCAAGCGGCGGAATGGTTGTAAAGAAAAGCCAATTATCCACTAATCCCCAGAAACTTTCCCAGTCCGGTCAAAAACATTTGCACTGCCATCGTCGTTAATATCATTCCCATCAAGCGTTCAAGCGCAATTAACCCGCGTTCGCCCAATATTTTGCGTAATAAATCAGCGAATAACAAAATAATCGTAGAAATAAATGAAGCGATAGCAAGTGCGGCAAACCAATGCAACATTTGATCGGGTGCTTGATTGGCAAATAACATCACCATGGCCATGGTTGATGGCCCCGCAATCAGTGGTACCGCGAGCGGCACAATAAATGGATCTGTCATTTGCCGTGCTTTTGCTTCTTCATCGTGATGCGGAAAAATCATGCGAATCGCAATTAAAAACAAAATAATTCCACCAGCGATTTGTAATGCCGGTTCTGAAATTTGCATGCCTTCTAAAATAATTTGACCAAAAAAAAGAAAAAAGGCGAGAATGATAAAGGCAATAATTGATTCGCGCAAAATAATTTTTTTACGTTTTTGTGGACTGACTTGATTCAGGACAGATAAAAAAAGTGGAATATTTCCCAGCGGGTCCATGACTAAAATTAACGTAATTGCAGCAGAATAAAGCGTCATCATGATATCAACCTATTAATTAATGTTTCCCGTAATTCACTTCAAATCAAAGGCATGTCATTCTATCTGATTGAGCTTGCAAATTGAATACACGCAGCCACACTGAATACGCAGGGTTGTTAGTTGTTGTTTAAAGGATGGTTCATGCGGACACAATTCAATTCTTCCTCTACTTTCTCTGTTTCTTCCGCTTCTTATTCCTCTTCTTCTGAGGATGAAGAGATACGAGAACCCACTCAAGCCGATCACTTAGCATTAATGATTAATGGGGTGTTGCTCGGTAGAACAGAAAGATTAATCGATTTACTTTTTTATCTTGAATCAAATATGAGTGACATCCAATCGAATAAAGAAAACCAATTAAATTGTATCAAAGAAAAAAAAGAAGAAATTTTTGCAGTCGCCAACCAATCTTCTAATAATATCGCCGCACTGGTGTTATGCGGTTTATTGCATGCGTTCGGTTTAGGAGTGAAATATAACGGTGAGTTAGCAAAAGAATATTATCAACAGGCAATTCAAAAAAATGATTTAATTGCTAGAGTATGCCTGGGGAGTTTTTATTACAAGAATCAACGTTACACGCTTGCTTAACAATATTATTTGGAAGCGGCACAATTACAGCATGCCCGCGCCATGTTTTATCTCGGTGGTTTGTATCAAGAAGGCAGAGGCGTTGAGAAAGATATCACGCACGCTATCGACTGGTTTAAACGTGCGGCAGAAGGTGGCGACGTATGGGGAATGTATTCGCTTGCCAATATCTACTTAACCGCGGTGATACCAACTGATTATCAAAAAAAAGAAACCATTGCTTATTGGTTACGAAAAGCATTGGTTTTTTGTGTTAAAGAAAGACATGCACGTATTAAATTAGAAATTATTGATGAAATAAAAAAATTTCTCTCTACGCTATTTTCCGATTCAAACAATGAAAATAATGCGCTGACTCATTATCATTTATTGCTTGCATTAAATCCAACCGTGAGTGCTATTGAGGAAATAGCTGAACAATTCCCACATCGAATAACGCATGCGATTGTGAATGATGATTTTTTAAATGAGGAAGAAAAAACAGAATATTTCACTCAGTTAATGAAATGTATTCATCACCAACAACAAGAAACTTTAAAACAGGAAGCCTATAATACGATTGGTCAATTTTTTATTAATTACGCACGTTATAAAAAAACTAAAAAAGATATTCATGGCAACATCGTATTATTAATGCAGTATGGGTATTTGTTAGGGTTTTGCGATCCTGCGCAAGCAGCCACTTTTTTTAAGAAAGCATTTTTATACGCCATAGAAAAAAAAGATGAACGGATGATTCTTCGTGCAAATGAATTGTTATGGAAAATAATGTTTACTTACCCTAAAGAGATGGAAGTGGGTTATCACGTTTATTCTGCAAGAAATCAATTAGAGCAATTAACAGAATTAACTGAACAAGCACCACAAAGTATGGTGACATTTATTCTAAAAGATAAAATCTTAGATACCACAGAGGCAAAATGGGAACTGTTATCTGATTTAGAAGAAGCGATTATGCGATCGAAAAATACAGATTCAAAAAATGCCGCCCGCTCTTTGTTTACGCATTTTTATTTAACCAATCGAACACAGTTAAAAAATAATAGGATAAAAAATAGAGCTATTTTGTTATCTGAACCAGAAATTCAAAACAATCTTTTTATTTTGAATAATCAATATTCGCCGTCATTGGTCTTGGCATTGTTTTATGATATTAATCATTTAATAGAAGAGACGTTAGTGACCCACAGTAATGAAGTGAGAAAGTTTTTTTTATTTAGTACGGATCCAATCACGCTTATTCAAGATCAAGTAAAAATGATTATTCATTTTCAGGGTCATGGTGAAGAGGAATATACCCATTCTTTTTTTAATCAAGCATTGCGGAAAATAGATGAGGTTATATTAAAAGCATTGAATGATCATTTTGCGTCATTAGCGCGCTATGAGTTGTATCGAAAAATACATGATCGCATACAAGAATGTAAAGAAATAAAACCTGAAGTAATCAATACATTAATTTCCTACAGCGAATGTTGGACGCAATTTGATTTGCCATCGCTGATAACACTGTCCGATAAAATATTGGCAACCACCGCCGCAACGCCGGTTATTCATTTGGCACGTATGATTGAAGGAGTGCTGGGGGATCAGCAAACAATGCTTGCTGATTTGTTGCGTTATCTGGATAAAAATCAGGCGGAAATAACAAGTAATCAAGATGCGCAATTAGATTGTATCAAACAAAAAATAAATACCATTTTTACCGTAGCAAATGCTAGAAACAATGAAACCATCAATACGGCAGCAATTACATTAGCAGGTACTTTGCATGCTTTAGGGTTAGGTGTATCACGTAATTTAAATTTGGCTATGGATTTTTATAAATTAGCTGCTAATCAAAATAATCCAGTTGCAAAAGAATATCTGGGAAGAGAATATGAAAAGTTGGATCAATTTAATGATGCTAAACAATATTATTTAGCGGCGGCCGAATTAGAGAATGCAAATGCTGCTTATTGTTTAGGTTGTTTATATCAGCATGGAAAAGGCATCATACCAGATAATAATGCTGCTATTGCGTGGTTTAAAAAAGCGGCAAGCAGTGGTCATGTTGTTGCGATGCATGCGCTGGCTTGTGCTTATGCTAAATTTAATGAACCGTGTGATATTGAAATTAAAAATCAAGCAGCTTATTGGTTTAGAAAAGCATGGTTACAGTGTGACGAAAAAGAAAATAATTTATTAAAGTTAACGATTATTGCTGATTTACAGCAGTATTTTAGTAAGAGTGCACCAGACAATATGTTTGTTAATTATCATTATTTTATTATCCTACAACGTCGCCCCTCATTTTTTTTATTAGGATGTTATCATCCCTTCCAACTTGTTCACTATGTAATAAATGATGATTTGTTAAGTGAGAAAGATAAGTCTGAACTTTTTTTTGATTTAGCCTATACGATTAAAACAAGTCCTCATCCATCAAAAGGCGATGCCTTGAACAGTATGGGTCAATGGCTAACTAATTTAGCAAGAGAAAAAAGAGAAAAAAATAATATTCGTGACAGTTTGCTATTGTTGGTGACTCACGGACAATTGTTTTATTCTGATGATCCAGCACTTGCTGCGTATTATTATCGGAAAGCATTTTTATATGCGATAGAAAATGATAATAAGCGTTTTATTATTTATCTGGACAATTTATTATGGCAATTGTTATTAGCGTATTCTGCTCATCCGGGCGTTTGCTATCAAGTTTATTCAGCAAGAAATCAAATGAAATATTTAAAAAAATTGGCTGAGGTGGCACCGTATGAGGTGGTGGTTGCTGTTTTTAAAGACAAGTTGTTAAATGATATTCTTTTGAAATGGAATATTTTATCGATGTTGCAAGATCATATTTTAAAATGTCGGCAGGCAGATAAAAGAGAATCAGCACAATGTTTTGTTAGTCAATTTTATTACAATAACAGAATTTTTTTAGAAGAAAATAAAACCATACAAAGTAAATGTATTTTACCAAAAGATAAATTGAGAAAAATGATGCTCCCTAACCATCAAATTTCTATTAATTTTTTGCGAATATTTTTTTCTAGTTTTACAAAACTGGCAGAAAGAATATTGACTGAAAATAGTGATAGCAGGAAATCGACACCTTTAATCGGAAAAATATCACTCTTTGGGTTGGAAGTCGATCCACTGAGATTGATTAAAAAAGAATTATCATTGATTACTAAAATGTCGAATGATGCCAGGCAAGAAGAAGGATTAAATAAAAAATTAAAAGAAAAAATAGATTTAATGGAAGAGATTCTTATTAAAGCTATTGGCAGTGAGCGAAACAAATCAGTCAAAGAAATATGTAACGTTTTACATAAAGAAATACAAGACTTTAAAGCAGCCTATTTGCAGTTGATGGCCACTATGATTGACTCTCCTTTTAAACCAACATTACTAAAATAAATTTTATTCTTATCAAATACTCGCCGGTATTATTAGATATAGACATTAACCCATTCATTGCTTTCTTTTTTTAATCGATAAATTCATAATGCGCACATGATGAATTTTATTGCGACACGTACACAAGCTTATCTCCCTTACTTATATTTAATGCGCTTGCATAAACCCATTGGCATTTTACTTTTATTATGGCCAACGTTGTGGGCACTCTGGTTAGCGAGCGCAGGCGCGCCGCCGCTTTCCACAGTGTTGGTTTTCATGGCGGGCGTTATCCTCATGCGTTCAGCGGGATGTGCGATCAATGATTTTGCTGATCGCCGCTTTGATGCGCACGTGGCTCGCACACGCATGCGTCCGCTAGCAACCGGAGCAATATCACCACGCGCAGCGTTGTATGTGGCGGCAAGTTTAGCATTGATTGCTTTTTTATTAGTGGTGATAGGTTGTAATGTCTTCACCATTTATTTAGCAATGATTGGTGCGTTATTAACAATCATTTATCCTTTTTTAAAACGCATTACGCATTTGCCGCAAGTGGGATTGGGCATGGCATTTGCTTGGGGTGTGCCGATGGCATTTGCCGCAGAAAATGCTTTCATGGGATGGCCCATGTGGGTGTTATTTTTTGCAGCCATGTTGTGGCCTATTATGTATGACACGTTATACGCCATGACGGATCGTGAGGAGGATATAAAAATTGGCGTCAAATCCACTGCCATTTTGTTTGGTCGGCAGGATAAATACATGATTGGTTTATTTCAGCTTATCTTAATAATTTTATTTATTTTAATAGGGATTTTATTTCATTTATATGTTATTTATTATGGCAGTTTAGTGGTAGTGGCGTGTTTATTTTTATATCAACAATGGCTGATTAAAGACCGCAATCCAGCGAGTTGTTTTCGCGCATTTTTAAATAACCATTGGGTGGGGCTGGTGGTGTTTGTGGGTGTGGTGCTAGGGAAGATAAAATTTTAAATTCATGTTTTCTTTTTTTCTACTAGAATAAAAATTAAGTTATCTGTTAAGACGATAAATAAAAATACAAATAAACAATATAATTAGTCCGGCCTGAAATATTCCTCAAGCAAAACAGTTTTGTTCAATTTTTAATAAATTAATTATCTTATTAAGATTAAATGCGCAGCCAGATAAAACTGCATTTATTTTATCTCCGAGCTTTCCAAGCAAATAATTTC
>OBEQ012184482.1_pt1 | contig 37056 bp, 32 predicted proteins | sample 1670901 | NCBI WGS metagenome assembly OBEQ01 (sample SAMEA104232315, study PRJEB22302) | groundwater metagenome | biome: forest; feature: aquifer; material: groundwater | place: USA | collected 2011-08-07 | depth 5.4 m | reverse complement strand
GCCTTATCGATATCGACAGCTCGTACGTAGGCGCCGTTATTCATGGTCCAAAAGCTCATTCTGCCGGAGTTTGCAGTGCCATCACCATGCACGCCAATGGCTGCGATGTTGTAGTTCGACGCCGTGTTTTGGAAATTCAGCCTGGCAACCGTTCCGCCGTTGTCCGCTCGCCCCCGGATGTTGATGTCCGTCCACTGTCCGTCGCTGGACAAATCTGGTGTGATAGAGACCGCCCGAGCGGCAGGAACACTGCCTGGGCGCAGTGAGTCAGGGGTTGTGGTCCCGATTCCGACATCGCCGCCCATGACGGCCAGCTTGGCCGTGCCCGGGTCCGCCGTCCCGATCCCCACCCCGCCCTCGTAGGTCGCGAAGTGGGAGGTGCTCGTGGAGCTCAGGGTCTGGTAGGCCCCCTTCGGGGAGGGGTAGTAGGTCGTCAGGCTGAGCTCCTCGGCCACCACGTAGGCCGTCGTCGCCAGCAGCACCCCTACGACCAGCCAGTCTCTCCATTGTGTCGCCATCCCGCACCTCCTTTTCAAAGGTGTCAGACACTTCGCAAAGCAGCGGAGGTATCTGACACCTTTTAATCTACCATATCTTGCGCGTAGAATCTGCGGCAATCGGCGTCGCGATCAGCGGTCATCAGCGATTGCATTGGCCAGCGCCGCGAACTGCGAAAGCGACAACGCCTCCCCCCGCACAAAACCGGATACCCCCAGCTCACGCACCAGCGTTTCGGCCTGAGCGTGTCCCATCCCAATGTGTTCCGCGGTGCTCAGGCAATTCACCAGCGTCTTGCGGCGGTGCGAGAAGGCGATCTTGACCAGCTCAAAGAAGAGCGGCTCGTCCACCACCGCCACCGGCGGCTGCGGCCTCACCGTCAACCGCACACAGCGCGAATCGACCTCCGGCTGCGGGAAGAAGGCGCTGCGCGAGATCGTCATCAGCGGCGAGAGCTCCCAACAATACTGGGCGAGCACGCTGAGGCGTCCGTAGGACTTCGTGCCCGGCCTGGCGAGCAGGCGCCGGGCCACCTCCTCCTGCAGGATCAAGATCGCCCGCGTCATCACGCGGCGAGCGTCGGAGAGCGAGACGAGGATGGGCGAGGTGATGTGATAGGGGATCGCGCCGACCACCACCACCTTGTTGTCGCAATCACCCCAAGAAAACTCCAGGATGTCTTGATGGAGGACCGTCACGCGCTTCGCCCAGGCAAGACGCTCCGCGAGCAGCTCGCTGATCCGCCGGTCCACCTCGACCGCGAGCACGCGGGCCGCCCGCTCGGCCAACAGTTCCGTCAGCGCCCCGAGGCCCGCGCCGATTTCGACCACCGTGTCCTCGAAGGAGAGCCCGCAGGCTTCCACGATCCGTCGCGCGATCTGCGCGTCAATCAGATGGTGCTGCCCGAGCCGTTTGGTGAGACGCAGGCCGTGTGCTTTAAGCAGGGATTTCAATTCAGATGCGGTGAGCATCTCCTGGAGGGGTGGGCCGAGGGGTTACCTGTGCGACAGCCGCGCGGCGAGCGTGAGGGCATAGCGCATGGAGCCCGGGTGCGCGATCCCCTTCCCGGCGATGTCGAGGGCGCTGCCATGATCCGGCGAGGTCCTGACGATCGGCAGACCGAGGCTCAATTGGCAGCCGGCATCCCGCGCCGCCATCTTGAATGGGATGAGCCCCTGGTCGTGGTAGCCGCAGACCACCGCGTCGTACCCACCGGGGTTCGCAAACAACCCATCGGCCGCAAATGGGCCGTCGCACCTGATGCCTGCTCTCCGAAGCGACCGGAGCACCGGCAGCATGATGGTCCGCTCTTCGGTCCCGCAGCGCGCCTCTTCCCCTGCGTGGGGGTTGAGGCCGCAGAGCGCAAGCCGCGGCCGCGGGATCTTGAAGTGCGTCGTCAGGCTGCGCGCGGTCAGGCGCAGCGTGGTGGAAAGGAGCCGGCGGCTGATGGCGCGAGGGACCCGGTTCAAGGGGATGTGCCGCGTGAGGAGGGCGACGCGCAGCCGGTCAGAGACAAACATCATGACCACGGGGCACCGCCCCATGGCGCGGGCCAGGTATTCCGTCTGTCCAACGAAGGTGGGCTGCACGAGCCCGATCGCCCACTTGGTCACCGGAGCGGTCACCAGGGCCTGGATTCCTCCGGCCCGCCAGAGCGCGATCGCGTGATCCAGGTAGGCCAATGACGCAGCCCCGGCGGCTTGCGAAGAATGGCCTGGCGTGAAGATGCGCGGATGAGCGCAGTCGAGGAAGGTCAAGGGCCGCGCTGGTGGTTCAGCGAATAATGAGGACGAGGCGCGGAGGGCCGTCCAGGATGGCAGGCGCTGCCGCAGGCGCCTCGCCGTCTCCTTGAAGACCGCGAGGTCTCCGATCACGATCAGGCGGACGTCGGAGGAGGCAGGAGACGCCACGAGCGCCTTCAGCACCACTTCGGGCCCGACCCCGCACGGATCGCCCGCGGTGATCGCAATCGTGGTAGCAGTAGGCATACCGGTACGTTCAGAAATCAGAGGACAGAATTCAGAAGTCAGAATCCCGGCACCCGAGAAGAGTGTTGTCGGATTGCCCTCCCATCTGACATCTGACTTCTGGCTTCTGACTGCTAGGATTCCTTGACGATCTCGATGTAGGCGCGGCGCTTCAATTCGTTGAGCCAGCGGTCGAAGGCCTGTTCAAACTTCTGCTGGTAGAGTCGTTGGTAGATGCTACGGTTCGCCTCTGTGATCGAGAGGTCCGTGGCCGTCCGCCGCTCCTCTACCTTGACGAGATGAAAGCCAAGCCGAGTCTGAATAGGGGCTGAGAGCTCGCCGGGCTTGAGGCGAAAGAGCGCGGCGTCGAGCTCAGGCAAGAGCTCCCCTTGAGCCACCCATCCCATCTGCCCGCCGTCCTCCGCATGGGGATCTTCGGAGTCGCGCTTGGCCAGCGCGGAGAACGGGGCACCGCTGGTCAGTTGCCGGTGGAGGTCCGCGATCAGTGCGCGGGCCTGCTCTTCGGAACGGCTCTCGTTGACGCGGATGAGGATGTGGGAGGCCCGCACGCGGTCTCCGGGTTTGGCGAGCTCCGGATGGCGCTCGAGCTCCTGGGCCACCTCCTGGGGGCTGACGTTGATCGTGGAGCGAACCTTGGCATCGATGATCGCCTGGATGGTGAGCTGGTCGCGGATCTGCTCCTTGAGCTGCTCCTCCGAGAGCCCCGACTCGGCCAACGAGTGCTGGAACTCCTCCTCTGATACAAACCGCTTGCGGACCTCTCCCAGGCGTCTCAAGACATCGTCGCTGCTGATGGTGGTGCCGGACCGCCTCGCCTCCTGGAGCATGAGCCGCTGCTCGATGAGACGGTGGAGGATCGCCTGGTGCATCTCGCTCGAGCTGGCCTCATCGGGCGCGGGACCATGCTGGTCTTCAAGCAACGCAGTGACATGCGACGTGACATCCGCCTCGGTAATGATATCTTCGTTGACCACGACGAGGATCCGGTTCACTGTGGCCGCCCACGCCTCCCGCCACGTGAACGGTGAACCGTGAACCGTGAACAGGATCCAGGAAACCAGGAACAGCGTTCTACGGTACACGGTACACGGTACACGGTACACGATCATTGGGTCTCCGCCATGACCGCGCCGATCCCATTCGCCGCTATGCTCGCCGGCGCGCCGTCACGGATCCGACTGACCGCCTCGCGAAGCAAACGGCAGTACAGATCGAACCCGACCGCGCTGATGTGCCCGGACTGCTCGACCCCGAGCAGGTTGCCGGCTCCCCGAATCTTCAAATCCTCCATCGCGATCTTGAAGCCGGAGCCGAGCGCCGTGTGCTCGGTCATGGCCTCAAGACGCCTCCGCGCCTCCGCCGTGAGCACGGGGTCCTTGGAGACCATGAGGTACGCATAGGCCCGCCGGTCGAAGCGGCCCACCCGGCCGCGGAGCTGGTACAGGTCGGCCAAGCCAAAGGTCTCAGCACCCCTGACGATCAGCGTGTTGGCGTTCGGGATGTCGATGCCCGATTCGATGATCGTGGTGGTCACGAGGACGTCGAGGCGGCCCTCGACGAACGCGACCATGACCTGCGCAAGCTCCGCCTCGGCCATCTGGCCGTGCGCGACCCCCACGCGGACCTCCGGGACCAACCGCGAGAGCCGCTGCGCGACCTGATGGATCGTATGCACCCGGTTGTGCACGACGTACACCTGGCCCGTGCGGTTGAATTCCTTAAGAATCCACCGCCGCATGGCGGCTTCATCTTCTTCCACCACGTGCGTGTCGACCGGATGGCGGTTCTCCGGTGGCGTGGTGATGAGCGACAAATCCCGGGCCCCCACCAACGCCAGGTAGAGGGTCCTAGGGATCGGCGTCGCGGAGAGCGTCAGCACATCGAGCTGGGTCCGCCACTGCTTGAGCCGCTCCTTGTCCTGCACGCCGAACCGCTGCTCCTCATCGACGATGAGCAACCCCAGGTCCTTGAAGCGGATGTCGCTGGAGAGCAGGCGGTGCGTCCCGACGACGATGTCGGCCCGACCCTGCGCCAGCGTGTCCACGATGCGCCGCTGCTCGGCGTCCGACTGAAACCGCGTGAGCATCTCAACCTGAATGGGGAAGCCCTCCATCCGCTTGGTGAAGGTGCGAACGTGCTGGTAGGCCAGGATGGTCGTGGGAACGAGGACGGCCACCTGTTTGTGGTCCATGACGGCCTTAAACGCCGCCCGCAAGGCCACCTCGGTCTTCCCGTACCCGACATCGCCCAGCAGCACGCGGTCCATGGGGCGGGCCTCTTCCATGGCGCGCTTCACCTCCGCCACGGCGGTCACCTGGTCCGGCGTCTCTCGATACGGAAAGGCCGCCTCAAAGTCGCGCTGCCATTCGTGGTCCTTGGAAAAGGCACAGCCCGGCAGGGCGAGGCGCTTCGCCTGGAGATCCAGCAACGCTTTGGCGTACGTCCAGGCGCCGATGTACGCTTTGGTCTTCGCCCGTTCCCACGCCAGCCCGCCGAGCTTGTGGAGGGCCGGGGCCCGCGCCCCGAACGCGACGTACTTCTGGACCAGGTGGAGCTGGTCCATCGGCACGTAGAGCCGATCCCCGTCGGCGTACTCGAGGATGAGCACATCCTGAGGGCCGCGGTTCCCGGCGATCATCGTGCGACCGAGGTACCGGCCGATCCCGTGCTCGAGATGAACGATGACATCGCCCTCCTGGAGATCCACGAACGCCTCGAACGGAACCTCTGTGGAGAGCTTGGTGTGGACTCGGCGCGGCAGGACGACCACCATCGTGTGGCGGTCCAACGTCTCGAGCGTCTTCGGATTGAAGCTCCGCATCGACACGATGCGTGAGCCGTCCAGCTCCACGCGCAGCGGCGATTCAAAGGTCGCCGGGAAGAGATCGAGGACGCCCCCGTGCAGCGCCATGTCGCCAGGGTCCGCCACCTGGTCGACCCGGCGGTACTCAAAGGCGAGGAGCTGCTGCATCAGGCGCTCCAGGGAGAGCCGTTGACCGACGTAGAGGCGGCAGTATTCCAATAATTTTTCCTGCGGAAAAATGATCGTACTCATAAATGTTGCAGAGCAAAATTTCTTACATCCGCACGGGGGCGCTCACCCCCAGGATCCCGAGGCCGTTCGCGAAGACGTGCCGCGTGGCCCTGATGAGGGCCAGGCGCGCCGCCGAGCGTCGGACATCCTCGTCGCTGATCACGCGATGCTTCGTGTAGAACACGTGGAAACACTCCGCGAGCCTGCGGAGGTACGTGGTCAACCCATGGGGTTCCAGCGCCTCCGCGCACAGGCGGAGCACCACGGGGTATTGGAACAGCCCGCGCATCAGGAGCCGCTCTTCCGGCTCCTGGAGCACGCGCAGATCCGGGCGGACCCTCGCCCACCAGGGGAGGCGCGCCTTCGCCACGATGCTGCAGATGCGCGCGTGGGCGTACTGGATGTAGTAGACCGGGTTCTCCTGCGATTGGGATTTCGCCAGATCGAGATCGAAATCCAGGTGGCTCTCCATCGTCCGCATAAGGAAAAAGAACCGCGTCGCATCGACGCCGACCTCATCGAGCACTTCCCGGAACGTCACGAACTCGCCCTGACGTTTCGACATGGGCACCGGCTTGCCGTGGCGCGAGAGCGTGACCAGCTGGACGATCCGGACCACGAGCCGGTCCGCCGGCAGCCCCAGCGCCGCGACGGCCGCTTTGACGCGCGCGATATAGCCGTGATGGTCAGGCCCCCACAGGTTGAGGAGCCGATCGTAGCCCCGTTGAAACTTCCACTGGTGGTAGGCGATATCCGGAGCCAGGTAGGTGAGCTCCCCGTCCTGCTTGCGCACCACGCGGTCTTTGTCATCCCCAAACCTCGTGGAGGCGAACCAGGTAGCCCCGTCGGATTCATAGAGGGCCCCCTTCGCCCGCAGCATCTCCAGGGCGGCGTCGATCCGTCCCGAGGTGCGCAGCCGCCGCTGGCTGCTCCATCGGTCAAACCGCAGACCGAAGCGGCCGAGGTCCTTCCGGATCTCCTCGAGGAGGACTGTCTCGCCGATCTTCATGAACGTCGGCAGTCCCTGCTCCTCCGGCTCGCCGAGCAACCGCTTGCCGTACCGCGTGAGGCACGCCTTCGCCAGATCGTACAGATAGGCGCCGTGGTAGCCGTCTTCCGGAAACGGTTCCGGGCGCCCCAAGAGCTCCAGGTACCGGAGCCTGAGGGAACGTCCGAGGAGCTCCATCTGGCGGCCCTCATCGTTGAGGTAGTACTCGGTCGTCACCTGGGAGCCTTGCGCGCGCAGGAGCCGGGCCAGCACGTCGCCGACGGCGGCCTGGCGGCCGTGCGCGACGCTCAACGGACCGGTTGGATTGGCGCTGACAAACTCGATGTTGATGGAGGGGGCCGGGGCAGCGCGGCGCATGCCGTACCGGCGGCCGCGCCTCAGGACGTCTCGCAGGACGCGGGTCAGCGCCTTCTGCGAGAGGAAGATGTTCAGGAAGCCTGCCTTGGCTTCGACCCGCTCGATCCACTCCTCGAGGCCGGTCTCACGACAGCGCGAAAGGAAGACCCCGGCGAGCTCCCCGGCCACCTGTTGGGGCGGCTGCTTCCGTCTCGCCGCCACCTTGAAGGAGACGGCGTTTGACAGATCCCCAAATGAGGGGTCCTTGGGGATCTCCCAGTAGAGCGGTCCGTCAACGATCCTCGCTGCGCCCTGCTCCGACCCGTCCCCAGCCTGGGATGGAGCGGCGGGGCGACGCTCAATCTGGAGGAGGATCTGTCGAAGGACGTCGCTCAGTTGATCTTCGAGTCTGTCACCCATTGCCTACATTTGGCGAAGCGAAATGTCTGGACGTCAGCACGACGAAGAGGCGGGAAACACGTATCGCGGGGTATGACGTGGAGGCACCCCTCCAGGCACAGCCTGTGGCGCCTCCACGAATAAATTTCGCGAAGCGAAATTTATGTGGATGCAATCGGGGTGTGTGGGACGTCGGCCCACAGATCCTCCAGCCGATAGAAGGAGCGCGTGGGCTGATCCATGAGGTGAACGACGATGTCCCCGCAGTCCATCAAGACCCACTGGAGCTTGTGGTTGGCGGTGTGGCCTGGAGCGGCCGAGGCCGATAATCCCTCGGTGTGCCACACGGGGCATCCGCGCTCCGTCAAGACGGTTTCGAGGTGTTCCTTGAGCGCATCGATCTGTCGCGTGCTCCCCGCCGTGCAGACCACGAAGAAATCGGTGATCGACGCGAGGGAACGAAGATCCATGACGAGCACATCCTCGGCCTGCTTGTCGAGGGCCGCCCGTGCGGCGATCATCGCCTTTTCGTTGCTGTCAATCGTCCGCCCTGTATGGGGCCTCTCCCCCGGCATGGCCTCAGACACGGGGGCTGTGAGCCACCGGGCGCAAGGTCCTCAGGAGCCCATAATGCGATAGAGCCCGGTCCCGCACGTCGGACAGCGTCCCTTCATGGCGGCTCGGCCGTTTTTCATCTTAACCTGCTTGGCGTCCTTCATCTCTCTCTTCGCCTTGCACTTCACACAGTACGCCTCCATCGCTCCTCCTTTAATGAGCACGCGACTTATGGAGCCCGCCAGGGTGACATAAGTCGCTGTGCGAATTAAACCCCACACCCAGCGTTGGAACCGAACCGGCTTGATGGGTACGAACCCGCACACCCAATCCACCCCGCATGCCCGAGGTGGACCCACCGCTGGGTGTGGAGTCGTGTTCGATCACAGACTTGCGTTTCCGCCACAGTATGGGCGGACCCGCTCCGCCAACGAACTTTGGCGGATGGCGAGCACTTCGTTCCGCAAGTCTGGATCTCACGCGACAAGCCTAACATGCCCCGCCGCTGACTGTCAACCCCTGCGCCGCCCGACGCCACAAGCACGTCATCCTACTGTCCTTTGGCACCGGGGTCAAGCGGCGGCCGATGTCTGGGGACCTCCTCATGGATCTCTCCGACAATCTCTTCCAGCAGGTCCTCAATGGTCACCAGCCCGATGGTCACTCCCCTGGCATCCTGGACAATCGCAATCTGGATTTTCTCGCGCTGAAACTCGCTGAGCAGCTCAGCCACCCGTTTGGTCTCCTGGACGAAGGCGATGGGCCGAATCAAGTCCGACAAGACGAACAGGCCGCCGTGCCGCACCAACGCCAGCAGGTCTCTCGCATAGATGACGCCCGCGACGTGGTCCAACGACCCCTGGTAGACCGGGATCCGCGAATGGCCTTCCTCGATCAACACATCCAGCACGTCCTCAGACTTGGCATTCAGATCCACCCCCGCAATCTGGTCCCGGGGCACCATGACCTCTCGCACCACGGAGTCGCTGAACTCAAAGATCCGGTGGAGCATCCGCAGTTCTTCTTCCGCAAGGACGCCGGCCTCTCGGCCCATCTGGATCATGACCTTGATCTCCTCCTCGGTCACCAGCGGCGAGCGCCGCTTCGCTGGAATGCGCAGTACGCGGAGGATCTGCCGGCCCGCCCAGGTGAAGAACGAGGCGATGGGAAAGAGCACGGCGACCAGCACCCTGAGCGGCCTCGCCATGAAGAAGGCGACAGCCTCCGCGTGGGTCACCGCGAAGATCTTCGGCGTCACTTCACCCACCAGGAGCAGGACGGACGTCACGGCCGCGGCCGAGATCACAAACCCCCGCTCCTGGCCAAAGCGGCTGATGAGAATCCATGAGGCGATGGCGGAGAAGGCCACGGTGACGAGGCTGTTGGCCACGAGGAGCGTTCCGATGACGCGATCGAGATGCGTCAACAGCGCAAAGGTCAGCTGGGCGCTCCGGTTACCCTGCTCCATCAAATGCCGCAGACGCACCTTATTGATCGAGAGCATGGCCGCCTCGGTGGCTGAACACAGGGCAGAGAACCCCAGGAGGGCTCCCAAGAAGAGCAGCGTGGGGAGTGTCACAACCATGGCACCAGTTGACGCACGCTCAATGCCGTTCCACTGGTTGATACAGCCGGTGCTGCTGGATGTGGCGCTCCACCGCAGCCGGAACCCGGTAGCGGATGGAGCGGCCGGCTTTCAGTCGCGCTCGAATATCCGAAGACGCGATGTCGAGTTGCGGCATCTGGAGCCACTTGATCCCGGATGCGCGCCGCGGCTTGGCACCAGGCCTGTGGGCGACGACGATCGTGCAGAGTCGCTTGAGTTCATCCCACGCGACCCAACGGACCGCCAGCATGTCCTCCCCCATCAAGAGAAACAGCTTCGCTTGCGGCAACTGGTTGTGGAGAATCTTCACTGTCTCAATCGAATAGGAGGGTCCCGGCCGTTGCAGTTCGATATCTGAAACGACGAACGCAGGCTGGTCTCTCAGGGCGAGCCGGATGAGCTCCATCCGGACCTCGCCTGGGAGTAAATCCGTCGCACGTTTGTGTGGCGGCTGGTGCGTCGGCACGAACACCACGCGATCCAGCGTGAGCATGTCGCGCGCGGTCTCAGCGAGGAGCAGGTGGCCGAGATGAATCGGGTTGAACGTGCCTCCAAAGATGCCAAGCCTCATGTCGAACTTCGCTCTGGGCTCAGGGTTCGGGGCTCAGGGCAATTGCCCCGAGCCCACAGCCCTCAGCCCACAGCGCCTTGGTGTTTATTGGCGGAGTTGTCCCGTTCCGAAGACGACGTACTTGTAGGTGGTCAGCTCTTCGAGGCCCATGGGGCCGCGGGCGTGAAGCCGGTCGGTGCTAATGCCGATCTCCGCCCCCAGCCCGAACTGATAGCCGTCCGTGAACCGGGTCGAGGCGTTGACGAAGACCGCCGCCGAGTCCACCGCCTCGACAAATCGCCTCGCATGCTCCTCGTGGTTGGTCACGATCGCATCGGAGTGCGCCGATCCGTACCGACTGATATGCTCGACCGCTTCGTCCAGCGAGCGCACCACCTTCACGGAAAGGATGAGATCGAGGTACTCGGTCGACCAGTCGTCTTCCATCGCTGCCTTCACGCCGGGGACGATGGCCCGTGTTTTCTCGCATCCCCGGACCTCCACCTTCGCCTCCTGCAATCGTTGAATGGCTTCGGGCAGGAAGGCGGCGGCGATCCGCTCGTGCACGAGGAGCGTCTCCATCGCGTTGCACGTGGCCGGGCGCTGGCATTTCGCATTGACCATAATCGCGTGGGCCATGGGCAGGTCCGCCGCCTCGTCCACATACACGTGGCAGACCCCTTTCGCATGCTTGATGACCGGGATGCGTGACTGCTCGGCGATCTTCCGAATGAGCGTTTCCCCGCCCCTCGGGATGATCACGTCGATATACTGGTCGAGCTCAAGCATCACATCCACCCCGGCCCGGTCTGCGGTCGGGAGGGTGCTCACCGCGGCCTCCGGCAGCCTGGAGGAGCGCAGCGCGGCTCTCAGCGCTGTCCCAACGGCTTGGTTCGAATGGAAGGACTCCGCCCCGCCCCGGAGGATCACGGCGTTGCCGCTCTTGAGGCACAGCGACGCGCAGTCGCTCGTGACGTTCGGCCTGGACTCGTAGATGATCCCGATGACCCCTAAGGGAACGCGGACCTTCCGGATCTCGAGCCCATTCGGACGCCGCCAGCTCCGGATGATCTCCCCGACCGGATCGGGCAGCTCGACCACCGCTTCGATCGACGCGACCATTTCGCCGAGGCGTTTCTCGTCCAGGGTAAGCCGATCGATCATCGCGGCTGAGAGCCTCGCGGCCTTCGCCGCCTCCACGTCCGTGGCGTTGGCCGCGAGGATGTCGCTGCGGGCGCTCCGGATCGCTGAGGCCATCGCGCGAAGCGCCGTGTTCTTCTGGTCCGTCGAGGTACGGGCGAGGAGCCGCGCAGCCGCCCTGGCCTCCTGCGCAACGCGGACGATTTCGTTTCGAAGTGAGGCGGACGCCCCGGTCACGGATCCTGGGCTATGCGTTGCAGCGTGCCGGTTAGGTGGCATGGTGGAGCTCGCGGGTGAGGACGAGGTAGTCCCGATGGACGACCTCTCGCGGCGTGGCGTGGCCGAGCGCCCGGGCGGCTTCATCGCTCCGCAGGCCCCGCACGCGCAGCAGCTCGGACGATGAGAAATTGGAGATCCCGCGCGCGAGCTCAGCACCCGCGGCGTCGGTCACCGCCACGAAGGCCCCGGACTCAAACCGCCCCTTCACCTCGCGCACCCCGGAGGCCAACAGGCTCTTGCCCTGCTCGGTCAGTGCGCGCGCCGCTCCGTCATCGACGATGAGCGATCCGTTGGGGTGGCGCAGCGCAAAGGCGATCCACCACTTGCGCGAGGTCAAGCGGTTGCGGGGAGGGACGAACAGCGTCCCCACCGACTTGCCACCTAACAGGTCTATCAACACGGACGGCCGCGTGCCGTTGGCGAGGACCACGGGAATCCCGCTGTGACCGGCGATGCGCGCCGCCTCCAGCTTCGAAGCCATGCCACCTTTTGTCGTTTGCCGGCTCGTCCGATGGGCAGCCGCATGGTGGTGCTGGCTGATGGTCTCCACCCGCTCGAGCCGCTTGCCCTCCTGGAGAAAACCGTCCACATCAGAGAGGAGGACGAGGAGCTGGGCGTCCACCGCAGCCGCAACCAGCGCGGCCAGCCGGTCATTATCCCCGAACGTGATCTCTTCGACCGCGACGGTATCGTTCTCATTGATCACAGGGACCACGCGGCGCTGGAGGAGCGTGAGCAGCGTCTGTCTCGCGTTACGAAACCGCGTGTGATTGGAGAGGTCCTCCTGTGTCAGCAACACCTGCGCCGTGAGCATCTCGTGCCGGGCAAACGCCCGTGTGTAGAGGTGCATGAGCTCGCCCTGGCCGATCGCGGCGCACGCCTGCAATTGCGCGAGCGACGCCGGCCGCCGCCTCAGGCCGAGCTTGGCCATCCCGCAGGCGATCGCCCCCGAGGAAACGATGAGGGGCTGCCGCTCGTCTCGCGCACAGGAGGCGACCTGCTCCACGAGATGCTCCACCCGTTCTGGCAAGAGCCGGCCGCTCCCGTCCGTCAAGACGCTGCTTCCGACCTTGACGACGAACCGTTGGATGACCGGGGGTTGTTCGCCCATGTGTCAGATCTTCCTACCCTTGAGCGGCTGGCTGTTGGACACCAGTGTTCAGATGATTCAACAGTTCCCACATCGCCTGCAGCAGTTCCGGAACCCCTTGTCCCGTCGCGCAGGAAATGGACCACACCCGCCCGGCGCTCTGGGGCATCGCCCGCTGGAACGCCGTGAGGTGCTGCGATGCCTCAGGCAGGTCCATCTTGTTCGCCACGAGCAGTTGAGGCTTTGACCGAAGCGACGGGCTGTAGGCCTCCAGTTCATGGTTCAACTGGTGGAAGGCCTCGAGGGGATCGCGGCCATCCACCGCCGCCATGTCAATGAGGTGCACAAGGCACCGGGTCCGCTCGATGTGCCGCAGGAACTGGATCCCGAGGCCTTTCCCCGCGTGGGCCCCCTCAATGAGGCCTGGGATGTCACAGGCCACACATGAGCCGCGCCCCGGCACCTCGACGACCCCGAGCACCGGGTAGCGGGTCGTGAACGGATACGCGCCGATCTTCGGGCGTGCGGTCGAGATCCTGGCGAGGAGCGAGGACTTGCCGGCGTTCGGAAAGCCGACGAGCCCCACATCGGCGATGAGCTTCAGCTCCAAGACCACCCGCCGATGTTCTCCCGGCGCTCCCGGCGTCGCGTCTGTGGTGGTCGCGTTCCCCAGCCCTCCGCGGCCCCCTCTAGCGATGACGACCTGTTCCCCTGCCCCGGTCAAATCGTGGAGGGTCTCCCCGCTGTCCGCCTCCTGGATCACGGTCCCGACGGGGACGCGAATCACGAGGGGATCCCCCCGTTTCCCCGTCTTCTTATTGCTGCCCCCATGACCGCCGTGCCGTGCCGTGAACTCATGCCGGAAGTGGAAATCGAGGAGGGTGGCCACGTTGGAGTCGGCGTGGACGATGACGTTGCCTCCGTCACCGCCGTCACCGCCGTCAGGATAGGGGAAACGGATGTAGGGGGGCTGGGCGAAGGCGGAGCAACCACGGCCGCCGTCTCCGGCTTTCACAGTGATCTGGGCGTGGTCGACGAACCACATGGCTGCTCGCTCGCAGAGTGATCAGCGACGGGCGATCAGTGATTGGTGCGAGCGCATTGACCATCACTCGTCACTGGCCCCTCATCGCTGCTTTCTGAGGCTCGATGCTGATGACCCGTGGTTTTTGGAACCGGACGATCCCGTCGGTCTTGGCAAAGAGGGTCCAATCGCTTCCGGTGCCCACGTACCACCCGGCTTTGAACTTCGTCCCGCGCTGGCGCACGAGGATGGAGCCGGCCGGAACCCATTCCCCCCCGAACCGTTTGATGCCTAGCCGCTTCCCGATGCTGTCGCGGCCGTTTTTTGTCGAACCGGCACCGGCTTTATGCGCCATCGCTCCGCTCCTTCAATGAGCACGCGACCCCACACCCAGGTGGGGCCATGCTGACCGCTCGTCGGTGCACCCAACACCCCCTACCCTAGCCAACATCACCGTTCAGCTGAAACCCTGGGTGTGTGGGTCGCTGTGCGAATTGAACCCCACACCCAGCGTTGCGGTCGAACTGGCTCGCTGGTACGAATCCGCTACCCCCGGTGATCCGGGCCGTGCCCCTGCCAGCCCACCGCTGGGTGTGGGGTCACATTCAGCCAGCGACTTATGTTCGCTGTTGCTCCATAAGTCGCGGCTTCATGTGACCTTCGTCTTCGGCGTCCTCGTCGTCCCCTTGGACGTGCTCAACCGTTTCGTTGTGGTGACGACTGTTGGGGTCACCATCCGTGGCGCACGTGGCCTCGTCCCCATACGGACCGTCGTGTGGGGGTGCACCACCGCCTTGGCCGACGCTTCCCCCACGGCTCCCTCTGAAAATAGGATGTCTTTCACGACGAGGCGGGTCAGCGGCTGCCGGTGCCCCACGGTCTTGCGCCAGTTCTCGCGGCGCCGAAAGTGGTAGGAAATGACCTTCGGGCCCAACCGGTGTTCCAGTACCTCACAGACAACCTGAGCGCCCGACACGTACGGCCGGCCCATCTGCAACGCCTTGCCATCGTGGGCCAGGAGGACCCGCTCCACCGTATGGGTCTTCCCCACCTCCGATGGGAGCCGGTTCACGTCAAGCCTCGTCCCCGGCTCCACCTTCCACTGGCGGCCGCCTAGCTCGATCACCGCATACATGACGTGTTCTCCTGAGAGTTCCGCTGAAGGTCAGCGTCAGGGGAGGCCCCTCCTCCCCGGGAACGCCGACGACATAGCATAGCGGAGATTCATCGCTGGGTCAAGGGTGGGATCTCTCGACCCCTCGACTCGGACCCCGGCCTTGGCCATCCCTCGATCCTTCGAGTTCCCTCAGGATCGAACCCTGAGCGGAGTCGAACGGGCTCGACCCCACCATCGGGCCACGGCCTCTGGCCGTGGGCCCGTCGGGTTCGCTGCAACGAACGGGTGGGGGGGATGTCGCCCCACGCGGGGCGTAATCGTGGGTGCCACGGGCTTCGGGCCTTCGCAGCCGAAGCAGCTGCCCTCCTTCGCCAAGGCTTCAGAGGGCTGGCTGCTTCGGCGGAGTAGGCCTGCCCGTGGGCTCCACGCACTCGGGACGGCCCTCCGGAGCAACGTCGAAGGGCCCGGGGGCTCCACAGGAAGAACGACCTGGGGTGGTGTCCTGCTGTCTCACCGTGACACCACATCAGAGGCACAGAAAAGACTGCGTCCTGGGTTTTCTCTGTGTCTCTGTGGCTTCGGGCGGCTTGACGACTTGCCGGCCAGTATAGTCCAGCCGACGGAGATGGACATTCAGCCCACGCCGATCGAGGAATGCGTCGACCGCTTTCCGCGCCCCTTCCCAGTGGCCATAGTCATCGATTTGAATGATCCCGCCAGAACTCACCCGGTCATACAACTGGTCCAGGCAGACCTTGAGGCTCTCGTACCAGTCGCAATCAAGATGCAGCACCGCGATTGTGCGAACCGCACACCCCGGTAAGGTGTCACGAAACAGGCCTTTCACCAACTTGCAATTGCCAAGGATCCCCGTGCGATGGAAGAACGCTTCGACCTCCTCGAGATTCCCGCGGCATGCCCCGGTATAACGTCCGGCTCGCGCTTGATCCGGGTCCCCTGCGGTAGGCGGCGGGAGGCCCTCAAATGTATCGAACACCCACACAGTGCGAGAGGCTCCAAAGTGTTTCAAGGCCAGGCCCATCAATGCCGCACTCCCTCCCCGCGCTGTCCCACATTCTACGAGATCTCCGGGGATTCGATTCGTCACCACATGTTCGACCGCATGGAAGAGTCCGCGCAGCCGAGCGTTCCCACACATCGTATACGGCCGGACTGTTCGACGGAGTTTCCCAAACGGCGTCCCGAGGCAGACGTCGTGGAGATCGAATGCAACGTCCCGCATCCAAGAGAACAACTGAGACGCCCTGACCACTGCCCGCCCCTCCCTCACCCCGCTCCGCGTGATGAATCCTGCACGGCTGACTTTCGCGCGACCATGATGAGCCCAAACCCACGGGACCGAGATAACAACCAATCCAACCGGGAGAAGACCCAGAGGATCGGGAACAAACAGGCATAACACCGAAAGGCGATGCCGCCTTCCTCAGCGGTCACGTCAGACCAGCTCCACGCCCGCCGATGACGAACGAACCGTTGGTAGGCTCCATGGAGGAGGCTCACGCAATCGGTGGCAAGTTTCGTGAAAAACCGCAAGTAGAATTCGTGGCTTTCTTCGTGAAGGCCATACCGAGCAAGCAGCTGGTGGAGCACACGTTCGTCATAGCCTGCCCGGACGTGTCGCTCTGGCCCTGGGAAATCATGCACGGTCTTCAGACCACAGAGCTCAAGGAATCCCGTGAATCCCAACCCCGTGTACGGGACCGTAATGACGACCCTCCCGCGTGGGGCTAAGAGGCGGGCGATCTCGCGCACAGCGGGCTCGTCCTCTTCGAGGTGCTCCAGAACCTCGCTGCAGAGGATCGCGCTGAACGCACCGGTTCGAAACGGAAGGGCCGTGGCCTGTGCCGCGATGCACCACGGTGACTGGGCATTGGCTATTCGGGCGATGCGTCGTCGGTAATCCAGGAGGTTCTGAACATGAAGATCCACGCAGGCGGTGGGCCGCCCTGCCAACGCCTGGTACGTGGTGTAACCAGTCCCAATCCCGATATCCAACGCCAGACCATCTGGCTGCTCTCTCAGCAGCCGTTGGAGGATCGGAAGCTTATCCCGCGTCGGCAGATCGTAAGCCGCGATGCCAAAGGGTCGATGGAGAATCCGTCTCCCCAACGGAGGCCTCATGTTTGAGCCCTCGCCAAGACGTTGCTGATCTCACCAGGCCAGGTCAGTTGACCTGGCGTTTGCGTTCCTGGCCTGTCCATGACGAGGTTGGACGCCTCGCACCATCAGTGGTCAGGGACTCGATGAGCTCCAGGTACTGTGCCCCCATACGCTCGAGACCCCAGGCCCTCCGCACGAGCTGCTGCGATCGATCCGACATGGTAGCCGCGAGCCCCGGTGTGTTCCAGAAGTGATTCAGCGCTTCGCCGAACGCCTGCGGGGTCCGATCGGCCAGCAGGCACGCTCCTTCTCGTTCTAACGCCGTCGCAAAGGACTGCCCTGTTGAGGTGATGACGGGAAGCCCGGTCGCCATCGCCTCGAGGATACTCATCGGGAACCCTTCGCTGTGAGAGGGCAGCAGCAACACATCCGCAGCTCGGTAGACATGCTCCATCTCGTGTGGTGGAACGAATTGAATCCAGGTGAGGTTCTCCAACATAGGGGGTCCCAGGGGTCCATCGCCGACGATCAGGAAGTGATCCGAACGATGCTGCCGGCCGACCTCCAGGAAGAGGTCCACACCTTTCTTCTCCACCAGTCTGCCGGTAAAGAGCACGACGCGCCCCGAGGCCGGGATCCCCAACCGCCGTCTCGCCTCTGCCCGTTCGATCGTGGTTGGCGGACGAAACCGCTCCGTGTCAATCCCGTACAGGATGGTGCTGGATGCCGGCAGTCGCTGATGCAAGCGTCCTGTGACGAATTCCTCCGCCGTGGGTGTACAGAACACCACGTGCGAGACCCGATGGAGGACCGTCCGTCCCACCGTCCAGTAGGCCAGGTGCTCGAGGCTATTGAGGATGGGCGAGGTGTACCGCACGAAGCCGATATGCTGAGAGAGCAGGATGGGTTTCTGCGCACGAGGAGCAAAGAACGCTGTCAGGGCGCTTCCAACATAGAGGCAATCATGGACGTGGAGGACATCAGCCCACTGGACCAACTCAGCGACTGCGCGGATCCCCCCCGGCCCCCAGATGGGCCACGGCACGCCGAGCCAGCGTTCAAGCCCATTCCATGTCCCGACGCGAATGCGCCCATCCTCGGTCGGCGGCTGATCCGCAGGGACCCGGCTGGCCACCCACCGCACCTCATAGCCGGCCGTTGCGTAGATATCAAACAAGGCCTGCGCGACCACCTCAAGCCCACCCAAATGGGGTGGCATGAAAGAACTCACGATGCCGATATGAAGTCTTGCGGAGGCCCTGTGGGTGCCGCTCGAGGAAACCGCCCTGGAGACCATCTTCCGCGAAACCAATCCCCCTCACTCGCAGGGCAGCAGTACTCGTCACCCTTTTGGGTGATCCTGCTTACCCTCACCGGCCTTATGGAGAACGTTCAGCAGATCCTGTAGTTGATAATCCAATTCCTGGAAGTGACGCGTAATGCTGTGAAGAACGAGGCCAGTGAACGCCATGATCAACCCAGCCAAGACCAACCCAGCCGCCAGGATCGCTGAGGGGAAACGGAAAATCCGTCCAAAAGAGAGGAACTCTGTGATCACGAGAACACCGGGGATCAGGCTGCAACCGATCAGGAATAGGCCGAGCAACCCAAACGCCGTCAATGGCTTGTAGTCCCTGGCCAAAGCGAAAATCGTTGTCAGAATGAGGAAGCCGTCTCGTAACACGTTGATTTTTGATCGAGACCCCGCTCGTCGAGGAGAGAGGTTCACCGGAACCTCGACAATCCGATAGCCTCGCTCGAGGCATTTGACGGTGAGCTCCGTCTCGCTTTCAAACCCATGGCTCAGAAACGGAAGGCCCTTCACAACCTGTTTGCTCATCGCACGGTATCCAGACAACAGGTCGGTCATATGGACACGGAAGATCACGTTGAGTAAGAGACGGAAGAGGTGATTGCCGATGCGGTTGAGTATCTTAAATCGGCTCATGGACCGGGCATGGAGCCGCGAGCCAACGACCATATCAGCGTCTCCGGTAAGGATGGGTTCAAGCAGGTCATGCACTTTATCGGCAGGGTACGTGCCGTCTCCATCGACCATCACATACACGTCAGCGTCTACGCGTCTGAACATCGAACGGATGACATACCCCTTGCCCCGCCTCTTCTCATACTGGACGATCGCCCCAGCCGCTTTCGCTTCCATCGCCGTCTTGTCTGTAGAGCCATTGTCAAATACGTAGATCGCTGCGTCCGGGCACTGTGCCCGAAAATCCCGAACAACCCCGGCGATGGTGTTCTCCTCGTTATAACAGGGGATCAGAATGACAACGTTCCGATCTTCCCGCGACAGGCTTCCTGCGTCTTCGCTCGGGTTCATGTTCTGCCTCTGACGTTAGCCAATGCCCTCACCCACGCTCGCACAAATCGCGTGTGGGTTAGTGTTCGACATCCGCTCCCAGCCGGATCATCTCTCTTTTCACCTTATCCGCCCACTCGGGGTCTTCCGGAGCAATCCGAAACGAATACATGAACTGCAAAATTGATTCCGCGTCCTTTATGTGTCCGGCCAACACCGCGGAGGACGCAAGCCGGTACAGATCCTTCAAGGTGACCGTGGGGGAAAAGACGTCGCACGACCGCTTCAAGGCTTCGTACGCTCTCTGATACCGGTGCCCTTCCAACTCAATCGACCCGATCGCTCCCCAGATCGTTCGCCGTTCTTCGACGTTCGCCCGCTCCAATGCCTTTCGGTAATACGGCATGGCCTGCTCGTCGGCGTGGAGTCCTTTGAGACTATCACCCATCAGATGGTACCCGATCGGCGATTCAGGGGCGTTCCTGACGATCGCCTCGGCGTAGGGGAGGGAGCGATCGTAGGACCCTTCGTCATGGTAGGCGAGCGCGACGAGGTGGTTGGTGGTCAGGCCGTCAGGGTACACGTCAAGCATGCTGCGCACTTGGATGAGCGCGGCGACTTTCGTCGTGTCGTCGCTGAGCAATGCTTCCATGTGCTGACGATCCAATTCAAATGGGTTCATGCCGCGCAACTCATAGTGCTTGGCGACAGCAGGAACCTGGCGCCGGTTGGCGTAGAGGACTTCCGCGTCGTCGAAAAATACCATCACGTAATCAGGGAACCGCTGGATGAGCTGACGGAACCGGCCCGCCGTGATGGGGGCAGTGAGAAACGAGGGATCGTATCGCGTGAGGACCCTCCTGAGCGATTCACCTTCTTGAAAGGCATGGATCGATCGGTGGAAGTACTCAATGGGGATCCCTGGGAACTCCATGTCCACAAAGATCGTATACCTGGGAGAGAGCATCCAGCGGTGGTAGCCTCCTCCGTTCGGATCGTTCATGAGCGTTCCACCGGCGTCGAGATGTTTCAAAAACACGTCAACGCCGTGCGGGAGGTCGTGGTAGGAGATCGGATAGCTGGGCCTCGGGCGCAAGCAAGCGGGTCGTAACAACATGAGCGGCATCAGGAGGAGCATGCCGATACCAACGAAGGAGACCGGCGGCGGCAGGCGTTGGGTCAATGCCCCCGGGCGTACCGGGGGGTGGGCTTTCAGGAGGGGCAGGAGGAGCAGGATCGCCTCGTACGTAAATCGGTTCCCCTTTGACAAGAGGACGCAGGCCCCCAGCGCCAGCAGGAGATGGCTCACCCTCAGGGTGTTCGTCCAGACAGCGGTCAGTGCCGCGAAACAGGCTGCAAGGAACAGCAGATTGACGATGGTCCCTGGAGACGGCGTCATGGCAGAGATCGCCACAGAGAGCAAAGCCCCAGGGGAGAGGGGGAGCAGTTCTTGAACGTACTGAGAGTCGTACGTCAGCGGCAAGAACGGCAGCGGCAGCAACCGCAGGCCATGCGGGGTCAGGTAAATGGCGGCCATGGACAGGACAGCCGAGACAAAGACGCGACGGTCAATCTGCCCTGGGAGGGCCCGGCCCCGGAGGCGATCCCACAGATACTCAAGGCTATAGGCCATCGTGACCAACAGCATGACCGGGTAGGTGATGCCGTGGAGATTGACCCACAGGATCGCTAAGAGGGGGAGCCAGCCTGCCCGCTGTGGCCGTAACTCAATGATGGAGAGAAATGCCGGGATGAAGAACAGGGTGAAGATGTGCGGTCTGACATTAAAGTAGCGCGAGATGAGTGCGAGGGAGCATAGCGTCGCGATGAAGCCGGGCCACCATAACGGTTGGGAACGAGCCGAGCCGGTGCCCCCCCCGACCACGGCTGGTGTGGGGGTCACGAGGTATCGGAACACGAGCAACACCGTCGCGAGATACGCCGCCCCCCTCAGCGCAATGAGCCCATAGTACCCCCACCATGAATGGAGGAGATACACGACGGCCTGGAACAACCACGGATGGTCGACGATTTCGATTGGAGGTGAGATGAAGGAAAAGAACGTGCTGTGGGGGATGACCCGATGTTGAAAGAGGTACCGTCCGTAATCCAGATGAAACCACAAGTCGGTATCCGTCCTCACGATAGGAAGCCTGACGAGGGCATAGAAGCCTAAGCAACCCACCAAGAACGGGTAAACAGACGGAGATCGAAGAAACGATGTCATGCCCTGAGCGAACCGGTGGAACATGGGGTGTCTCATCCGGCACGGGGGGGTCCCTGCAGGAGAACGGCCTCCGTTGAGAAGGCGAGGGGTCTGACGACTCGCTCGCATGCAGGAATCACGCCCTCCAAGGGCCTAGCGATCACCAACGACTTGAACCTTGATCTGCTCAAAGTGGAGGCTCGGGTCGGAGAGCACGAGGATCTTGGAGTGGGTCTGCGCTTCCAGGGCGGTGAGGCTCGGCCGGTCCTCCTGGAGCAGCCGGACCGCCACTTGGGGGTGGACGAGGAGCTCCACGGTCTTGTGCTGGGCGCTCTTGAGGGCGCGTTTGGCCTGCCGGATCGCCTCAATAGCCATGGTCACGGACGACTTGATCGACCCACGGCCGTTGCAGTACGGGCAGGGCTGATGGCTGACCGTCTCCACGGAGCGCCGCATCCGCTGCCGCGTGAGCTCCGCGACGCAGATCTCCGAGAACGAGATGAGGTTGGTCTTGGCCCGGTCGCGCGCAAGGGCCTCTTCCAGCACATTCACCAGCTCGCGCCGGTGAGCGGGGATGTCAAGGTCAATGAAGTCAATCACGACGATCCCGCCGATGTCGCGCAGCCGCAGCTGCCGCGCCACCTCAACCGCTGCTTCCTTGTCCACTTGAAACGCCGTTTCCTCCAGGTTGCGTCGGCCCGTGAACTTGGCGGTGTTGACGTCAATCGCCACCATGCCCTCAGTCGGCTCTACCACGATGGAGCCGCCGGAGGGCAGCTGCACGAGCTTGTCAAAGAGCGCCGCGATCTGCTCGTCGAGGCCTTCCTTCTCGAAGAGCAGCTCCTCCCCACGGTAGAGATCAAGACGGGCCTTGACCCCGGGGATCAAGACCTGGAGGAAGCGCCGCAGGTGGTGGAACTCGGCCTTGGAGTCCACGACGATGCGGTGGGTATCCTCGGTGAAGCTGTCCCGGATGACGCGCTGGGCGAGTTCGTACTCCTGATACACACACACCGGCGCCTTCGCCCTGGCGGAGCGGCGCTTCACATCTTGGTAGATTTTCGAGAGGTAGCGGACATCCCGCGTGAATTCCTTCTCGCCTTTGCCGATCCCCGCGGTCCGGATGATCAGCCCGGCTTCTTGGGAGAACCGCAGCTTGGAGAGGATCTCCCGGAGGCGACTCCGCTCCTGTGAATCCGCGATCCGCTTGGAAATCCCCAACCGGGAGTCGTTGCACATCAGCACCATGTACCGCCCCGGCAGACTGAGGTGGGTCGTCAGGCGGGCCCCCTTGGTCCCGAACGGTTCCTTGACGACCTGGACAAGGATCTCCTGATTGACCTTGACCACCTCCTCGATCCGTGAGCGCCGGTGATGGGTCTGCGCGGCCGGGCGCTGGCCGTCTCCGGGCGACTCCCCCTCGAGGATGGCCTCGTCATCAGGCTTCGGCTCCACGATGTCCGCCACGTACAGGAACCCGTTCTTCCCCAGCCCGATGTCAACGAAGGCGGCCCCAATGCCCGGCACGATCGAGGTGACCCGCCCTTTATAGAGGCTTCCGACCATGCGGGTATCCGACGCGCGCTCTATGTAGTACTCTTCCAGCCGCTTGTTCTCCGTCACGGCCACGCGCGTCTCCTGCGCATCCACGCTGATAAAAATCTCTTTCACAGTTGCCATGCGACTCAGTCGTCGCCTCCGTGAGAGGCTGATTCAAAAGACGTTCTATTATACAGGGCTTGGCGCGGCGTGTCTCGGCCTTCTCAGATCCCAGACAACGAACCCGACAGCCACCAGGAGGAGCCCTCCCGCCGTCCACAGCGGGATGACCGCCTCTGGTGGGTGCGCCAACTGCGTGGCCCCCTTGTTCCGGAAGATGATGGCCAGGTCATCCTCAGCCACGCGCATCAAGGGATAGCGGCTCAATTGCGCGAAGCCCATCACGCCGGGCATTGGGCCTAGTTTCAGCCACATGATGAGATGAGCCCCGGCCACCGGATCCGCAGCGGAGGTCGCCGGAGTCTCGTAGAACATCGCCGAGGCCATTGGCCGATGGGCCAGCACCGCGACCATCCCCCCGGTGTAGGTCGCATTTGACCAGAGAATCTCTCCCGGATGGCTGACGCCTTCGACCGTCTGGGCCAACCGCTCCGTCAGTCTCGTGTAGAGGGAGAGATCCGTTGCCTTGCGCTTCACGTACGGCCAGTTCAGGAGATGAAATGGGGTGGTATCCGGCCAGCGGCATTGCACGCGCGTCTTGTATCCTGCCAACGGGGCTGCTGGGCTCACCAGCACGGAGGGTGCGGCCATGACCAGGCCGCTCAAGACCGCCAGTCCCACCCAAGGCGGTCGCTGACACGCACCGCGCTGGCTCAGACGGCGAGAGACGTCTTCAAGACCATAGCCAGCCAGCAGGATCACCGGGAGCAACCCTTCCCCACTGAGCCACCGGAAGAGAAACGGCGATGCCATGAGAGAGAAGCCGAGCCACATCCCGAGCAGCATCCGCGGAGGCCCTGCCTTTTTCACACATCGCCACGCTCCGAAGGCGGCCAGCAGATAGAGCGCGGGGAGGATCTCGATAGCCGTATTTTCATACCGTCCGGTGATGCGGAGCAGGTGCGCGTGGCAGAGCAGGTGTCCAAGCCACGGGGCCGCAAGGAGGAGTCCGTAGCCGACGGGCCTCAGCGGCCCGCGTTGGCCCCTGAATACCTTCAGCACCCAACACCACACATAGGTGGCTAGTGCGACCCAGGGCAACCCCAGATGGGTGTAGAAGAGCAGACCCAGCAGGACCGATGCGGCGAGGCTCCGGCGTTCGTGCACCGCCACCACGAGCCACAACAACTCGATCAACGCCACGCCGGACGCGAGCGTTCCCGTCACGTGGAGAATCCATGAAAACGGCGCGAGGGCCATCCAGAGGCTGGCCAGCGCCACCGACGGGGTCAAGAGACGTCGCAGGACCACGTAGAGTGTCACCAGCAAGGCGGGAACGAGGAGCGCGCTGAGGAGCCGAAGGGCCGAGACCGGATCGCAGCCCACCTTCAACAGGCCGGCCAGCACAAGATGGAGGACGGGTGGATAGAGGTGCGGGCGCCCGAGCGGTGCGCATTCCCACCACTCGTACGCGATCGGCCCTCCCGCATCAACGACCTGCCGGGCGATCAGGAGGTGATAGTAGGGGTCAAGGAAGAGGGGAAACGTCGCCCACCGCTTCCACCAGAGGACGATGAACGCCGCGAGGCTCACCCAGGGCGCCCAAGCAAGCCACCGAGAAGAAGGTCTCACAGAAATCCCACGACGTGTTGAAGAATGGAAAGCGTTGTGATCGCGGCGGTTTCTGAGCGTAAGGTCAGGTGGCCCAGGGACACAAGCCGCACGCCGGCGCGTTGCGCGAGCAGGGCTTCCTCGCGTGTGAAATCCCCCTCGGGCCCAATGAGCACCACGGCCGAGGTCACGCCGTCGAAGTGCTCCAGCTCATCCTTGAGAGGAACACCGGTCGCTGAGAGGGTCGGCATCAGCGCGCGAGTCCCTTCCTGAAGCGTGCTGAGGAAGTGCCGGAAGGGTTGCGGGACGTCGAGATGGGGGAGCGTCTTCCGTCCGCACTGCTTGGCCGCCTCGCTCGCAATCCGCTGCCAGCGAACCAGCTTCTGGTCGGCGTGGTCTGGCGCCGGGCGCACGACGGTCCGGTGGGTGACCAGGGGGCTGATGCGGTCCACGCCGAGCTCGGTGGCCTTTTGGATCACCCATGCAAACCGCTCGGGCCGAATCAGCGCTTGGGCGAGCGTGATGCCGAGAGGCCGTCGCGGCTCCTCGAGACGCTCGGCAATCTCCACCACGAGCCGTCGGCGGGCGCGTTGGACGATCGGGCCCGCGTAGCCGTGCCCTGCGCCGTCGAAGCACTCCAGCCGATCCCCCACCCTCACGCGCACCACGTCCAGGAGATGGTGGAGCTCCTGTGGATCACGGATCGTGATGGAGCGGCCGCGGATGGCGTCAGGTGAGATCAGGACGCGCGGCATCAGCCTGTGTACTGTTCACTGTGTCATGTGGAAGGTCATGACATTACACGTTCCACATTACACAATCCTTGGATCTTCCGTAAGTGTGGTGGAGCAGAGGCCGAACGCCCACCGCGTTCGGCATTCCGCGGCCGCCATGATGGCGGCCGCTTCAGGGGAACGAACAGGTTTCCCTCCTATCGCCCCGCTGCTTCGCGAAGCGAAGCAGAGCGTGCGGGGCTGGTCTCCCTTCCCTCCACCTCAAGCGACAGGTGTTGAGGGGGACGATCTCCCCCTCAAACTCTCTCTTGACGTTCGATCCCCCTGGCATCGGGAGCTGATGCTTAAGCGAACAGTGGAGCAGGGGGGGATCGAACGTCGCTCGCACTTCGTGCTCGCTCCATAGGAGGGGAAACGTGTGTCCCCTCCTATCGGTCTCCGCCAAAGCCCGCCACAATACGTCGGCGGGTCCGCCATGCAATTTGGCGGAAACTGTGGCGGATCCCTGGTCTCCCCTTCCTCCCTCTCAACATTCGGTCTTTGGGGGAAACTCCCAGTTTCCCCCAAGCCCCTTTCGGGGGTTCGATCCTGCAATTGGCCAATCGAAAAGTCAATGGAGCAGAGGGGGATCGAACCCCTGACCTCGACAATGCGAATGTCGCGCTCTCCCAACTGAGCTACTGCCCCGTCGCTCGCTCATAGAAATCCGAAGGCTCGCTCCCTAGGAGGGGAAACGTGTTTCCCCTCCTCTCGGCCGCCCCTTCCTACAACGAAAGGCTGGAAAAACAGGAGGCGCATCGAAGGCGCCGGCCTCTCCTCAGTCAGGCGGTACGATGTGGACGGCTTCCCATGGCTGCACACTGAACGGTCACAGGCGGCATTATACCAAAACGGGGGTTTCGTGGCGTTGACACCAGGGGGTGGGATCGTGAAGGGTCACGGGCAGGGGGTCAGCCCGTAGATGGGATCGGACGCGCAGGTCGCCCCTGTGTCGATATTGATCTTCACGAGGGGGAGCGCATTGCCCACGACAGCCCGACGTTCCGCCACGACACCGTTCCCCGGCGGAACGCTGAAGTTCCACAGCGGTGAGTCCGTGAGCGTCACGTCGAGATCCGTTAAATTGCCTGTGTAGCCTTTCCCCTCACGCAGCGCATTATACCGCATCTCGGCGCCGCGGATGGCGGAGAGCACCAGCAAGGCTTCTGCGACACGGGCGCGCTCGGCCGCCTTCAAGTACTGGGGCAAGGCGATGGAGGCCAACGTGCCGATGATGATGACGACCATCATGAGCTCCAGGAGCGTGAACCCCCATACGGACCGTCGTGTGGGGGTGAAGCCCCGCGGCCTCCTCATCGTCCATCCTTTCTCGGCGAGTCCCTCCGCCTCGTGGAGCCCCACAGGCAGAGCCCGTGGCACCCTGACACCACGCCCCATGTGGGGCGACATCCCGCCCACGCGTTCGATGAGCCAGCGCGGGCCCACGGCCAAAGGCCGTGGCCCGATGGCGGGGTCGTTCGCTCTGGCCATCCATGCGCTGCGATGATCCTGGATGAGACTGCTCAACCCTGGAGGCCCGGCAGCAGCAGGGCGAGCTTGAAGAACGCGTAGCTCGCCCCAAACGTCAACAGCCCCATGATGTATCGGTGGCGGATGAGCTTGTGATCCAGCGGCCCATGCGTCCGATTCAGCCGGAGGCTCACCTCCAGGAGGAAATGCGGGGAGAGGAACAACGCCGTCCCCGCCACGACACAGATGAGGCTCAACACCAGCATCCCGGTATCCGGCATCACGCACCTCACGGTTCTCGACCGCTTGCGCCCCGGTTCTCCCCACCGGCTCCGTCCCACGTGGAGTCCCACCACGATGGCGGGATGGCATCACTCACCCACCACGGGGTCCTTCCCCACTCTGCACAGGCCACACCCCGCCCCATCCGCTCTAACCGTGGGGCTGGGGCATGGGTCACGGCAGGCCCCTCGGCCCGCACCGGCAACACGGTGCGGTGAGGAGCCTGTTAGCACGCTGTGCCGAGCCCGTACATGGCTGCCGCCGACGTGCAGGTTGTGCCGTTACTCAGGTTAATATCGATGGTCGCATTGGTTGTGGCGCGCGTTGCCCGTGCAATCGGAGGGGTCCCTAGCGGTATCGTGTAGCCCCAGGTCGATGAGACTGGCACCTCCATATCGAGATCACCTGTATTGCTGGCGTAGACATTATTCTGAGACTGCGACTGATACCGAAGCTCAGACGCGCGGATCGCTCCCAGGATGGTTAAGGCTTCTGCGGCCCGCGCGCGCTCAGCCGTCTTCAGGTACGTGGGCAGCGCGATGGAGGCCAAGATCCCGATGATGATGACGACCATCAGCAACTCAAGCAGCGTGAACCCCCACACGGACCGTCGTATGGGGGTGAACCCCGGCGACCCCTTCCTGCGCTCCCGCTGCTGAATCCACCTCATTCCCCTGGTATCCAACATGCCTCCCCCTTTCGTTGACGTCCTCCTCGTTCAGCTCCACGCCAAACGCAGATTGCCGCAGATATCCGTGGTCATCAGCGTCTCATCTGACGTTCGTGCTCATCTGGATGATCGGCAGGAAAATCGAGAGCACAATGAACAAGACGATGCCGGCCATGACGACAATCGCGATCGGCTCAAAGAGCCTCGTCATCCGCGCGATGAACATCGCGGCCTGTTCCTCGTAGTATTTGGCGATCCGGGCCGCCATCTTGCCCAGCTCCCCGATCTCCTCTCCCACCTGGATCATCTGGACGACAATCGGAGGGAACATCCCTGTGGCCGCCAGTGGTTCGGCCATCGTCTTGCCTTCCTTCACCTGCTCCCGGACCGTGCCGATCGCCCGGCCGTAGAGCTTGTTGGTCGCGCTGTTCTCAAGGATCTCCAGGGTCGAGAGCAGCGGCACCCCGCTCTCCAGCATCGTGGTCAGCCCCTGCGCGAACTCGGCAAGACACACCGATTCAAAGAGCTTCTGAAAGAGCGGCAGGCCCAGGAGGAGGCGGTCGCGCATCCACTGGCCACCCTCCGTGCGCAGGTAGTGCCGGAGGAAGAAGCCCCCCGCCACCATCCCGAACAGGACCACGACGAAGTAGTGGCGGGCGGCGTCGCTGATCCCGATGACGATACGCGTGAGGAGCGGCAGCTGCATGTTGCCCATGGACGAGAAGAGTTTCGAGAACTTGGGGATCAACCAGTAGACGAAGATGGCGCACACGCCCGCAGCGGCCAGCATGAGGAACGCGGGATAGGTCAGGGCGGTCTTGGCTTCGTTCTGCAGATGGCGCGAGGACTCAAAGTGGTTCGCGAGCTGCTGGAGCGACTGCGGGAGGTGGCCGCTCGCCTCCCCAGTCTCGGCCAGGTTCAACCACATCTTCGAGAAGATGGTCGGGTGCTTGTTCAGCGCCGCCACCAAGGAGCTGCCCGCCCCCACATCGCGGCGGATCTGTTCCAGGGCGCGCAGCAGCGTGCGGCTCTCCACCTGGGCCGAAACGACCTCGAGGCTTCGGAGGAGCGGGACCCCGGCGTTGACGAGTGTCGCGAGCTCCTGGCAGAGCATCACCTGATCGTCGATCGTCACCCGCTCATGGAACTTGCGCCGCACCCGACCGACGGCCGGCTGGGGTCTGCCCGGGGCGCCATCCTTCCGAGCGAGCGACGTGACGAGCAGCCCGCGGTGCTGCAGCGAGGCAACCACCGCATCTTCGTTGGGCGCATCGAGCTGCCCGGTGTGCGCCATCCCCTGCTGGTCTCGTGCCACGTACGTGAATGTTGGCATCTCAGAGCACCTCACAGAAAGACCGCCAGCGCTCTGCTTCTGGGTCGAGGGTATGGGGGTTCTAGGCAACCCTGCCCACAGCCCCGAACCCTGAACCCCGAGCCAAGCATCATGGTGTTATCGGTGCTCATAGGTTGTTAGCGGTCCAGCACAATCGTGCCAAGCTCCTCGAGACTCGTCAGACCCGCCCTGACCTTTTTGAGTCCCTCCTCCCACAAGGAGGACATCCCCTGGGCGATCGCCAGGTCCTTGAGCAGGTGGGAGGCGACGCCTTTGGCGATCGCATCGCGCAACTCGCGCCCAAACGTCAGGACCTCAAACGCGCCGATGCGGCCGCGGTAGCCGGTCTGCCCGCACGGCTCGCACCCCTTCGGCCGGTAGAGGAGTTCTTCTGTAATGCGGAACTGGTTTCGGATCTCCTGCACCGGCTCATAGGCCTCCTTGCACTGGTCGCACAACCGGCGGAGCAGCCGCTGCGCCACGACCAGGCTGATCGTGGTGGAGATGAGGTAGGGTGCTAGCCCGATATCGATGAGCCGGGTCACCGCGCTCGCGGCATCATTCGTATGCAAGGTGCTGAAGACCAGATGCCCCGTGAGGGCCGCCCGCAGGCAGATCTCCGCCGTCTCCTGGTCGCGGATCTCCCCCACCATGATGATGTCGGGGTCCTGCCGCATGAAGGCCCGCAATCCCGCCGCGAAGGTCAAGCCGATCTGCGGCTTGATCTGGACCTGATTCACACCTTCCAGACGGTACTCCACCGGATCTTCAATCGTCAAGATATTTTTCGTGGTGGAGTGGACCTCCTTCAGCGCCGCGTAGAGCGTGGTTGATTTTCCCGACCCGGTCGGACCGGTGATCAGGATGAGCCCATACGGATCGCAGATCGCCCTCCGGAACGCTTCCATCGCGGTGGCCTCCAGGCCGAGTCGACCCACATCCAAGAGGGCCGGCGATTTGTCCAGGATCCGGATCACCACCTTTTCCCCGTAGATCGTCGGGATGGTGGACACGCGAAAGTCAATTTGGCGGCCCTCCATCGTCATCATGAACCCGCCGTCCTGCGGCAGCCGTTTCTCGGCGATGTCCATCTTGCAGAGGATCTTGATGCGCGAGACGATGGGGGCGTGGAGCTGCTTAGGGGGCGGGGAGATCTCACGGAGCACGCCGTCGATTCGGTAGCGAGCGCTGATCTTGTCCTTGAAGGGCTCGATATGGATGTCGCTGGCCCGCTCTTTGATCGCCTGACGGAGGATGAGGTCCACGAGCCGAATGACCGGCGCTTCTTCCGCCGCCTGCTTGAGCCGGTCAAGATCGAGGGTCTCTTTGTCTTCGCCTTCGGCCGTCGGGCGCTCCGCTTCCACCTGCTCATAGGACTGCCCGATGGCCTCCAAGAGCATCGCAGCGCCCTCACTGTAGAAGCGGTTGATCGCCTCCTCGAGATCGGCGCGGAGCGTCACCACAAGGTTGATCTCGCAGCGCGTCATCCGGCTGAGGTTATCGAGCGTAATGAGATCGAGCGGGTTGATGCACGCGACGGTGAGCGCGTTGAGGGTGCGTGAGAGCGGCAGGACGAAGTGCTGCCTGGAAAATTCCTCCGGCACGAGCTGTTCCAGGCCATCCCCTTTCCGTGGAGCCAGCAAGCCGGACGCCTTCGAGGCAAATGGGATCCCGAGCTGTTTGCTCAAGGCCGTGGCGATATCCAGCTCGGTGATCAGCCCCAGCTCCACCAGCACCTCGCCGAGCCGTTTCGTCGTGCCCCGCTGGACCTCCAGGGCCTTCGCGAGCTGCGCCTCGGAGATGAGCCCGCTCTTCATGAGGATCTCGCCGACTTTTTCCGTCGTCTTCAGCATCTCGATCTGGTCCCCACAATTCCACAGAGGCACACCCACTCGCATGATCCGCGGGAATCAGCGTCTACATCCGCTGCTCGCGCTCCAGCTTGTTCATCTGCTGCTCGATGACATCCTGCCGCTTCCCAGACGGCTCCTGCTCCCGAAGCCCCATCGGGACCTGGCCCGCCGAGGAGGCCACCCGCGCCTCGGGCTCCCTGACGATATGCGGCGTGATGAAGACGAGCAACTCGCTGGCGCTAAGGTTTTTCTCCCTGTCTTTGAACACCTCACCGAGCACCGGGATCGACGACAGGATCGGGACGCGCTTGATGATGTCCTCATCCGTGCGGTCAATCAGCCCACCCATCACGAGCGTATCGTCCTCCCGGATGCGCACCATTGCCCGCGCGCTTCTCGTCTTTGGATCGAACACCGCGGACCCGAGACTGGAGGGGGGTTGGAGTGATGACGAGACCACTTTGGTCACCGAAGGCTCCACCAGCATGGTAATGTAGCCGCCCTCGTTGATTTGAGGGGTCACCACGAGGATCACCCCTGTGGTCATGCGTTCCACCGACGTCGTCGTCCCCGCTTGCGCGATGGCTGAAGACGAGAACCCGACCGCCTGCTGGCTGCTCAGCCGGATCAGCGCGCTTTCATTATCCAGCGTCAAGACTTTGGGCCGAGCGAGCACCTTCGTGTCGGTATCCTTCTCCAGGGCCTGGAGCGAGGCCTTGAAGTTGCTCGCCGCCACCGTCCCCAGCGCGGCGGTGGGGGAGCCGGTGTACCCGACCCCCAAGGGGAACAGGCTGTAGGGGAACCGGATCTTCTTGTCGCCGGGTGTGAAGGAAATCAGCTCGTTCGGCGTGCTCGAGACCCCGCCCCATTCGACGCCCAGATCCCTGACCTTCGTCAGGCTGGTCTCAAGGACCTCCGCCTCAATGAGGACCTGCGCCGTCCTGATGTCCAGCGTCTTGAGGATGGCCTCGATGCGGGGAAAGTTGTCAGGCACATCGGTGACGATGAGGCTGTTGGTCCGCGCATCCACCACAACGCCCCCATCCTTCGTCAACAAGGTACTGATGACATTGTCAATCCCAACCGCCGTCTCTGCCGTGCCCCCGGTCGTCGCCCCTCCCGCCGTCGTCCCCGTACTGGACGAGCCGGTGCTCGTCCCGGAGGTCGTGCCGGCCACTCCCTGAGAAGCCTCCAGCGGGGTCTTCGCAATCAAGACCGCGGCCGCCCTGGCCAGCCGAGAGCTGGAGACCCGGGCGAACTTGAGCCGGTACACTCGTGTCAGCGTCGCCGGCGGAAGTTCGCCGGCTTTCGGCTTGGGCTTGACCACGTAGATCTGGCTCCCGACGGGACGGTCATAGACGAGGTCCGCCGCTTCCAGGATCCGGTCCATCGCGTCCATGACCGTCACGTCGTCGATATACAGCGTGATGGTCTTGTCCGCGACCTCGGAGCTGGCAATCACGTTGATGCCGGTCTGCTGGGAGAAGGTCTTGAGCACGTTCTTCAGGTTGGCATCCTTGAAATCCATCGAGATGCGCAGGGGTCCTCCCTCCGACTCTTCAACGGTGAGCCCCGGGGAGGGGGCGGATAATTGAGCCGATTGATGGGATGAGGATGGGGAAACTGCAGGCTCGGTGTCGGAGCGTCCGGCCGCCTCCTGCGGCTGTTTCAGCGGCGTCTCGCTGCTCTCCTCGACCGCGTACGCCAGGCCCACTGCCATCGCCAGGGAGGCGAGCCCCACACCGATCCCGACCCCCACGCGCCTGCCCTTCCGCTGACCCTGTCCCGCCCCGAAGACGTTCATCCTCACCTCCCGGTTCCTGGCAGCGTGTGCGTCGCAAATGGCGCCGAATCTTTGGCCAACCCCTGCGGGAGGGCCACCCGGATCGTGCGACCCTGGAGTTCCAGCGTGATCCCTTCAGGCCCGATCTCCGTGATGGTCGCTCCCTGGACGATATCCCCGACCCCGTAGACCTCATTGTCAATGATCGCCTTCGGCTTCGGGCCTCCCCAGATCAGCCCTTGGATGGTCAGCGTGGGAAGCCTGCCCTCTCCGGGTGAGGGCGCCGTCACGCGCCCAGGCTCTTGGGAGGGACGAACCTCAAGCTTTTTTGGCCCGCCAGGGAAGAGGCTTTGGAGGGGATCCCGCAGCGTGCTGGCGGTATACGTCGGCCGATCCGTCAGGGCGACACGAGACGGACGCGTACTGGCCGCCGGCTGCACCTGCGACTTCGTCTTGTTCTGGACCTCACGCACCGCTGGCGTGATCGGGTGGGCCAGGTCACCTGCTGGGCTGGGTGGGCTCGGCGGCCAACTGGATGGGCTGGCAGCTCGCGCGGGAAGCTTGATCAGCCCTGCGCTTTTGAGTCCCCAGCACAGGCTCACCGCCAAAATACAAAGCAGGATGATGATGAAGCGCTTTTCAACGTCGGTTTTTTTGTCCATCACCATCATCCCCCAGACTGCTGCTGGACTGGCGGCAGGTACACCGTGCTCAGGGTCAACTGAATTGTGGCCTTCCCCCATTCCTCTCGAGGGGGAGTGACCGACAGGCGCTCCACGTGGATAAAATGCTCCGCGTGCTCCACGCGATCAAGGAACATCCCGAGCTGATGGTAGGAGGCCGCGAATTCGAGCGAGACGGCCAGACGGGTGAAGGTCTGAAAGGTCTGCGGGGGGTCCTGGGCAATCGTCGTCAATTGGAGACCGGCCTGCTCGCCAAGCGTCACGGCCTCGTTCACAAGCCACGATGGGTTGGGCTCAGGTGGCAACCGTTTGCGGTACTGCTCGATCTGCCGTAGGGCGGCTGTGATGTCCGCCTGCACCTCGTGGGCGCTCCTGACCTGTGCGATCTGCGTCTGGATCAGGCGTCTCTTCTCCTGCTGCCCTCTCCGGATATTATAACCGATTGGAAGAGCAACCACCAGAGCTATTGCACCAGCAAGCAGCTGGGATTTCATCGTCGCACCCCCGTCTCTATAACCTCCGGTCGCCCCGGCAGTTGAGCTGAAACGTCCGGTACGTGTACTGGCGCTGGTCTTGATCCTTGACCTGCTCCCTAATCTGTTCCACCCGAGCCGCGGTGAAGCCTTCAAAGAGCGCCGGGTCGCTCTTAATCCGGGCCTCGAACGCCTGAATGGCGCTCAGCTCTTTTCCGGGTTGCTCCAGGTAACACGCCCCGTTCACCTTCAAGGTGACCTGGCTCCTCCCGGTGACGTCTGGTCGGCCCTCAAACTCCAACCCGGTAAGCCACATCCCATCGGACAGCGAGCGAGCGAGGGCATCGAGTTTGGCGACCACGCTCACCCGGCCGTCGATCAGTTGCTTGAGAAACTCCACCTGCTGCTTCGCTTTGTCCTGGATGGGCTTCAACTGCGCCTCCTCCATGCCGGCCAACGCTTCGACACCCGCCGGTCGAGCGTGGGCGAGTTGGGTGAGCCAGCGCTGTTCCGTTGCGACCTGGTGGGACCCCACCAGCCACTGGAGGATGAGGAGCCCGGCGGCGAGGCCTCCCATCACCAGACTCTGAGTTGACCTAAGCTGGTGGATGAGCCCCGCCACAGTGGCCGGTCCCCCTGGCGTTGGTGCCGGCGCGCCCATTGGTTTCGTGGCGCTCCGCTTAAGGAAATCCAACGCCGTCCCCGCGCTGGATTTTCCCCCTCGCACCAGCCCAACGGCTGCCGCGAACGAGAGCGGCAGCTCCCCTTCCACTCCGCGTCCGAGGAGGTCTCTCCCAATCTCCACCGCACACTGCAGCTGATCCGCAAGCCACTGACGCCAGGGCTCGATGAGGACCTCGTCCCCAATCAAGACGACGCTGGGAATCGTCGCGGCCGGGTACTCCCGCGTGAAGAAATCCATGGAGACGCGCAGCTCACTGAACAGGCGCCGGGCCTTTGGATCCACCGCCGGCTTCTCGGCACTGCTGCCCCCGCCGGCCACATCCCCGACCGTGGCTTCCTCAGAGAGGTTGACATCCCTCGTCAGGTAGGGCACGCCGCCTCGGGCGATCACCAGATGCGCGCGCGTCTGTTCGACATCCACCAGGCAGACAAACTGATTCGCGGTGGGCGCGAGGCTCTTCACCCCCATACGGACCATCGTGTGGGGGTTCACAGAGGCCGCCAGCCGCGCGAGGCTCAAGCTCCTCGGCTCCATCCTCGTCGGCTGGATGCCCGCCTCCTCCAACACCGCCTGAAGGTTTTGGAAGATGGACCGTTGAACGGCGGTGAAGATCACCTCAAGTTTCCCAGACGGCTTGGACTCGACGGCATAGTAGTCCCAGACCAACGCGTCCGTCTTGAAGGGCACGTACTTGCGCGCTTCGAATTGGACCGCCGTCTCCCGTTCCGCCTTCGGCAGCACGGGCATGAGGAAGAACCGCACCAGGATGTCCCCGGTCGGCATGGCGATGGCACACTTGTTCGTCTTCAGCGCAGAGACCGCCACGGCCTGTCGAATGGCCTGGACGAGGTGGGCGCTCTCGGTCCCCTCAATGGGCACGCGGACTCGAGACACCGCGCGCGCGCCCTGCATCGCGAGCAGCTCCACGTCTTTGGCTCGGAGGACCAATCCCGCCACCGGTTGTGACAGCGCGAACTTCATCGGTTCTCCTCTTTTTTTATCGTGCGCTCTGTCAGCACAAAAATGCCGAGCCACTGGCTCGGCAGTCCGGCGCTCCTCTGTCCCTGGTCGGCAGCCGAGCCACCCCACACCCAGCAAAACCACGCCATGCGTCATTGCGACCGAACGCTTTCGCGAGCGGTCGCGATGGTGCAGACGCAGCTTTACTGGGTGTGGGGCCGTGGCTTTGCCTCTCCTACGCTCAACCGCTTTCGTGGTTGAGCTTCGGAGAGCCCTGCGTAGCTCAGCGCGCAAGCGCATGAGCGAAGCAGGGGTCCCCACCTCACGGTGGGTTTGCCCTTTCGCCAGTATCCTAAACTAACGACGAAACGTTAAATTTGATAAAAGATCGTATTTCTACTCAGAAAGTATGCCGTATGCTGCTGAGGTTTGTCAAGGCAACCGCACAATTTTCGATCTTTCGACTCGCACCACGGCCTCCGGCCGTGGGCTCGTCCTTCGGCCAGATCAGGACTCGTCCCGAGCGATCCGCCACGATTCGTGGCGGAGAGTCGAGGGACTCGCTCAGGATTCCGCCCCACGGGCGGATCAGAAGGTACCACGGGCTTCCCTCGACGAAGCTCGGGACACCTTCGACCGTCAAGGGACCCTGAGCCATGTCGAAGGGCTGCCCGCGGGGCTCCATAAACACTTTCCCAAACATCACGTCATCCGTCCCCATCATCAGCGTGGCTCCGTCGCTCGGTCACGGCGGGCACGGCGCGGTCGTCGGCCACGTCGAACCCCCTGGATAACCTGGTGGGTTGACGATGTCGCCTTTCGCCTCATACTCTGCCTGTGTCCACCCCGTCTGAAACGGGACGGCCGGAGCCAGGCTCGTCCACGCCCCAGAGTCCCCACCACTAATGGTGTGGTCGCATTGCGAAGCGATCCGGATGATCGCACTCCCGCTGAAGGTGCGAGTCCTTCCGGTGCCATCGTCCCAGGTCAGCTCATACTGCACCGTGTTGGTCGCCGGCATTTTAAACGTCAAGGCGCTGACCGACCGGGCCAGGATCGTCTTGTTGGAGCACGAGGTCTGGGTATTGGTGAAGAACTCCAGCTCCTGCGTGGTGCCGCCCTTCAAGACATACTCATCCCACTCGTAGTTATTCTTGTTCGAGTAATCGCAGCCAGTTGGGTTGTTGGTTGGATCGAATGGCCTGGGGTCGACGCACGTGACATGGCGGATCTGGATGTCACCCGTATTGACGGCAACGTAATTCGCGACACTAGCAATCCCGGAGTTGACGATGCGGAATCGATCCGCCCGCTCAATGGTCTTGGTGATGTGCGTGACAGCCTGGGCCGGGTCCGTTTGGGCCACGAGCGCCAGGTTGCGGACGCGCGACTCCTCCTTCATCCGTTCCCGGCCGATATCCGTCATCACGAAGACCAGCGTCACGACCACGGCCAACGCGAGCGCCACCAGCACCTCCATGAGGGTGACGCCGCGTCCACCCGCCTTCGCAGGGAGCCACGGCTGTGAAGCCGTGGAGGAATGCGAGGCGGG
>OBEQ010516826.1_pt1 | contig 37070 bp, 33 predicted proteins | sample 1670901 | NCBI WGS metagenome assembly OBEQ01 (sample SAMEA104232315, study PRJEB22302) | groundwater metagenome | biome: forest; feature: aquifer; material: groundwater | place: USA | collected 2011-08-07 | depth 5.4 m | reverse complement strand
GATACCCTTTATGGAAGAGTAGGCGATGACACTTATGTCTTTAATCGAGGTGATGGCAAAGATACAATCTTTGATGATTATGGAACAAGTGCGGGAGATTATAACTCGGGTAATGATACTCTTAAACTAGGAGATGGGATCGATAAAAACGGCATCGTCTTCCTGATGAGTGGAGGAAACCTGATCGTCGATACCGGTAACGGGGACATCGTCACCATCCAATCGCAAACATCTGCAAATAACCGAGTCGAAACCATTGTTTCCAATGATGCAGCCTATATGACCTATATTGACATTGAGCGGGTGATTCAGGAAGCTCAAATCTATGCGGATGAAAACGGTATCACGTTAACTGCCGATAATATTCGAGCTAATACTCAGCTTATGAGTATTATGTCCAGCCTCTGGCGTGATACACTTCCTGAAATGGGGTATAGTGCACCGATCGTACTGGATATGAATACCAACGGAAAAACCTCTGTTTCTCTCGCTGATTCCCACACCTATTTCGACTACGCTTCTGACGGTCTCAAAGAACACACGGCATGGATCGAAAAAGGGGATGGACTGTTGGTTCGAGATATCAACATCGACGGGATTATCAATGACGGCAGTGAACTTTTCGGAGATCGTACTAAACTCGCTGATGGTTCATTAGCAGCTAATGGGTATGCCGCATTGGCTCAATACGATACCAATGGCGACGGTGTGATCGATAAAAATGATACAGACTTTGCTCAGCTCAAACTCTGGAAAGATACTAACCAGAACGGAAAAACGGATAGCGGCGAATTGGTCGATCTCTCCGTTGCTGGGATCACGTTACTTTCGCTCAATCGTATTGATGGCAGCGTTTACACCCAAACCACGGAAAACGGCAATATTATTACCAACGAAACCAACTATACGACGTTGAGTGATACCGGAGCAATGCGTGACGTATGGTTCAAAATCGATGCAACTGATACCATCACCAATAATGATACGATTTATGGAACAAGCGAAGCTGAAACCCTCAGCGGTGATGTGGGTAATGATACCTATGTGATCGCATACGGTGGAGGCAAAGATATTATCGATGATAACGGTAACGGTGCCGATACGATAAAATTCACGAGTGGCATTACTGCGGATCGACTTATCGTCCAATGGATTCGCGGAACGGATGATCTGCGTATCGGTATCCGTGAAAACGCGGAAGACGATACCCCGATTACCGAACTTTCCAATACTATCACCATCAAAAACTGGTTTAACGAGACTGGTACCATCGAGCAATTTATCTTTAATGATGGAACAACTCTCAACCGCAAAGGTATTTATGATCAATTATTAAATGTTGAAGGAGATATAACGGCACGTGTTCTCGATAAAGACGGTAGTCTCACTGGAAATAGCGGTAATGATATCCTTTATGGGGTAGATGGAAACGAGCTGTTGACGGGGAAAGAGGGAGATGACTATCTGCGCGGATTCACAGGGGATGATTATCTATCCGGCGGAGCAGGAAATGACACTCTGGACGGCGGTATCGGTAATGATACACTCGAAGGAGGTATCGGCGATGATTACTATATTTTTAACAGAGGGGATGGCAAAGACCTTATCATCGATGCGGGGGGCATGGATACTCTTTATTTCGGTGATGGAGTAGTTAGCCGTGATGTGATCATCAATGAAGTAGGGGAGGATTTGGTTATTACTTTCGGGTATGACAGTGTAACGAGTGTCGATGCTATCGATCAGATTACGATCAAAAACTGGAATGTCAATGATTTTAAAATCGAATCCCTCTCGTTTAGTGACGGTAAAGAGTATACGGTTGCGGCTCTTATCGAGAAAAACACGAACCATGCACCGGAAATGTTCTTCGAAGAGAGCGGGCGCGATCTTGGAAAAGATCGTATTGCAAAAGGGATATTGCTTGCTGATGATATTGACGGCGATACATTGACCTATAGTATTGTTAGCACACCGACAATGGGAATAATAAATATTAACCAATATGGCATTTGGGAGTATACAGGTACATCCCGTAATGCGGGAACCGATACGGTAACGATTGCGATTAGCGACGGACGTGGCGGTGAAGTCACCACCACCCTGACTTTTACTATGGAAGCGCTCAATCAAACCCCCGAAGCTCCCTCAGAAGTTACCAACACCCTCCAAGACATTCGAGTGCTTACGGGTGCAGTAGGGGCGACGGATACAGACGGCGATGTTCTTTCCTATAGTGTCAGTACGTTAGCTGCTCACGGAACACTCAGTGTTGATGCAAATGGAATATGGGCATATAATGCCCAAGAGGGTTATGTCGGTACAGATAATGCCATTATTACAATTGATGATGGCAAAGGTGGTATTGTGACTCAAATGTTGTCATTTAATATGAAAGTCTCCGCACCTAGTATCAGTGTTTGTGCTATAGATCTTCTGGAAGATACACCGGTCACAGGAATATTCAACGTTAATAATCCGATTGGCGGAGAACTAGTGTATGAAATTGTAAATTCTGCTCAAAAAGGGACATTCGCTGTCAATGCAAATGGACAATGGGACTATACCCCTAATACCAATCTCAACGGGTCTGATTCGATAACATTAAAAGTGACCAATAGCTATGGTCTTAGTACAACTACAACTCTTAATCTTACTATCGAAGCGGTGAACGATGCACCTGTTGTTTCTGTACCGGTTACACTTTCAGCCGTTAATGAAGACAGCGGTGCAATCACCATTACAACAGCACAGCTATTAGCCAATACGAGTGATGTTGATGGTGATACACTCAGTATTGTAAATCTTAGCGCATCAAATGGAACCTTGGTAGACAATAAAAACGGTACCTGGTCATTAACATCGGCGCTCAACTATAATGGAACCATTACTTTAAACTACTTTATCAGCGATGGAACCGTACAAGTAGCAGCCTCAGCTACCCAAATGGTTACACCGGTTAACGACGCGCCTGTTATGCTTGAAACACCGGCAAATGTCACTCTAAATGCCGGTGCTATTGCCCAAGGTACTTTAAAAGCATACGATGTTGATGGCGATACGCTGCACTATTCTGTTACAGCCAATCCGGCACACGGTACATTAAGTATTGACGATCAAGGTCAATGGACGTACAGCGCTGAGCGTTACTATGCCGGAGACAGCAGCGCAACCGTTACGATCAATGACGGTCATGGCGGAAGTGTTGTCAGTACACTAAACTTTACCAACCTTATGACCCCCGATTGGCAATACACCTACTCAAATCAGCCCTTAAGCATCAATGACAACAATGGAATTGATACATTGATGATGAATACCGTCTCTATGGTAAACCTTACCTTCCTTCAAGAGGGTAATAATCTCCGTATTGACGTAAAAGATCAACCGGATGTTATCCTAAGCGATTACTTTATTTCTCCTACCAAAGGGGTTGAATCAATTCAAACGTTAGAAGGTAGCATCAATCTTTCTAAAGAAAAAATCGGCACCAGCGGAAGTTTCTTCGGTATTGGATGGGGAAGTACACAAGGAGATCTCCTTATCGGAAATAAAACCCCTAATGTCTTATGCAGTGATGCGGGAAATGATATTATTTTTGGCAATGCCGGAAATGATTTGCTATCAGGTGATACGGGTAATGATCTGCTTATCGGCGGCGACGGAAGCGATATGCTCTTTGGTGGAGATAACGATGATATCCTCTATGGAGATAACGGTGATGATTATCTGAGTGGAGATGCCGGTAATGATATGCTCTTTGGCGCTCAAGGCAATGATACCCTCTATGGCGGTGATGGAGATGATCTACTAAACGGCGGAGAAGGGACTAATTATCTTAACGGAGGGAGAGGAAATGATACGTACCTCTTTACCAATGTAGCTAATACAACCACTATTGATGAGAATAGTTCGGGCGGTAATGACGTCATTAGATTTGGAGCAGGGATCACTAAAGCCAATATCAGCTTCTTAATGCAAGGGAGTGATCTTTTAATCCAATATGGCCAAAATGAACTTATAACCGTCCTAAATCAAAAAAGTCAAAATAACAAAATAGAGAAGCTATCTCTTAATGATGGAAGTTATCTCACCAATACGGACGTTGATCGTATTGTTCAGCAGTTAAGCGCATACGGTAAAGACCATGGATTTCACATTAACAACAATGCCCAAATCCAAAACAATCAAGCTCTAATGAATATTGTAGCTTCAAGTTGGCATACATCATAAGATGCTTCTACGAGGTCAATACAGCAGTGTCAGAGAGCGGATTCTATAATCTGTGTCATACATTTTTTTCTCAGATGATATGTCTAAAAACAACATAGAATAGGGGATTAAGAGATGCGCAGATGGTCATTTTTAAATGTCGCTTGACATGATGATCATGGTCATATACTACGTAAGGTTAATCAAATTTCAAAAAACAACGAATGTATGATGGGATCTATTGCACCAACATCTACAATCATTTAAGCTATATAGCACGCGTGATTTCTTCTTCAAAAAAATCCTCATATGAGCTATTTTCCGTGTAATTTTATTTTCTACAGAAAATCAATATATCAATTTCTAGTCTCATTTTAGAATATTTTTTTTTATTCTACGGCTATTTCAGTGCTATTTATATTCTATATACTTATCTCAAGATTTCGAATTAGATTAATAATAACTATATGAATAGGTATTGTTTTTATAATCAAAATCAATAGATATAAGGATGTGATGATGAAAAAAACTGTAATAATTAGTCTAGCGGCTGCCGTATTACTTGGAGGAAGTGCATTCGCAGTTGACAATGTAAAAGTAAGCGGTGATGCTAAATTTTACTACTATACAGATGACAAAACCCCAGGTAATCTTTTTAGCAAAACATCAAGTGCAGCGGATACTGCTCTTCGTCTTGGGGTAACTGGAGATCTTGCTAAACATGTTTCTTTTGGTGTAACTGGATATGCGCTCAGTACACTCGGTCTTGAGAATAATCTGGTCAGTAATACCTGGTCAAGTGCGCACACAACATCAAATCAGAGTGTCAATGATGCAGCATGGTTAGGGGAATTGTGGATCGCTGCTAATTATGGTAATACGACTCTAAAAGCAGGTCGTATGTTGCTAGATTCTCCACTTTCATTTAGTGAAACATGGTCTATTACTCCCAACAGCTATGAGGCAGTAGTTCTATTAAACCAAGATATTCCGGATACAACTTTGGTTGCGGTATATGCAGGACACAGCAATGAAGTGGATGGTAATATTTCAAGTGTTGCTGGTATAGACAAAATAGTAGCTCCAAGCGGAACATTTGGTACGCATGGAGTAAGCGGTGCAAATGTATTCGGTATTATCAACAACTCGTACAAACCACTTACTGCACAAGCATGGTACTACGATGTAGTTAGTCTTGCGGATGCTTTCTGGTTACAAGGAGATGTTAATTGTGAATTGGTAAAAGGTCTTAAATTTGGCGCCCAATATGCTGAGATTAGTCCAAAAGCTGGATATAGCAGTTATCATGATTCTAAAGGGTATGCATTTAAAGTTGGATATGAAGGTATCGAGAATCTTAAAGTCTCTACTGCCTATTCAGCTGTAGATAAAGACAGTGTCTTTAAAGTTGCTAATCTTGCAACTAACAATACGGTTTCTCAATCTAAATTGTATACGGAAGCATTTTGGAACTACGGTTATGTAGGCGCTCCTGATGCAAAATCATGGAATTTGACTGCTGAATATAACGTGCAAGATATTGCTAAATTTGGGGCTTACTATACCAATGTAAGTATTGATAAAACCAATATCGATATACAAGAGATTGCATTGAGTGCAACTAAATCCTTTGGAGCATTGGATACTACTTTGGCATATGTCTCTACAGATGCCAATAATCAGAATAATGGTTCACAATCTAATTCTATCCTAGGACGTTTGACTCTTAACTTTTAAGAATCTTTATCCGAAAACTCTCATCCTTCGGGGATGAGACCTTTTAGCTAACAAGTTGTTATCCTGTAGTGAAGTTTCGTCGACATCAATTAGGTGATAATGATTAAAAGAAGATGATGGATATATTGGTACGCTGGGACTTGAATTTCTTTAGCGTACCCTTTTTCACTGATAACACACATAATAAATAAAGTCATACTTATATTTTCTTATATATTAGAGCTATTTTAGAGCTATTTACATTTTGTATACTTGAATAATAAAATCATATATAAAGTGAGTCAGTGGCAAGCATGAAAAAAACAGCATTATTAAGTATTGCAGTAGCAACTGCATTAAATGCTTCGAGTAGCGATGAATCATCAGGAGAGGGAAAAGTGAGTGGAGAACTTCATGTGATATCTGTAAATCAAAACAATCAAGTTGATACAGATACTCATGGAACCTCTATAGGTGGAGTACTCAAATATGAATCACCTTCTTGGAATGATCTGAATCTTGGTGTCGGTATCTATGTGTCCCAAAAACTTCATGTTGCAACTGGAAGCTACGAAGAGGGGAAAGCATACCCCGATTTATTTGGAAAAAATACTGCTTCATATGCTTATATCGGTGAGGGCTATATGGATTATAGTGCCAATGATTTTGCCCTCCGTGTCGGTCGTCAGGTGATTGAAAGTCCGTTTACGAAGACAGACACCCCGTTTGCCGATATTGATCTGATTTATATACATCCAATCAGTTTCGAAGCGGCTATAAGTACCTACAGTGGAATGGATAAAACAACCTTACTCGGTGGCTATGTAACACGCCGAGCCGGATATACTGGTGGAATTGTGAATTCCAAGTTTGAAAAGCTTGGAGGTAATGAGAGCAATGGCGCATCCATCTTTGGTATTGTAAACGAGAGTATCGATAACCTTGAATTACAAGGTTGGTATTCCCATATTGACAGAATTTCAAATATTTTCTATGCTGATGCTACTTATAAAATATCATTCGGTGAAACAATGCAAAGTAAAATAGTTGGACAATATGCCCATTTTAAAGAAGAAAACAATTCAGGAATAGAGGGGAATGTATATGGGTTTGGTACTAGTTTCACTGCTGGTATGGTGACGGTAGCTGCAGCCTACAATAATGTATCGAACAAACATGGTAAAGTTATCTCTAATAGCTATGGCGGTGAAATGTACATTGTTTCTACGGAAGAAATGGAAATTGATGGTTATGAAGATGTAAGTGCATACCAATTAAGTGCAGAACTTGATATGAAAGATGTTGGACTTGAGGATATGACATTAACTGCATTATATTGTGATTATAAAAGTGCTCCTGCAGATATGAAAGTTAATGAGATCAATTTAATTGCAACCTATGAAATTAATGAAGCCATTAAGATAGATATGAGTTATGCAATGATTAATGACATTAATAAAAACATATTAAATCAAGGTGCTAGCGACTACAGCGGCAGCTTTGATCGCTTACTTGTTCGTTTAAACTATATCTTCTAATTTTTTTACTCATCTACTTTTGTAAAGATGTTGTATTCATTCGCATCGCTGTCATCTAAAATGATAGTGTATGTTCCATCACCGCCCATTGTTTCAAAAATCATAGTCGGATTTTGGCTGATGGCTGAAGTAATCTCCATACTTGCAAGTAATTCTTTATTGCTATGCAGCTCAAGATGTTTGATGTAAAAGGGATTGCTTCCAAACATCAACCCTGTTTCCATAGGGTGAAATATCGCAAATTGTATGATGTAGGTTTTGTCTTGACGTAGTGTATGACTTTTGTGTTTACCCAAAAGTGGGGCAAACTTTTTACTCTCTTCCGGCGTACTTGTTGAACATCCGCCGCCATAACTTTTGATGTTGGCACTACCTATGTGCCACAGTCCGTTTTTGTCTTCGATCAGTACTCTGATCGGTGTTTCCTGCGCAACACGGATGCTAAACGAAAAAACAGCTTTAAGATTTAAAAGTTTTATATCCATAACTTCAGGAATAAGATTTAAATCGGCGAATACTATCATTCTTTTTGCATCTATTAGTTTAGATCCATCGATGGATATAGGTACTTGCGAGGGATTGTCTGCAAATTTCGGGACAGTTACTGTGATGTTCACATCATCAAAACAATAGTTAGAGTCATGAAGTATTTTTTGGAGTAGATCATCAAAAGTGGGTGAATAAATCGGATTTTTTGCTTGTGCATTTGCCGTGAACAGGAGAATAAAGAGCAGAAATTTGTATAGCTTTGTGGACATGTGTTTTCCTTTAAGGTCCGTAAGAAATGGGTTTGGAATAGGTAACATGATAGGAATCGAATATTTTTTGAAGGGTATTGTTTTCATACAGTTTTGTAATGACATCGTCGATGTGATAGCTTAATTCACGAGCATCTGTTCGAGTCGCCAAGCCTATATCCCAAATCGATTTGATCCCCAAAACCTCATTGGTCATATAATATTTATCCTGATTATGATTGTAATCCAGTAAATACTCTAATTGAGATTTCAATCCTGATAAGGCATCGATTTTCCCGGCTTTAAAATCTTTGACAGCATCTTGGAAGTTAGCGTAGCGTTTAACATTTTTTCTGAGTAATCCTCCGGTATTCATGGAGAGATGTTTATCTGGAAGAGTATCTAGTTCCACCCCTATAGTGTTATAGGCAAATACGCCCAACGTGTTAACCGTCGGTACGATATCTTTATGGGTAACGATAACCCATTTTTCTGCATGATACGGTGATTTTATGACCACCATATCGGTTCGGAGTGCACCGGTGCTGACATCGGTTTCTCGCATATAATTATAATCATACGGAATTCTGAGCATGACATCCGCACGGGTTTTATGGACAGGATTTCCTTTCCATACTACATTTCTAAGATCACCATCCATATCTTCGCCCGAATCGGTAAAGTACCATTTTGGCTTAACATTGAGGGATTCAGCAATATGCTTGCCGATCTCAACATCAATTCCTTTGGCTTCACCGTCTTCTATATACGAGTATGGCGGAAAGTCATTGTAAAGAGCAATGACGATTTCCCCACTGGCTTGTATATCCTCAATACTCCGTGCGTAAGAACACACCGATATGAGCAGCAGAGTGATGAGCGTTAGAAATTTCATTATTAATGGTCGATTTTAACTGAAAATAAATAAGATCGGATTGCCCACATAGCTTCTTGATTAATGATTCCTTCGAATTTAGGCATATAGACATTACCGTTACGGACAGCTCCGCCACGGATTCTCTCCATAAACCATGAGTCTCCTTCTACGCCCGGGTCAAGATAGCGAAGATCCGGAGCAACTCCGCCTGATACAACGTCCAATCCATGACAACGAGCACAGTTTTCGGCATAAGCATGTTTACCGATCTCAATAGCCGTTTCATTTCCGACATATGGATTTTTTTCCAACCAATCTTTTCCTAGCGGTGCCAAACCTTTAGTGTCTACCGGCTGTGGGGTTACGTTTCCGTGACTTAATAATAATGTTGCTGATAGCAATGCTATCACTCCAAGCGTATGAGATGTTTTCATACTAACTCCTTTTCTGATGTTTGTGATTTGGAAATTATAAAGTATGAAAATAGCCTGATAATAGCGTTTAAAAGGAAATTTTTACCGCTATATTCAGGCTATAAATCTGTACTAAAATGATTTGGAGATATTATAGAAGTAGGAGAATTATTTATGAAAATCTTTGTATTGCTGTTGCTCTCTTTATCTCTACTATATGGAAGCAATAATCAGCTTAATGTCGGAGTTTTGGCATACGGAACCGTCAACTGGGAATTGATGACGATAAAGTCATTAGGATTGGATAAGAAATACGGATTTGATCTTGAGATTAAAGAACTGGCATCCAAAGATGGTGTTGCCGTTGCTTTTCAAGCCGATAGTGTCGATGTAATCGTTAACGACTGGATTTGGGTTAACCGACAAAACTATCCTAACTTTTCACTCTATTTTTATCCTTATTCCACTGGCACAGGAGGGATTTATACCAATAATCCCCACTATCGTACGCTTGGTGATTTAAAAGGTAAAAAACTGGGCGTTGCCGGAGGAGCGATGGATAAAAGTTGGTTACTTTACAAAGCATATGCACGTCAAAAACTGGGGATTGATCTCTCAAGCTATGCGGAGATTGTATTTGCCGCACCTCCGATTCTGAATGCTAAATTATCGGATGGAAGTTTAGATGCGGTACTTAACTTTTGGCATTACAATGTACTTTTGGATGAAAAAGGGATGACATCCATATCTTCCGTTCGGGAAGTACTAGACAGTTTCGGTATTAGCAATCAGGATATCCCCTTTACCGGATGGGTATTTAAGCGTTCATTCGCGGCAGAAAATAAAAATATGATCAACGGTTTTTTACAAGCATCAGAAGAGGCGAATAAAATACTCAAACACGATGATACGGCATGGAATACGTTAAGACCGCATATGCATGTCAAAGACGATGCGGCTTTTGAAGCGTTAAAAAAAGGGTATCGTGAGGGAATTCCGGATAAGTTCACTCAAGAAGAGATAAAAGGAATTGAAAAAATATATACCATTTTAGAAAAAACTGCCGGCAAAAGTCTCGTAGGCGACTCTAAACAGTTTGACAAAACGATGTTTTGGCCCTATAAACCCAATACTGTGCGGAAGTAGAGATGTTCAGTACAATTTTTTTGCGCATTGGATCTGTTTTTTTTCTTATTGCACTGTGGCAGGGGATAGCCTTTTTTGCTGATTCCTCCATGTTTCCGGCGCCATTGATGGTATTGAGCAGTTTAATCGAGCATATCTCAAGTGGGGAACTTTTGCATCATTTGGGGATTACTTTGTACCGTGTCGCTATGATTTTTCTCATAGCGATGCCTCTAGGGATCGCTTTTGGTCTGCTGATGGGTAATTTTAAAAAAGTGGATGCGGCACTTGATACACTTCTTGTCTTGGGGCTGAATATGCCCGCACTTGTGGTTATTATGCTCTGCTATATCTGGTTTGGATTGAGCGATGTTGCAGCAATTTTAGCTGTCGTCATCAATAAAGTACCAACCGTTATCGTCAACATACGAGAAGGGGTCAAAGCCATCGATAAAAAACTGATCGAAGTAGCCTACATCTACAAAGTATCACGATACAAGATGTTATTTACTTTTTATATCCCGCAACTTTACCCTTATATCATTGCAAGTGCGAGAAACGGTCTTTCATTGATCTGGAAAATCGTCCTAGTGGTAGAACTATTAGGTAGAAGCGATGGAATCGGATTCCAGCTCTCCATGTTTTTCCAGTTTTTTGATATCACTTCGATACTGGCCTACTCCTTTTCTTTCATCATTATTATTCTTTTGATCGAAAACTTTATTTTCAGACCTATCGATACACAACTATCGAAGTGGAGATGATATGGTGACCATTGACATCACAAGTAAAAAGTATGCTGATCAAAATATACTTAAAAATATACGGTTTAGTCTGAAAGAAGGGGGGTTTCTCTCTATTATCGGTCCCTCAGGATGCGGAAAAACGACACTTCTTCGGCTTATTTCCTCTTTGGATAGTGATTTTGAGGGGTCGATCGATATCGAGACAAACTCTGTCGGGATGATGTTTCAAGAGCCCAGACTTTTACCGTGGCTTACCGTCAAAAAAAATATTGCCATTGTGGATAAAATCGGTGATCCGGATAAAGTGCTAAAACTTTTACGTATGGTAGGACTTGAACATACCTTGAATGCCTACCCTAAAAATCTCTCCGGCGGGATGGCACGCAGAGTATCGCTTGTGCGAGCTTTTATTAACCGACCCAAGCTTATTTTACTGGATGAGCCGTTTATCTCTCTGGATAAACCTACTGCACTTGCCCTTCAAAATGATCTGATGCTCTTTTGCAAAAGTTTCAATCCTGCAGTGATATTGGTCACTCACGACCTTGATGAGGCCATTGCACTCTCACAAAAAATACTTTTTTTAGGCGGACAAGTAACCGGAGAACTTATTACGCATGTCAATGAGCATAACGGCTTTGAGATTCTTGACCCAACACAAGTACAAAAGATAAAAGAGAATATTTTATCTTTGTATCCCAATATCTTAGAAGGAAAATTATGAAAAATACACTCCTATTCTTATCGATCCTTTCATTCGTCGGTGCGGAAGATCTCAAAATGCAAATTTATAAGCCTGTAACAAGTTCATGTCCGGCATCATGGGTATCAGATGTAGAATTGACACTAGCGAAACCGGAGATTACGTCTCTTACCGATGTAAAAAGTCTCAAAAACAGTATTGGTATTCCAAAAGAACTTCAATCATGCAATACTTCAATTTTAGGTGATTATGTTTTTGAGGGAAATGTCCCTACAGCGGCTATTAAAAAGTTCATGAATGAAAAACCAGCAGGTGCAATCGGACTCAGCCTGCCTGCCAGCCAAAATGATGAAGCGATAAAAAAGGTCTACATTTTGTACGATGATAAGACGTATAAGCTTTACGGAACGTATTAATCCAAACCGGATGAAATGACGTTCTCAATCATTTCATCCATACTTTTTGGATCCACTTTATCACTCAGTTTCGGTGTTTTTAGAAAAGAGACCGTAATATCCGAGCTATCTTGCGACTGAAAAACAACCAGCTTCAATGGACAGTAAAGTAGAGTATCGATACTTTTATCCACTAGCTGATAACTGATAGAGGGTTTACAAAAACCTATGCTGATTGCATTTTTAAGAAGAGGCTGTTTTTCTAAACTTTTGGATACTGTTTCCAACGCTTTTGCTATATTTATCTCATATACGATGTTAAATGCGTTGACTTGCAGCTCATTGCTAATGTGTAGTTGCACCTCTTCAAATGATTTGTCGTTGACTCTGTAGGAGATATATTCAGGTGTTTCGGTGCGAATAGTCTCCGCATTGAGTACTTCTGCAAAGAAGAGACAGAGTAAAAAGATTATTTTCGTTTGCATTTCATCTCAGATGCTGTGATACCTAGCGTATCTAAGTCGGTTACCGGGTCTAAAAACCCTACTTGCGGGGAGGTTGAGATCAGTGCGTTTGGCTGAACCAGCGAAATCGGCATTCTGAGCTGTCCGTTGTAGCTTCGGTACGAGAGTTTTCTCCCCATATAAGCTGCTATTTCAAATTCGTTTGAGCGGATATAGGCAATATTCGTTTTAACGTCACTCGTATTGGTATGCATGATAGAGGTTGCAATCGTTCGAACCGCTACCCATGCCGCAAAGTCCTCAGACTCCATACCGCGTGATGCATATTTTTCAAAGCGATCCTGCATTTGTGCCGCACCCCACTGCTCGATACTTTTATGCCATATTACCGGAGTAAGACCTTGGGTTCCGGCGACAGGGCGGGGCAGCCATGAATTAAAATAGACAACCTCTCCAAAATCTCCATAATAGTCGGCTGTTACAATCACATCATAATCTTCGCCTTGTGTAAATGCCGGGAGTTCATCTTCTGCTTTTCTGCGAATATCACTGTTATTGTCCCACACTTTTTCTTTTACGATTTTGGCACCGAATTTTTTGGCGGCTCTTTTAATCGCATAGACTATATTTTTGTCTTTAATCGTTTGTCCTTCGATTATAAATATTTTTTTGAAATTACGTTTCACCAAAAACTGTATCAACCCGTCATAAAGCATCGTATCATCCGCCATAGTATGCAAAAGATTCGAATTACAGTAGAGCATTCGCAGTCGAGGATTACTCAAACCGGCATTGATCAATAAAACATTTTTGCTTTTAGTGTTGCTGAGTAGTTTCACGAAAAGAGGATATTGAACGTTTAAGATTGCATAACGTCCGCCTTTGTCTACATAGCGTTCAAAAGCTTTTAGCAGAGCCATTTCACTCTCCGATACTTCCGTTTGCAAGGTGTAGTGCTGATCCATAAACTGAGCCGTTTTTTCGCTGTCTTCTACTGCTATTTTTGCCCCTTGCAAACCCAGATCATCCGGCTTTTCTATGACGTTTGAGAGGACAGGGGGATGTTTTACCTTTTGGTCTAAATAAAGTATTTTCACTGATATCCCTGAGGCACTGAGCGAAAGAGTGCAAAGCAGTGTTGTAATCAATAATCGTAATGCGGGATGCATATCTTCTCCTATGAAAAAGGGGTGAAGATAATTATAGGAAAAGTAAATAGCGTGTATATAGCTATTTTCGAGCTATTTACTTTTTGTATAATTTTTTCATCTCAGGCATAAGGAATTTTTATGAAAAGAATAGCACTCTCTGTGATGATATTGCTTAGTGCTTTAGCTCAAGCCGATACGGTTTATATATCCAATGAAAAAGACAATACTATTTCTGTTATTGATTCAAAAACTCAGAAAATCATTGATACGATACATGTGGGACAGAGACCTCGCGGTATAGTGCTGGATAAGTCTAAAACTCAACTGTATGTCTGCGCGAGTGATGATGATACGGTACAAATTTTAGATTTAAAAAGCAAGAAGATAATCGCAAACCTCCCATCAGGAGAAGATCCGGAACAGTTTGCATTGCATCCGGAGGGACGAGAACTTTACATTGCTAACGAAAACAATGCAATGGTAACCGTAGTGGATACGCAAAAGAGAAGTGTATTAAAACAGATTCAAGTCGGATTGGAGCCTGAGGGTATGGCGGTAAGCCCTGATGGAAAACTTGCCATCGCCACAACCGAGACATCTAATTTTCTCCACTGGATTGACACCAAAAGCAAAAAAATCGTACATACGACACTTGTTGACCAGCGACCCAGACATATAGAGTTTAGTAAAAACGGTGATAAGGTTTGGGCTTCTTCCGAGATAGGAGGAACCGTAATGGTGGTTGATACCGCTACGAAAAAGGCTATTGCGAAAATAAACTTTAAAATACCGGGTATATTCAAAGACCAGATTCAACCTGTCGGAATCAAACTTACCAGTGATGGCAAATACGCTTTTGTCGCACTGGGGCCTGCAAATCATGTTGCGGTTGTCGATGCTGCCACCTATAAAGTCATCAAATACCTTTTGGTCGGTAAACGGGTATGGCAACTGGCGTTTGCTGAGAATGAACAACAGCTTTACACTGCCAATGGCGTTAGCGGCGATGTCTCTATTATCGATGTTAATGAATTGAAAGTGCTCAAAAGTATTAAAGTAGGCCGTTATCCTTGGGGTGTAGCGGTTATTCCGACGAACTAAGATGAAAACAAATATTTTAGAGCTTGAAAACGTATCGTACGCTTACAATAAGGAGGCAGTTCTTAAAGATGTTTCATTTTCCATCGAAGAAGCTTCTTTCTTTGTCTTGCTCGGACTAAACGGAGCAGGTAAATCAACCATATTCTCTCTTCTTACCAGACTCTTGAACCTTCAATCCGGCTCGATTAAGATCAATGGATTCACAATACAAAACTACAGTAAAGCGCTTAAAGATATCGGTATCGTTTTTCAGGAACCGACTCTGGATTTGGATTTGACCGTTCGACAAAATCTTTACTACTACGGCGCATTAAAAGGGTTGAGTTTTAAAGAGACTATTGCCTCGATAAAAGATGAGCTGACAAATCTTGAGCTTGACGAAAAACTGGACACAAAAGTGCAAAAACTCAACGGCGGGCACAGACGACGGGTTGAAATCGTACGCTCTCTCATTAACAAACCGAAACTTCTTTTACTGGACGAAGCAACGGTTGGACTGGATTTAAAAAGCCGCTTTGATATTCTGGATTATTTGCGTCATAAAGTTCAAAAAGGGGAAATCTCTGTTTTATGGATCACCCATTTGTTTGATGAGGTTCAAGAGAGTGATACGTTGGCCATTATTCACAAAGGAAAGATTCTCCAAACCGGTAAGGTTGGGGCAATTATAGCTGAGCACAAGCAAGCGGACTTAACCCAAACATTCAGATATCTGACGAGGGAGAATCCTGATGCGTAACTATTTTTATTGTGCCCAAGGGATCATTTATAAAGAGCTATTGCGCTTTTTAAAAGAAAAAAGCCGATTCTTTTCGGCACTCGTTCGCCCTCTATTGTGGCTTTTTATCTTTTCAGCAGGTTTTACGTCGGCCCTGGGTTTAGCCATCATTCCTCCGTATGAATCCTATATAACGTATGAAACGTATATTGTTCCCGGACTTGTGGGGATGATTTTGCTTTTTAACGGTATGCAAAGCTCTTTAACCATGATTATTGATAAAGAGATGGGAAGTATGAAAATATTACTGACTTCGTATATCAATAGAAATTTTTTGCTGTTTTGTAAAATGTTTGCAACTGCCATTGTTTCTACGATACAAGCGATAACTTTTTTGATTGTCGCCTATTTTTATGGAGTCGAGCTGAGTATTACCGGTATACTGCTTACGATACCGGTCATTTTATTCACATCGATTATCCTTAATGCATTTGCACTCTTTATATCATCTGTCATTAAACAGCTGGAAAATTTTGCGGCAATTATGAATTTTGTTATTTTTCCGATGTTCTTTTTGAGCTCTGCACTCTATCCATTATGGAAGATAAAAGATTCATCGCTTTTCTTATATAACGTCTGTTCATTCAATCCATTTACGTATATTGTTGAATCTATCCGCTTTACGCTTTATTTAAAATACGATTTGTCCACCTTTTATATTATATTTTTCTATTTTATTGTAGCTCTAAGCCTCGCATTTATGGGATATAAGTCAAAAAAGGTTTTGAAAAAAAGTTAAAATTTTGCATCGCTAATTTCAGGCTATTTTTCTTATGTATACTTTTGGCAATGACAGATTTTCCTAAATTTGTTGCTAAATTAAAATAGAAGGAGTAGAGAATGACAAAGAGTAAAATGCTAACGACTAAGATAGCAGTAACACTTGCTGCCTTTCTTATTGGTTGTGCTGCACAAGGCACAGGTCTTACGAATAAAGGTGGGGTGAAAGCTTCATTTGCACCGGTAACATATGATGATATCCTTAACGATGATAAAACAGTAGGGGATGTTGTAACGTATGGTTTAGGACAAAAGGGACAACGTTTCTCGACGTTGAAACAAATCAATAAAAAGAGCATTAAAGATCTTGTTCCTGTATGGAATTTCAGCTTCGGCGGAGAAAAAATGCGTGGGCAAGAGTCACAACCGTTGGTTAAAGACGGTGTTATGTATGTAACAGCATCGTATTCACGTTTATACGCTCTGGATATTGCAACCGGACGAGAAATCTGGAGTTATGAAGCAAAACTTCCGGATAATATCTTGCCTTGTTGTGACGTTATCAACCGAGGGGCAGCTCTTATTGACAACCTCGTAATCTTTGGAACATTGGATGCTAAACTTGTAGCACTTGATCGTGCAACCGGTAAAGTTGTATGGAAGAAAACCATTGCAGAGTATAAAGACGGCTATTCATTTACGGCAGCACCATTGATCGTTAAAGGTCTTGTTGTAACCGGTGTATCGGGTGGGGAATTCGGTATTGTCGGTAGAGTTGAAGCCCGTGATCCAAAAACCGGAGAGATTGTGTGGAGCAGACCAACGGTTGAGGGACACATGGGATACCTTAACGGTAAAGAAAATGGTATCAGCGGAACCTTAAACGCAACATGGGAAGGCGATCAGTGGCAACACGGCGGAGCTGCTCCATGGAACGGTGTCACGTATGATCCGGAAACCGATCTCATCTATGTACCGACAGGAAACCCTTCTCCATGGAATTCTCATGAGAGAGCTGGAGACAATTTGTATTCTGCCTGCAGAATCGCGATCAATCCTAGTACCGGTGAAATCGTCTGGCATTACCAAACCACTCCGAATGACGGATGGGACTTTGACGGTATGTCAGAACTTGTCTTGTTTGACTATAAAGATGCTTCAGGCAAAACGGTAAAAGCCGGTGCAACTGCCGATAAAAATGGTTTCTTCTATGTCTTAAATCGTGAAAACGGTAAATTCATCAGCGCTTCGCCGTTTGTTGACAAAATTTCATGGGCAAAAGAGATTGGTAAAGACGGGAAACCTGTTCTTATTGAAGATAATCGTCCCGGTGTACCGGTCAATGGCGAAAAAGGGAAAACAGTATTTACCGTTCCATCATTCTTAGGTGGTAAAAACTGGAATCCAATGGCGTATTCACAAAATACAGGTCTCTTTTATGTCCCGGCTAATGAGTGGGGCATGGACATGTGGAATCAACCGGTAACGTATAAAAAAGGTGCTGCATACATGGGGGCTGGTTTTACCATCAAACCTGTGTATGAAGACCACATCGGTGCGCTTAAAGCAATCGATCCTAAAACCGGTAAAATCAAATGGAAATACGAGAATAAAGCTCCTCTCTGGGGTGGTGTACTTGCAACCGCCGGCGGTATCGTCTTTACAGGAACACCGGAGGGTGAACTTCTTGGTCTAGATGACGCAACTGGGAAAGTACTCTATAAGTTCCAAGTGGGTTCAGGAATCGTTGGATCACCGATTACTTGGGAACAAGACGGTGAACAATATGTATCTGTAGTATCAGGTTGGGGCGGAGCTGTACCTTTATGGGGTGGAGAAGTTGCTAAATCAATTAAACACATTTCACAAGGTGGAATGGTTCACGTATTTAAACTACACAAATAAAAAAAAGGAGGCTGCTATGAAATGGGAAAAACCGTCATTTACGGATAACCGATTCGGATTTGAAGTAACTATGTACATCTGCCACGAATAATCGTAGCAACAATGATAAGAGCGGGCAATTCATTTTGCCCGTTTCTGTTATTAATTGAGGCTATGTTATATAAGTTTAGTTAATAATAGAAAAGGATAGAAGGTGAAAATAGAGGTATTAGGTTCCTGTGCCGGCGGCGGTCTTCCTCAGTTTAACTGCAATTGTGACAATTGCAAGGGGTATAGAGAAGGCAAAACATCTATTAAACGCCGAACACAATCCTCGATAACGATCAGTGAAGACGGAGAGAACTGGGTACTTTTTAACACCTCTCCTGATATTTTAGAACAAATTCATAATTCCCCCTTTTTGCATCCGACGCAGCGAAGAGAAACCAAGATTAAAGCAATCGTGTTTATTGATGCTCAGATCGATCATACAACGGGGCTTTTAATGCTCAGAGAAGGGTGCCCTCACGAAGTGTACTGTACCAAAGAGGTACACGAAGAGTTAAATACCTCGTTTCCTCTTTTCAAAATGCTGACCCATTGGGATGGGGGAGGAACGCATTATCATGAGGTAGCGACAGATGGAACTAGCTTTGAAATTCCGGTTATGCCAAGTTACACCTTTAAAGCAGTTCCTTTGATTTCAAACGCACCCCCGTATTCAAAATATCGTGACAAACCCAGAGCCGGTGATAATATCGGCATGGTGGTTATCAATAAGCAAAGCAGAAAGCGGCTTTTTTATCTTCCGGGGCTTGGTGTACTGCAACAAGCGATTATAGATGAGATGCGTATAGCTGATACTCTTTTGATAGACGGGACTCTTTGGACGGATGATGAAATGATCAAAAACGGCTTCTCCACGAAACTTGGAACCGAGATGGGGCATGTACCGCTCAGCGGGGCAGGGGGACTGATTGAAACATTAGATACTCTCGAAAAACCGAGAAAGATATTAATTCATATCAATAATACCAATCCGATTCTGGATGAAACCTCTAAAGAGTATGAAGAGCTTACTCGCCACAATATAGAAATCTCATATGATGGTATGCATATCGAGATTTAAGACCAAAAAAACTAAATTAAAGGATGAAAATGAAAACGCCACTCAGTAAAAAAGAATTTGAAGAAGCCTTAAGAGCAATGGGGAGTATGTACCATATTTACCATCCATTTCATATCCGTATGTATGAGGGAAAATGTACCAAAGAAGAGATTCAAGGATGGGTAGCCAACCGATTTTATTATCAAGTAATGATACCGATCAAAGATGCGGCGATTATGTCCAATAACCCTCCTATTGAAGATAGACGTAAATGGATAGACAGAATAAACGATCATGATAGTGTAGGGGGTGGAATCGAAGCATGGCTCGATTTGGGGACGGCTGTCGGGCTCAATAAAGAAGATCTCCTTTCTCATAAATATGTTTTACCCTCTGTTAAATTTGCCGTGGATGCATACGTCAACTTTGCCAAACATGCACCGTGGAAAGAGGCGGCGATGTCTTCATTAACCGAGATGTTCGCGCCGGAAATTCATCAACAGCGTCTTGATACATGGCCTAAAAACTATCCGTGGATTGACCAAAACGGCTTGCGCTATTTTCAAAAGAGACTGACCGAAGCCAGACGTGACGTACAGCACGGGCTGGCACTGACGCTGGAGGAGTTCAATACCGCAGAACTTCAAGAAAAAGCTTTTTCGATACTGCAGTTCAAATTGGATATTTTGTGGACGATGGTAGATGCTCTCTATTTAGCGTATGAACTTAAAAGACCGCCGTATTTTAATATTAAGGATTGTCATGCAACGCGAAAAATTTCTTGCAGTGAATCGTCATTTTCAACTCCAATATGAAGAAAAACAGAGTTGTTATGTTTTGCTCTATCCTGAGGGGATGGTGCAACTTAGCTTCTCAGCAGGGGAGATTATGAGTTTATGTAACGGTACAAACTCGTGTGACTCTATCATCACAACATTGGTAGAGAAATTTTCGAATCAAGCGATTGAATCTGATGTTATTGAATTTCTTGATGAAGCGATGTCTCGCAATTGGGTAATTTATCATGAAGCCTAATAAAACCGTTAGTCCCCCTTTATGGATATTGTTGGAACTGACACACAAATGCCCTTTGGAGTGTACCTACTGCTACAATCAGCTTGATTTTGCCAATACGAAAGACTCTATGACCAAAGAGGATTGGTTTCGAGTCATGGAAGAGGCACGGGCTATGGGAGCCGTTCAGCTGGGTATCTCAGGCGGTGAACCTCTGCTGAACAAAGATCTTCTCGAAATTGTTAAAAAAGCCAATGAGTTGAAGTTTTATACCAACCTGATTACCTCTGGGGTCGGAGCCGATATCAGTATTGTTGCTAAACTCAAAGAAGCAGGGCTTAAAACGGTGCAGTTGGGTATTCAATCATCCGATGAGCATACAACAACACTTATAACGAACAATCAAAACGCTTTTAAAGACAAAATGGCTTTTGCCAAAGCGTGTAAAGATAATGGACTTCAGTTGATTATCAACACCTGCATTACACGTCAAAATATCCATCAAATCGGTGATATCATTGAAATGGCGGAGCGTCTGGGGGCAAATTATCTGGAGATTGCCAACATCCAGTACTACGGCTGGGCGCTTGAAAATATCAATGCTCTGCTCCCGACTAAAGAGCAGCTGGCTGAGGCAAAAGCGATTACCAATCACTACCGAGAAAATCGAAAAGATATGAAAGTCTTTTTTGTGGTACCGGATTATTTTGCCACACGCCCAAAAGCGTGTATGAATGGATGGGGTTCGACTTTTTTGACAATTAATCCAAGCGGAGTGGCACTCCCGTGTAACACTGCTAATACCCTTCCGCTCACCTTTCCCAATGTTAAAGAGTATTCGGTCGAAGCGATATGGAACGATTCGGAAGCGTTTAATTATTTCCGAGGGGATTCATGGATGAAGGAGCCATGCCGAACGTGTAATGAAAAAGAAAAAGATTTCGGTGGATGTCGATGTCAAGCCTATGCGTTGACCAAAGATATGCATGAAGCGGATCCCGTTTGTGACAAATCCGGTTTTCATCATGTTGTAACATCCAAAGTAGAGGAGAGTATCAACTCAGATAAGCAACCCTTGTACCGAAACAAAATCAATTCGATGAACATCATTGCAAACAGATTGGCTTCATCATGCAAATAGTACTCACCAACAAGCAGCCCAAAGAAAGTTTGACCCTTTTGTTTGTAACAACTCTGCCAAAAAAATCAGAGCAAACTAAAATGCTCTCCAAAGCCGGATTCAGCCTCAAAGAGGGGACGACTTATTTGGATATCCATCACAATATTTTGTATGTGGCAAGCCGTTCACTCCGCTTGGAAGATCTCAAAATCAGTGCGGCAAAAGCGATTCAATCCATACAAAAGAGCAGTTTCAAATCACTGTTTATTGCATTAGAAGACTATCAAGACAAACTGGATGTGAAAGCATTGGCTGAAGGGCTAATCTTGGGTGATTACTATTACACCCAATACAAACATGAGTCACAAAAGCATCAAGAGAGAAAAACTTTTATTGCCTACAACGGCAGTATGTATAGTAAAAATCACCTCGAAGAACTTCTGCATGAGATTGAAATTATATGTCGCAATGTCAATTTTGTCAGAGATATCGTTAATACGCCACCACAGGACTATTACCCGCATATAATGGCACTGGACGCAAAATACTTTGCCAAAAGAGACGGTTTGGAATGCACGATACTGGGTGAACACGAAATGCTTGAGATGGGGATGAATGCGATGCTGAGTGTCGGCAGAGCATCGGTTCATGAATCACAACTCATTCATCTCACTTACCGTCCTAAAAATCCAAAGGCTAAAATTGTCTTATTGGGTAAAGGGCTTACGTATGACTGTGGGGGATTGAGTCTCAAATCGGCCGATTCTATGGTTTCGATGAAGTGTGACAAAGCGGGTGGGAGTGCTGTATTAGGTGTGATGAGCGCGTTGAAGGCATTGGATATAGAGTGCGAAGTACATGGAATTATCGGTGCAGTTGAGAATATGATAGGTGGAAATGCTTATAAACCCGATGACGTGCTGCGGGCTAAAAACGGTATGACGATCGAAGTGAAAAATACGGATGCCGAAGGTCGATTGGTTTTAGCAGACTGTCTCTGCTATGCTCAGGATGAGATCGAAAATTTTGATTATATTTTTGATTTTGCTACCCTGACTGGAGCCTCTATTATCGCGTTAGGAAGCCATTCCACGGCGGTGATGGGACACAATGACATATTAAAGAATAAAATAAATACTGCAGCCATTCAAAGTGGCGAGTTAGTCGGGTTTTTGCCTTACAACCGATATTTTGAGAATGATCTCGACAGCGAGATTGCCGACATGGTTAACACGGCTTCCTCGCGAAACGGCGCGGCAATAACAGCAAGCCTATTTTTAGACCGGTTTATCAAAGATGAGAACAAGAAAAAATGGCTCCATTTCGATATGGCAGGAGCATCTTATGCCCACAAAGCGTGGGGGTATAATCCTTATGGTGGGAGCGGGGCCGGTGTCCGATTAATATTGCAATTTTTAAAAAATATTGCTCAATAATCCCGCACAAAGTTATAAACAGTTCAAATAGATTGATCTTTACAAATCATATGAATAATTTATATATAAATCGTACGAAATAGTTTTAAATTTATCAATATTTTTGATAAAATATATACATGATAACACACACATTTGAGTATAACGATTTAGCGCAACAAGATTGGTTGGATGAGATAAATGAACAGCATATATTGGTGCAAATATTTTGCGGTAATGGCAAAGAGACGCTACAAGAAGCCTCATCCTCTATCAAAAAAAGACTTCCTTTAAGTGTCATTATCGGTACAACGACAGATGGGGAAATTAACAATACCAACATTCTTACCCACTCAACTATCATAGCAATTTCTATTTTTAATAAAACCGAAGTCACCAGTGCCTCGGTGGATGGAAAAGATTGTTTTCAAAACGGTGTTGATCTCGCGAAAAAACTAGTCAAACCTGATACCAAACTACTTATACTTTTTACGGACGGTTCAACTAGCAACGGTGAAGCATTTTTAAAAGGTATCGAATCGGTTGCTAATCAGGTTATAGTATGCGGTGGCATGGCCGGTGATAACGGTCAATTTATTCAAACCTACATTTGCGAAAATGAAATTATGCTCGAACATGGCGCTGTCGGAGTTGCCCTAAACTCCGAAAAGTTAAGTGTCTATAATAATTATAAATTCGACTGGTCCCCGATTGGGATTGAACATACTATCGATGAGATCAGGGAGAACCGTGTTTATAGAATATCCGGTATGCCGGCTGTCGATTTTTATAAAAAATATTTAGGGGAAGAGGTAGCAAAAGCACTTCCGAAAACAGGGATAGAATTCCCCTTGATTATGGATAAAAATGGGTTTAAAGTTGCACGCGCTGTTATTGCCAAACATGAGGATGGCAGTATGAGTTTTGCCGGAAATCTACAGGTCGGAGATAAGGTACGTTTAGGTTTCGGAAATGCAGAGTTGATCATCAAAAAATCGTTTGATAACTCGTATCAGGCACCTTGCAAAAATATGCAAAGTTTTTTTGTCTATTCCTGCATGGCACGAAGAAGATATATACCCAGTCTGATCAACATTGAAATAGATCCTTTCGTGAAAAATGCGCCGACCGCAGGATTTTTCAGTTATGCCGAATTTTATCACCATCAGGGACATAATGAATTGCTAAATCAGACATTTACGGTCGTCGGTCTGTGTGAAGCTGACTGCGTAGAATGCATTTCAATGGAAAATAAGACGAAAGATAATCTACTAAAAAACGATGACTATGCGATAACTGTCGGAGCACTTGCTCATCTCATATCACAGTCTGCGGATGATTATGAACAGCAGAAAAAGCGCTTAGAAGAAGAACAAGACTATTCACAAAGCCTTTTAAAGTCACAAGATTTGTTTATAAAATATGCGGTACATGAAACAAATACACCATTGAGTATCATTATGGGAAATATCGAACTATATGAAGCAGAACTCGGTAAAAATCCATATCTTTGCAATATTGAAGCAGCGATGAAAAATGTCTGTACTATCTATGATGATTTATCGTATCTGCTTATTAATAAGACCATCGAGTATACTAAACATACGATTGATTTAGTAGATTATGTGCGGAGCCGGATTGAATTTTTCAATATCGTGGCTAAAAAAGCAAATGTCAGCTTTATATTTACGAGCCCCGGAAAAGAGTTCATTGTCTATTTTAATGAATCCCAACTTCAACGGATAATCGATAATAACCTGACCAATGCCATCAAATATACCGAAGAAAATGAGCCCATCCATATTGTTATCGAACATAGTCAGAGTACTTGCAAAGTTATTTTTAAAAGCAAATCTTCAGAGATTGAAAACCCGAATAAAATCTTTGAACAATTTTATCGGGAAAGTTCCCAGCAAGAGGGATTCGGACTTGGGCTCAATCTTGTCAAAGAGATCTGTAATAATGAAAACGTGGCTTTTGCATTACATTCAACGAAAGAAGAGACCTCTTTTAGCTATGAATTTCAGGAGGCATATCTATGAAAATATTATTAGTTGAAGACGACATAATGCTAGGGGAAGCGATATCTAAATATATACAAGCCACCGGTCATGTTGTAGAATTGGTTAAAAATGGAACACAAGCTCTACAAATGATTCAAAAAAGCAATTTTGATCTATTACTTCTGGATATCAATGTTCCGGGAATGGATGGTTTGACGCTACTAGAAACTACCCACAATGAGAAAATACAGATTCCTACGATTTTTATCTCAGCGCTTGTCGATATTGAGGATATTTCTAGAGCTTTTAATCTTGGATGCTATGATTATCTAAAAAAGCCGTTTCATCTAAAAGAGCTAAGTCTTAGAATTGACAAGATATTACAATCAAGACAAGTTCCACAAGCGCATAAACGGCTCTCTAAATCGTATAGTTTTGACAGTGAAACGATGACACTTTTGTTTAATAATGAACCTCATATTTTACCAAAAAGACAACTGCAAATTATAGAGCTTTTATCTCAACATAGAAGCAGAATTGTTACGTATGATATGTTTAGAGACTATGTGTGGGATGATGATATGATTGACAATGCCACAATCAGGGCAGAGCTAAACAGAATCAAAAATGTTTTAAAAGAAGATATGATTATCAATATACGATCAATAGGCTACATGGTTGAACGACCAAAATAATCAAGTAGAAGTCGATATTTTAACTTTGGGAGATTCCGTACAAAAGTATGAAAAACCCCAAATATGTTACGATAAATTATTTATTTAAGATATCCAATGTTTTCTCATACACTTGAAGTTTATTAAGCTCCTCATGGAGTTCTTGGGTTAACAGTGATTGAGACCGAAGTTCACTCGAAATACTCTGGCTCTCACGTGCAAGCTGTTCCATTTCGCTAGAGAGTAGTAAACTTTTTGATGACATTGAAGTAAGGTCACTGCTAACATTATCCATAGTTTCACTGATTCCCTCAACTGCTTGAATTATTGTACTAACCGATACATTCGTTTCAGATAGACTTTTTTGAGTCCGCTCGGCGAGTTTACGTACTTCATCGGCTACGACGGCAAATCCTCGTCCATGCTCACCGGCTCGTGCTGCTTCAATCGCAGCATTAAGAGCGAGGAGGTTGGTTTGATCTGCGATATCGGAAATAACACTCAGAACTGCTCGTATTTCACGTACATTATCTGTCAAATTCTCAACATCTGAAGTTAGGTTGATATTATCGGCACTGCTTTTCTCCATACTAACTGAAAAATCTGTAAATTGATTTTTTACCGTCGATAACTGATTTCCGATCGTATCTATTGAATCAACAGCATTGTATATTGTATTTCCGATGCTTTCGATCACCGGCATGCTCTCTTTCATCTGTGCAAGCATCGCTTTATTGATATTATCGATCATACTTTGGCGATTGATTTTGCGTAGGAGAAAATAGCTTTTGAATCCGGCGTATTTTTGGACAAAACTGTCGATGTATTCATCGCTAAAAGGGTTGTTTCCGACATGGTAAAAGAAGATTGCAGTAAGCGTTTGGTTGATATTAACGCCTAATAGCTCTCCGAAAGTTGAGAATCCGGCGACAGGAACATCACTAAATGTACGAAGACTGTTGAGTTCTTTGGCATTAAATAAGCGGCGGAGAATACAGTCGTTGAAGATGGCCCCGATCGCTTTGGGTTTGGCACGGCTGAATTGAGCATAGTTGTCGGAGGTTGTACGGACAAAATCGGTTTTTTCAAGGAGAATAAGCTCTTCCCCCGCTTCGATATCGCAGTAAAAATTGATGGCGTCTGACGTGATATCGATAGCAGCAACCGAACGAACGTAAATTTCACCGTCAATTTCAATTCCAAAAGTGAAGTTGGCAAGTTTGGTATCGAGTTGTTGTGGTGAACAGTTAAAGTGGGTAGTTAGAGCATCGACTGCCCCGACTTGTGTATTAGTTTTTATATTCAAAAAGGCACGTACTACCCGTTTAACCGGATCAGCGTCTAACACGGTAAATTTGGTCGTTGTTTTTTTGAAGTTTTGACTTTTGAAAATTCCGAATCGGTATGCAGGATTGAATTTGATAAAGGTGATGAGGGCATGGTGACGTAATGCGCGTGTCCCGTCAAAAATATAGGTATTTTTAAAATCGAGTTTCCCCCCAGCACTTCCTCCAACCAGCAAACATGGGAAGCTTCCAACATTATAAACAGCCTCCATAAAAAAGCTTTCGCTGGCAGAGAGCCCGTCAATAAGGGTATATCCGAGGGTATCCTCATGATTCATTTTAAACGGTACCCGTATACGGCGCAACTCATCAGAGATTGCTGCGACTCTGGATGCCGCATTTTTAGAACTGCTTCCGATATCTTCGCTTTTGAGAGGGATGGAGGAGACAAAAACATCGCTCACCATCTCTTTAGAAAAGAGCATTAAGACGATATTATCCCCTGTACCGGCATCGGATTGGGAATAGAGATTGGAGATTGGATTGGATAGGTCAAAACTGCACAGCTCTCCGGCAGTTGTGGAGAGTATGAGTGTAGTATCATTGGGCAGGGCTTGCTTCAGTCGTGAAGAGACAGAGGAAAAATCGAGTGCGGGAGAGACAAAACCGATAGCCACTTTCGGTGTGATAGAGAGACGGTCCAATTTACCGTTACCTATTTCACTCTCTCGTAATGTGATCGACATCATCGTATTGCTGCTAGAGGGTATCGTCTCTTGTTGTGTTTCAGCAGTTTTAAAAAATCCGAACATATATATTTCCTTTATATAAATTTTGTACCACAGAAGTTGAATCAAAGTATATAAAGTAAAAATAGCTTCAAAATAGCAATGATATAATAAAAGCTGATATGCTATTTTTTTCAAGATACTACTGCTAAAGCTTATTGCTAACTTTCTAACGGATAGACTATAACAATATACTTCAGAAAAATATTTCGCTATATTCAGGCTATAGAAGTAGTATAAAGTATGCTCAGAGAAAAAAATTTCCGGAAGAGATTCCGTCAACTTTCTTCACATACTTGAATCAAAGGAAAAAAAATGGCATACGCAAAACCGACTTACAAAGCTCAATACGAGAATTTTATTGGTGGAGAGTGGGTAGCTCCCAATAGTGGTGAGTATTTCGAGAATATCTCTCCTGTTGACGGTGAAGTTTTAACAAAAATCCCAAGATCGAATGAAACCGATGTTGAAATGGCAATCGAAGCGGCAAATAAAGCGTTTGAATCGTACAAACATACATCTGTTGTTGAACGAAGTATTATGCTCAACAAAGTTGCCGATGCAATCGAAGCGAATTTGGAAAAATTGGCGATTGCGGAGACGTTGGATAACGGTAAAACGATCCGTGAGACACTCTATGCCGATATTCCTTTAGTCGTGGATCATTTCCGATATTTCGCATCGGTGATCCGAGCCGAATCGGGAAGCGTTGCCGATATTGACGAAACAACGATTTCACAAGAGATTTACGAGCCTTACGGTGTTGTTGCGCAAATTATCCCGTGGAATTTCCCGTTATTGATGGCGGCATGGAAGTTGGCTCCGGCATTGGCGGCAGGTAACTGTATCGTCATGAAACCGGCATCCGCTACCCCTATGTCGATTCTATTGTTGATGGAAGCGATCCAAGATGTTCTTCCAAAAGGGGTCGTAAATATCATCAACGGTGCCGGCGGGAAAATCGGTAAATATCTCTCGACCCACCCTCATGTTAAAAAAGTCGGATTTACCGGTGAGACGACAACGGGTCAGTTGATCATGCAATATGCGACTGAGAATATCATCCCTACGACGTTGGAATTGGGCGGTAAATCTCCGAATATCTTCTTTGAATCGATTATGGATGCGGATGATGAGTTCTTTGACAAAGCGATTGAAGGCTTGATTCTGTTCGCGTTTAACTCCGGTGAAGTGTGTACGTGTCCTTCTCGCGCATTGATCCAAGAGTCGATCTACGAGCCGTTTATGAAACGTGTTTTGGAGCGAATGGAAGCAATCAAATTAGGAAATCCGTTGGATGTAGCTAACATGATGGGGGCTCAATGCTCGCTCAACCAAAAAGAGAAAATTCTCGAATACATCAAAATCGGTCAAGAAGAGGGGGCTGAATGTCTCATCGGGGGAGATGTTTATGAGTCTGAAACCTATCCGAACGGGTTTTATATCAAACCGACCGTGTTTAAAGGTCACAACAAAATGAGAATTTTCCAAGAAGAGATTTTCGGACCGGTTCTTGCCGTTACCACCTTCAAAGACGAAGATGAAGCTTTGGCAATTGCCAACGATACCATCTACGGATTGGGTTCAGGGGTATGGTCACGCGATGCCCATCAACTGCATAAAATCAGCCGCGGTATCGAAGCGGGTCGCGTTTGGGTAAACTGCTATCACATGTACCCATCCCATGCATCGTTCGGTGGATACAAAAAATCGGGACTCGGCAGAGAGACACACATGATGATGTTGAACTCATACCGTCACACGAAAAATATTTTGACCTCTTACAACAAAAGTGCTATGGGATTTTTTTAATCGATAGTTGAAAATACGAGCGGGATCAAGAGTATTTTGATCCCGCACAGAGGGTAGAAAATGAACATAGAACGATTATCGGTTACACCCAAAGCCATAGAAGTTATTGAACAATTGAAACAAGAGAATGGCGAATTGGTTTTTAACCAAAGCGGCGGATGCTGTGACGGAACAGCTCCGATGTGTTATGAGAAAAGTGATTTTTATGTCCCCAGCAGAAATGTAAAACTCGGCGAGATATGCGGATGCGAGTTTTTTATCGACAAAGACCAATTTGAATATTTCAGACATTCACAGATTATTATCGATGTCAAAGAGGAAAAAAGTGCGTTTGGAAACTCATTTTCGTTAGAGATTGATCTAGGGTATCAGTTTATCACGAGGTCGAGAATTTTTAGCGATGAAGAGTATGCGTATATCGAGAGGACGCTATGAAAAACAAGCTCTTATGTGCGCCCAATCCTCTTGTGTATCAATATCTCTTGAATACTCCTTACTCAGAGGAATATATTGATAAATATTTGTATCGAGTAAGACTTTGGCTCCCTTATCTCCTTTTAACTCTCTGAGTGCGGAAAAATACTGTTTTGGAAAAACAGCTGGAACACCTGATTTCTTATCATAGTGCGATGCGATAATCAATTCGGGATTTTCATTAGACGTCCGTATCAATGATTTATAGTGGGTTGACGGTATCAAAGGTTGATCACAGAGCATAATCAAAACCCAATTGCAATCATCCAACGTCGAAACCCCATAAGCAATAGAACTTCCCAACCCTTCATTATAATTTTCATTAACTACTATTTTGAGAGATAAATCTTTGATAGCATCACGGCATTGTTCACTTTGATGCCCTAAAACGATTGTTACATGAGATGTAAGTTGCAGTGCCTGAGTTGCGGCATGCCACAACAGTGCATGATTATTCAATTCTAAAAGTTGTTTAGGATGACCTAAACGACTTGACGTTCCTGCTGCCATAACAAGTATATCAAGCTTATGGTTAGCTGGCATGAATCGCCACCTTTTTTTTCTCTTTTAGGGACAAAGGTGTAGATCCATTTCTATGTGCCTCAATTTCCGCACAAATAGATAATGCAATAGATTCAGGAGACTCTCCGCCCAAATCCAATCCGATAGGATTATGTAATCTCGGGTCCATAAAAAGAGTTTCACTCTTTGAACTGAAAGAGTCGATGATTGTCTTAGTTCTTTTTTGAGGGCCCATCATACCTATGTAGGAGACATCTGAATCAAGTGATGCTTTCAAATAGACAGCATCACTGGTAAAATTATGACTCATCACGATAGCAGCATCAAAATGTCGTTCTAGAACCTTATCAACCTCTTCGCAATTATTTAATAAATGTGTTTCATCAGCAGAATGCACATGGTTAAGATTAGAGGTTCTTGTATCACAGATAGAAGTCTGCCATCCAAGTGTATTTGCAATTGAGAGTAACGGTTCACTGCCCGGTCCTGCTCCTAAAATCAATAAGCGGTAAGGAAAGTTTATTTTTTGATAAATGAGGCTGAGGTATGATTCTTCATCGTAAAAAATCTCTTCTTTTCGCTCTTCAGAGGAAAATCCATAAAAGCCTTGTATTTCCGTTGAACGGATCAATGTTTTCTTGATACTATTTAAAGCGTACTCAAGCGCGATACCGATCGCGCCATAGTTATCACTGTAATAAAACGGTTCCATCCATAATTTGATAAGTCCATTACATCCAACGCCTTTGCCCCAACTATCTAATGTATCATCTTTCATTCGCAGATCATGAACAACATATTTTCCTTCATGTTTTGAGAGGATATCTTTTGCACAATGTACAATATCCTCTTCAAAGCATCCCCCGCTAACGACGCCGACGAATTCACCATCGGAATTCACTAACATCGTAGCGCCACTTTTTCGATATACGGAGCCTTCTGTATCTAAGACATTAATACACACAATATCTTTTTTTTTGCTTTTCGCTTGTTGTATAAAATTGATAAAATCTTTATGCGCGAACATGATATGCCTAACTTATTTTGATTGGCAATGAATGGTATCGTTTGCCGGTTGCATCAAATATTGCATTTGCTACAGCAGGAAAGATTGGTGGAACTGCTGTCTCTCCAATACCGCCGATTTTTTCACCTGAGTTAACGATACTTACTTGAATCTCAGGAGCATCGGAGATCCGTGTTACCAAATAGTCATAAAAATTATTTTGTTCAGCTTCACCGTTTTTGATCGTGATCTCACTATATTTTGTCGCAGCTAGTCCAAAATTGATACCACTGATCATTTGATTCTCTACATTGAGCGGATTGACGGCAAATCCACAATCAACACTGCACCAGACTTTCTCTACTTTAAAGTCATTTTTACTTACTCTGACTTTTGCCACTTGTGCTACAATACTACCAAATGATTTGACGATTGCAACACCATAGCCGACATTTTTTTCTTTTTTGCGATTTTTCCAATTTGATATTTTTGCAACATCTTCCAGTAATTTTATACATCGCAAATCATCAAGCATATTAATTCTGTAGGCGATAGGATCGGAACCTGCTTTATGCGCCGCTTCATCTACAATCCCTTCCACAAGGGGTGCAGTTTGTGTATGTCCAACAGAACGCCACCATAATACAGGAATAGGGGAACTAGGTGAGTGCGCTTGCATATCATGATTTGCGATTGTATAAGGATGATCAGTCAAGCCATCCCATTGAGCCCAATCTACACCATCTTTAAATAAAAATCCAAGAATCGTATCTTTAACTACCGGTTGCCCTACAACGGTGGCTTCAAACCCGATAATTTCACCATGTTTATTCAGGGCAAGGCAGCTTTTATTTTTATACATTGGGCGATAATTTCCCATGCGGATGTCATCTTCTCTTGTCCATAGGGTCATGATTGGCCATGCCTCATCTTTTCCAGCATAAACAGCATCTTTGATATAATCGGAATTTGCTGCGGCGCGACGACCAAATCCACCACCTAAAAAAGTGTTGTTATATTCCACAGCTTCAGGTTTAATTCCAAGTATCTCTGCGCAATTATTTCGATAAACTGTTTGTACTTGACCACCAGTCCACATTTTTGCACTATCACCTATATGATGAATCGTACAATTTAGTGGTTCCATCGGTGCATGAGCCAAAAATGGAAATTCATATTCTGCGGAGATAATACTATGAGCTTCCTTGAAGGCTTTACTCATATCACCATCACGACGCATAGAGGCACCAGGCTTATATAAAAGTGCTTCATATTCTTGACGTAAATCTTCACTGCTGATTTTGGCGAATTCACCTTTATCCCATACAACCTCAATATGATTTAATGCCTCTTTTGCTTGGAACCAATGTTCTGCTATTACGACAATACCCGTCGGTATTTGTTTAATTTTTATAATTCCATCGCGTTTGAGAGCTTTTGAAGGATCAAAACTCACAATTTTTGCACCAAAAACGGCTGGATGTAAAACGGCTGCATATTTGAGATTATCCATTCTAACATCAATGCCGTATTCTGCTTGTCCTGTAACTTTAGCCCATGCTTCACTTGGGTGTCTTCTTGTAGGTTTACCAATCAACGAACACTCTTTAAGTGCTTTTAACTCAGGGTTTTCGGGAATGATCATTGTTTTAATCTCTGAGACCAACTCACCATAAGTAAACTTATCTCCCGTTGCTACATTGATGACATGTGAATTTTTAGTTTTTATATTAGATAAAGCTGTATTCCATTTAATGGCAGCAGCTTTTTTAAGCATTTCATTTACAGCAGCACCAACTTTTCGCATTTCGAGTTGTTTGCTACTTATTGAAGTTGAACCAGCAGTCAACATCCATGGCCCAAATACTGAATTATAAACAGGATTAATATCGGATGCCTTAAAATGAATTGCCTCCCATTCTGCATCTAACTCATCTGCGATACACATGGCGAGGGCAGTGTAGGTTCCCTGACCCATTTCAGCTTGCCCCATCAAAAATGTAATGGTATTATCTTGATCAATTTTTATAAATGCATTAGGTTGCAAACCAGTCTCTGTTATCCCATCATCTGCACGTGCTTTTGTCGGTAAATAGAATGCGACAACAAATGCACCTGTAGAAAGTGCGGTACTTTTAAGAAATGATCTTCGAGAGAGTCCCATAGTTAAGCTCCTGCATTTATTTTTTTAATAGCATTCTTGATACGGTTATATGTACCGCATCGACAAATATTGCCATTCATCTCAGCTAAAATCTCTTCTTCGGTAGGATTGCTGTTAGCTTTTAGCAAACCTGTTGCATTCATAATTTGTCCTGTTTGACAGTAGCCGCATTGTGGGACATCTTCTTCAACCCATGCTTCTTGCACTTTTTTAAGTAAAGGATCAGTTTTATTGCCAATAGTCATAATTTCTTTATCGCCGAGTTCATTTAAAAATGTTGCACAGCTTCTTACCGCTTTTCCATCTACCAAAACTGTACATGCACCACATTGAGCGACACCACATCCATATTTGGTTCCAGTTAAGTTTAAGTATTCTCTGAGTACCCATAGTAATGGTGTTCCGTCATCAACAGTAACATCATAGGTTGTACCGTCAATCTTTAATTTAGTCGTCATTATTATCCTTTAAAAGCTTATCTGTGAGGAAGTATATAAAATGTAAATAGCGGTGAAATAGCGATAAATATAAATTATGTATATGGGTAGGTTATACGGATATCTGTATGCCAAATGCCAATGTTTAGAATAGTTAATTAAGAGAATATATCTTAGGTTAACCGAAAAATTCCCTGCATTATTTTGATATTTTCACTACGCAGAGCAAACAATATAATTCATCCTAAAAAAAGGATGAAGATTACTCAACACACCCAAATGCAATATTGGTGATATGGTACTCTTTGTAGGTTCTGGTGCGGATGCGAAACAGTTTTTTTAGTAGTCTTATCATGCGTACCGTTCAAGCAATCTCTGTTCCTGTTGTGAGACAAGCACATTATCATAAATGAAGCGTACTGTCTCGTCAAGTACCTCTACAAATACCTTAACGAATAAATTTTCTGATTCTACAATATAGCTTTTGATTTCTCGAATCAGCGCAGTATTGTTCGTTCTCTTTTCTTTTGAGAACTTGCCAAATATGCGCATCAGTGTTCTATAGGCATTGATCGATGCTTGATCTTCATCCGTTTTCTTTTTTCTGAACGCTACTCTCGTATAAAGAAAATAGCTTCGAAAGAAAAGTGCCATGACTTCGGTTTGCTCAATGTATTTTTTCATAATGTGCCAGTCTATTTCATAATGACATATATCGGCCATTTTATTTCAAATCGTCATGTTTTTTGATTTATAGTTATTTGACAAATTTAATTACTGTCCATCTCATTGTCTATAAGAATTTATGTATAGATATCAATGTGTGAACATGTTTCAATGGAGTGATATAATAGCTGCGATTCTGAAAAAATGAAAAGGTATATTATGTCTAAGAAAGAAGTTTTTTATTGTCTATTTGGTGTAAAAGATTATGTAACAATTGAAAATATGAAGCATGAATGTAAAGATGAAATTTGCAAATGCGGAAGAATTTTTGGAGAGTCGTTTTTCGCAAGCGTAAATGAAGAGGATCGCGATCAAGAAGCAAAAAATTATAACGGACATTCGGGTGTATTTTCTATAGAGTGTTAAAATTATTCTTTAGTGTCATTTGACACTAAAACTTAGAGATCTTTATGAAATATTGTACCATTTGAACATCGATAATATCTTAGAAATTAAGAGAGTCATAAATAGGCTTAAAATTGATTTTAATTCAAATACGATACTTTTTTTATCAAATAAAAGCCAAAAAACAGTTCTAGAGGTATTTCTGTGCTTTTTACAGCATATTAGACTTGATTGCGCGATGTAAAATCGCGCTTTATATATTTTTAACAAGGTTTACTTAATACACCGTTACTTACTTACCTACCACAAGAGCATTCCTCTTTATATATATTTATTTATTACAGAGTACTCCGCGTACGCGCGCGTGAAAGGCTTTTATTATTACGCATCAGTGCAATCGTCTTTTTTTCTCACTGTTTTTCTCCCAATACGTCTTTGCTGCATGAGCCGAAAAGCATATCTGCTCCAATGGATAATGGGAAAAAATGCGTCCTAGTTGGTCAACTTCTTCAGTAAAACCATACTCGTCTAGCAAGGGGGTATAGAGTTTGATTTGTTGAAATTCTGCAGCGATTCCTTGTCCGTTTTTATAGATTACTGGAGCAAAAAGCACATGCGCTTTTGTGTCAGCTGAGACATGGAATAGGTTGTGACTGTAACGAAAAATTGCCAACAAATGGTTCCTGTGATCGTTCTCATAAGTTCCTCTAGCTAGTAAAATATCTCTCAATTCTTGTTCTTTTTTTGTATCTCCTTCGCTTAAAAAAACAGCGATATGTTTGATTAAAGAGAGCACTGTTGTACATACAATCTTATATTGCTTGAGATAATAAATCGGTGGAAAATAATCCGGAAATGGATTGTTTTTATCCATCAAAACTGATTCAATTCCTGCCGATAAAAAGCTTCCAATAAACTCTTTTCCAACCTCTTTGTTCGACATTTTTTCAAATGTAAACTGCCATTTCTTATCCATATTATTCTCCGTTTATGTATTATTTAAGTCAAAATATAGAGCGATTTCGCTCTTGTTTATGAGCAAAATCTCTCCAAAACCTATAGCTATCTGAAGAACTTTTCATCTAAATTATTTTTCATCAGCTTATGAAAGACCAATCTAATTTGTAAAAAAAATGACAAGAAAATCAAATTATTTTTTTCATTTCTGTCACTGTTTTTTTACAAATTTCCCTAATTTTTACGTCCAATATCTCGTTTAAAACGAAAGATTTCTTTCTCAATAGATGCGTGATCCGCTGCAATTAAATCTCGCAAAAGTGGAGTAATAACCTCTCCTTCCTCCAACGTTGCGTGATGTTTTTTGATGGTTTCAACAACAAATCCTCTTAAATAATCATCACTGCCTGTCTCTATAAAGACTTTATTTACGAAAAAAGCTGAAGCAAATTGATGACCCTTGATCGGGAAGAAATTATCGTAAAGTGAATCAGCATATGCTTGTTTCACGAGCGGTAATTTGCCAATATCATGAAAAAGTGGGCGTAATGAAAAAAACGAGAGGCTGAATTATCGTTTTTTATTATATTGATCTAAAAATTCATCTATCAATTTTACCTTCCTTTTTTTAGCCAATCCTTGATGTAGTTTGATCAATT
>OBEQ011351300.1_pt1 | contig 37072 bp, 29 predicted proteins | sample 1670901 | NCBI WGS metagenome assembly OBEQ01 (sample SAMEA104232315, study PRJEB22302) | groundwater metagenome | biome: forest; feature: aquifer; material: groundwater | place: USA | collected 2011-08-07 | depth 5.4 m | reverse complement strand
AGCCACCAACCTAAAAGAATACCAAAAATACATTGAAAAAGAGCCGGCGTTAGAACGCCGTTTCCAGCCGATTTACGTGCAAGAACCCACCGTGGAAGACGCGGTGGCGATTTTGCGCGGAATTAAAGAAAAGTATGAGGTACACCATGGCGTACGCATTAAAGATTCGGCCATTAAGGCCGCGGTGGAACTTTCTAGCCGGTATATTGCCGACCGGTTTTTGCCTGATAAAGCCGTGGATTTAATGGATGAAGCAGGCAGCGCGCTGCGCCTTGAAATTGAAAGCGAGCCGCAGGAATTGGAAACCTTTGCCGAAGAAATTACCCGGTTGGAAATTGAAAAACAGGCGCTGAAAAAAGAAAAGGATTCCGAACGCCGCTTGAAAGTGATTGCCAAAGAATTATCAGAAATTAAAGAAAAAGTGAAAGAACTTTCGGCCAAATGGGGGGCGGAAAAAGAATTGATTAATAAAATCAAAAAGATCAGGGAAGAAATTGACAAGCTTTCTTACCAAACGGAAATTGCCCAGCGCGAGGCTGATTTGGAAAAAGTGGCCGAGATAAAATATGGCAAAATCCCAACCCTGTTGAAAGAACAAAAGCAAATTGAGCAAAAACTGGTCAAACTGCAAAAAACCCACCACTTTTTGAAAGAAGAGGTGACTGAAGAAGACGTGGCTAGGGTGGTTTCACGATGGACAGGAATTCCGGTGATGCGCTTGATTACCGAAGAAGCCAAAAAACTTGAGCAAATGGAGGCTACGTTAAACCGGCGTGTGATTGGCCAGGAAGAGGCGATTTCCGCCATTTCCCGCGCCATCCGCCGGGCCCGGGCGGGCATTTCTGAAGAGAATAAGCCACTTGGTTCATTCCTCTTTTTGGGGCCCACGGGCGTGGGTAAAACGGAAACGGCAAGAGCCTTAGCCGAGTTTTTGTTTGATGACGAAAAGGCCATGATCCGCCTAGACATGTCTGAATATATGGAGCGTCACACCGTGGCTAAAATTATCGGCAGTCCGCCAGGATACGTGGGCTATGAAGAGGCAGGCCAATTAACCGAAAAGGTGCGCCGCCGGCCCTATTCGGTGATTTTGCTGGATGAAATTGAAAAAGCCCACCCGGAAGTGTTCAACATTTTGCTGCAAATTTTTGAAGACGGCCGGCTAACCGATTCAAAAGGCCGTTTGGTTTCATTTAAAAATACCATTATCATTTTGACCAGCAACGTGGGATCAGGTTACATTAATAAAATGGCGGCTATTGGATTTTCTTCCAGCCGCGACCTTGCCGAGCGCGAAAACATGAAAGACAAGGTGATGGATTCTTTAAAAGATCAGTTCCGGCCGGAATTTTTAAACCGTATTGATGAAATTGTCATTTTCAATTATTTGAAAACACCGGAAATGAAAAGCATTGTGGATTTGGAAATGGGCAAGGTGGAAAAGCGCCTGGCCGCCAAAGAAATCAGCATTAAAATTTCTGACCGCGCCAAAGAATTCCTGTTGAAAGAAGGCTATGACGCCAATTTGGGCGCAAGGCCGCTTAAGCGGGTGATCCAGCGGTTGATTTTGGATCCTTTGAGCATTAAAATTGTCAGCGGTGAAATTTCCGCCGGCAGCCGCATATTGATTGACGAAAAAGAAGGCAAGATAACCTTTGAATTACCAAGGCTCCTGCCTAAAATGGCTTCCCCAGAGAAAGCATCTTCGCGGAAATAGGTTTTCAAAGCTATTGACAAATAAGGGAAAATATACTATTACTATAGTACTATTGTGAACCTTGACATAACCCATATTGAATAGGAGTTTTGCAATGAACAAATTCTATTTGGCGCCTGGCCAGCGGCATGGTGTCGCTTTGAAGGTTGGGGGGCCAAAGATTGCTCCGCCGCCGGCGCCTCAGGGTGATTCCAAGTCGGAATCTAAAACTGAGCCCGAGGCCAAGCCGGAGTCTAAGGCGGATAAGTTTGCCGCATGGGCATTAACTGAATCAAAGCAATGGGAAGAGACTGTGGGAAAATGGTACGGAATATTTCCGGCTTTGCACAGGATGTTTCAAAATATCTTGGAAGGAATAGCCACCAGTGATCGTAAAAAAGTCATTGATGGCATGGCCAACCTTTTTGAGATGCTCAACGCACTGCACCTTGTTTTGGCAGAGCAACCCTTTGGCAACCCGGCCAATGTGCAGGATCTAAAAAGGGCCGCGCACCAAATGGGGAGATCTGTTGAGATTGCTACGTTGCAAGCTGACGCGGCAAGAAACAGAGAAGCTGTAGCACTTACAAAGCTCGAAGAATCCACTCAGGGGCAATCGGCGTTGGCAGCAGACCTGCTCAAGAAAGATGGAGAGATCAAGCGCTTAACCAACCTGGCGACTGATGGACAGAGAACGATTGCTGTAGTCAGGAATGAGCTCGTTCAGATTCGGCAGCAAGCAGACACTTTCCGCAAGGAGGTTGAAAAAGAATCTCAAGGTTTGCAGCAAGATTTGGCAACGGCAAGGAAGCTGTGTGATCAGGCTAATCAAGAACTTGCCCAGGCCAAGCAGCAAAACGAAGTTTTACGCCAGGCACCCAAGGAGCAAGTGCAACAAAGCACCTGCCCCAAGGAAGCATTGGAAACGCTTGCCCAAATCTTGAAAGTGTCTGAAGGGTTGGGCAGTTTGTATGAGCAGCTTGGCCAACAGATGGCTGTTGCTACACCGGCTGTGGAGCCGCCACAAGTTTCTGTGGCAAAGACCCTGGTAATTCCCGCCGCCCTTCATGAAACCCTGGAAGCCTGGAAAGAGTGGGACGGGCAAATGGCCGACGGCATTCGGACTCTTTCTGAACATGTTGAGGTTGCACAGTTAGCATTGGAAGAAGCAGAGGCGTACACGATGGCCGGCTTACCAGCCAATGCTGGCATGAATCAGCAGCAACTAACCGCAGAAGTCCAGCAGGGGCAACAGCTGATTCAGAACCTGCTTAGCGAACGATCCAAGGGCGGTGAAACGCTCCGCCGGCTCCAGCGCATTGCTAATGCCTTCGCGGTTGTGCAGGAAGAAGTGCCTGCAGAGCTCCTAAGCCTCCCGAAGGAAGTGCCTGATTTTGCCCAGTTTGTTTCGCAAGACCCGGAAGAACAGGTGCAGGCAGAAATGCCAAAGGCGTCTGAGCCACAAGACCGGCGCGCTGTGCTTTTTGACCTTGCTAAGGAGCATGGCATTTCGGCCAAATCCCTATTCTTGATCAGCTTGTACGATTTCTTGAGGGATAAGGATGGCAAACATGTAAGAAAGGGAGAGGTGGTTGTCCTTATTTCTGCGGAGCGGGCCAAGCTGATGAATTTGGTTGGCTGCAAGATTGTCAGTGATTTCCTGAAAAAATGGAATTTCATGAATGAAGGCAAGAATGCCGAAGGGTACTTGCTTTACTGCGGATCACCGGGCAAGCAGACCATGTTCAAGCGCACCGATAAACAGTTGCCTTGGAACCCGCAGGAAATCTTCACCCAAGAAGAGGTGGACGGTTTCCTGGGACAAATGGCATCAAAACCAGTCCCGGCTGAGTAATTCAGCATTGGGAAGAAAAAAAATAGGCGTACGAGAGAAATTCTCGTACGCCTTTTCTATTACTCCTACTTGGGCGATCATCGCTTATGTGGTTACAGATTGACACCCGCCAAGTTTTTCGCGCTGCGCGGCGGCCCATCGGTTAGCCTCAAAAGAATCGTTAGGATGCTTGCACTGGCCGATGGCATCTAAGATCCGGCACACTACGTGCTCTAACCTGGCCTCCTTTTGCCGGGGAAGAGCCGTGTAGTTGCCATTAAGGTTGATGACTTCCTTACGCTGAGAATCTACGGATGCGAAGATCCGACGATCTGCCGGCAACTTTGCCAGCAGATAAATCTCATTATCCACCTTGAAGGGAAGGACGCGCGGTTTAGGCATGCCCTTCTCTTTCTTTTTGTGGTTGCCACCCGCAGTTCCATTACTGCCGCCGCCACCTCCTCCACCACCTCCTCCACCACCGCCACCCTTTTCGCGCGTGCGAACAGGAGGAATGAGATCCTCAAAGAATGACGGTCCATCCGCGGCATCAGGACTGCCAAAGGCCTTATCACACAACTTAACGAAATCCAAGGCAGTGCTTTCAACAGGATTGTTTTTATGGAAAACATCGCTGTCTCCCAACAAAGCCCTGGCTGCGGGAACGATTGTCGCCCGCAGGAATCCCGCGGTCTTTTTCCATTCCCCGCTCTTGAGGAATTTGGTAGTCAAACCAGAACGCGAAGCGTCTTGGTTCGCCAAGAGTCCGGGAACAAAGATATCGCCAACCAACAAAGGTTGCCACAGCGGATATGGCAGATAGAGAGGAGAAATGTGGGGAGCAAACGCCACGCGCAAACCAGTCCCGGCATCGGCAAACCAAATTCCTCCGGATTCTTCGCCATCTGCGATCTTGTCAATATAAGCTTCCACGCCACCCGCATGACCATCGGTAATACGGCTGACTAACGGTGGTGCAGTTAATTCCTTACCGTTAATCACGAACTTGAACGCCAACTCCTCCTTGCGCGGAATCTTCCAGCGCATTGCATCCCGGATTTCCGACTCTTTTTCGAAAACGGAATACGGAATCACAATTGAGGTGAAGGTGCCATTCACTCCGCGGCGCGGACCAAGCTCAACGCTCCCGGGGTCAATGCTCCGGATAGCGGGTTTGCCTGATTCGATAAGCGCCGGAATCATGGAAACCATGGTCACGGGGCCCGAAACTGTTGTTCGGGTTAAGATGTAAAACCCGGTTTCAATGTCTTCGTCTTCGAAACAACGGTTATTGAGTGCCAGTCCGGCAAACCTCCCGATCTGCTTTTGGGCGGCTCCGTGGTGTGCTTTATGGCCGCGGACTTCTCCCATGCTTTGCCCAATTGTCTGGAGTCGGGTCAGTGGAATGCCGCAACCTTTGTCAAAGACCTCCAGGGCCAAGACTTTAGGAGACAGCGGGTGATCCCTGTAAAGGGTCACTTCAATCTGGACCTTTTGGGGAACCCATTTATCCGGCGGCATTGACGCTACCAGGGAATTCCTGACCAGCTCCCACAAACAGGCGCCGTGGTCTTTGTACAGGTCATTGGCCAGATTGGTCAACAGGTGTCTTGCCGTAATAGTCAAGTTCAAGATTTGCGCGTTCATGACTTTTCCTTTCCAGTTGCCAGTTTGGCAAACTCGTTGAGTGTTGAGAATATGGGGTCATTTTCGGTGAGAATCTGCGGGTTACGCAACCGGGATAACACTTGTGGCGAGATCCCGAAAACTTTCATCAAGCGGATGACCACTTCAATCGCACGATTGCGATCGCCATCCAAAAACATTTCTTCTTTGCTAGCCCCATTGGCGACTTTTTCCATCAGCCCTAATTGGACTATTATGGAAGAAAGTACACTAACGGCAACCTCGCGTGAGGTTACTTTATCCAAGGGTTTTAACGTTTCGGCTTCCTGCGCAGCCTCTTGCTGGATTTTTTGGCCTTGGCCCTGGGCGCCAGAAGTTTCCTTCTGTTTGCCCATAGTTACCTTAAGGCCAATCGTTTTGATAGCGAGCGCCCATTCCTGGGATTTCTGAAGCAGCACTTCTTTGTTGCTATCGGCAATTTCTTGCAGAAGCGTGAAGTGTTCGGCAGTTGTTCCTGCCCTGCCGCCCAAAATCCGGACTATTGAACTGTGTGCCAGCTTGGCATGCTTGTGGATCTGGTCAACCGTGACGATTTTCAGGGCCACCAGATCAGCACAATCCCGAACCATTTCGCGCTGGTTTTCCCTCTCGGCTGGCGGATAGCCAACCAAGCTGAGAAATAGGCGCAACCTGAACAGGCGTTCACCTCCGGGCATTCTTTTCAGGGAAAACAATTCGTAGCCGGTCTGGTTGTTGACCCCCAAAAGAGTGCTCAATTCGTTGCGTTTCCTGTACGCGTGACCATCTTTCTCATTGATACCCGATGTCTTGCTAAACTTATCAAGGCATTGCCGGGTGTTCATGTGACCCATAACTGCTCCTTTTCTATGTTGATTGTGTTTGTATATGAAATTGTCAAGTTGCAAGTTGGAATTATACTATAATTTTTTTGAAAATAAGTCAATAGGCATGAAAAAAGCCGCTTCAACAATGTGTCAAAGCGGCATGTGACTGTTTAGCTGGCGATCATAGCCTAGCCTTTCAGCTGGGCGACGGTCACCGGCTTACCTTCGATCTTGCTGTAGAGCTCCACGAGCTCCGGCAGAATCTCCGAGCCTCGCTCCTTGAGGCATGCGGCGATAAAGCGCGAGCGGAACTTTCCTTGGGTGTGGGCGAGTATACCACCGTAAATCCGGGTCCGGCCCTTGAATCTTCGCGGAGGGAGTTGTTCAAGTTTGGCAAACTTGTCACAGACCCCTTGCTTCTGCTTGCGCCACTTACTTTCATCGCCCCCAGCTTCGGCGTAAGCACGAATAAGGCCGAGCTTGACTTCCATGCGACTGAGTTTTGGGCCCGCCGCCTCATCGGTAGATGCAACTTTCGGAGGCCTACCGACTTTCTTGGCCGGCGCAACTGTTGGCACGGCCCCGTTGGTCGTGTGAGGCGTTGGAATACCGCCCGCCAAGTTCCTGATTTGATCCAGGATGTCTTGGGCTGGTGGATTCTCGGCGCGCTTTCGCAACGCTAAGAATTCTACCAACGACTCGCCACCGGCAGCCTTTGCCAGCGCTTCCAAATGATCGTAGCTCATGGTCATTATCCTTTCGGGGGTTAAGACAGGTGAAAATTCGCCGTCGTAGAAGAAGAGGCGGCTTTCTTGCCAGAGTTTGGCAAGATTGGGCGCAACTTCACTACGAACCAAGCGTTCTTCACCAAGGTGGAAAAAATAGGTACGCATCCGGTAAGGCTGTCCACTATAGCCGGAAATATAAATGTACCTTTCAACGAAGTCGGGTGCTACCACCCGCGGGCCACTGAATTTTACCAGCGCCCGCACTATGTTGAAAAACACACCTAATTCACGGCGAGCCCCTTTTTCCGGATCAAACGAGGCTCCGGGTCTGGAAGCCAAATGCTCCTGTCCACGCTTCAGTGAAGCAGTGAACCGGCCATAAGCTTCCTGGCCCAACATGACAACAAGATCCTTCTCGATTTCGTCAAAGTTCTCCAGGGTTGGATTTTTCCGTGAGTCTGCCACTGTGATAGCAAGGCATTGCGCCTTGCCCTTTTTTACGAGTGGCAGAATACTCCGCAGTTCCTTGAATCGCGTTTCAATGGTTCCGCACAAATCCATGTGGAAACCATCAAGGCCCGCCCCGCCCTTTGCCCCGCGAAAGAGGCTGGGAAAGGCGGCGAGGCTTCCGCAATTGTGGAATTGGTACGACTGGATCAGGTTCCGGCTTAGCTCTCGGCCGCTTTCAATCAGCCAGGCTTTGTCCGGATCCACATTCATTTGCTTCCAGAGCTGGGCTTCGGTTCCCTTTCCTCCCATTGTTGCCAGCGTTGCTTTTTCCAGTGCAACATAGCCGGCAATAAAGCGCAAGAAACGAGTTGCCACATCGAGTTTTGGATCTTGCATAGAGCTCCCCATGGTTGATAGTAATGTCAAGGTACGCTAGCGTTTTGACACTATCATTTTATAAAACTTTAGTCAATAGCTGGCTGGTGGGCACTTTGACTTTGGGGGCGGGGTTTGATAGAATTGGTGAATTGTCCTAACCTGGTATGCATGAGAATTTTTTGAAAATCATTGGGGCTACGTATAAACTTCTGGATTATTTTCCAGAGGGGGATCCGTTGAGAAATAAGGCCAAAGAGCGGGTGTTGGCAGTTTTGGAGGGCGCTAGCGTTGAAGATATTGATGCGTTGGAACAGTATTTGGAACTTGCCAAGGCAATGGGGTGGATAGACGGCATGAATTTTTTGATCATAAAAAAAGAGTGGCAGCTTGTTGGAGCTTCGCTCCAAAAGCAAATTACAAATAACAAATCACAAATTACAAATGTTGCAAATGTAAAGAATGATGGGCAGGCACGTCCTAAAGAAACTGGGGTGGAAAACTATTCAGCGCGGCAAGAAAAAATTTTGAAGATACTGGGACAAAAAGAAAAAGTGCAGGTGCAAGATATTATCAAAGAAATGCCAAAGGTGACCAAGCGCACTATCCGCCGGGATTTAGATGATTTGTTGAAAAAAGGCCACATAACCAGGGCGGGGAATTTCAACCAGGTTTTTTATCAAAAAGGAGATAGGACACACCTTTTGTCCTAGTGAGCTTGAAAATGTCCTATCAATGTGATATAACCTATGGATAATCTAAAAGAACAATTCAGCCTTATTTACGACCAATATATCAGCAAGATATACCGGTTTGTTTACCTGAAAGTCAGTTCACAGGAAACGGCGGAAGATATTACTTCCCGAGTGTTCACCAAGGCCTGGGAGAGTTATCAAAAGGCCTCCCAGTCTATCCAGAACATGAACGCCTTCCTATATAGGATAGCGTCAAACATGGTAATAGACCACTACCGCCAAAGGGAGAAACGGCAGACGATTTCCACCGAGCATATCGGCCAATTGGCTGATGATAGGACAAGCATTCATGAAAAAGCCGTGTTTAATGCCGACATGGATGCCATAAAGGCGGCGCTGGCTAATGTCAAGCAAGAGTACCAAGATATTATTATCTGGCATTATTTGGAAGATATGCCCACCGAAGAAATCGCCCTGCTGACCGGCAAGCCGGCCGGAACCGTACGGGTAATGATCCACAGGGGATTGGAAATGTTAAAAGACCAGCTGGTTCAGGAAAGTTAGTTAATCAAATTGTAACAATAATTGCCACCTGGCGTCATAATAAGTGTATGGAAAACCAACAGCTTATTGCCAAATTGAAGGAATTGAAAAATATCAGCCCAAGGAAAGAATGGGTGGTTTTGTCTAAAATCCAAATTCTGGGCGCTTCAGCTTCTTATACTAGTATGCCAGCTGCTATTTTCGGTCGGGTTTTCCAAAGGAAATACGCCTTTGCTTTTGCGGCGCTGGCCATCTTGATGGCCGGTTCGCTTGGCCTTGCGCAGTTGCCGGGTAATTCCGGGATTCCGGTGGCTTCGCCGGCGGCTTTGGTGGAAGCGCAGAATAATGTGGCAGAATTTAAAATAAAATCAAAAGAATTGGCCAGTGTTGCCAAGGGCGATCCGAAAAGTCTTGCCGAAGCGGAAGATAGCGTTAAGGCCTCTGCCAAGCAGTTGACCAAGATTATCCAGAAAGAACCGGGGGTGGCCAAGGAAGTGGCGCTGGAAATCAATAATAATAAGACCTATTTGGATGTAAAGGGATCAGCTGAATTGAAAGCCACCTCAAATGATTTGTACAAAACCGTGGCCGGGCAGATGATTGAAGATTTAGAAAAAGCTAGCCTAACCGAGAGCCAGCGGGAAGCCTTGGACATTGCCAAAGGCCTCTACGCAAAAGAAAAGTATACCGACGCGCTGGAAAGCATTTTACTGCTAAGCATGGCTATAAAAAATAATTAAATGGGAATCGGTAAACGGGAAAAATGCTTTACGGCATTTTTCCCGTTTACCGATAAGAAAAGAGGGGTATTTACTTAACATTTGACGAGTCGCTACTATTTGGTTGAATTATTCGCGAGTGGGTTTTGATGCATTAACTTCGTTGTTAATACGTAAAACCGCGAGATCAATACGTTAAAGCCTGCTTTGCGGGCACCCAACGAATATCTCTGGGATTCAATCAACTATACGGTCGATGCGGCGAGAAACATAGTCTAAAACAATTAAAACACTACAAAACAATAATAAAATGAATATTAAGAAAACAATTATTTCAGCCACGGTCGCTTTGACCATGGTTGCCATGATTGCTCCTGCGACAGCTGGCGCTTTGACCGTTGCCGATTTGCAAGCCCAGATTAACGCACTGATGTCCCAGTTAGCCACGTTGCAAGGTTCAACTACCGTTTCTGGTAGCGTACCTGCATTTTGCGCTGGCATCACATTCAGCAGGAACTTAAGGGTTGGATCTACCGGTTCAGATGTAAAATGCTTACAAGCTATTTTGAACCTTTCAGCTTCCACCCAAGTTTCTATGACAGGAGCAGGATCGCCCGGTATGGAAACCATGACCTTTGGTCCAAAAACCTTGGTTGCGGTAAAGAAATGGCAGGCTAGCGTTGGAATCATCCCTGCAATTCAGATTGGTCCAATGTCTAGGGCAAAATTGAATGCATGGCTTGGTGGATCACCAATGCCAAGCCCAAGCCCAACACCGACACCGACACCAGTTCCAATGGGAGCGGGATTGTCAGTTATGTTGGCTTCCGATAATCCAATCGCCGGGACCATTGTCAATGGCCAGGCTTTGGCTAAGTTGGTAGCGTTAACCTTTACTAATGGCGACAACGCCCCAGTAAATGTTACCGGCTTGAAATTGAAGAGAATCGGAGTTTCAGCTGACGCTTCTTTGACCAATGTTTATTTGTTCAACGGATCGGCAAGATTAACCGATGGAGCAGCTGTTTCCAGCACCATGGTTAACTTCAATAACAGCTCCGGATTATTTACGGTTCCTTCTATGGGATCGTCAACTATCTGGGTATTAGCTGATGTGAGCGGTACTTCCGGAGAAACCATTGGAATGCAATTGGTTTCAATGTCTGACGTTACAACTAATGCCAGCTCAGTAAAGGGAGTGTTCCCTGTGACCGGCAATTTGATGACGCTGGCCACTGGAACTTTGGCAGGTGTTAACTTTAACGCCACCACCACTCCAGCCGCTTCTTCAGTTGACCCTCAAGATGCCTACACGGTTTGGCAGAATAGCGTAACAGTTACTACAAGAGCTGTTGACATGACTCGCATCAGCTTCCGTAAGACCGGAAGCACCTCTGACACGGATTTGAAAGATTTCAAACTCTATGTGGACGGAGTACAGGTCGGTTCAGCCATGCAATTAGCCAAGAATGCTGTCGGAGACAGTTATGTAACCTTTGATTTGTCTGCAGCTCCAAAAAGGTTGGAAGCCGGAACCAGGGTTATTAAAGTATTGGCTAACATTGTGGGAGGCTCAAGCTTGACCTTCACTACCCATTTGTGGAATGTTGCCGATGCAACTTTTGTTGATACGCAATATTACGCCAATGTGTTGGCTACAGCTAACAGCTCAACCTTCAGCAAGAGATCATCTGGTGAACAGACGATCAACGGCGGAACTGTTACCTTCACCAAGACAACTGACTCCCCTTCAGGAGACATCGTTGATGGTGCTTCAAATGTCGTTTTAGGAAGATGGACATTGAAAGCCGCTGGTGAAAAAGTAAAGATTTCCACTTTGAATGTAAGGATACTCTTTACCAACACGGTAACGACCGGCGATGACACAGCTACTTCAACTTCATTTAAATTAAGGAACGGAATGTTATTGGCTAACGGGGTTCAAGTTGGAAGCACCACTTCCACTACTGACCAGGCAGCTGGTACACAATTCTCCCTTGGTTCTTCTTTGATTGTTGACCCAGCTACTCCGGTTACTTTGGAATTCAGGGCTGATATTTACGATAACGCAGGAAGCAATAACGATTTGGACGCAACTGATACGTTGCAGGCCCAGATTGTTGGTTCTTCAAGCAATGACAATGCCACTGGCATGGTATCTTCAAATACCATTGACGCCCCAGCAGGTAACGTAAATGCCAATGTGGTAACTGACAGGCAAGGTTCTTTGACATTGTCAAAGTACACCGCCTACACAGACCAGTCCGTAGTTGCCCCTTTGACTAATTTCAAATTGGGACACTACACCTTGACCGCCGCCACTGCTGAAGCAGTTAATTTAACTGCCATCAACATGACGCTTTCCTCGGTAAGCACGTACATGACGAACTTGTATGTAAAATATGGCACTCAGACCACTTCGGTCAAGCCAACTGTTACTGCAAGCCCTGCATGGTCAATTAACTACACCTTGCCCGCCGGCCAGACCATTGATGTAATGGTATTCGCCGATGTTGCAAGCGGTATGAATTCGGGAACCGGCAGCGTTACCTTAGAAGTTGACGGAACTACCGCAAATTCAGCGGTAAGCTCCAACTCTTCAACAGTAACCAGCCAGACGTTAACCTATACGTCCGGTTCGCTGGCCACTTCGTTTGACGGTTCTCCTCAAAACCAAATCGTTTCTGGCAACCAGTCAGTATTTGCAGGAAGGTTCAAGTTGACCTCTTCTTACCAAAACTACACTGCCACGGTGATGAGGTTTAAAACCGGCAGCTCATTGCCCATTTCTTCAGCTACGCTGAAAGATGCGGTAACCGGAGCGACCATTGCCACCGTTCCTTATGACAACACCAATAGCTACTTTAACTTCACTGGATTGTCCGTTGCCATTCCGGCTTCAACATCAAAGAAAGTGGATATCTATTGGAATTTGTCAGTACCTTCAGCTACCAATTCATCTACCAACGTGAATACCGTAGCCACTTTGGATTATGTCAAATATGCTGATCCAAACGGTACGGAGACTGAAGACGGCACCGACAGGACCGGAAATGAAACCTATGTATTCAAGGCAGTTCCTGTAGTTACCCAGGTTCCTGTATCAAGCACCGCCGCCCTTATCAACGGAGCAACCTATGATCTGTATAAGTTTACAGTCGCCGCTCCTACCCAGGGCCCGGTTGATGTCAAGCAGTTCAAACTTGACTTGAATTGGTCCGACGGAGGTGGAAACAACGATGCCCTTGAATTGGAGTCATTGAAACTCTTAAAAGACGGAGTTGATATCACTTCTTCAGTAAGCATTGTAAATAGCACCACCGGATCCACTGCTGAAAGCACCAATGGAGTATCGGAGGCTGACAGCAAGGTGATCGTTACTTGGGATGGCGCCACAGAAGATACAATTTCTGCTGGAACCACCACCACGTACACGTTAAGGGGCGTACCTCAAGGATTCAACGTCACGGCTACCGTATCTACTGCGGCCGCCACCGACAGCGTTTCTCTTGGATTCACTCCTGACGCATCTCATCAAACAGCGGGTTACAACTACCTGAACGCAGGTACAACCCAAACCGGAGTCATGAAATTGTATTCTTCAGCAACGGCTAATGCCTCTGCTGCGGCTGCAAACTTGATCTGGTCTGATGAGTCGGCGGTAGCCCACTCCGCTTCAACAACAGCTGGAACTGGCGATTGGTCAAACAGCTACTTGTTCAGCAACGTTGGCACCCAGAGCTGGCACGACTAGTATCAGAACGGAAACCTTTTGCCCTGAATTTGTAGAAGGGTTGAAGGGAAAACTAAAAACCGCCCTCTTGGGCGGTTTTTAGTTTTCATGGTAATATAAAGTAATTTAATGGATCTAATGGAAAAGAGTTACCAAGTATTATCGGTATTGTTTGCCATAACCCTGGCCGCGGGGCTGGGTTGTTTTGGTGGCATAGTCTATGAGCGCAGCAAGCTATATGACAGTTTAAATATGATAACTCCCCTACGCGAGCATGATCCCCAATATAAGTTCATAGATCCGCTTTTGGCATACATCATTCCCAGCGCCGTCCAGGAAAACGGGCTACAGGCCCTGAAAGGCAAAATAGCTGATATTATCAATAATGAAAAAAAGAATAATGACATATCGGGAGCATCGGTATTTTTAGCCGAACTTAACCGGGGCCGGTGGATTGGTGTTGATGAAAATGTAAAATACAGTCCGGCCAGCATGCTCAAAGTGGTGATCATGGTTGCCTATTTCAAGGAAAAAGAAAACCGGCCAGACATCTTTAAGGAAAAGTTAACCTATACCGCTGATGTGGATTCTTTTTTTAAAAAAGATCCGCTCAGAGCCGGTTCCCTGCTAGAAGTTGGAAAATCATATACCGTTGAAGAACTGATAAACAAACTGATTATTGATTCTGACAATGGAGCAGAGGTGCTTTTGCGCAATTATATCAGCCAAAGTTCCCTGGATAATATTTTTAATGTGCTCAATATAGAAAATCCCACGAAGTCAGATGGGGTCTTTGTGATTTCTCCGCGGGCGTATTCGTTATTTTTCAGGATTCTTTACAGTGCTACGTATTTGTGGAAAAGCGATTCGGAAAAAGTGCTCAAAATTCTTTCTAAAACTATCTTTAAAGACGGTATTGTGGCCGGCCTTCCCGATGACGAAGTGGTAGCCCATAAATTCGGGGAATATGTGAATGTTGAAGATAATCAAATTAAAGATATAGAACTGCACGACTGTGGAATAGTGTATCAGGGCAATAGCCCATACTTTCTATGTGTCATGACCAGGGGTAATAACATCCAAAAACTTTCAAGTACAATAAAAGACATTTCAAGTATTGTGTATGAAAACTACCTGACTACCAAATGAGGCGATTATCTTTTTTTGGCGTAATCTTTCCAATAATCTCCGGGCAGGTTTTTTATAAATTTTTCAGCATCTGATTTTGATGATGGCTTTAATGCGATGAATGCCAGCGCTTCCTGATAGGCGTTTCCGTACTCTTCCAGCGCCGCCGAAACTTTCATGAGCTCCCAAAGGTAGTCGGCGTTGCCGGGGTTGTTGCTTACCAGTTGCAAGTAAATGGCCTTGGCCTTGTATATCTGTTGCCGCGGGCCCGGCGGAAGATAAATAAAAGCCAACGAAGAATTTATAATTTCTCGGTTAGGTTTTTTGCTGAACAATGATGTGATAAATTGTATGGTTTCTGGATTTTCGGGCTCCAGACTGAAAACTTTCAAAGCTTCTTTGCCGGCGTTGGCCGGATCGCCGGCTTGGCTGTATAAGTAAGCAAGCGTGGCATGATAACTGGCGGCTCCGGATGGGTCTAGCGTCTCATTGGGTTGGGCGACCTTTTGATAGGATGCCAGCGCGTCAAGCCAATTTTTCTGACCCATATAGGCGACCGCTAGTTGTTTATAGGCGATATTACGGTCATAGCCGTGCTGGAATGCCAGTTCCACGTTTTTTTTACCCTCATCTTCTTTATGTAAAAATATTTGTGCCAGGCCCAGGTCCCAATAACATTCGCCAAAGCGCGGATCTATAGCGATGCACTCTTTACCCAGCGTTTCCATTGCCCTGTAATCTTGAGCCACCAGGTAGTTTTTTTCCAGTTCCGCGAATATTTCCTGGCGCGCCGGGCTTAGCTTGAGGGCCTTTTGTAAAACAGTTTTTGAGTCCTCAAGTAGGGTATGTTTGGCGTTTTCGTTTTCTTCCCGCGCCGCCAGCACATTGGTAAAACCGCCGAGAAAAAGCCAGGTTCTTGAGAATGCCGGCTGGGCATTAGCGGCTATTTTCAGCAGGCTGGCCACTTTTTTGGTATATTCCGTTTCTTTTTGGGGTTCCAGCGAGGCGCAGTTCTTTACGATATCGGAATACTGCAAAATAGCGTAAGTTTTTACAATGCCCGATTTCTCCCAATCTTCACCGTTTGACATTTGCAGGGCCCCTTTGCACTGGCCAACTTGCGACATATCTTTGGCGTGGGCGATTTTTTCGTTAAGGTAAAACGGCCGTATGTTCCAGGCCCAGGCAAAGGATATGGCAAGAGCCAAAAAAAGGGTAGCGATGGTTCTTTTTGCCGGTAATGTTTTTAGGGGAGGGGAAATGAATACTTTTGGAGCCGCCAAAAAGATCAGGTAAAGGGAATATCCGATGAAGAAAAAAGAGATAAGATAGGTTGAAACGTTGTCAAAATTGAAAAAAAGCACCGTCACATATCCGATGAACATGGCTTGGAGGCCATGGATTTTTATGGTGTTATCAGCGTAATAGTCATCTTTTTTTTGGGCGTTTTTCACGCGACCCAGCTTCCAAAAGAGGGTGATCCAGAATGCCATATATAGCAGCAGGGAAATGATGCCTGAATTCACCGCCACTTCCAGAAAAATATTATGGGGGCGGTCCCAGAGTAATATTGGGGTGTCAAATTGGGTCGGGTCGTAGTATTTTTCAAAGCCGATGTAAAAATTTTCAGGACCGTACCCTAGCAGGGGTTTGTCTTGTATCGCCCTAGCGGTCATTTTCCAGACGGAAAGCCTGGTGCCGAAAATATCTTTGGAAATCCTTTCTAGGGCCACGCGGGTGGTAACCGTTTTCAAGAGGTTATTTTTTTCTCCCAATTGTGGGAATAGATTGAAAACCGTGATGGCTAGCACAGCCGCCAGCAAAAGCGAAGCAGCAGCTATTTTAAGGGTTTTGTATTTTTTGGGGTAAGGGTAGAATAAGAAAAAATATAAAAATCCCGCCAAAAGGCCAAGATAGGCCGCCCGGGAACCGGTGATAACGATGGTGAAAATGAATAACAGGACAAGCACCCCGTAAGCCGCTTTTTCTTTCTTAGTTTGTTTTTGGATGAAAAAGGTAAAGGCTAAAAATGATAAAAAAAGCATATATATTGCCAGGATGGTGGAGTTCCCCAAAAAAGAAGGGGTGGAGCCCGCCTCAAATGAGATGAAGACACTCTTCAAGAGGTTGAAGTATTGCACCATCGCCAGCCCGGATGCCATGATTCCCGTGATAAAGAGCGTTTTGAAGAGTTTTTCCCACTGCGCCTTATTAATGAAAAGTGCCAACAGGATGGAAAAAAGGAAATAAAACAGCAAATTAAGCATGCCGCCGGTTCTTGCCGGGGAGCCAAAAATACTGAAGGTGATATCCTGGGAGAATATGGTTGCCACAAGGAGGGTGACAAAAAAAGCGGTAAGAGCAAAAAGGGGCAGGTAGAGCTGGATATTCCATTTGGGCAGTGAAAAAGAAGCCTCTTTTTTATAAAAAAAGGCGAAGAGTAAAAAAGAAACCAGGGCGGTCATGATGAGTCTGAATAGAATCGCCCGAGTCCAGTCCGAAGGTTGCCAATAGGGAGGAAGGATTATGATGGGTAGAACTATTACTGCTACGGCGGCCCAAAACACCGCCCGGGGCGCTTTTTGCGAGCTGAAATGAAGGTTGTTTTTCATGGGATTTTATGATATGAATAATGATATATTTATCATACTGATTACCCCTGTAAAAAGCAATGAATACGTATTACTTGATTCCCCTTTTTGCCTATTGGGTCATATTGTTGTTTTTGATTGTATTTTTATTGTTGCTTTCAACAAAAAAGATCAAGGTCGTTCTTAACTACCGCACCCTGTTTTTCATCGGCCTTATCTTAATGCCCGTGGGAATTGTTGCCAACAGCTCGGCTTTTTTAGCATTGAGCTCTATTTATATTCTTTACGGCTTGGTCAATTCGCACCGATGGGGCAGGAATGCTTCAGGTAGGGGGGGTGCGATAGTGATGGGAGTGCACAGCTATGGGGATCCCAAAATAATGGTGTGGAACCGCCCGGACGCCGTAGTGAAGGTGGGCAAGTATTGTTCCATCGCTGACAATGTGCGCTTTGTCATTGACGGCAACCATAAACTGCAGCTCTTTAGCACCTTTCCTTTTCTAGAACAGTTGGGGTGGAAAGAATACGCCAGCATGCCCTGGGGCAAGGAAAATCCAACCGTGGGTAACGATGTATGGATTGGTTCCGACGTGGTGATTTATTCGGGGGTCCATATTGGCGACGGGGCGGTGGTGGCCGGCCAGTCCGTGGTGACCAAGTCTGTGCCACCGTACGCGGTGGTGGCGGGAAATCCGGCTGTTGTTAAGAAATACCGGTTTAGCGAAGAAGTTATTGGGAAGTTGTTGCAGTATAAGTGGTGGGATTTGCCGGAGGAAGTGATTCGTGAAAAAATCATTCCCCATGCCCAAGATGTTAAAAAAGTTTGTGAGATTTTGGCAGAAATCAGAAAATGAAAAAAATAGTTATTACTTCAGGTTTTTTTAATCCTTTGCACGTGGGGCATATGAATTTAATGAGAGAGGCCAAAAGCTTGGGCGACTTTTTGGTGGTGATTGTCAATAATGACGCCCAGGTGAAGATTAAGGGCAGCAAGGAATTCATGCCGGAGCAGGAACGGATGGCCATTGTTAAAGATATAAAATACGTTGACGAAGTTTTTTTATCAATTGACCGGGATGGTTTTGTGCCGGAAAGCTTGAGGGCGCTGGCTCAAAAATATCCGGGAGAACTTATTTTTGCCAAGGGTGGCGACCGGAATTTTGACAACCTTCCCGAAAGTGAAAAACAGGTTTGCCGCGAGTTTAAGATTACTGTGGTTAATAATGTGGGCGGGGGTAAGGTACAAAGCTCTTCCTGGCTGCTGGACAAATCCAAATCACCCAAATGACATTCAATCTCAAGGGCATTTTTTTGGAGAACCTGGGCATTAAGCAGACCATTTTTAAAAATGTGTTTTGGCTGGCGTCGGCAGAGTTATTTTCCCGTTTTTTAGAGGCTGTCCTGATAATTTATATTGTACGGGTTTTGGGTGCCGCGGAATTCGGAAAATTTGCTTTTGCCATGGCAGTTGCTTCTTTATTCATCTCTTTTTCAAGTTTTGGGCTCTCTGAAATTATTACCCGGGAAATGGCTTATGACCCGGAGGCGCAAAAAGAGTATTCGGCGGTTTTGTCCCTGAAAATCATTTTGGGCATTGCCGTCTTTTTTTTGGCCATTGCCGCCTCGCTTTTGATAACGGGCGACGCTGCTATACGCCTGATGATCATGGTGCTGACCGTTTTTTATTTTATCAACGATTTCTTTTCCATTATCTATGCTTTTCTTAGGGCCCGCCAAAAAATGGAGTACGAGGCCGGGTTTAAAATAGCCAGATCCCTGGTACTAACGGTGGTGGTATCTTTTATTGTTTTTAAGGCGCCCTTTGTCCAGCAGGTAAGTTACGGATATTTGGGAGCCAATTTTTTAGCCCTCATTTCAGTTCTGGTGTTTTTCCATTATAAGGTCTACCCCCTGCAATTGAGTTTTGACTTTTCCATTTGGCGAAAATTTTTTACCCTTTCCTGGCCGCTGGGGCTGGCGGCTGTTTCCGGGGCAATTTTTATTAATACGGATTCTGTGGTCATGGGGCATCTTGGCCAAATTGTAGAAAATGGCTGGTATGGCGCCGCGCGTAAAACCGTGGGCATTATCATTATACCAGCAACCCTGGTTTTTATGAGTTTTTATCCGATGGCAAGCAAATTATTCAAGGAATCAAGGGAGAAGCTTCAAAGGGTGTGGGATCATTACATGGCTTCAATGATATTTTTTGCTTTTCCGGTAACCGCGGCGGGAGTGATTATCGCCCCCAAGTTAATGCCGCTGGTGTATGGGGCTTACTTTACCCATGCTATTGTCCTGTTTCAAATATTAATTTTTATCGCAGGGATTAATTTTCTCTATTACCCATACGCCCTCATTTTGATCGCTTCGGGGCATCAAAGAAAATATTTGTGGGCCCACTTGGCGGGAGCTCTGGTAAATGTTACTTGCAATGTAGTGCTCATTCCCCGGTATAGCGCTTATGGGGCGGCCGTATCGGCAGTGATTACGTTTGGCGTGTTGTTGGCCGTGGCGGTGGCGCTTTCAAAGCAGTTTACACCCATTGCCGTTTTCAGCCGCCCGCTGCTTGTTTTTTCCCTGATTGTTATTATTTCAAGTTTAGTAATGTCTATTGCCATCCTTCAGCCTGCCATTTACCGTGGCAATATCCTTTACCCGGTTGTCTTCGGCACATTGACTTACTTGGCGGTTTTTCTGTCATCGTATACCCTTTTTAAAAAACTGGGTTTCTTTCCGGATTTTTCGAGAATGACCATCGGAAAAATAACCATTTTATGAAGATTGTCTTTGTCTCTCATCAGTACGAATATGGCGACAAAAACCGCGGCTTCAGCTACGCCTATTCCAATTTTTATGACACGCTGGTAAAAATGAACGGAGGGGAAAACCAGGTAACGCATTTTCCGGTTGACCAAATGCTGCGTGAGTTTGGTAGGCAAGAGGCGAACGAAAAACTATTAGAAATGGTTTTTAAGGAAAAGCCAGATATATGTTTTTTTTGTTTGTCAAAAGAGGAAATTAAAAAAGAAACCATCAAAAAAATTACCGAAGAAAGCGGAGCCGTGACCTTAAACTGGTTTACTGACGACCACTGGCGATTTTATAACTTTTCCAGGCACTGGGCGCCATGTTTCCATTGGGCAGTCACTACTGATCCCAAAGCAGTTGAAAAGTACCATGCCATAGGCTATAACAATGTGATAATGAGCCAATGGGCTTGCAATCATTTTTTATATAAGCCCTTGCACTTGCAAAAAATGTACGACGTTACGTTTGTGGGCCAGCCCCATGGCAACAGAAAAAAAGTAATAAAAAAAATCAAAGAAGCCGGCATGCCTGTTGCGTGCTTCGGCTTCGGCTGGCCGAATGGGCACGTTTCTTTTGAGCAAATGCTTAAGATATTTTCCCAAAGTAAGATTAATCTTGGCCTGACGAATAGTTCCACTTCTGGTATAATAAAGTCCTTAGCCAGCATATTTATTGAAAAAGATTACCGTAAAAAGATCCGCTTGGCCAACCCGGCCCACTGGATTGACAATGCAAGGTTTGTTTTGGCCAAACGGCGCAATCAGTTTAAGGGCCGCAACTGCGAGGTGCCAGGATGTGGATCTTTCTTGCTGACCCAAGACGCCGACGGCTTGAAGGAATGCTACGAAGATGGCAAAGAGATTGTGATTTTTAAGGATTTTACGGATCTTATGGTAAAAATCAAATATTATTTGGAACACCCAGAAGAGCGGGAAGCCATTGCCAAAGCCGGTTACGAGCGCACCATGACAGACCATACCTACGAAAAGAGGTTTAATGAAATATTTAACAAGATAAAATTAGTAAAAAAGAAATGAACACGGAGCCGTTAGTTTCAGTTGTTATTCCAACTTATAATGGGGAAAAATATCTGGGTGCCGCCCTTGATAGTGTTTTGCGGCAAACGTACCGGAATATGGAGGTTATTGTAGTTGATGACGGCGCTGTTGACGGGACAAAAAATATTATTGAGAAATTTAAGCAAAAAGACTCAAGAATAACCAGTATACACAATGAACATAACGTGGGTTTTGTAAAAAGCCTCAATAGCGGAATTGCCCGGGCTCAAGGTGAGTATATCGCAAGGTTAGACGACGATGATTCATGGATTGATCCGGCAAAACTGGAAAAGCAGGTAGGATTTTTAGAACAGCATCCGGATTATGTTTTAGCGGGCGGTGGCTTGGTGCAAATAGATAGCAAGGGGGAAGAGATGATACGGTATTTATTCCCGGAAAAAGACGAAGCGATCAGGAAGGCCATTTTGGTTGATAACGTTATCGCCCACAGCTGTGTCGTTTTCAGAAAGGATGCTTTCTTGAAAGCGGGCGGGTATGATGAGCAATTTGGTTTTTTTGCGGACCGGGACCTTTGGTTAAAGCTCGGAAAAATCGGCAAACTGTATAATTTTCCCGAATACTTTATTTTTTACCTGGACAAGGAATGGGATAAAAAAAAATATAACAGCCGCAACGAGCAAATAAGAAGGAAGCTAGGGCTTAATATTGCACTGAGGAAAAAGTATCGCTATGATTATCCCGGCTTTTACAAATCCCTCCTGCTTTGTATTACCAGTTATATTTACTCTTTTCTGCCGCTTCGCAAAAAGATATGGCCGGCGCTCTTTGGCCTTAGGGGTTTGATGCTCGGCCCGTCGCCATATCAGTATTCTAACGTAAAAAAACAAACAGCCATGAGCGTCTTGCGGGGGTGGGTTTTTAGAATCATGGCCTGCTTTTTTATTTTTTTAGGCATTTTTTTGAACTGGTACACGGTTTCCTGGTTACTGTATGGGATAAATATACTGTCAAAATCCCAAAAGATGTTTATAACGGTTATTGATATTGTCTTGATTTTTATTGGCTATGCCTTTTGGAGGGTTAGAGATAATGTTGAAAAACAGGTTAACATCACGCTGCTTTTTTCTACCATAGTAATTTGTCTGCTCGCGACCGAGGGCGTTTTACATTTGGTATCCCCAAGAGGTGTTTCCCATCCTATTATTTCACTTTTTACCCAGCAGTGTCCCGGTACCGTGCCTTACTGCGTTAAGCCGAATCTAGACATTAAAACCAAGATCGGCTTTGACAATGTGGAGATAAAAACGAACTCACTGGGCATGGCCGATAAGGAAGTTTCTACGGAAAATGTTGGCAACAAAAAAAGGATTGCCCTTTTGGGAGATTCGTTCCTTTTTGGCCTAAGCGCCAGTTCTTCAGACAGCAGTTTTGCCGGCATTATTGCCCGCGCTTCAGATCAGAAAAAATTTGAAGTCTTAAATTTTGGAGTGCCGGGATTCGGCCAGGTCCAAGAAAATATTTTACTTAAAGAGCAAGTCATAAAATTCAAACCATCCTACGCGGTGCTCTTTTTTACCACTACCAATGATATGGTAGACAACTACTTGGGGGTGCATGAATCTGTTGTAACCAAAGACGGGACGGTTGTGGTAAACCAGCAAGTGTATAAGGAAAAAATGGGCATGAAAGCCGCGCCGGAATCTGTTGCCGGCTCTGAAGGTGTGGTTGCCTCAAAAATAAAAGATGCCATGAATGTGTTTAGGAATTCTTACACGTATACCTATGTGTACAGTTTTTTTGAACATATCCTCAAGTCTTCCAAGCTGGCCATAGATTTAAACAGTTTCCTGTCTCCAATGTATTGGAGCAGATCGGAGTATCCAGACCTTGCCGTTAAAGCTAAAGATGCAACCATAGAGGAAATAAATACCATGGTTGCCTTCTGCCAAAACAATAATATAAAACTTTCCATTGTGTCTATTCCTTTTTCATACCAGGTATATTTAGAAAATCCCGTCGGTCCGGGCTACAATGTTGCTTACCCGCAAAAGTATGTCCAAGATTACGCCGAGTCAAAACGCATTCCTTACTTGGATTTAATGCCGGCGCTGCGCGAATACGCCAAGAATAATCCGGCAGAGAAACTATATAACGAAGCTGACCTGCATTTTAACGATAACGGGCACAGAGTTTCAGGAAACTTAATTTCCGATTTTCTAAAGAATCATTTTTTACCTAACTGACCATGGACACCTATATTCTTGGGATATCAGCTTTTTACCACGACAGCGCCGCAGCCTTAATAAAAAACGGCGAAATTATTTTTGCCGCCCAGGAGGAAAGGTTCACCAGGAAAAAACATGATGCTGATTTCCCTAAAAATGCCATAGAACACTGTTTGAAAGAGGGTCAGATAGGCCCGGCGGATTTGCAGTACGTGGTTTTTTACGACAAGCCGTTTTTAAAATTTGAGAGAATTATAGAAACCTATCTGGCCTATGCTCCCGCCGGAATACGGTCTTTTTTAACATCAATGCCCGTATGGATCAAACAAAAAATTTGGATAAGAAGCGTCATTGAAAAGAACATAAAGGGTTTTACGGGAAAAGTGTTGTTTACCGAGCATCACCAGTCACATTTGGCTTCCGCTTTTTACCCTTCGCCATTTCAAGAAGCTGCAATCTTGTCGGTTGACGGAGTGGGAGAGTGGACCACCACCAGCATTGCCCATGGGCAGGGCAATAAGTTTAAGATTTTAAAAGAAATACACTTTCCCGATTCCCTGGGAATGTTGTATTCAGCCTTTACCTATTTTACCGGCTTTAAAGTCAATTCCGCCGAGTATAAAGTTATGGGCTTGGCTCCGTATGGTTCGCCAAAATATGTCAACACCATACTAGACAACCTGATTGATATGAAAGAAGACGGTTCTTTTAAGTTGAATATGGAGTATTTCAATTTTCCTGCAGGACTTACTATGACCAGTGAAAAATTTAATAATCTATTTGACGGTCCACCCCGGCGCCCAGAGTCACTGTTGACCCAGCGGGAAATGGATATGGCTTGTTCTTTACAAAAAGTTACTGAAATGGCAATGGTAAAAATAGCAAAACACGCCAAAGATATTACCGGCTTAGACAATCTTTGTTTAGCCGGGGGAGTAGCGCTCAATTGCGTGGCCAACAGTAAGATTATGAAAGAAAATATATTTAAGAATATCTGGATCCAGCCGGCTTCAGGTGACGCGGGAGGGGCGCTGGGGGCAGCTTTGTCGGTTTGGTATGATTATTTGGGCAACAAAAGAGCAGCAGACCCCAGCAGCGATTTTCAAAAAGGATCTTTTTTGGGGCCGGAATACTCTGATGATTTTTTATTGGATTTTCTTAGGCAAAATAACATACCCCATGCAAGACTAGGCGAAGAAGAAATTATGAGAAAAACAGCAGAAATGATTTCGCAGGGAAAGGTTATTGGGTGGTTTCAGGGCAGAATGGAATTTGGGCCCAGGGCCTTGGGCGCCAGGAGTATTTTGGGCGATGCCAGGTCTGAAAAAATGCAAAAACTCATGAATCTGAAGATAAAATTCAGAGAATCTTTTAGGCCGTTTGCCCCCTCTGTCTTAAGCGAAAAAGTTTCAGAATATTTTGAAATAGACCGGCCAAGCCCGTATATGTTGCTCACTGCCGATGTAAAAAAAGAAAAGAGGAGGGAAATGTCTGAGCAGGAAAAACAGTTATTCGGCATTGATAAGCTAAATATTGTCCGTTCTGAAATTCCCGCGGTAACGCACATAGATTATTCGGCCAGGCTCCAGACCGTTGATAAAAAAACCAATCCGAAATACTGGAAACTGATCAACGCTTTTTTTGAACTTACCGGATGTCCGGTAGTCATTAACACCTCCTTTAATGTCAGGGGCGAGCCGATTGTTTGCTCTCCTTGTGATGCTTACCGGTGCTTTATGGGAACCGGGATTGATTGTTTGGTGATGGGAAACTTTTTCCTGAAGAAAGAAGATCAGCCGGTATCAAAAGAAATCAGTAAAGGTAACTTTGCCCCAGATTAACATGGATACATCTAAATTTAATAACAAAAAAGAACTCAGGAAATTTGCCCTATATTTGGGCGGATTCTTGTTTTTGGCGGGCCTGGTTCAGATGTTTTTGGGTAAATCCACCTATCCGTATTTTTATGGTGCCAGCTTGCTGGTTTTGGCGCTTGGCCTTGCCTGGCCGGTTGCCATCAAACCTATTTTTATGCTGTTAAGCTACCTTGGTTTTTATCTTGGCCAGGTGAATAGTATGATCGTGCTTACCATATTTTTTTATCTTTTTATTACCCCGGTCGGTTTTTTCTTGAAGCTTGCGGGAAAGGATGCTTTGCACCCAGCCGTAAAAAAAGAGGCGAAAAGCTATTGGATTTTGAGAGAAGGGGGTGGGTTTGAAAAAAAGGATTTTGAAAATCAATTTTAATATTATTAAACATACAAATACTATGGGCAAAATGCTTATCTTAAAAGAATTATGGCTGTTTCTCAAAAACAAGAAAAAATGGTGGTTGCTTCCCATTATCATCTTCCTGCTTGTCATGGGGATTATTATTGTGGCCGTTGAAGGGTCGGCGATAGCTCCGCTTATTTATGCCATCTTCTAATAAAAAAACACCTATTTGCATCATTGGCACCGGTTACGTGGGGTTGGTTTCCGGAACCTGTTTGGCTGAAATCGGCCACAAGGTTGTTTGCGTAGATAATAACCAAAAAAAGATTGCCATGCTGGAGGGCGGCCTTTCGCCTATCTACGAACCCGGCCTGGAAGAGCTGATACGAAAAAACCAAAAAGCTGGCAGACTATCTTTTACCAGCAATATTGCTGCCGCCGTGAAAGACTCCAGTGTAATTTTTATCGCCGTCCATACGCCCACCAAAGAGAATGGCGAAACGGATTTGCGGCATGTGCAGGCGGTTTCAAGAGAGGTGGCACAAGCCATGGATAGCTACAAGGTGGTGGTGAGTAAAAGCACCATGCCGGTCAACACCAGCAAAAAAATAAAAGAAATCATTACCAAGTTTTGCGTAAAGCAAATTGATTTTGACATTGTTTCAAATCCGGAATTTTTAAAAGAGGGGACCGCTGTGCATGATTTTTTGCATCCTGATCGTATTGTAATCGGGGTTGAAAGCAAAGGGGCGGAAAAAATAATGCGCCAACTGTATCAACCAATTAAAGCCCCGGTTATTTTTACTTCCATAGAATCTTCTGAAATTATCAAACACGCTTGCAATGCTTTTTTAGCCACGAAAATTTCTTTCATTAACGCCATCGCCAATATCTGTGAAAGAAATAATGGCAATGTAGTTGAAGTGGCCCAGGCCATGGGTCTGGACGCAAGAATCGGCCCGGAATTTTTAAAAGCCGGCATTGGCTTTGGGGGCAGCTGTTTTCCAAAAGACGTGAGCGCCTTTATTAACGTGGCCCAAAAAAGCGGGTATGATTTTGGTTTGTTAAAAGAAGTTAAAAAAATCAACAAAAAGCAGCGCGAGCTTTTCTTGGCAAAAATCATCAAGCATGTGCCAAATATTAAGGGTAAAACCATAGCCATTTGGGGACTTTCTTTTAAGCCTGATACGGATGATATGAGAGAAGCGCCTTCTATAGACATTATCAATGGCCTGGTGGCAGCGGGAGTCATGGTAAAAGTGTTTGACCCGGTGGCCATGGAAAAAGCCAAAGAAATCTTAAAAGATAAGGTCATCTATGGCGCCAGCGCCATGGAAATTTTGAAGAATGCCGATGCTTTAGTGATTTGCACCGAATGGGCGGAATTTAAGAAAATAAAACCCGAAGCTATAAAAAAACTGATGAAAGCACTATTAGTGTTTGACGGCCGGAATATCTTTTCCGTAGAAAAAATGTTGAGATTAGGATTTGCATATTATTCAATCGGCAGAAACCATGCAGCAGAAAATTAAAAAAATATTGATTACCGGATCCAGCGGCACCATTGGTACCAGGCTGTTTGAACGCTTGCTGTCAAAAGGCTACCAGGTAGTTGGTTTTGATAAAAAGAACAATATCTGGCACGCCGGCTTGGATAAAAAAACCATTGTCGGAAATTTGCTCAATAAAAAAGATATTCAAAAAATTCCTAAAGATATTGATTTGATTATCCATCTTGCCGCCAACGCCCGCGTGTATGACTTGGTGGTGGCCCCGGACCTGGCCCTAGAAAATGTTATTTCCACCCACCATATTTTGGAATTTGCCCGGGAAAATAATATTAAGAAAATCATTTTTTCTTCCAGCCGGGAAACCTATGGCAATAAAAAAGATATGGTTTCCAAAGAAACCGATGTGGACATTTTGCGATGCGCCAGCCCCTATGCGGCCAGCAAAATTGCCGATGAAGCACTGATTTATTCGTACGAAAAATGCTATGGCATTGATTACGTTGTTTGCCGTTTTTCCAATGTGTACGGTAGGTACGATACTTCAGACCGGTTTATCCCGATTTTGTTCAGGATGATGAAAAAAAATGCCGACATTAAGATTTTCGGTAAAAATAAAGTGCTGGATTTTACCTATATTGATGACTGCGTGGCCGGAGTGATCGCCTGTGTGGAAAAATTTCCCAAGGTTAAAAACAACGTTTTTAATATTGCTTCGGGCAAGGGAACCAGCCTGGTTGATGTCGCCAAGCTCATGAAAAAATACTTGAACAGTGAAAGTAAAATCTTGCTGGGCAAGAACCGTCCCGGGGAAGTGGTGGGGTATGTTGCCAATATATCAAAAGCTAAAAAGCGGCTGGGATATGCTCCTACCGTTGGCATTGTTGAAGGAATTAAAAAGTCTATGGCATGGTACTCCGAAAACTAAAAAAATTATTTGCTTCAGAAACGGTGCATTCCCTGTCCAAAAAAACCGCCAAGGGAAGCTTTTGGCTGCTAGTTTTCAGGATTTTTTCCCAAGGCCTGGGATTTATCAGGACCATTGTGCTGGCGCGGCTGCTGGCGCCCGCCGATTTCGGCCTGTTTGGGGTGACCTTGCTGGCAGTTTCTTTCCTAGACACCTTTTCCCAAAGCGGATTCCAGTCAGCCCTGATCCATAAAAAGGGCGATATTAAGCCTTATCTTGATACCAGTTTTGTTGTCCAGGCGGTTCGCGGATTTTTCATCGCTTTGCTTTTGTGCGTTTTTGCTCCGCATATCGCCACCTTTTTCCAGGCTCCAGCGGCAACTGCCATGTTGCGGGTGGTGGCCCTGGCCATGTTTATCCAGGGACTCACTAATATTGCCACTATTTACCTGCAAAAAGAGCTGGAATTTAAAAAGTATTTTTTCTATCAGGTGGTTGGCACCTTGGCGGATTTTTCCTTTTCGGTTGTTTTGGCGGTCATGTTCCGCAGCGTTTGGGCCTTGGTGATAGGATATTTGGCCGGCATTACGGCGCGGACAATTGTTTCCTATGCGATTTACTTTTACCTGCCCAAGCTGCGCTTTGACATTGCCAAAGCCAAGGAACTTTTCACTTATGGCAAGTGGGTGTTTGGCACCAACATTATCGGATTTTTTATGGCTCAGGTGGACAGTTTTTTCGTGGCCAAGGTGATGGGGGTGGCCTCGCTGGGTTTTTACCAGGTGGCCTATAAGATACCGAGCGTCTTGAATCTGGAAGTGCTGGCGGGGGCCACTTTTCCGGCATATTCCAAACTCCAGGAAGACAAGGAAAAGCTGCGCGAGGCCTATTTGAAAATCACTAAAATGTTCGCCCTGGCTGTTATGCCCATGGCCGCGGGAATATACCTGTTAACTCCCCAGTTTATCATGTTGTTTTTGGGAACCAAATGGCTGCCTTCGCTTTGGCCCATGAGAATCTTAGCTTTGTCGGCTTTGGTGTGGACCATGGCCGTGGTTTCGGATTACCTGTTTTTGGCGGTAGGAAAACCCCACATCCACGCCCGCTGGACCAGCGTGCGGTTTTTTATGATGGTTGCTTTGCTCTATCCTTTTATCGGTGCGCATGGCTTGACCGGCGCGGCTTTGGTTGTTTTGGCCGGATCTACGGTGGCTACCTTCGGCCTGACCCTTGAAGCCATCAAAATTATCGGCTGTGGCCTCAGCCGTTTTATTGGCAATGTTATATTTCTCTTTATAGATGCTCTTATCATGGCCGGGGTGGTATATGGCTTGGGAATGATTCTACCTGTCACTTTGTGGAGCTTTGTGTTTTCCATCGTCGCCGGTATGTTGACGTATGGCGCGCTTTTGATGGTTTCTGACAAGCTCTTTGGCGACAGGGCACTACGTTTATTAAAAGAAAGTTTAGGCCTGCTACGATAATGAAATTATTAATTATTTATCACGCGGGTTTTACCCACGACGCCAAAGACATTTTTTCGGAATACATCCGCCAAGGTGTTGAGCTGACGGTGGTTGTCCCTAAAAACATGGAATTTCTACCACTGTTTTTCGAGATGAAAAAAGCGAGGCCCAACGCCGTCCATGTTTTGGGTGAATACTCAAGCTTGCACCTGACCCAGGCTATTTTCTGCCGTAATTTTTTATATGGAAAAAAAGTTCCGGTGTTCGCCTACGCTTTCCAAAATGTGCCATTTTCTTCGCCCCTAATTCGTTTTAGTTTTTCATTTAGTTTTCTCAAGAGAGTTGTTTACAAAATTTTCTACCCTTTCATTTTTTGGTATCATAATAATAATGTGGCCGGAGTTTCTGGTTCTAACCGGGAATCACTTTTGAATATTAGAAAAATACATCCGCACATAGCCACCAAGCTGATTTTCTGGAGCGTTAATACCAAAAAGTTTTTTCCAAAAAATTCCCAAGAATGCCGGGAAGAATTGGCAATTCCCCAGCAGGTAACGGTAATTGGCTACATTGGCAGGATGCTGGAAGAAAAAGGCCTGGATACGTTAATTGTGGCAGCCAGCAAACTAGAAAACTGCCATGTATTGCTGGTCGGAGATGGAAGTTATAAAGAGCGGCTGGTTGCATTGGTTAGTTCGCTGGGCATGAAAGACAGGGTTTTTTTCCGGCCGCAAGTTGCCCATTCAGAATTGATAGATTACTATAATGCTTTGGATGTCTTTGTTTTGCCTTCTAAAACTATGCCGGGGTGGAAAGAGCAGTACGGCCGGGTGTTGGTGGAAGCCATGGCTTGCGGATTGCCGGTGGTGGGTTCTTCTTCGGGGGCAATTCCGGAAGTTTTGCAAGGTTATCCCAAGGGTTTTATTTTTCACGAGGGTAACGCGCAAGACCTGGCCGAAAAAATAGCATTGGCAAAAAACGCGGTTTTTCCCGAACATTTTGATTTGACTAGATTTTTATACAAATTCAGCGTTGAACATTTTGTAAAAGAACATATTACTTTTTACCATGATTTCCTGCCCCATTTGTAAATCACCAACTTTATTTTTGGCCGAAAAGAAAGATCGGTTCGGCCAGAAATATGAATATTTGAGGTGCCAAACCTGCCGGTTTTTGTTTGAAAAAGATTTGGTTGAAAATAAGGTGGACTTGGTAAAAAGGGTCAGTCAACTTTACCAAAAAGATTATTTTGAAAATGTTGATCCGGGCTGGAAAACGCGCGGAGACAGCTTTTTAAGGGTTATAAAAAAGGCGGCTGCGTTGTATAAGCCAAAGACAGTTTTAGATTATGGTGGGGGAAATGGCTATATTGCCGCCGAATTATCAAAACAGGTGCCGGTTTGGTATTATGATAAATACGACAAGCCCACGATTACAGGAAACTATCAAGTTTTAGAAAAACCAGCCAAGGTAGATTTGATGTACGCGGTAGAATTGGTGGAACACTTAGTGGATATAAACGAGTGGGATTTTTTAAAAGAATTATCGCCAAAAGTGTTCATTTTCACTACCTGCGTGACTGATAATATTAAAGAAAATGAATTGCTAAATTGGGACTATTTCAATCCAGATGCGGGGCATATGGCGCTCTATTCTTGCCAGTCATTGCACCTGTTAGCAAAAAAATATGGCTTTGTGTATTTTTTCTTTCCCAATATACAGACCCACATTTTTTTGAAGAATAAGTTTTTAAGCAGTATTAATTTTGTTAAAGTGGAATATATGGCATATAGTCTTTTCAGAAAAATTAAAAATCTTCTCAAGTGATCAGCCAAATTTACAAAATGTTATCCACGCCCGTTAAAAAGCTTTTGTTTTGGTTGGCCAGCCGGAAAAAAATCGGACCAACCCAAAAAACCATCCACATTGTCCGGCTAGATACTATTGGGGACTTCGTGTTATTTTCTGCCATTTTGCCATACTTTAGAAAAGTATATTCGGGATATAAAATCGTGTTGATTGTAGACAGCGTGGTGGCGCAAATGGCTATGTGGCTCAACCGAAACAACTATTTTGATGAGCTGATTGCTATAGATGGCAAGCAGTATAACCGGAATTTTTTGTATTACTATAATACCTTAAAGAAAATCCGTGCCAATGCGCCCGAGGTGGTGATCCAGCCCACCTTTTCCCGTACCCAAAAAAGCGATGAGGTGGTTTTCATTTCCAAAGAAGCCCAGAAAATCGGCTATGAGGGGGATATGTCAAACATTAGCCCGACCAGTAAAGCCAGAAATAACGCCAAGTATGACCGCCTGATTAAAAATCCCACCGTAATTTTAGAGCCGGAGATCAACAGGCATTTTCTCAATGAGTTAGCGGGCCGTGAAATATTGGCTTCAGGTGTGCCCGCATGGGAAATTTCTGAAAGCGAACAGGTTATAGCTAAAAAACGGTTGGAATCGCTGGGCATTGATGTATCAAAGCCTCTAGTAGCTATTTGCCCCGGCTCAAGCCGCAGCGCTAAAAATTGGCCGGTAGAAAAATTCATTTCGTTGATAGCGGCGCTGCATGGATCTGAACCATCTTTGCAATTTGTCGTAATCGGGGGCGAAAGGGATTGGGAGGTTTGTTTACGGGTCGTCACTCATCAAAGCATAAAATCATTGCCAGTGTTTAATTTATGTGGTAAAACCAAGTTATCAGAATTGGCAGGAGTTCTGGCTTTGGCTCGCCTCTATATCGGCAATAATACCGGTTCCTTGCATATATCTTCGGCGGTTGGCATTTCAACGATTGCTTTGGATGGCAAAGAGCATTATTTACGGTTTTTTCCGTATCCCGCGTGGAAACAGGGAAGTAAAAATATCTCCCTGACTAATGAAGCAGGGCCGGCCCTTTCGGTTAAAGACATTGCGGTCCAGAAAGTGTATGACAATGCTCGGGAGGTGTTGCATACTATATTATGATATTAGCTACCAAGCCAAAATTTAGAAATCCTTTCAAGATAACCTCTTCTCCTTTTTTGATACAAGTTTATCGCCTCATGTACGACGGCGGTGGGGGTATTACTCGAGAAGCAATCGGCCAGGGTTCATTTTTCCATACGATTAAAAAAAAGCTATTCAACTTTTTTTGGCTGATGTATCCTTTTGAAAGCCGCGGGGAGCTTACTCTGAAAAAGCAGCATCATGGGGCTGTTGCGGCAAGTTTTAATGCCAAAAACACCCAGTTTCACGCGCTGTATTTAACTCGGTACCGCCATGGCTACGAACCGGAAGTGGCTAGTTTTATTGATGCCGTTTTGCCGGATGACGGCGTTTTTTATGATGTTGGGGCTAATTGGGGTTATTTTTCCTTTTTTTGCGCCACTAAGCCGGATTTTCGAGGCAGGGTGTTTGCCTTTGAGCCATTCGTATCTGTATTTGAGGATTTTAAAGAAATAATTGCTGCAACGGGGTTAGAACATGCTATTACCGCCTTTAACTTGGCAGTTTCTGAGCATTCTGGCCAAGGTACTATGGAATTGCCAGATGGAATTCACTCAGGATTAGCGACGCTCACTAAAAGAGGCTCATCACAAAAAAAAGAAACTCGCATTATTTCCCTAGATAGTTTTTATCATCGCCTGCAACCCCCTAGTATTATCAAAATTGACGCGGAGGGTTCTGAAATGGATATTTTAAAAGGAGCGTCTGATGTGATCAGTTCAAGCCGCCCCATGATTATTTTTGAAAATTGGACAGATATTACCAAGCCCCAAGAATCTTTACGGCCACTTTCCTTCTTATCGGAAAGAGGGTATTTTTTCTTCAATCCCGCTTGGATCGTAGATTCTTCCATTATTCCCGGCAATCGGGCTCTATTTATGCCCGGAGAAAAAAAACTTATTTTAAAACAGTTTTTTGCTGAAGAAAGATTACTATTTTCAGAGAAAATTAACTGCATTGCCTGTCCGAAGGAAAGGGTGGCAGAGTATCTCAAAAGTTTCCATGAAATTAAGTTGGCATAAAAATGTACGAAAAGATTAGACAATTTGTCAAGGAATCAGCAAAGCTTTCGGAAACCATGGCGGGTGCTGCCAGTCTTTTGGCGAACATTGAAAAAGCGGCAGTTTTAACTTTGGAGGCTTTCCGCCGTGGCAATAAGATCTTGGTGCTGGGTAATGGCGGTTCGGCGGCCGAAGCCCAGCATTTTGCGGCCGAATTTGTGAATCGCTATAAGCTAAATCGTAATCCTTGGCCGGCGATTGCGCTAACCACTGATACATCGGCCATAACTTCTATTGCCAATGATTTTGGTTATGAGTATATTTTTTCAAAACAAATTGAAGCTCTCGGCCAGGCCGGCGATGTGCTTTTTGTTCTTACCACGAGCGATGTATCATTAGAAAAGGGCGGGCATTCAGCGAACATGTATCATGGTTTGCTGGCCGCCAAAAAAAAGGGATTGATAAGGATTGGTTTGGTCAGTGAAAAAAGCCAGGAAATTTTGAAGTTGCTTGATGTGGCAATAATAATTCCCTCAAAAAATACGCCGCGTATCCAAGAAGCCCATCTTTTGGCGCTGCACAGCATTTGTGAAATCGTGGAAAAAGAATATGCAAAAGTTAATTAACATCATTAATAATTTTAGGGGCAAAAAAATCGGGGTCATCGGCGACCTCATGCTTGACCAGTTTATTTTCGGACAGGTACATCGGATTTCTCCTGAAGCTCCCGTGCCGGTGGTTTTGTTTGAAAAAGAAACCTATGTTTTGGGGGGCGCTGCCAATACCGCCCATAACATCGCCAGCCTTGGCGGTGATGTTTTTTTGGTTGGGGCAATCGGGCAGGATGATGCCGGAAACGAGTTTTTGCGCCAGGTTAAAAAAAATGCCATGAGCGATAAGGGAATTTTTACGGTGCCGAGGTATTTTACGACCCAAAAGTCCAGAGTTATTGCCAGGGGTCAACAGGTGGTGAGGGTGGACCGGGAACAGGCCGAAAGCTTAGGTAAGAAAATCGAAGACACTGTCATGCGCTTCATATCAAAGCATATGGCTGGTTGGGATGGTGTGATTGTTAGCGATTATGGAAAAGGATTTATTACGGAGAAAATTGCCAAAGAAATAATTAGATTGGCCCGCGTCCATAAAAAACCGGTAGTGGGTGATGTTAAAATTACCCGGCACGCGCGTTATTTTGATGGTATTGACGTACTAAAGCCTAATGCCGCCGAAGCATTTGCCATAAGCCAATGCCATGATATTACCGAGGCCGGTAAAAAGATCCAAAAAGAGTTGCATTGCGATGTTTTGGTAACCCAGGGTGCTGATGGTATGACACTGTTTGAACGGAAAAAAGTAACCCATGTGCCGGCGCTGGCCAAAGAGGTGGTTGATATTGTGGGGGCGGGAGATACCGTGGCTGCCGCCGTATGCCTTGCGCTTTCAGTTGGAGCATCTTTGGAAGAATCCATGATTATTGCCAACCATGCTGCCGGTATTGTGGTAAGTAAAGCAGGAACGGCAACGGTAGATTTTAAAGAATTAAAAAAGGGTTTACTTGGTCATGAATAGAAAAATAAAAAGCCAAAAAGAAATCATCGTTATCGTTCGATTCTTGAAAAAACAAGGGAAAAAAGTTGTCACCTACAACGGTAGTTTCGATGTTTTACATATCGGCCACATTAAAGCCCTGGAAGAAGCGAAGCGGCAAGGAGATGTTCTGGCAGTCCTTTTAAATAGCGACAGTTCTATCCGCAACTATAAGGGGCCGAACCGTCCTATTAATTCCCAAGAGCATCGGGCGGAATTACTGTCGGCTATCGGGCATGTTGATCACGTTGTTTGTTTTAATGAAATCAACCCGGTAAAACTATTAGAAAAGATAAAACCGGATATTCACTGCACCAGTTCTGAGTGGGGTAAAAATTCTATTGCCAGGGAAGTGGTTGAAAAACATGGCGGCAGTATGCATTTGCTGCCGTGGACGGACGGCTTTTCCACCAGCAATGTGGTTGAAAGAATTTTACAAGCGCACCACGCGCCGGATGCAAAGGCTGTTTTTTTGGATATCAACGCGGGCGCCAGCATCACAAAGAAGCTCTCAAAAAGCGGTTACCGAGTTATTGTCGGAAAGCTAGAAGTGCCAGCATTACTAAAGGCCGCTAAAAATTTCAAGTTTAATTTAAGCAAGAGTTGGTTGGTGGGCGGCAGAGAACAAGACATTATTGCGGGGCGCCAGGTCAATATCAAAACTATAAAAATCGGTAAAAAAATGCCCGTTGGATTAAAATTGGAACCCCATTTTTATGCAAAAGACTTACCGGAAGCAACAAAAATTGTTTTAAAAAAATGACGAATAAAAAAATATTAATTACCGGTGGCGCCGGCTTCGTCGGTTCAAACCTGGTGTTAACACTGCAAGAAAAGTTTCCCGACAACGAGTATATCGTCATGGATGATTTTTCTTCGGGTGACTACACGAATCTTTTAGGTTTTAAGGGAGAAGTTATCTGCGCCGATATTTCAACAGCTGACCTTGGCCATTATTTTGAGAAATTAGACATTATTTTCCATCAGGCGGCTATTACCGATACTACCGTTTTTGATCAAAAGCTCATGATGCAAAAGAATGTGGGTGGATTTAAAAATGTCCTGGATTTTGCCCTAAAGTCAAAAGCAAAATTGATCTACGCTTCTTCAGCTGCGGTGTATGGCCATTCACAGCCCCCAATGATAGTGGGTAAAAACGAAATGCCCGCTAATGTGTATGGGTTTTCTAAATTAGTTACAGATAATATTGCCCGTAATTATTTTAATAATTTGCATATCGTGGGACTTCGCTATTTCAACGTGTATGGCCCCGGCGAAAAACATAAAGGAAAAATGGCCAGCATGGCCTGGCAATTGTATTCGCAAATGAAAGAAGGCAAGCAGCCAAAATTGTTTAAATATGGTGAACAGAAGCGCGACCAGATATATGTAAAAGATGTGGTTAATGCTAATATTTTGGCCATGGAAGCCAAAGAAAGCGGGGTTTTTAATGTTGGCACAGGTAGGGCAACCACTTTTAATCAAATTATTGCTAGTTTAAAGAATATCCTTGGCGTGAATCTTGAGCCAGAATACATTGATAATCCCTATGCCCACTACCAAGAAAATACAGAGGCCGATTTGACAAAAACACAAGAAGCGTTAAACTACAAGCCAGTCTACACTATTGAGCAGGGAATAGAAGACTATTTTAAATCGTAAGGTATTATGGCTAAAAAGGCACTCATTACGGGGATTACCGGGCAAGACGGCTCATATTTGGCCGAGTTTTTGATGTCTAAAGACTATGAGGTGCACGGCATCATCCGCCGGGCTAGTACGTTCAATACTTCGCGGATTGATGACTTATACCAGGATCCCCATATTAACGGCGTAAAACTGTTTTTGCATTACGGTGATTTGACCGACGGCAGTAACATTGAACGCCTGATCAATAAAATTAAGCCGGATGAAATTTACCACCTAGGCGCCCAATCGCACGTGCGGGTGAGTTTTGATATGCCCGAATACACCGCCAACACGGTGGCGCTGGGAACCTTGCGGCTACTGGAAGCCATTCGCAACTGTGGCCTGCCCATCAAGTTCTATAACGCGGGCAGTTCTGAAATGTTCGGCTCAACCCCGCCACCTCAGCATGAAAACACCCCGTTTCACCCGCGCAGCCCGTACGCGGTGGCCAAAGTATTTGCCTATGATATCACCCGCATGTACCGGGAGGCCTATGGCATATTTGCTTGCAACGGCATTTTGTTTAATCATGAATCGCCTCGCCGGGGAGAAACCTTCGTTACCCGTAAAATCACCCGTGGCATTGCCAGAATAAAAGCCGGGTTGGACAAAAAAATCTATTTGGGAAATTTGGAAGCCAGGCGTGATTGGGGTTTTGCGCCCGAATATGTGGAAGCCATGTGGCTGATGCT